>VFQR01000854.1_pt1 | contig 30181 bp, 27 predicted proteins | sample 3512321 | NCBI WGS metagenome assembly VFQR01 (sample SAMN10412374, study PRJNA504923) | tailings metagenome | isolation source: Relicate 3 Philex TSF1 revegetated site | place: Philippines: Tuba, Benguet | collected 2017-08-29 | reverse complement strand
GGGCTCATATCCGCCTTAGGCGGACGGAGGTTCGATCCCTTCCCTCGCAACAGAATAAATATCAAAGGCCTCGATATGAGGCCTTTAATATTTAAGATGGGTTTTTAAAATCCCAGAAAATCAGAAAGATTTTCTTTTCGGCTAGAGGCTACTCTGGATACTGAATAACTACTTGGACAGGTGGTCGTTTATTTGTCTCCTGTTGTTTTATTCTCTTTTGAGTTTCCTTTGCCCTTAAGCCGGATTTACTAATCCTTTAAATAAATTAGTATATGAAATCAGGTTTCGTCAACATATTTGGTAAACCCAATGCCGGCAAAAGCACTTTATTGAATGCTTTGATAGGGGAGAAAATGGCCATTGTATCCCCTAGGGTTCAAACCACGCGTCATCGTATCAAGGCATTTTTGAATAAACCGGGCGAGTATCAGATCATCTTCTCCGATACGCCGGGTATCATTGACCCCAAGTACAAACTCCACCAACGGATGATGGATTCAGTAAAAGGGGCGTTGGAAGATGCAGATCTGGCTTTATTGATGGTAGATGCCAACGACGATTTTCAAGAATGTGATGCGATCTTTTCTTCACTCAGATTGAAAGTGCCGGCATTATTGGTCCTAAATAAGATCGATAAGGCTGCCAATGGAAAGATTGCTGAAGCTGAGGCTTTCTTCACAACTAAGCCTTATTGTAAGCAACTGATCAAAATATCGGCGCTTCAGAAAGTCCATCTTCAGAAACTGTTAGATGCCATTCTGGCATTATTGCCCGAAGGCCTTCCATTCTATAGTGAAGATGATCTGAGCGATCTGCCTACCAAGTTTTTTGTTGGTGAAATGATCAGAGAGAAGATCTATGAATTGTTTGGCGATGAGATACCCTATCATACAGCAGTGATGGTGAATGAGTTCAAGGAAAAGGAAACCTTGGTTAAGATTCAGGCAGATATCATCGTACAAAGAGAGAGTCAGAAGGCAATCATCATCGGTGATAAAGGTAAGATGATCAGAGAAGTAGGAACCTTGGCAAGAAAAGATATCGAAGCTTTTATTGGGCGAAAGGTATTTCTTGAATTGTTTATCAAAGTGCGTCCTAAATGGCGCGACAATGAAATGCAATTAAATGAATATGGATATCAATAAAATGATTTTCAATTAATTATGATATTTAAATCAATTTAAAATATGGGTTATACAGTAGCAATTGTGGGTAGACCAAACGTGGGAAAGAGTACATTCTTTAATCGTTTATTAGAAAAACGAAAAGCCATTGTAGATGATATCAGTGGTGTTACCCGCGACCGTCAGTATGGTATCGCCGACTGGAATGGCAAAGTATTCAACTTGATTGATACCGGTGGTTTTGTACCCAATACCGAAGATATTTTTGAAAAAGAGATTCGGAAGCAGGTGAAAATTGCCATAGATGAAGCCAATGCCATCATATTTATGGTGGATGTAGCAACAGGTATTACAGATCTGGATGAGTCGATGGCAGACATGTTACGTCGAACCACCAAGCCGGTGTACGTGGTCGTAAACAAGGTCGATAATGGCACCCGTGAGTTAGAAGCTACTGAATTTTATAGTTTAGGTTTCGCTCATAACTTCTTCATTAGCAGTATTTCAGGTAGTGGAACAGGAGAGCTTATGGATGCAATTGCTGCAGGAATCTCTGATGCGGATTCGGCAGAAGTAATAGAGGAAGATCAACTGCCTAAATTTGCCATTATCGGTCAACCCAATGTAGGAAAATCCTCGTTGCTGAATGCATTGATTGGAGAGGAGCGCACTATTGTGAGTGATATTGCCGGTACAACCAGGGATACAATTCATACCCACTATAAATTGTTCCAAAAGGAGTTTATCTTGATCGATACTGCCGGTATTCGAAAGAAAAGTAAAGAAAAGGACGACCTAGAGTTTTATTCCATCATCAGAGCTATTAAAGCAATGGATGAGGCTGATGTTTGTTTACTTGTACTAGATGCAGATAAAGGAATTACGGCTCAGGATGTAACAATTTTTAGTTTGGCTACTCGTAAGGGAAAGGGGATAGTAGTATTAGTAAATAAGTGGGATCTCGTTGAAAAAGAGACAAATACAGCTCGTGATTATGAAAAAACTTTAAAGTCTAAAATCGCTCCTTTTACAGATGTACCGGTTCTGTTTATCTCCGTTAAGGATAAAACCCGCATCTTCAAAGCCATTGAAATAGCTTTGGAAGTATATGATAATAAGAAACGTAAGATCCCAACCTCACAGCTCAATGATGTGATGTTGAAAGCGGTTCAAGCATACCATGCACCGGTGGTAAGAGGTAATACTGTAAAAATTAAATATGTGACACAATTGCCGACAGTGGTGCCCTCTTTTGCCTTTTTTACGAACTATCCCGATGATATTAAGATGCCTTATCGCAATTATTTAGAGAATCAGCTCCGTTCCAGCTTTAATTTTAAAGGGGTACCGGTGAGAATATTCTTCAGGAAAAAGTAAAAAAGTGTGTTAAAAATTTGTAAAAGCAAAAACGACCGCTATCTTTGCGCCCAAACAAAAAAACTCAAAAAACAAGTACAATGAAAAAAGTATTCGCAATTTTAGCTGTTGCAGGTATCATGACTGCATGTAACTCAGGTGAAAACAAAGAAGCTGCTGCTGATTCAACTGTAGCAACTGAAGTTACTACCACTGATTCTTCTGCTGCATCTACAGATTCTTCTGCTGCTGCAACTGATTCTTCAGCTGCTGCTCCAGCTGCTCACTAGTAGTATTTGTTTTTTTAGACAATATTACTTCTTGCAAGAAGCTTTTCCCGATAACATCGGGAATGAAAAGTCTCCCGCCTCTGGTGGGAGATTTTTTTTTGCGACAGTTTGTACCAGTCACACTCTTTTATCTTTCATGGCACCAATATTGACTTATTTTTGCCGACTTAGCTTGCATGAACCTGTGTTGGTTTATGTGACATTATGACTTAAGACTGATTCATTATTTATGTTGAAAGAGAAACTTTTTTTTAGAGCGGAAGACGAGACTGATTTCATGCCCATTATTCCCATCAATGAAACAGATGGTGAATTTGACAAGGATACAGTGATCCCAGAAACCCTGCCCATTCTTCCATTACGTAATACCGTTTTATTCCCGGGTGTTGTTTTGCCCATAACTGTAGGTCGAGATAAGAGTATCAAAGCGGTGAATGAAGCCTATAAATCGGACAAACTAATTGGTGTGGTTGCCCAGAAAGATGCCAATATCGAAGATCCCGAACCCAAAGACCTTTGTGCTATTGGTACCATCGCAAAAATCATTAAGCTGATCAAGATGCCGGATGGCGGTACTACCATCATCATTCAAGGTAAAAAGCGATTTGAGTTGCTCAAAATGGATTCTGAAGACCCTTATTTCAGGGCTTCTATTCGGATGTTGGCAGATGATGAACTGCCCTCTCATGAAGATTTTGATGCCATTGTAAGCAGTATCAAAGACCTAGCGACTCAAATCATTCAGTTATCACCCAACTTACCGACTGAAGCATCCATTATTCTCAAGAATATTGAAAACCCTTCTTTTCTGATCAACTTTGTAAGCAGTAACCTGAATAGTGAACTGGCAGAAAAACAAGGGTTATTAGAGATCAATGACATACATCAACGTGCGGAAAAACTGATCCATATTCTTCAACGTGAGCTTCAATTCGCTGAGTTGAAGGATAAGGTAACCAATAAAACACGCACCGAAATCGACAAACAGCAAAGAGATTATTTTCTTCAACAGCAACTCAAAAGCATTAAAGAAGAACTCGGCGGTGATACCAATGAACGTGAGATCGCAGAAATGAAGAAAAAAGCGGAAGGCAAAAAATGGCCTGATGCTGCTAAAACCCTCTTTAAATCAGGCATCGAAAAACTGGAGCGTATGCATCCCAGTACCCCTGACTATTCAGTGGTATATAATCACCTTGACCTGATGCTCGACCTCCCTTGGAATGAACATACCGATGATAATTATGATCTGAAAAATGCCCAGAAAGTGCTGGATATTGATCATTATGGCATGACTAAGATCAAAAGCCGTATCCTCGAATACCTCGCTGTTCTGAAGCTGAAAGGTGATATGAAGAGTCCGATACTTTGCTTTTTAGGTCCTCCGGGTATTGGTAAAACCTCTTTGGGACGTTCCATCGCGCATGCTATCGGGAGAAAATATGTTCGTTTGAGCTTGGGAGGTATGCATGATGAGAGTGAGATTCGTGGTCATAGGAAAACCTATATCGGTGCTATGCCGGGTCGCATTTTGCAAAATATCCGCAAATGCAAGTCCTCCAATCCAGTTATGATTTTGGACGAAATCGATAAGATCGGTAATGATTTTCGTGGAGATCCTTCTTCCGCATTACTGGAAGTATTGGATCCGGAACAGAACAATACCTTCTACGATAACTACTTGGAACTGGAATATGATCTCAGTAAAGTTTTGTTCATCGCCACAGCCAATAACCTTCAAAATATTCAGCCTGCGCTACGCGACCGTCTGGAAATCATTGACCTGAGTGGATATGCAGTTGAGGAAAAAGTAGAGATTGCTAAACGTCACCTATTACCTAAGCAAAAAGAAGCACATGGATTGGCGAAAGTGAATATCAAGATCAATGATAAAGTCTTGGAAAAAGTCATTGAGAACTATACCCGTGAAAGTGGGGTAAGGGAACTCGACAGACAACTCGCTGCCTTGATGCGTTACCAGGCAAAAGAATTGGCTATTAAAAACAAAGTAAAATCTACCCTCACTTTACAGGACGTAGAAAAAATACTCGGACAGGCAAGATACAGCAATGAAATTTATAAAACGGCCAATATGCCGGGTGTAGCAGTTGGTTTGGCCTGGACCTATGTTGGGGGTGATATTTTATTCATCGAAACCATTCTTGGGGAAGGAAAAGGGGAACTTAAACTTACCGGTAACCTGGGGAATGTAATGAAGGAAAGCGCCAGTACAGCACTCAGTTATTTGCAGGCCAATGCACGCAAATACGGTATTGATCCGGAAGATTTTTCAAAGAAAGCCATTCATATTCACGTACCGGAGGGGGCAGTTCCAAAAGATGGTCCGAGTGCAGGTATTACCATGCTTACCTCATTGGCTTCTGCATTTACCGGTAGAAAAGTAAAACCTTATCTGGCGATGACCGGTGAGATTACGCTTCGTGGACAAGTATTACCAGTGGGTGGAATCAAAGAAAAAGTACTGGCAGCGAAAAGATCGGGTTTAAAAGAGATCATACTTTGTTGGCAGAATGAAAAAGATGTTAAAGAAATTGAGGGCGACTACATCAAAGGTGTGGAATTCCATTATGTTAAAACCATGCAACAAGTGGTGGATATTGCATTGGTATGACATTAAAATTTATATCTGTCTGAACTTTTCAAAGGCAGTCTTGTTATTTAAACATCAACATTTTCTTCATGTTGGTTGTTTTAAGGGTTAAGATCCCCCATCTCCATGGGGGATTTCATTTTTTTAACACCTATTCCTTCTCGCAATAATTTCTACCGCAACCATACATATTGTAGATTTGAATATAGTGCTGTACAGGATTTTCATTTTATGGACTTTATCAGTGTATGCGATCTCTGCAGGTGGTCAAACCCTGGGAGGTAATGCTGTTTTTGGCTTTCTCAAACAAGCCAATACTGCACAGCTTTCTGCATTGGGTGGTATCAATATTACGTCAGGGGGTAAAGATGTTGGTATGAGCTTTCACAACCCGGCTTTATTAAGAAAAGAAATGCATCGTCAGTTCAATACTTCTTTTAACGCATTTATAGCCGGTATCAGTAATTATAGTATTAGTGCAGGGTATCATTTGGAAGAGGCGAAGACCAGTATTGGATGGGGTATCAATTATTTGAATTATGGGAGTATAGATCAAACGGATGCTGCAGGGAATATCATCGGACGATTCAATCCACGCGATTATGTGGTACAGGTAATGGCTTCCAGGAATCATAAAGAAAAATGGTGGTATGGGGCTACGATTAAATTTATTCATTCAGGATATGGTCAATTTCGTTCTTCCGGATTGGCCATGGATATTGGATTGAATTATCATGATCCGGATAAAGGGTTACAAGCAGGGGTAACCGTAAAAAATATCGGAACACAATTGAATACCTACGATGGTAGCGGACGGAAGGAAGAACTGCCTTTTGATCTGCAGGCTGGTATTACCAAGAAATTGCAAAATGCACCTGTTCAGTTTTCATTGACATTCCATGAGCTTCATCGGTTTAATAATTTTTACAACGATACACTCTTTAGAGCAGGAGAGGGAGAAGATGATTTCAGTAAAAAAAATACACTGCAAAAAATCTTTAATCATATTGTTTTAGGTGCACAATTCTTTCCTGATGAAAAAATTGAGATCAGTACCGGATACCATTTTCAACGCAGACAGGAACTGAATGGTTTTAATATCACCAATGGATTGAATGGATTTTCCGCAGGAGCAGGTATCCTTTTACCTAAATTACAAGTGCGCTATGCTACCGGCTTTTATCAACGCCAGCTATTTCACCAATTCTCCTTGAACTTTAATTTGAAAGGGGAGAATCTGTAAATTTTATTTTTGAGATAGTAGCTGCTGATACAGATCAATATATTGTCCCACATGAAATCCATCCATCAAAGCATGATGCACATGAATGGATAATGGCATTATCCTTCTACCATTCACTTCCATCATTTTTCCAAAAGAAATTTTCGGACAAGAATCTTTGAATGAAAAGCTTCTGGCATGTGATAATCCGGTAAAATGGATCCAGGGAATGGATGAATAATGAATCACATTTTCTCCTGATACAGCTGGAATCAAACCGGTACTGTTTCTTACTTCCTCCATAGTGATTTGGGCAGCTGCAGCAAAAGATGCAAAATCAGGATGATAATCCATATAAGAAAAACCAAAAGTACCATCAGGTCTATTGATGGTAGGAGATGCATGTACGGTATCATATCGATATACATCGCCTTCCACAATCCTATATCTGAATGGCTCGATCTGATTGGCGGCTTTTAAGGATAGATGCAGGTAGTACAAGAAAAAAGAGTAGTTATTGGCTTTAGCATATGCGTATGCTTCCGTACAATCAACCTGTACTGTAATACCAAAAAAAGGTTCTTCAAATTGACTAAAAAAACGAAACTGATCTTTACGATTCCAAGTATCAATATCAAGTAATGTTCTCATGACTAGAGGAAAGATAAGACTTCTTTGATCGTTTCTACTTGTCTAAAGTTGGGATGTTTAATATCTCCATCCACTGTTTCATGTGCCCAAGTAGTATGATAAGGGATATGTACCGCATGGCCATTCAATGCCAATACTGGAATTACATCAGATTTCAAAGAATTGCCCAGCATCATAAAGGATTCAAATGGAATATCCAGATGCTTGATCAATTTTTGATAATCTGCTTCCTTTTTCTCAGACATGATCTCAATATGATGGAAATAATGTGATAAGCCTGATTTGATCAGTTTTCTCTCCTGATCCAATAAGTCCCCCTTTGTAGCAACCACCAATTTATATTTCCCTTTCAATGCATCTAATACTTCTTCTACACCTTCCAGTAAAACAATGGGTTTATCTAACAATTCTTTTCCTAGTTGAATACATTTTTCAATGATGTCAACCGGTACTGTTTTATGGGATACTTCTAATGCTGTTTCAATCATACTCAGCATAAATCCTTTCACACCATAACCATACAAATTGATATTCTTGATTTCTGTATGAAGAAGTTCACGCGCAACAGAATGGTGCGGCAAATAATCTTCTAATAATTCGCAAAAACGATCTTCAGTTTCTCTAAAATAGGGTTCATTCACCCACAATGTATCATCAGCGTCAAAGGCAATTACTTTCAATGCATTCATGTCGGATCTCTTTTAACTATTTTCCACCACCCGGTTTTTTAGGCAGCACTGCTTTTGGTTTTTCAGCTGGTGGGGGTGGAGTATTCCCTTTTGTATCTTTTTTCTCCGGTGTTTTGGGACTGGCAGGTTTTATGTCTGATTCTGCACCAATATCTTCCAATTTGATATTCTGCGGGATCTCATAATCTTGAGAATTACCCGTACCCACATCTTCACCTTCTCCACCCAATATCGGTGTAGAGTCATTGAGATAATCAATCACAATATCGTTGCTCATCACATCCGGTTTTACAAAAGTGGCACTCTTATCAATACCACAATTTGGATCAGCTGCCGCTTTTGCAAAGAAATAAGCCCATATCGGCATGGCAGCGCGACCACCTTGTCCATTCGCACTTTCTTTATTGAAATGTATAAAACGATCATCTGCACCTACCCAAGCACCTCCCATGAGTTGTGGAGTGTAACCCATAAACCAACCATCACTATTTTCATTGGTGGTGCCCGTCTTACCTGCATTCTCAACCCCGGGCATACCATAACCCCAGATACCCCGACCCGTACCTACTTGAACAGTTCCTTGCATCATCTTCACCACAGAATAAGCCGTTACTTCACTGATCACTTCTTTTCTCTTGGGTGTAAATGTAGCTAGTACATTTCCGTTTCTATCTTCAATTCTGGTGATGTACATGGGTTTAACATTAAATCCTCTGCCTGGGAACATGCTAAAACCTTGCATCATTTCAAACAATGAAATTTCACAAGAACCCAATGCTATGGAAGGGTAGGGCTCAATTTTTGTTTTGAAATCACAACGCTCCAGAAAATCAACCAGTCTTTTGGCACCATTATTACCCTCACTGTCTAATTGTTTCATAATATACGCCGATGCGCAGTTTCTGGAAAAAGCAAGTGCCGAAGCCATGGGCATGGCGCCACCCTGACAAGACCTACTCGTTGCGGGTACCAAGCCATATTGACCAAAACTTTGTTGCTCATCGTAAACAGTTGTGTTGGGTGTAAATCCTGCTTCCTCAATCGCTAAACTATACAACAAAGGTTTCATGGTAGAACCTACCTGACGTTTGGTATTAAAGTTTACATGGTCATATTTGAACGATTTGAATCCAATACCACCTACCCAAGCCTTGATCTCACCGGTTAAAGGATCCATCACCATAAAACCTGCTTGTAGCATTTGTCTGTGATAACGGATCGAATCGTAGGGTGTCATCGTTGTATCCGTCTCTCGATTGCTGTTGTAAGCAAACACACGCATCGGTGTTTTTTCAAAGAATGTTTTTTTGATGTCTTCAGTACTCAATCCTTCTCTATCTAAGTTCTTCCAGCGATCACTTTGTTTCATGGCTGTTTCCAGTACATTCTCATAGCCTTTCCAAATACTTCCATTTCTGATATTGGCTTGTGTATTGAACAACTTTTGCATATAGTTCATATGCTTGGCAACGGCTTCCTCTGCATACTGCTGCATTCTCGGATTGATGGTAGTATAAATTTTCAAACCATCGCGGTACAGATTATAATTATCGCCATTACTTTTTTTATTTTCCTTACACCATTTCTTCATTTCCTCACCCAGTATCATTCTGAAGTAAGGACCTAGACCGGCGGTTTCATCCAGTTTTTTGTAGTTCAGTTCAATTGGTTTTCTTTTCAGGATGGCGGCTTCTGCATCGGTCAGGTACTCATTACGTACCATTTGATTGATCACCGTATTTCTCCTGTCCAATGCCAGTTTCGGGTTTCTTCTGGGATTGTAGATGGTAGCACCTTTCAGCATACCGATCAAAACAGCAGACTCTTCAATATTCAATCTGTCTGGTTCCTTTTGAAAGAATGTTTTAGCGGCATTGCGAATACCAAAAACATTATCACCAAAAGCAACGGTATTCAAATAGATGGTAATGATCTCTTCCTTGGTAAAATTGCGTTCCAGTTTCACCGCAATCACCGACTCTTTTATTTTCTGAATAATGCGAAGAAAAATATTACGGGTACCCCAGTTGTCCGTAAATAAATTTTTGGCTGTTTGCATTGTGATGGTACTGGCACCACCTTCTCTTCCTAAAAAGATCAATGCCCTACCTAATGAACGTGGGTCAATACCACTGTGATCATAAAAACGTTCATCTTCTGTAGCCACCAATGCATTCACCACATGTTTACTGATGTCCTTGTATTGTACATTGATACGATCTTCGAGATAATATTTTCCCATCAGCGTACCATCTTGTGCGTATACCTGACTCGCCAATGAGGCAGTCGGGTTTTCAATATCATTGATGGAGGGCATTCTTCCTAAAAGACCTAAGTTGATCATTAACAGGAATACAATTCCTCCACCCAGTGTCCAGAAAAAAATGCGCCAGAAAATGCGAACAGATTTTGACATAATCAGCAATAAATGGTTACTAATAACAAGTCGTAAAGCTAAAGAAGAGTTGGTGAAGCTCCTCTTCAGGGTCGTTAAAATTTATCCGGTAATATTTTTTGCAGGAATGCACGATAAGCACCTGCATCTTTTTTGGTTTGCAGTATCCTTAAATTGGCCGGACTGATAATCAAAAAGCCATATTTATCGGCACTCAACCAAGGCAGGATACGGTTAGCTGCCAAAGGCTTCACAACATCTGTATAATTCACCGCCTCACTGGCATCTTTGAATGGTCCGATCAATAAAAACTGTATTTCGGGAACCACTGATTGTGTGGTAATACCCAATCTGCGGTTGAAATATCTTTCCTGATTAAATCTGTTAAAAGCATTTCTGGCTTCTCCTACAAACATACCGTCTACTTTATTAAGCACAACCACCGCATATTGGGTGTCGGTAGCAATAAACTCATAATCCAGTTCGATGGATTGTACAGGCGATTGCACTGCATTGGTAATATTAACCCCCGGCGGTTGTTTCAGGTTTTTGATAGCTGGTACAGATGCGGAACTGTCTTTTCGTTGTGGCGTTGTGGAGATCACATTGGTAGGTCCGCTTAAATCTACGGAACGTGTAACCGTTTCTACAGGTCTTTCAATATTCAACTCAGACAAATAGTTTTCAATTTCACTTCTTCTTTTGATTACATCGATCATCGTATTGGCTTTTTCTGCCAGTGGTGATGTCGGGAAATTATTGATGAGTTGTTCCAATCGATTCACTGCAGTACTATCCTTACGCTCTTTTACATAATAAATGGATTCAATGTACAAGAGTTGCGGTGTCCATGCAGAACTACTCAAGGTTTGTTCAGCTTGTTTTTTGGCTTTGATGGCATCATCAAATTTACCTTCAATAAAAAGGTTGTAAATATTGGTATATAATTTTTCTTTTGGATCTGTTTGTTGATTATTAATAGTATTGCCATACAAAAACTTACTATCCGAATATTGGCGATTGAATACCTGAGATAATGAGTCAGCCGCTTTCAGGTTATTCGTTTTACGATAACACTGCATCAGTAAAAAACTGGTTTCTTCAGCCTCGGCTGATTGAGGGAATCGTCTTAATAATTCTTCATACACTTCAATGGCTGAAGCATAATCATCTAATTGTTGTTGAAAGATATTACCGTTGTCCAATAAAGCACGAATAATTATGGTATTCGAGAGTTCCATTTGTTCCTTTGTCAGCGGAATGGCATTCATCAAGGATTCTAAGCTTAGTTCTTCTTTTTTCGGATCGACTTTTCCATCCTGAGAAACTGTAGCCTGTGTTTGTTGTGTGGTAATGATTTTATCAAGAGCTGATTGTCTTCTCCAATTATCTACATTCGGTCTATTCCCCCATCTTTTAGTAAACTCACTAAAGCCGCGACTTTTTAAATTGCTATTCAGGAAATAAAAATCTGCATTATTAGTCCCAAATAGATCGCCGGCATTTTTGGAATCAACTACAAGATCTGCTCCAAAAGAAGGATCTTCCGTTTCTTTGATACCTCTTTCTTTTCTGATTTGTCTGAGTAGTTTTTTGAGAAAATCTGTTCGGGCATTTTCAGGTAGAGTCGCTATCTTTTGAACACTATCTTCCCGATGAATATTTTCTTCATTGATGCTTATGAGTTGTAATGCGGGTTTACGTGTTTCGATTCTTGCTTGTTCATCATCCGGCAAAAGTCTCGCTTCTACGCTGTCGTAAAAACGAAAAGATTGGCTGTACGATTTCCGATCATAATTCAGATCACCCAATAACAAAAAGCTCTTCTGTTTTTGAATGGGATTATCGCTGCTGTATGCTACGCTTTTTAATAACCATTGTTGTGCAGCGGGATACGCTTTTCTGCTCAGTTCCAGTTTAGCAGCAGCATAGTAAATGATATCACGATACACATCATACTTATCTTTTTTTGCCATTTTCAATAACTCGTTCAGGTTTTCCTGAAGGGCATTGTCTTTTTCGCCGGTAGCCAATGCCGCAATATTCAATCTTGCATACACTTCCATGAAAGGATCTTGTGCATTTCGAATGGCTTCATTGAAATTTTTGATGGCATCGGCATTTCTATTGGCCTTTTCATACAGCTGTGCAGCTAAATAATAAGTTCTAGCTTTATTCAGTTGGTTGTTTCCTTTTTTCAAGGAACGGGTCAAATAGAATGCAGCGCTGTCGTAAGCATTGAGTTTATAGAATAGATAAGCACTCGCCTCATCAAGTTGAGGCTGTAGGCGGGTTGGGAAAAGTGCGTCACTTCTCAATAAAGCAACCAATCCGGATGCTTCTGCTATTTTATCTTGTTCAATATAAGTTCTGACCATCCAAAGAAAACTTTCATTCCTGCTGGGAAGGGTAGTGGTCATTTTCTTCCATAGATTTCTTTTTTCATTGGTAGAAATGGAAAAAATACCTCCTGCATTACTCACATTACTTCCTATGGGCACATCATATCCGTCGTCTTTTGGCGCAAATGCATAATTGATGTATTGAAACACATGCAATGCAGAGTCAAAATCTTTTCTGAAGAGATAGGCTTTACCCATCAGCAGATAGAGGTTGTCTACCCAATCACTCCTCAGATCATGCAATAAGATACCGGCGGTACATTTATACAATACGGTATCAATTTGATCCTGTGCAGTGGTTTCAAGTTCATAATCATAAAAAGACAGGAGTTGGGTATAATCATCCCGGTGTGATTCAGTAGCCCTTTCTACAATCTCATTCATCCGTTGGTTGGCATTGAAATAATAGTTGAAATGGGTAACTGTATTGTTATAGATGCGTTTAGGAAGGGTAAATTTTTTATTGCCTGATTTTTCAGATGGTAAGGTTCGATTCTCATAAGGTTTTTCCTTTTTGAGCTCGATGGTGGTATAAGGCTGCGCGATGCTTTTTCCGGTAAAAAACAGAAAAATCACTAACAAGCACGGTAGTATAGAACGTAAAATCATCCCGGAAAATCTTATTCGCTGGTGTATCTGCATAAAAACACTTTAAAAATACAGTTATTTCCCTTTCGGCGGCTGTGAAAACCCAATTCATCATTACCTTTAACCTGATTTTAGTCTATGGCCAACTCCGATAGTAATAATAATCTCAAACGTATCAGAAATAACTATCGTCTTGTCGTGATGAATGATGATACGTATGAAGAAGTGGTGACTTTCAGATTATCACGCCTCAGCGTATACATTGGTTTAAGTACCGTATTTGTGTTACTGGTTGGACTCACCATTGCCTTGATCGCCTTTTCTCCTTTAAAATATTATATACCGGGTTATGGAACGAGAGAGAGTAGGGCAGCACTTCAAATGCTGAAAATGAGAACAGACTCCCTTGAGCAAGCGATTCGGTATAAAGAGCAATATATTGATGGGGTTAAAAAAGTGCTGGCAGGGGATACCCCTTCTCAACTGGACACTATTTCCTTGGCCATTCCCAAGACCGATATATCGAGCGAATAATGTCATCTGATCAACGTCCTGATAAAACTTTATTTACTTATGCTTCACTAGCCACACAGCTTATCGTGCTATTGTGTATAACCATATATGGTGGAAAGTGGGCAGATCAATATTTTAGCTTTTCAAAACCTGTATTCATCTGGCTTTTGCCCTTGCTGGCATTGTTGGGTACACTGATCAAACTGATCAGCGATACATCAGGTACATCAAAGAAATGATTATGGGAAAAAAAATCCGACCACTTGTTTTATTTTTTTTGATCGTCAATGCACTCGCTGTTGTGGGAGATAAACAAATTGCTGCATGGGGCATGAAACAGGATGTATTGATTGTTGCGAATATTTTATTATTCGTGTTTTCCTTGATAGGTTTACTGTTGCAATTGAATGCTTCTAAGAACCCCAATCCCAATGCTATTGTGAGAGCTGTGATGGCGGGAATGGGGTTAAAGCTGATTGGTTTTGCGGCGGCTTTACTTATTTATTTATCTATCGTAGGAAAAGACAAAAGCGTGTATTCCATCTATGCGGCGCTTGGTTTATATGTAGTGTATACCTGGATGGAAGTTCGTTTATTCTTAAGGCAGAATCCCAAAAAGAATGCCCGTATCTGAACATCCTATGCAGGCATTGTCTTCTTTTCTTCCGGAAGGAAGTTTTGAGGAAGTAGTGGCTTATATCAAACAGTATCGTGTGCACCTCACCATTACGCGTAAAAGAAAATCGGTACTGGGCGATTATCGCCATGCATTTGCAGGAAAGAATCATCGAATCACTGTTAACGGTGATCTGAATCCTTATGAGTTTCTTATTACACTTTTACATGAATTGGCTCATCTGCTGACGTTTGAGCAATATCGTCATAGGGTAGAAGCACATGGAAAAGAATGGAAGACCTGTTATGCAAAATTATTGTTGCACTTTATTCAATTAGGTGTTTTCCCGGAAGATATTGAACAAGCACTGCATAATTCGGTGATGAACCCTGCAGCTACCGCTAATGGCGAAACCGATTTGTTATTGGTTCTTCGTAAATACAATCAACAACAAAAAGTTGGTTATGCGCATGTGGCTGATATTGCTGAAGGACATTTATTTCAGATGGATAATGGACGGGTTTTCAGACGAGGTAAGCTAAGGAGAAAAAGGTATGAATGTGTAGAAGTAGCAACCGGACTGCGTTATTCATTCAGTGCAGTGATGGAAGTTAAAATGATCTATTCAGAGTCGTAAAAGCTATTAGGTATAAGCTGCAAGCTAGAAGCCACAAGCTGCACGCCACAAGTTGCATACTACAAGGTTTTTGTGATCACTTGAAGCTTGTAGCTTGCGGCTTGCAACAAAAAAGCCCCGGCTTTTGGCCAGGGCTTTTGTATTCTCAAAGTTTTAATTAAGCAACTGCTTTCTTCACCAGATCGGCAGCTTCGCTGAGTTCGATAGCGGATTGTACTTTCAATCCACTTTCATCGATCAGTTTCTTCGCCTCAACAGCATTGGTGCCCTGTAGTCTTACGATGATAGGGATTTCAATATTGCCCAGTTTGTTATACGCTTCGATTACCCCGGCAGCAACACGATCACAACGAACAATTCCACCAAAGATGTTGATCAGAATGGCTTTTACATTCGGATCTTTCATGATGATACGGAATCCGGCTTCTACTGTTTGAGCGTTTGCAGTACCTCCTACGTCTAGGAAGTTGGCAGGCTCACCGCCACTTAACTTGATCATATCCATGGTAGCCATCGCCAAACCGGCGCCGTTTACCATACAACCTACGTTACCATCCAGCTTTACAAAGTTCAGGTTGTATTGTCCGGCTTCTACTTCAGTAGGATCTTCTTCTGATACATCTCGTAAAGCAGCAGTATCTGCGTGACGCATCAAAGCGTTGTCATCGATATTCATTTTACAGTCTACTGCAATGATCTTTTCATCACTGGTCTTGAACAATGGATTGATTTCTAACATTCCACAATCCAATCCCACATATGCATTGTAGAGGTTGGTGACAAATTTCACGCAGTTTTTGAAAGCTTCTCCGCTCAGACCCAGATTGAAAGCGATCTTACGCGCCTGAAAACCTTGTAAACCACCACCCGGGTGAACCCACTCTTTAAAGATCTTATCCGGGGTGTTATGCGCTACTTCTTCAATATCCATACCCCCCTCAGTGCTGTACATGATCACATTCATGCCCTTGGCACGATCAAGCAGGATCGACAGGTAAAACTCTTTTACTGGGTTAGGACCGGGATAATATACATCCTGAGCGATCAGGATTTTGTTTACTTTTTTACCGCTCGGACCGGTTTGGATGGTCACCAGAGTGCCACCTAGAATATTTTTAGCGATGGTAGCCACATCTTCAACACTCTTAGCCACGGCCACACCACGCTGTTCTGTACCCTCAATTTTACCCTTACCACGTCCGCCGGCATGGATTTGAGCCTTTATAACAGCAAAATTATTACCGGTTTGGGTCTTAATCTGGCGATACGCCTCTTCGGCTGCCATTACTGTGTCTACCGCAATGCCTTCCTGCACCGGTACATTGTATTTTTTCAGCAATTCCTTGGCTTGATATTCGTGAAGATTCATACGGAAAATTTTTGCGAAGATAAGAGAATCAGGCATTCAGATTTAAGGCGAAATTTTATTGTTGTAACATTAATTCCCCGTAATTTTACGATGCTTACAAAAACTGTAAAAACAAAAAACATTATGAAAAAAGCATTTTTGACCTTGATGAGTGCCGCATTATTGATCGGCCTTTCTTCTTTTACAGGTGAAAATAAAAAAGCACCTATCACATTGAATGTCGTTGCTGAGAAGAGCCGTGTTGACTGGATCGGTTCTAAAGCTGGCGACTATCATACCGGTTCTTTCACTGTGAAAAGTGGACAGGTTCAGGTAGAGGATGGTAAATTGACAGGAGGTAGTTTCGTAATTGATCTGGCCAACCTGAAAGTAACTGATGGGGCTGGTGACAGATTAGCCGGTCACCTGAAATCTGCAGACTTTTTTGATGTAGCTAAATTTGGCGAAGCTACTTACACGATTACAGGTGTAAACTATACTGGAGAAGGTACTTGCGAGATCAACGGTAACTTGAATATTAAAGGCGCTACTGTTGCTGTTAAATTCAATGCGAATATCCGCAGCGCCAGTGAAAAAGGTCTGTTTGGTCAGGCATATTTCAGTGTAGACAGAACCGCTTTCGGTATTTTGTACAATGGTCCTGCTAAAGATGTACAGTTAGCAATTCATTTGTTTGCTAAATAATAATAGCAGATACTAATAAAAAGAGGCTGTATCAGATACTTGATACAGCCTCTTCTTATTTTAAAGTTAGTCTTTCTTCTACTATGGACCATAAGCCATGAACCATAAGCTACCTACAAATATCTCTCCTCAATCACCGCCTCATGATGCATCAAGTGTCCAAATAGTATAAATGCAATCGCATTAGCAGAAGTTTCTGTGCCACTCACAATACCTCGATTACTCAATTGCATTGCTGTGAGTGATTCAATCAATAGATTGCTGGCTTTTCTTACAGCAAGGAATTCTTGTTTGATGGAATCAAAACTTCTTTTATTGGCATCCGCATTCACTACGTAATCATTTTCTGCAAAAGGGGGGAGTGGAGTTGTATCTTTTCTGGCAATTCTTAATAAACGATAACTAAAAATTCTCTCCGCATCGATAACATGTTGTAATACTTCTTTTAAAGTCCATTTGCCGGGAGCATAGGCATAGTCTCCTTTTGATTCCGGTAAACCCGTATAAAAATGCTCAAGTACCGTACTCAATTCATCCATTAATGCATGTGCGTCCTGAGCTTTGGTTTGATGGATATATCGTTCAAAAAAAGGGTTGTACTCGCCCGGTTGTGGTCTGCTCATGTATGATTATTGTGACTTGTTTTTCTTCAAGTTGGTGGATTTCACTTCGGTTATAGGCTTATTGGCTTGTTGTACCCACTGTTCGGCTGTTATCAAAGCATTATAGGCATTTACAATGCCTCCGGTTCTCGATAATTCTGTAAAAGGTACAATGGTAGCTTTCTCACCCGGACGGAAACAATAGGCTGATGATTCAGGAATCAGTACCGATTTTTCGATAATCTGTTTTACCTGAACAGCAGTTAACTGTGGATAATAAGACCGTATCATGGCTGCGATACCGCTAACAATAGGAGTAGCCATACTTGTTCCTTGCTGGTTACCGTATTTGTTGCCTCCTGGCATCGTAGAATAAATTTTGACACCTGGAGCAAACAAATCCACTTTCTGTTTGCCATAATTGCTAAAATCGGCACTGATACTGCCGCTAATTTTTGGATCACTACTTGCACCTACTGTAATATAATTACTGGCCAATGTATTCCACTGTTGCAACCAAGGATTCGGGAATACGTCTTTTTCATCAATATTATCGCCATCATTACCAGATGAATGTAAGATCAGTACATCTTTCTGCTCTGCATAATGAATGGCACTGTCTACCCAGTTTTTTTCCGGTGAGAATGATTTACCAAAACTCATATTGATGATTTTGGCGCCATGATCAACAGCATAACGAATGGCGAGTGCTACATCTTTATCGTATTCATCTCCATCCGGTACCACACGTAACATCATGATATGAACATTATCTGCCACGCCATCAATACCGACCCCATTGTTTCGCTGAGCGGCGATCAATCCACTTACATGTGTACCATGGTCAGGATTGGGACCCATTACATCGCCATTTCCGTAAAAGCGGTCGCTTAAACTATAATAATTATCTCCGATGATCTCTGCACGATAATCACGAGGTGCTTTTTCTTTTGATTCAAAAGCTGCTTTTTTACCATCAATGTATTCTTCTAATTGAGATAATAAAACGGTATTTTTTTCTTCTGCATCCAATCCAATCATTTTCATGCAGGTAAGAAAACCCAATTTCGCTTTTTTTCCCATTTTGCTGATCGGCTGAAATTTTTCCAGCTTCTCACAGGTATATTCCTCAGATCCCATTTCCTGACGTAGGATCTTGTCATGCTTTTTTAATGCCTTAGCTGTCACTTCAACAAACATTAATTCCATTTGCTCTTCGTGACTAAAATTCATTTGATTCAAAGCTTTTTTCCAGATAAAGAATTGCTCACGCTCTTGCTGTGTCATTTCTTCAGGATTCAGATTTTTATTCGCAAACTGATCCTTCCATCTGTGAAAAACCCTTGAACGTTCATCAGATGCTTTTTTAATATTTCTACCATCTTTATTTCCTAAGAAATTCCATCCATACACATCATCTACATATCCATTACCATCATCATCTTTATTATTTCCCGGAATTTCTTTTGGGTTACGCCAAAGTACCGACTTTAGGTCTTCATGGGTAGTATCAATTCCTGAGTCAAGTACAGCAACAATGATGGGCTCACTTTTTTTATTACGCTCTTTTAAAAAATCGTAGGCTTTGTATAAACTGATTCCGTAGAATGAATCTTTGTTATAGTCCATGTGAAACCAGGTCTTAGGAACCTGTTGTGCATGAAGAACCAGCACAGAAAATGGTATGGCTAATAAGCTGAGAATCCCGCGAAGCATCGAATGTATAGTTTAACGATCAGCACAAATTTCCGTAATGATAATGAAAAAATAACCGATGCCACATGATTTAGGAAAATCTTGGCGCCTAGATGGGGGAGCTCAATGGGCTACGCTTCTTTTTTTAGTTTTCCTTAACAATTTTACAGATCGATGGGCATTTATTTCTTCATCAGTTTAGCAGCACTGTGAATACCTCTTTTGAGTTGTTCCGCGATATGGAGTGATCTTTCAATTCTTTTTTCAGATGATTTAACGCGTGTAATTAAATACAAAATACTTCGTTGGTTACCGGGTGTCAATTGATCAAATATGTCTTTGGCAATTGGATCTGTTGCAAGTACTTCATTCCATTCTTCGGCTTCTTCAAATTGAAACTGACTCTCATCCTCTTTTAGCTCCATTTGTACCGTCATTCCTTTTTTCAGGCTCAATTCTTTTAATACTCGCTTGCTGATATAAATGAAATACCCTTCTTCTTTTCTGGATTGTAGCGCAACATGCAGATTCGATTTCCCATTACGGGTGCAAATGCAACGCTTGACTCCTTTTTTGACAAACTTTTCAGCCATGGATGTACCAATACCAATAAATGTCATGCCATTCGATTCCTCAATGATTGCTTTGGTTTTTAGTGCCATATTTATCCTTGACAAATTGTTCTTCACTATTACAATTGATCTTCAGCTAGGTTTAGTACCTATTGAATTATTCTTAAATAAGCTCTCCAAGGCCCTGTCTCATCTTGGTACTGGTGCGAAATGGTTCTGGTGATCTGATAAATATGATTCTGATCATGCACCACCCAAGTAGCCAATAGTTGTTGCAGTGTTACTGTTCCAAAAGCAGGGTGTATAGCAGTTCTTTTAAAATCTTCGGAACTAAGGTGGAAGCTTTGAAGGGTTGCTATATTCTCTTCACGAAGTTTGCGAAACGCTTGTAAGAGTTCGGGGAGTGATTTCCCCTTGCTGTCTTCAAATTGAGCGAAACGATCAAAAGGGGTGAAGGTTTTATGGTCATCATCCGATAAACAAATCTTCATTCTAGGAATCCAATCTGTTTTCTCTCCATGTATCAGATGCCCCACCACATCATACGGACTCCAACTATCATCTCCTTCATTGGCATGAAGGAGTGTATCTGGAATACCTAACAATAAGTCTTCCAGTACTTGGGGTGTTCTGCTTAATAGGTTGATGGCATCTGATACAGAAATATTCATAGTGGTTTAGGATAAATCAAATTGAATGCCTTGTGCTAAAGGCAATTGTGTGCTCCAGTTGATGGTATTGGTTTGACGACGCATGTAAGCTTTCCAAGCATCACTTCCACTTTCTCTTCCACCGCCGGTTTCTTTTTCACCACCAAATGCACCACCGATCTCTGCACCACTTGTACCAATATTTACGTTCGCAATTCCACAATCACTTCCTCCATGAGAAAGGAATTGTTCAGCTTCACGCATATTCAATGTCATAATAGCAGATGAAAGTCCCTGCGGCACACCATTCTGTAAAGCAATGGCTTCATCCAGATCACGGTATTTCATAAGGTACAATATCGGTGCAAATGTTTCATGTTGTACTACGGGAAAATGATTTTCAGCTTCAGCAATACATGGTTTTACATAACAACCACTTTCATATCCCGCACCCTCCAATACACCCGGTTCCACTATAAATTTACCACCCTGTTCTTTGCAGGCTTCTATCGATTTCAAATACAACTGTACGGCATCTTGATCGATCAATGGACCCACATGATTTTTGGTATCCAATGGATCGCCAATTCTCAATTGACCGTAAGCCTTCACCAACTTGGCTTTAAATGTTTCATATACTGATTCATGGATGATCAGTCTGCGTGTGGTAGTACATCTTTGTCCGGCAGTACCTACTGCCCCAAATACACAACCGATCAATGCCATATCCAAATCTGCTTCTTTAGAAATGATGATGGCATTGTTACCACCCAGTTCCAGAATGGTTTTTCCTAATCTGGCAGCAACTGTTGCAGCAACGATCTTACCCATTCTGGTAGAACCGGTTGCTGAGATCAGCGGAATACGATTGTCTTGGCTCATCCATTCACCTACTTCACGAGCGCCTTGTATCAAACAATTCACGCCTTCCGGTACCTGATTTTTTTTGAAGACATCTGCTACAATATTTTGTACAGCAATGGCGCAAAGTGGTGTTTTTTCACTGGGCTTCCAGATCGTGGTATTACCACAAATCCATGCCAGTGCAGCATTCCAGCTCCATACAGCTACAGGAAAGTTGAAAGCGGAAATAATGCCGGTAATACCCAAAGGATGCCATTGTTCGTACATACGGTGTTTGGGTCTTTCACTGTGCATGGTTAAGCCATGTAATTGTCTGGATAATCCCACTGCAAAATCACAGATATCAATCATCTCCTGAACTTCTCCGTATCCCTCCTGCAAACTCTTCCCCATTTCATAACTCACCAGTTTCCCTAATGGCTCTTTATACATGCGTAATGCTTCACCTACCTGACGAACGATTTCGCCTCTTTTAGGTGCCGGCCATTGACGCCAATCTTCAAATGCCTGGGCAGATTGTTGTACGATACGCTGATAAGTAGCTTCATCGGTTGATTGAACGGTGCCAATCAATTTGCCATCAACAGGAGAGGAAGAACGAATTACAGTTGCTTTACTATCTATCCACTGGGTTCCGGTAGAAGCACCGGGATTGACAGACTGAATGCCTAATTGTGCTAAAAAATCCATGCAGGTTAAAATTTGCTGTAAAGGTAATGGATTCAAAAAAGAGCACCTGAAGAGAATAGTAGACATAAAAAAAGTATCACTATGTTGAGACCAACTGTGTGATACTTTATTATCTAAAACCCTGCATGAAACGCCTTTCAGCATTTACAGAGTAAAACTATCTTTTTGTTGATTTTTTCTGTCGATTGATAGGTGAGGGGCTAATCAAAATCGGGGAATGGCTATTTCGTTTTTGAAATCTCCAATAATTGATCATACACACTACTATAGCTGCTTCCAATGGGTATTTCTTTACCGGCAATCCATACTTTCGACTTACTGAATTTTTCAATTTTAGCAATCGGGATAATGAAAGAACGGTGTATTCTTACAAAGTCTCTGGGAGGTAATTTTTCCTGAATACTCTTTAATGTCATCAATGTGAGTACGGGATTGGGTTTGATATATATCTTAATATAATCGTCCAGCGCTTCGATCAGATCAATGTCTTTCAGATTGATCTTCATGATCTCATAATTCACTTTGATAAACAGTGAATTGAGTTGTACTTCCTGAGAGCTAAGAAACTCAATGTATTCTTTGGCTTTATAGCAGGCTTTTAAAAAACGATCGTATTCAAAAGGTTTAAGCAGATAGTCTACGGCGTCTACATTAAAACCTTCTACTGCGAAGTCTTTGTAAGCTGTGGTAAAAATAACCGGAGGTTTTTCAGACAATCCTTTATAAAACTGAATACCGGTAATATCTGGCATTTGAATATCCAGAAACAAAAGATCAACCGGATTCGACTGCATGAAAGCAATGGCTTCATCCGTATTGGTAAAAGTTTTTTCCAATTTCAGAAAAGAGATCTTCGCGCAGTATTCCTGAACCAGTTGTAAGGCTAGGGGCTCATCATCTATGGCAATACAATGTATCATGTTGTGATTTCCAATTTAACAATGTAAATGTTGTTTTCAATAGTTGTGCTCAGTTTATGACGCTCAGGATACATGAGTTCAAGTCTTCTTTTGACATTGTTGATACCGATACCGGTATTCTCCATGAGATTATTATCTGCTGCTACAATATTATTCGTAGCTGAAAAATAAATGATATTGTCCTTGGTGTCAATGGAGATATCAATTTTTGATACTTCTTTGGTACTCACACCATACTTGAAGGCGTTTTCAACAAATGGAATAAACATCAATGGTGCAATCAACATAGTATCGATATCGCCCTTGGCAGAAAAATGCAAAGTGACTTTATCTGTTAGCCTTACTTGCTGTAATTCAATAAAATTATGAATGAAGTCTACTTCATTATTCAAAGGTACCAAGTCCCTTTCGGTTTCCGTGAGTATGTATCGCATAATAGAAGAAAGCTTCATAACAGCGGGTGCTGTTTTTTCACTTCTTACCACTGCCAGAGAATAGATGTTATTGAGTGTATTAAAAAAGAAATGTGGGTTGACTTGTGATTTCAGAAATGATAATTCTGTATTCAGCTTTTCATTTTCTGTTTCTTTTTTAGTTTGCTCTGTCTTTAACCAGCGTTGTGTAACAGAGATACAGGTTCCAAAAGCAAATACCAACAGAAAGAGTACGGTATTGTAAGGATCAGCAATGGGTCTGGCCCTTCGAGGAGCCCTAGTAAGTTTAGGGGTACCTTTAAATTCAGGGTTTCTGATGAACTCATTATTCTGGCGAATAAATTCAGGTTCAACAATAATATTGGCAATTTCTTTAGGCAAAAACAGAAAAGCGGCCAAACATGCGGCAATGGAAAGAATATACCATCCCCATCTTTTATTGATCAATAATTTGGGTACCAGTACCTGCGTATTGAAATAATAAAAAAGAACGATGAATATATTGTTGCAAATGATGGTAACGAGCATGTTATCACTCATGCTGAATTCTCTCAAACGAGGGAAGAATACCAAGTACGGCACAAAGAAAAAACAAGCCCATGCCACCATGTGCGTGAAGACCGTGATTATTTTTTTATCGTTTTTCAAAATCCGTTATTAGTTATTGATAATTAAGTGTTGTTATTTTATGGTATCAGTTGACCTGGTGTTTCATCCAGAATGATTGTTGTTGTGAAAGGGCTTTAGTAGTTGCAACTTTACTGAAATCTCTATTCGATGGTGTTCTAAAATTTGACGGAGAAATACTTCCTACAGGTATTGCTACAATTTTAGTAGTTGTAACAACTGATTTTGGTTCAGGTGGGGGTACTTCCAATGCATTTATTTTAAAGCCTACTGTTATTTCTTTATTTTTTAAAGTTGCATAATCTGTGATACTTTTAAAAGGAATTTCATACTCAATATATAATACTGATTTTTCATCCCATCCAAAAGAAATCTGTATATCAGTAGGTGCTGTAATAGCCTGAATTTCAGTTTCCTGTAGTTGATTTTTAAAACCGTTTTTTTTCAGCAAGAACATATGCTTTGAGAGTTGATCCGGGTTGCCACTTTCATTGTTTTCCATTTCAGCTATGGCAAGCGCAGCGGTTTGGGGGTCTTTCTGTAGCGGGAATTCAATATAAGTTGCTTCTTTTTTCTTTCCCTTTACGTCTATCAGCAAACGCACCCCTGCTAAAGCAAGTATTTTTTGCACTTCTCTTTTGGTGACATACATCGCTACGTATAACTTTTCCGTATCATTTTCAATAGCCATATGAATTCCTGAAGGTTCATGTAAATCAAAGGAAGAAGGTTCCCAATCATCCAGCACTGCGTCAGTACTATGCTTTACTGGAATAGTATCATGTATTCCTTTTGCTGATGTGCGGGAAAGCATGCAGAAAAAGGAACAAATGCTTAACAGTAGTATGATTGTAGGTCTGTTCATTTGTTGTACTCAAATTTATTTTTCTCAATGAATATAAAAAATGATTATGGGCGAACAGAGGGTCTTCATCGGTAAAGATTTAATAAGATTCCTTTTCCGATGGGAAATCCCCTGATTTTACGTCTTTGATGTATTGTCCTACTGCTCCCTGTATCTGCTCTTGCAAATTCAAATATTGCCTTAAAAAACGAGGTTTGAATGTATTGTTAATCCCCAACATGTCGTGCATTACCAATACCTGCCCATCGCAAACGGCACCGGCTCCTATTCCAATGGTGGGGATGGACAAGGATTGACTGACTTCTGCAGCCAATACGGCAGGTATTTTTTCCAATACAATGGCATAACAACCTGCTTCTTCTAATAGCTTAGCATCTTTCCTCAACTTTTCAGCTTCTTCATTTTCTTTAGCCCTTACATTATAAGTGCCGAATTTATAGATGGACTGCGGCGTTAATCCCAAATGTCCCATTACAGGAATACCTGCTGAAACAATTCTTTGAATACTTTCCACAACTTCTGAGCCTCCCTCCAATTTAATGGAGTGAGCACCACTTTCTTTCATGATTCGAATAGCAGATGCCAGTGCGATATCTGAGTTGGATTGATAAGAGCCAAAGGGAAGATCTACCACTACCAATGATCGGTCGATGCCTCTCACTACACATTGTGCATGATAGATCATTTGATCCAATGTAATGGGCACTGTGGTTTCGTGACCGGCCATTACATTACTGGCGCTATCACCAACCAGAATCACATCAATACCTGCTTCATCGAATAAGCGGGCAAAAGAATAATCATACGCTGTGATCATAGAAATCTTTTCACCGGCAGCTTTCATTTTCAGCAGGGTATTGGTAGTTATTTTTTTGACTTCTTTATGAACAGACATGTGTGTAGTTTTTAAATCAACTTATAAGCAGAGTATACTGCAAAGTAGGCAGATTTTAGGATTGCCCCAATCTTTCAAAAACGAATTACTGTTGTTGTAAGGTTAATTCAGAGTAGAGATGTTGAATGAGTCCGTCTGCCAACCCTATTTTAGGTACATAAATCTCATCTGCATCCGCCCAGCGCATGACATTGATATAGATTTGCAATGCGGGTACAATTACATCGGCACGATCTTCACGTAATTTGTAAATATTGATTCTGTCTTCCAGCGAAAAGCTTGAGATTTCTTTATAATAGTCTTTCAATAGCTCAATAGGCAAGGGTTTGCCATCTTTTTTCTTACTCAGTGAAAAAACTTTATTGATATTTCCACCGGTACCAATGGCTACTATTTTTTTATATCCCTTGGTTTTGGTTTTGATGATATCCTTCATCTCATTCCAATGATGATCTTCTACCATGTCTTTTAGCAAGCGTATGGTACCAATATTGAAAGATTGTTTGAATACCAATCTGTCTTCTGCAAAAAAAGTGAGTTCGGTACTACCGCCACCAACATCAATATACATGTAGCTATGATCGGTATCCATATTTTCAGCTACATGATTTTCATAGATAATTGAAGCTTCAAGATCTCCGCTAATGATTTCGATTTCCAGTCCTGTTTCTAGTCTTATTTTTCTGATGAGATCTGCGCTATTACGTGCATCACGCATAGCACTGGTAGCACAGGCAATGGTATGTTGAACTCCATAGGCATTGATGAGATGTCCATAAGCTTTCATGGTCTGTAATACCATTCCTCTTTTTTCTTTGGAGATTTCTCCTTTTTCAAACACATCAAAACCGAGGCGCAAGGGTACACGAACCAGATTCAATTTATTGAAACGTGGTTTTCCTTCTGCATCATGACTTACTTCTGAGATGAGTAAACGTGCAGCATTACTTCCAATATCAATTGCGGCCAGCCTCAATAGGTACTATGTTTTTTCGGTGTAGGTATTGATAGGTTTCGATCTGAGAACGAACCCTTTTTTTACCTGCGGAAGGTACATAGTTGTTCTTTAATTCTTTATCGAGGATACGCGCTTTTACATTATCTCTTAATTGAATGTGGATAATCTGTTTCAATTCTTCGCGTATATGAGGATCTGTAATGGGCACAGCGGCTTCGATACGATGATCAAGGTTTCTCACCATCCAGTCTGCACTCGATATGTAAATCTTTTCCTGGCCTCCGTTGTGAAAAATAAGCACCCTGGCATGTTCGAGGTATTCGTCTACAATGCTGACTGCACGTATCGGTTGTTTGAATTTTTTGTGTTCAATTACCGCACAGAAAATACCGCGTACGATCAGTCTGATCTCAACACCCGCGGCTGCTGCTGCGTACAATTTATCAATCAGCATTGCATCACTCAAAGAGTTTACTTTGAGTGTTATGATGGCTTCCTTACCCGCTTTTGCTGCTTTAACTTCACGGTTGATAAAATTCGTCAGTTCTTGACGCATGTTGGTTGGACAAACCATCAAAGTTTTACATTGTTTTAATTGGGCTGCTGAAGTTTTCCAGTTTTCGAGATAATTAAAAATGCGGTTGATATCAGCCATGATCATTCTGTTCGCGGTTAGCAAACAATGATCGCCATATACTTTGGCAGTTTTTTCATTCAGGTTGCCTGTACTTACAAATCCGTATTGAACCGTTTTATTGCCTTTTCTTTTTTTAATGATACAGAGTTTGGCATGGACTTTCATTTTAGGGATACCCAGTAATACACGTACACCTTCTTCTTCAAGGATTTTTTTCCATTCCAGATTTGCTTCCTCATCAAATCTTGCTTTCAGTTCAAGCATTACGATCACTTCTTTACCGTTCCTTGCAGCGTTGATCAAGGCATTGATAACTTTGGAGTTGGAAGCCAAACGATAGGCTGTAATTTTAATTGATTTCACATCCGGATCCATGGCAGCTTCACGCAATAGATCAATGACCGTATGAAAAGAATGATAGGGGAAATGAAGCATCACATCTTTTTTCAATACCACGTCTGTAACACGCATGCTGCCTTGTATAGCCGGATGTGTGAATGAGGGGCGACGTGTATTCTTACTGTCAAATACATCCGGAAAATCCATAAAGTGACGGAAGTTATGTATTCTGCCACCCGGAATGATATTGCTTTTGCGATTCAGACTCAACCGACGAATGAGGTATTCCAATAAACCGGCATCCATTTCTTTGTCGTATACAAAACGAACGGGTTTTCCTTTGCGTCTGTTTTTCAATCCTTTTTCAATCTTCTCCACAAAAGTGGTACTCACATCATTGTCAATATCAATTTCTGCGTCTTTTGTTACTTTAAACACGTGTGCATCAAAATAATCATAATCAAAATAGGTAAAGATCTCCGGTAAATTGTGTCTGATCACGTCTTCCAACAGTATGATCTGTTTTTCACCTTGTTTAGAAGGGAGAAGTACAAATCTTCCTACATCTTTGGCCGGAACTTCAATCAATGCATATTTCTGATCATACGCTGAATTCTTCTTCCGCATCACCACACCTAAATAAATACTCTTGTCACGCAAATAGGGAAGTTGTGGTAAACTTTCGATCATCAATGGAATGATATTCGAACGTACTTGTTCATCAAAAAAATTATTGACGTATTTCTTTTGTTCCTTGTTCAGCTGTTTTTCATTGATCAGAAAGATTTTTTCTTTTTTCAATTCCCGAATGATGCCATCCCAAATCCTGTTAAATTCATTTTGCTGCTGTAGTACAATGGTTTGTATTTGATCAATGATGGCTTGTGGGTCTTCCTCCATATGCATATTGAGGTTACGTCTCTTGTCTGCATACTCCACCATCCGTTTCAAAGTAGCTACACGCACCCTGAAAAATTCGTCTGTATTATTGGAAAAGATACCCAGAAAACGGATTCTTTCTTTCAAAGGAACAGAAGGGTCATTTGCTTCCTGTAAAACCCTTGCATTAAAACTGAGCCAACTGATATCACGCTGAATAAGATGCTTTTTCACAAAAAATAGTATTAGTCCAAGCCATGGGGCATAATCAATCTAACATTCCAAATATAAAAAAGAGAAGGAGAGTGGAATGTTAAGTTTATTGATCAGGACTTCTAGGAATCAGCTCGATATACTAGGAATAGGATTGTTTGATATGCTGAATAATTCCGGTGGTTGAAAATCCTTCCACAATCGGATTGATGACCACTCTTCCACCATTTGCGATAACTTCTTTAGATCCTACAATCTGTTCAATAGTATAATCGCCTCCCTTCACCAGTACATCCGGTAAAAGGGTGGTGATGAGTTCATGAGGGGTGTCTTCATCGAATACAATAATAGCATCGGTTACAGCCAGACTGGCCAATATCAATGAGCGGCTATGTTCGTTGTTGACGGGTCTGTCGGGGCCCTTTAATTTTTTTACACTCTTGTCACTATTCACACCTACGATCAAATAGTCAGCTTCACTGGCAGCGGCATTGAGGGAAAAAATATGCCCCTCATGTAAAATGTCAAAACAACCATTTGTGAAAGCTATTTTTTTTCCGGTAATCCGCCATGCAGCTACCCTTGCCATCAATTGTGGTAAGGTCATGATCTTTTGTTCTATTGCCTGAATAGCTCTCATGATGTTTTATTTTTTTTATTATACACAGGAAGCAGTAATAAGCTCAATCCACCTGCGATCAATACGATCATAAATTGTGCAAACCATTGCAGGTTACCATTGGCGAACCCTATTTCGAAAGGTATTTTATATTCCTCCAGTACTTTGGCAATGAAGAATGCATAGGCACCAATACCCCCGGGGGTAACAATCATACCAATACTACCAAAAGCCAGTACACTCAATCCTTCACCCCATCCTAAATGGGCGGTGCCTGATGTGGCCAATAACCCTACCCAGGTGCCGGCAGTATAGAGAAACCAAATACCAATGCTGTATAGTATAAAAATGCCTTTACGCTTTAAATAACGAATACTCATCAGACCTTCCCAAATACCGGCGATGATTTTTTTCATCATGATCACGATACCCAAATGAGCAAACTGTTTGAACCAAACACGAATTGCTACAATCAAAACTATTAGAATACCTGCTGCTATGAGCAATGCAGACATAGAGATGGACCCGCCTTTATCTAGTAGTTGCCCGATTAATTCTTGTCCATAAACCGCCAA
>VFQR01000853.1_pt1 | contig 30297 bp, 25 predicted proteins | sample 3512321 | NCBI WGS metagenome assembly VFQR01 (sample SAMN10412374, study PRJNA504923) | tailings metagenome | isolation source: Relicate 3 Philex TSF1 revegetated site | place: Philippines: Tuba, Benguet | collected 2017-08-29 | reverse complement strand
TTCGGCTGCATCAGCCGCAGCCGTACGCCTTCGACCATACGGGTCTCGGTATTCGACAGACGGTAGAGACCGCCGGCGAGCATCACCGCGAGCAATGCCAAAGAGAGAGCAGGCAGCAGGAACGGCCGCCTTGTGTTCTCGCGCGCGTCCAGCAGCACTGCTGGCGATGCGAACACGATCAGCGAAATAAAGGTCAGGCCCCATAGGCCCACAAGTGCCGCGGTCTGCGCGAATGCGGGCACGGATGCGAGTGAGTAGCCGAATGCGTTCCACGGAAAACCAGTCAGCACATGGCCGCGCAGCCATTCGGCAACCAGCAATCCGGATGCGAATGCGAGAATTCGCAAAGCTCCGCGCATCCATAGAAGCCGCGCGATCAGCGCACCGAGACCGGTAAAGACGGCAAGGCCCGCTGGAATCCCCGCGATTGCCAACGGCAATGCCCACGCGAATTGATCCGCTTCGACCAGCAGCGCGTTCCCGATCCAGAACAGGCCGGCGATGAAATAGCCGAAACCGAACCACCAGCCGGTCGCGAACGCGTTGCGCAGTCCGGACTTTCCGCCCCCGGCACCGTCAATCAGGAGTACCAGCACGGGAAATGTGACGGCGAGAACAGGCCACAGATCGAACGGAGCCATCGAGAGTGCCGAGACCGCACCCGCGGCAAACGCGATCAAGCGCCGGCGCCAGCCCGACGCCAATACGATTGCACGAGCAAGTGCAGCGAACTTCGCGTTCATTCCGCTCTGTCAGTGAGACGAATCGTCGGCCGCTTTATTGGTGCGCACCATAGTGTCGCGCACCGGCTGAGCCAAGCCGGCGTCTTTCTTTGCTGTCCCCTGCCTGCGGCGGGAAATGCGCAGGCGTTTGGCACGACGCGGATCGGCGTCGAGCACTTCAATCTCGAACTCGCCGGGTCCCGGAATAATCTCTCCGCGCACGGGCAGGCGCCCCGCGAGAAATACGAGCAGGCCGCCGAGAGTATCGACTTCCTCCGCCGCTTCGCTCGCGGAAAATTCGACACCAATTTTCTCGATCGCCTCTTCGAGGCCCGCGCGAGCGTCGGCAATAAAGCTGCCATCCGCCTGCTGCACGATCTGGGCGGGTTCGGTGTCGTCGTGCTCGTCCTCGATATCGCCGACGATCTGCTCGACGATGTCTTCCATGGAGACAAGCCCATCGGTGCCGCCATATTCGTCGATGACCAGTGCAAGATGCACACGCGTCGCCTGCATCTTCACCAGAAGATCGATCGCGGGCATGGAGGGCGGCGCAAACAGGATACGGCGCACGAGTTTGGTGGCCGCCAGTTTCACATCGAGATCGACATTGGCGGAGTTGATTCCCGATGCCCCGCCTTCGCGCGCCCGTTCGGTCAAGTACGCAACAACATCGCGGATATGGACGAGGCCCGCAGGGTCATCGAGCGTGTCGTCATAAACGACGAGCCGCGAATGGGCGGCACTCGCGAACACGCCGAGCAGTTCGCCAATCTTGATGTCTTTTTGCACGGCAATGATGTCCGCACGCGGCACCATAATGTCGCCGATACGTTGCTCCTCGAGCGCGAGGATGTTCTGCAGCATCGTGCGCTCGACCTGGGTGAACTCGGTCTCGCTGACTTTTTTCTCTGCGAGCACTTCTTCGAGATCGGTACGGATGGAAGCAGGGCGCAGGCCGACCAGCGATTTCAGCCGGTCGAACCAGCTGATGAGACCGCGTGGGGCGTCGTCCTGCTTCACCGAATGATGGGGCTCACTCGTGCTCATGCAGTCTCCAGCCGGTGACCGTCCGCATAGGGATCGGGTACGCCGAGCGTTGAGAGGATTTTCCGTTCGCGCGCCTCCATGGTTTCGGCTTCCTCGTCGTTCTGGTGATCGAGGCCGAACAGATGCAGCGCGCCGTGAACGGCAAGGTGGGAAATATGATGCAGCGGCTTTTTGTTCTCTTCCTGCGCTTCGCGCATCACCGTTTCATAGGCGAGCGCGATATCGCCGAAAAATTTCTCATCGTCCTGTGCCGCGCCGGAAGCGGGAAACGAGAGCACATTGGTCGGCTTGTCCATCTTGCGCCATTGAAAATTGAGCGCGCGCATTTCGGTATCGCCGGTCAACAGCACACTAAAACCCGCATCGGGGTGGCCGAAATCGTCGGATGCGGCCTGCAGCGCACGCCGGATCGCTTCCTCGGTGCCGGACAGTGTTTGCCATCCCGCGGCTTCAGCGGCGATGTCGAGGCTTATGCCCATCAGCGCGGCCCGGCCTTCTTTGCGGCTTCGGCGCTGTCGTAGGCGCCAACAATCCGTGAAACGAGTTCGTGCCGGACAACATCCTGCGCCGAGAAAGCACAATGGGCGACATCCTCCAGACCCGAAAGCAGCTTCACAGCTTCAACAAGTCCCGAAGCCTGTCCGCTCGGAAGGTCGATCTGGCTCGGGTCGCCGGTGACGATCATGTGCGAATGTTCGCCAAGCCGCGTCAGAAACATCTTCATCTGCATCGGCGTCGCGTTCTGCGCTTCGTCGAGGATCACCGCTGCGTTGGAAAGCGTGCGCCCGCGCATGAAGGCGAGCGGCGCGATTTCGATTTCACCGGATGTCAGTGCCCGCTCGACCATGCCGCGGTCCATCAGGTCGTTCAGCGCGTCGTAGATCGGACGCAGATATGGATCGACCTTCTCGCGCATGTCGCCCGGCAAGAATCCAAGACGCTCGCCCGCTTCCACCGCAGGTCGGGACAGAATGATGCGGTCGACTTCGCGGCGCTCCAGCAGCAGCACCGCATAGGCAACCGCGAGCCAGGTCTTGCCTGTACCCGCGGGGCCGGTCGCGAAGATGAGCGTGTTCTTGGCAAGCGCCCGCAGATATTCGTCCTGTCCGGGCGTGCGCGCGCGAACGAGCCGCTTGCGAAGGCGAAACTGCTCGAAGCCGGTGCGCTCAGTGCTCTCCGCTTCGGAGGTGGCAGGACGGGAAAGCGTCTGGCGGATCACGCCTTCAACGTCGCCCGTTGTCAGATCGCTTCCGCTGCGGAGTTGCTGGTAGAGCGATTCAAGCGCATGCCGCGCCTGTTCGGTAGCCTCGCGGGGACCCTCGATGGTGACATGGTTTCCGCGCTGGTCGGCAACGACGCCGAGCCTGCGCTCGATCAGCGCGAGATTTTCGCTGTGGCGGCCGAACAGCCGCATGGCTAGCTGGTTGTCGTCGAAGGCCACGACGATCTGCGCGGCGGGTTCACTGTCCTGTTTCCACGGCTTCATGTGGCTGATATCCGGGCCCGATCCGCGCAACTAGGAACCTCCAACGGCAAGCATCCCGGCGGCATCGGTGCGCGCGCCGCGAGCGGAAATGAGTTCACCTTCGATCCGGTGTTTGCCGAGCCCCGTGATGCGGGCGGGAACGATCTTCCCGATCATCGTGGCGTCGGCCATCACCTGCACCGGCTGATAATATGGGGAGCGTCCGACGATCTCGCCAACAACCCGTCCGGGCTTTTCCAGCAGCAAATCTGTCACCCGCCCGACGCAGGCCCGATTGAAGGCCTTTTGCTGTTCTTCCAGCAGGGCCTGCAAGCGCGCGAGCCGCTCGATTTTCACCACTTCGTCGACCTGTTCCATTTCGGCCGCCGGTGTGCCGGGGCGTGGGCTGTATTTGAACGAATAGGCGAGCGCGAAGCCGACTCTGCGAACAAGATCGAGTGTGTCCTCGAAATCCTGATCGGTTTCGCCGGGGAAGCCGACGATGAAGTCCGAAGACATCGCCATGTCGGGCCGTGCGGCACGGATGCGTGCGGTGAGTTCGAGATAATCATCGCGCGTGTGGCCACGGTTCATCGCGGCAAGAATTTTGTCGGAGCCCGCCTGCACCGGCAGATGAAGGAGCGGCATGAGCTTGGGATTATCGCGATGCGCCTCGATCAGGTCGCTTCGCATATCGCGCGGATGACTGGTGGTGTAGCGGAGACGTTCGAGACCGTCGATTTTCGAGAGCCGATCGAGCAGGTCCGCCAGCGGCCAGGTAGCGCCGTCCGGCGCATCACCGTGATAGGCGTTGACGTTCTGGCCGAGCAGCGTGATCTCACGCACGCCGGCGTCCACAAGCCGCTCCGCTTCAAGGATGATTTTTCTTGCGGGACGCGAAACTTCCGAGCCGCGCGTGTAGGGCACAACGCAGAAGGTGCAGAACTTGTCGCAGCCCTCTTGCACGGTAAGAAACGCGCTGAACCCGCGCGCCGCGGTTACGGTCTTCGCAGCCGGCGCCATGAAGTCGAATTTGTCCTCGATCGGAAATTCCGTATCGACGGCTTTCTCTCCCCGCTGCACCCGCGCGAGCAGGTCCGGCAGTTTGTGGATGCTCTGCGGTCCGACAACGATATCGACGACGGGGGCGCGGCGGATGATTTCCTGGCCTTCGGCCTGTGCCACGCAACCTGCCACGGTGATGACCATGCGGCGGCCTTCCTTCGCGGCGGCTTCTTTCATCAGCCGCAGGCGGCCGAGTTCGGAATAAACCTTCTCTGCCGCCTTTTCGCGGATGTGGCAGGTGTTGAGTACGAGCAAATCCGCTTCCGCCGGATTTTCCGTCGGCGCAAAGCCGTCCCGCGCCATGGCGTCCGTCATACGCTGGGCGTCATGAACGTTCATCTGGCAGCCGAACGATTTTATGTAGAGCTTGCGGGTGTCGCTCATCACGCTACCGGCGCTGTGGTTTGCGCCGCTGGTCTGGAATCCATGGGTCCCGTTGCTCACCCGCAATCCTGTTGTAGCCCTAAATTAGCGCCTTTCGGCGGGCAGGGAAACCGGCGCTATAAGCCCGGTTCCCGACTGGCAAGTGCCTCTGCCGTCATTCTCCGCACGTTTTCCTCAGCCAGCCGTGCAAGAAGCTTGCGGTCGATGCCGGCATCGATCGATTGCACAGGCCCAAACGTAACAACGACATCGATGATGCCTTCACGAATCACGCGCTTCAGATGCGCGAGCATGTCCATGTCTCCGTACCAGGCCGCGAGCGAGCGATACTGCCTGCCCATTGGCAGTCCCTGGTAGCGGATATAGGCAACCGAGATTGGCTGAACATAGGCGCGGCCGTTTTCGTCCAGCGCCGAACGGATCGCGCCGATCAGCGCCGAGCGGAACGGAAGAATCCGGTTGCCGTCATTCGACGTGCCTTCACCGAACAGCACCACCGGATCGCCATCCGACAGATGCTTCGCGATCCGCCTGTTCACCTCGCCGGTGGCATGGCGTTTGGCGCGATCGACAAAAATCGAGCGTTGCAGTTTTGCGAGCGTTCCGAAAACTGGCCAGGCCGCAATCTCCGCCTTGGCAATGAAGATCAGCGGAATGACCGATCCAAGAACCGGAATATCGAGATAGGAAGAATGATTGGAGATCATGAGCAGCGGACGATCGCGCACGGGCGTGCCGCGCACGATCACGCGCACGCCGATCAGCCGAAGCGCCGTTCGGTGAAACGCGCGCGGCAGCGATTTCCGGTAGGGCAGGCGGAGCTTCAGTCCGATCCACTGGACCGGCACGGCGACCGCCGCGAAAGCGGCAATGCCGGTGACAACCAATGCCGATCGCAGCATGCGGTATCAGTTTTTCTTGTCGTCTAGGGGGACCGCGTAGAGTTCCAGTCGGTGATTGACGAGCTTGTAGCCGAGCTTTCGCGCCACCGCTTCCTGCAGGCGCTCGATTTCCTCGGAACGGAATTCCGTCACCTCACCGGTGCGAAGATTGATCAGATGGTCGTGATGCTTCTCCGGCACCTGCTCGTAACGCGAACGGCCCTCGCGGAAATCGTGCCGCTCGATGATTCCGGCATCCTCCAGCAGGCGTACGGTTCGATAGACGGTGGAAATCGAGATTTCCTCGTCAATCTTCACCGCGCGGCGATAGAGTTCTTCCACATCGGGATGGTCCTGCGAATCGCCGAGCACGCGCGCGATGATGCGGCGCTGCTCGGTCATCCGCATGCCCTTCGCGATGCATGCAGCCTCGATCGCTGAGGTCTTGTCTCCCGCCATTCCGATTCCACTTGTTCAGGACGCGCAACATTAGGGGCGCTTGCGTGCCCCGTCCACCTAGACCAAATCCCGGCGCATCGTAAGGGCCGCGGCACTTCCTTCAGGCCTGCGATAATAACCCTCGCGCCGCCCGACTTCTGCAAATCCGGCGCGCCGGTAGAGCCGCAGGGCGGCGGCGTTCTCTTCGTCCACTTCCAGAAACAACTTTCGCACGCCGAGCGAAGCAAGCCGCCCCATATGCTTCGTGAGTAGCCGCTCTGCGATTTTCTTGCCGCGCGTACTGGGAGCGACGGCGATGGCGAGGATTTCCGCTTCGTCCTGCACCGCATGCGAAAGAATGAATCCGACCACCGGTCCGGCCCCGCCATTCAGACGCGAGACATGCCCGACCGTCGCGCGATCCGAAATCAGCCGTTCCACTTCCGTCTCGCTCCAGCCATGCAGAAATGAAAGCGAATGCACGGTTGAAATGGCAGCGGCATCCGGCGTTCGCGCGGGCAGCACCGCCGCCTCCGAGCGGCCGAGCAGACGGTCGAGGAGAGCGATCATTGGCGCGGCAACCGGTGCGCCGTTTGCGGATGTGCGTCGGGCGCCTTCAGATAAAGAGGACGCGGCTTTGCCGTTTCGGGATTGGCGAGGGCGCCAAGCCGGGCGACCCAGACGATATCCGGAGCCGGGCGGTTATCGACGAGAATGGGAGCGGGGACATCGGGGGCCGGCCAGCGGCCCGCCAGAAGATTGGCGCCGGGACCGACGATTTTTATGGGACCGATTGCACAAAGCCGGATCGCTTCACCCAGGCTCGCAACGCGTGGCGACACCAGCATGCGGCCGCCGGCACCGATCATCTGGAAATAGATATTGCCATGGAGCGCGTCGATCGCGGCAATGACAGGCGTCGTTTCGGTTTCGCTCACGAATGGTGCGCAGAACGCCGCGAGCGTCGAGACGCCGACGACCGGCTTGTTGGAAACAAGCCCGAAACCCCTTGCAGCGGAAATGCCCACGCGCAGCCCGGTAAAGCTGCCGGGACCGACGGTGGTAACGATGCGGCCAAGCGCGTCGAATGCGGTTTCCGATTCCCGCATCGCCTCCTCGATCATCGGCAGCAATGCTTCCGCGTGACCTCGCGCAAGATCGACCGAGCGAACCGAAAGCGGCCGGTTTTCGCCGCGGTCGAAGACGGCGACAGAGCAGGCGCCGAGTGCCGTATCGACCGCGAGCAGCCTTGGAAGCTCGGGTTCGACGGCAGGTGCGGCCGGTTCGATGCTTTGTGACGGCGGCGCTTCTGCGGGAGCAATATCGCTCCCCGGCGGCTGGCTTTCGGCCGCGGATAGCGTTTCGCCGTCCGGCTCTGTCGCATCGGACGGCGTTGGTTCGCTTTGCTCGTTACCGGTTTCGGTCGACGACAATGATTCCCTGCCCGGTCCGGATCACTGACCGCGAAAATTGAGTGCGATCAGACCGGACGAACTTCGACAACGTCAGGAACGAAATGGCGCAAAAGGTTTTCAATGCCGTTCTTCAGCGTCGCCGTCGAAGAAGGGCAGCCTGCGCAAGAACCTTTCATATTCAGATAGACGACGCCGTCGCGGAAACCGCGGAACGTAATGTCGCCGCCGTCAAAAGCCACGGCCGGGCGCACGCGCGTCTCCAGCAATTCCTTGATGGTCGCGACCGTACCGGCATCCTTCTCTTCAAAAAATTCATCGTCCGCATCGGTCTTGATCGCGCCGCCTTCCTTGCGGAGCAGCGGTTCGCTGGAAAGGAAGTGCTCCATGATCGCGCCGAGGATGGCGGGCTTCAGATGCGCCCACTCGCCGCCGCTCTTGGTGACGGTCACAAAATCCTGTCCGAAAAAAACACCGCTCACGCCGTCGATGGCAAAGAGACGCTCCGCCAGCGGCGATTGCTCGGCTGCACGGGCATCGCGCAGGTCGAGCGTGCCCTGTTCCATGACGGTGCGGCCCGGCAGAAATTTCAGCGTGGCCGGATTCGGCGTGGTTTCGGTCTGAATGAACATAGGCCTCTCCCTTTCGGGGCGCGCTTCAAGGCGCTTCGGATCGGTTCGGACCTTATTTAGGGCTTCCGGGAAGCTTGCGGAAGGGGTCAAAAACCTCCTCAGGCTATGGCGTCGAGTTCGTCGTCCTTGAGGTTTCCGGGCACGATCGTGATCGGGACCGGAAACGTGCCGGAACCCACACCGGCAAGCGAAGTGACGAGCGGCCCTGGGCCTTCCGCGCTCGTGCCGGCGGCCAGCACCAGAATGCCTACGTCTTCGTCCTCGTCGATATATTTGACAACTTCCTCGGCTTTGACGCCTTGCCGCAGCACGCGCTCCGGATCGACCCCCGCGAGATTACGGGCCCGTGCCGCATAGTGGTCGAGACGGCTCTCGCCTTCCTCGCGTGCTTCCTCGAGCATCAGATCGCCAACGCCGAGCCATTGCTGGTTGACGTCGCCGACGGAAATCACCGCGAGCATGACGAGCTTACCGCCCGTGCGCGCAGCGCGGCGGCTTGCGTAATAAACCGCACGGTCACATTCCGGGGTCTCGTCGATGATGACGAGAAACTTCCGGTGGTGACCGGGTTCATAACTTTTGCGCTTGAGTGCCATCTTGGTTCCGCCGCTCGCGCACACGATGCCACGCGAGGGCACAAATTCACAAGTTCACATATTTGCCGTCAGGACTGGACGAAGCCGACGATGTCGCGAACCGATTTCAGGACGGGGGAGGCAATCGCACGGGCGCGGGCCGAGCCGTCGGCGAGGACGGAATCGATATATTTCGCATCCTGCACGAGCCGCTTCATTTCCCCGCCGATCGGTCCGAGCTTCGAAACAGAAAGATCAACCAGTGCGTTCTTGAAGGCGGAAAATTGCGAACCGCCGAATTGCTTCAGCACATCCGCCGGTGTCGTGTCCGCGAGCGCAGCATAGATGCCGACAAGGTTGTCCGCCTCGGGCCTGCTCTCCAGACCCTTTTCTTCGGAGGGCAATGGTTCGGGATCGGTTTTCGCCTTGCGAACTTTCTGCGCGATGAAGTCGGCATCGTCGGTCAGATTGATGCGCGAATAATCCGAGGCATCCGACTTCGACATTTTCTTCGAGCCGTCGCGCAACGACATCACGCGCGTGGCCGGGCCGGAGATCAGCGGCTCGGTGATCGGGAAAAATTGCTCGCCATGTCCGAGCGATTTGATGCGCTCGGCAAAATCGTTATTAAACTTCTGCGCGATGTCGCGGGCGAGTTCGAGATGCTGTTTCTGGTCTTCGCCGACCGGAACATGTGTTGCGCGATAGGCCAGAATATCGGCGGCCATCAGCACCGGATATGCATAGAGACCGACCGACGCGTTTTCTCGATCCTTGCCGGCCTTCTCCTTGAACTGCGTCATGCGGTTCAGCCAGCCGATACGGGCGACGCAGTTGAAGATCCAGGCAAGCTCGGCGTGCTCCTGCACCTGCGATTGGTTGAAGATGATGTGCTTTTTCGGATCGATGCCGCAGGCAATGAAAGCGGCGGTGACTTCACGTATGTTGTGCGTGAGTTCGGCAGGGTCCTGCGCGACCGTGATCGCGTGCAGGTCAACGACGCAATAAATGCACTCGTATTTCTGCTGCAGTTCGACGAAGCGCTTGATGGCGCCGAGATAGTTGCCGAGATGCAGGTTGCCGGTCGGCTGCACCCCCGAAAAAACCCTTTCCTTGATCCCGGCCATTTTCCGCCCCGCTCGATTTCGCGCAGGGTCATGCCATGCGAGAGCGGACCGAACAAGCGCAACATTGCGGCGCGGCTAACGCTTTGCTAGGCCGTCCCGTCTCGCTCGGAGGGCAACATGGCTGGCGCGAAGTTCGACGTATTGGGCATCGGGAATGCAATCGTGGACGTGCTTGCGCGCAAGGACGACGATTTCCTCGCCGCCCAGAACATGGCCAAGGGCTCCATGTCCCTGATCGACGAGCCGCGCGCGAAAGCGATTTATGACGCGATGGGTCCGGCCACGAAAATTTCCGGCGGATCGGCGGCGAACACGATCGTGGGCGTGGCTTCGTTTGGCGGGCGGGCTGCGTTCGTCGGCAAGGTGAAGGACGACGAACTCGGCAAGGCATTCAGCCACGACATCCGCGCGGCGGGGGTCAGCTTCAACACGCCGCCCGCGAAAGACGGTCCCTCCACCGCCTGCAGCTACATTCTGGTGACGCCGGACGGCGAGCGCACGATGAATACGTATCTCGGTGCCGCGCAGAACCTGACACCCGCCGACGTGAACGAGGATGAAGTTGCTTCCGCTGCGATCACTTATCTCGAAGGCTATCTGTGGGACCCCACGGACGCGAAGGAAGCTTTCCGCAAGGCTGCCAGGATCGCGCATGGCGCGGGACGGCAGGTGGCGCTGACATTGTCGGATGCGTTTTGTGTAGGCCGTTATCGCGCGGAGTTTCTCGATCTGATCAAAACAAAGACTGTGGACCTCGTGTTCGCCAACGAGGCCGAACTGAAGAGCCTTTACGAGACAAGTGATTTCGACACGGCACTTTCAGTATTGCGCAAGGACGCAAAGCTCGCGGTCGTAACACGAAGCGAAAAAGGCGCGGTGGTCGCGAGCGCGGAAAAGACCGAGAGCGTGCCCGCATTCCCGATCGAGCGCGTCGTGGACGCGACGGGTGCGGGCGATCTTTTTGCTGCGGGATTTTTGCACGGCTTCGCGAAGGGCCTGCCGCACATCGATGCAGCGAAGCTAGGCGCCATGGCCGCCGCCGAAGTGATTTCTCACATCGGCGCGCGGCCGGAGAAGAAGCTCGCCGATCTCGCCAGAGCGAATGGTTTGAAGGTCTGATTATCCGCTGATGTTGAACGCGGCGAGTGCCGCCATGTTCACGAGATCGGAATCTTTCGCGCCGAGCTGGACGATCTGCACCGGCTTATCCAGGCCGACAAGCAGCGGACCGATCACCGTGGCGCCGCCAAGCTCCTGCAGCATCTTGGTGGAGATCGCCGCCGAGTGGAACGCCGGCATCACCAGTACGTTGGCGGGGCCCGAGAGGCGGCTGAACGGATAGGCCGCCGCGAAATCGCGGTTCAGCGCGACCTCCGCGCTCATTTCGCCATCGACTTCAAAATCGACACGCCGCTCATGCAGGATGCGCACCGCTTCCTTCACGCGGATGCTGCGCTCGCCCGGCGGATGGCCGAAGGTGGAGAAGGCGAGCATCGCAACGCGTGGCTCATAGCCGAGCCTGCGCGCGACACCGGCGGCTTCGATGGCGATCTCGACGAGATCGTTCGCCTCCGGCATTTCCGTGACGGCCGTATCGGCGACCAGCACCGTGCGGCCGCGCGCGAGCACGAGCGACAGGCCCATGACGCGGTGGCCCGGCTTGTTGTCGATGACATTGCGCACGTCGTTGAGCACGACAGAATAATTGCGCGTGACGCCCGAAACCATCGCATCGGCATCGCCGAGCGAGACCATGCAGGCCGCGAAAACGTTGCGGTCGTTGTTCACGAGCCGCTGGCAGTCGCGGAGCAGGAAGCCTTTGCGTTGCAGCCGTTCATAGAGAAAATTCGCGTATTCCTGATTGCGCTTCGAGAGAGCCGCGTTGTGAATCTCGATCGTGTCCTGCAGTTCGAGATTGGCGTTCGATGCCGCCTCGCGGATGCGGTCTTCGCGGCCGACCAGAATGGCGGTACCGAGCTTCTGGTTCGCGAACGTCGCCGCGGCACGGATGACCTGCTCTTCCTCACCCTCAGCGAAGACGATGCGCTTCGGCTGGCGCCGCACGCGCTCATAGACGCGCGCGAGCACGCCGGCGACCGGATCGAGGCGCGAGCGGAGAACCTGTCTGTAACCATCCATGTCGACGATCGGCTTGCGGGCGACACCCGTCTCCATCGCCGCCTTGGCGACCGCAGGTGGTACCGCCCAGATCAGGCGCGGATCGAACGGCACGGGAATGAGATAGTCCGTGCCGTATTTGGGGCGCGTACCGTAGGCGGCAGCGACCTCGTCCGGAACGTCTTCGCGAGCGAGTTCGGCGAGCGCATTCGCCGCCGCGATCTTCATTTCCATGTTGATCGTGGTCGCGCGCACGTCGAGCGCGCCGCGGAAAATATACGGGAAGCCGAGGACGTTGTTGATCTGGTTTGGATAGTCGGAGCGTCCCGTCGCCATGATTGCGTCGTCGCGGATCGCCGCCACTTCCTCCACGGTGATTTCCGGATCGGGATTGGCCATTGCGAAGATGATCGGGTTCGGCGCCATCGACTTCACCATCTCGGCGGTGAAAGCGCCCTTCTGTGAAAGACCGAAAGCGATGTCGCAACCCACGAAGGCGTCCGCCAGCGTGCGTGCCTTGGTGTCGACCGCATGCGCCGACTTCCACTGGTTCATGCCTTCGGTGCGGCCCTTGTAGATGACGCCCTTGGTGTCGACGAGCGTGATGTTGCCTGGCTTCATGCCGAGCGACTTCAGCAGTTCGACGCAGGCGATGCCGGAGGCGCCCGCACCGTTCACGACAAGCTTCGTCGTTGCGATGTCGCGGCCGGTGAGTTCGAGCGCGTTGATGACGCCGGCCGCGGCGATGATCGCCGTGCCGTGCTGGTCGTCATGGAAAACCGGGATGTCGAGCAGTTCGCGCAGGCGCTGTTCGATGATGAAGCATTCCGGCGCCTTGATGTCCTCAAGATTGATGCCACCGAAAGTCAGTCCGAGATAGCGAACGCAGTTGATGAATTCGTCGGGGTCTTCGGTGCCGACCTCGAGGTCGAACGCATCGATGTCGGAGAAGCGCTTGAAGAGAACCGCCTTGCCTTCCATCACCGGCTTCGCGGCAAGTGCGCCGCGATTGCCGAGTCCGAGAATGGCGGTTCCGTTTGTAATGACGCCGACGAGATTGCCCTTGGCCGTGTAGTCGAACGCGCGCCCGGCATCTTCCGCGATGGCGAGAACCGGAACCGCGACGCCCGGCGAATAAGCCAGTGACAGGTCGCGCTGCGTAGCCATCGGCTTCGTGGCCATGATCTCGAGCTTGCCCGGCCGGCCGCGGCTGTGAAATTCGAGCGCTTCCTGCTCCGTGAATGTCGGGCGTTCGCGGCGGGTCTTCGCGGCCGGTTTACGGCCTTTCTTGTTCGAGGCGTCCATCTGAAATTCCTGTACTGCCGCAACGGCGGCCAACGGTTCCACCGTACCCGAGCAAGCGCTGGATTCACAAGGACTTCGCCAGAATCGCGTCCCCGCGCTGTCTGGCGGGCCTCGATCTGCTAGCGTGCCGCGCCATGCACGGCGAGCAAAAAGCGATATTGACGGAAGACGGCGGTGAAATTTCTGCCGCCGGGAATGGCCGTGCCGCGCCCGTGGCTCCCGGCGAAGCCGGCCGCGTCACGCCAATGATGGAGCAGTATATCGAGATCAAGGCCGCCAATCCGGGCTGCCTGCTGTTCTACCGGATGGGCGATTTCTACGAGTTGTTCTTCGACGACGCCGAAACCGCCTCACGCGCGCTCGGCATCGTGCTGACGAAACGCGGCAAGCATCTCGACCAGGACATTCCGATGTGCGGCGTGCCGGTCGAACGCGCGACGGAGTATCTGCACCGGCTGATCGCCCTCGGCCATCGCGTTGCGGTTTGCGAACAACTTGAAGATCCGGCTGAAGCGAAAAAGCGCGGTGCCAAGTCCGTCGTGAAGCGCGATGTCGTGCGGCTTGTGACGCCTGGCACGCTCACCGAGGATTCGCTGCTGCAATCCCGCCGCAACAACTGGTTGCTCGCGGTGGCGCGCGCGAAAACGTCGGCGGGCGTCGATGCGTATGGATTTGCGTGGGTGGATATTTCCACTGGCGAATTTCATGTCGCCGAGCGCGAAGCCGGAGACCTGTCCGCCGAAATCGCACGGCTGGAGCCGGGCGAAATCGTCGTCACCGATGCCTTGCATGACGATCCGGCGTTGCGCGCGTATTGGCGATCGCTCCCGGCAGTCACGATCGCTGGAAAAGATGTATTCGACGGCACCACCGCCGAGCGGCGACTGAGTTCGTTTTTTGGCGTGGCGTCTAGCGAAGCGTTTGGCGAGTTCAGCCGCCTGGAACTGACCGCTGCCGCGGGTGCGGTCACCTATATCGAGCGCACGCAGTTCGGAAAAAAACCGGCGCTGTCGTCTCCTTCGCGCGAAGAAGCGGGCACGTTTTTGTCCATCGACGCCGCGACGCGCGCGAATCTTGAGCTTACGCGAACGCTCGGCGGCGAGACGAAGGGCAGTCTCCTTTCGACAATCGATCGCACGGTGACTTCGATTGGCGCGCGGCTGCTAGCTTCGCGGCTTTCCAGTCCCTCCACCGATCCGGCAGTCATTAAAAAATCGCAGGACGCTGCCGCGCATTTTATCGAACAAACCGCGCTTCGCGCTGAAGTGCGTGCGATCCTGAGAGAAGCACCCGATCTTTCGCGTTCTCTCGCACGCATCTCGCTCGCCCGTGGCGGGCCGCGCGATCTCGCTGCAATCCGCGATTCGCTTGCAGCGGCCGCGTCGCTTTCGAAATTACTGAAAGCAGGCCCGGAAGAAATCTCGTCCGCAGCGAAATCGCTCGCGTCTCCAAAACCCGATCTGCATAAGCTTTTGTCAAATGCGCTCGCGGACGAACTGCCGCTGCAAAAAGCCGACGGCGGTTTCGTGCGCGAAGGCTACAGCAGCGAACTTGATTCGCTCTGCAAGCTGCGTGACGACTCCAGACAGGTGATTGCCGGGTTGCAATCTAGCTACGCCGAAGAAACCGGGATCAAGGCGCTCAAGATCAAGCACAACAATGTGCTCGGATATTTTCTGGAAGTTACGGCGCAGCACGGCGAAAAACTGATGTCGCCGCCCTGGCGGGAAAAGTTCATTCACCGCCAGACGCTCGCCGGTGCGATGCGTTTTTCCTCCACTGAACTTGGCCACATCGAAGACCGTATCGTCAGCGCCGCGGGCAAGGCGCTGGCGCTTGAGCTTTCAATTTACGAACAGCTCAGCGCGGAAGTGCTGAAGGCCTCGGCCACACTGGAGGCGGCAGCCGAAGCAATTGCCAGTATCGATGCCGCCGCTTCGCTCGCCGATCTTGCCGAATCCGAAAACTGGACGCGCCCGCAGATCGACCGTTCACTGGCATTCAAGATCGAAGGCGGGCGGCATCCGGTGGTGGAGGAAGCGCTGCGCCGCGACGGCGGTCCGTTCGTGCCGAACGACTGCGACCTGTCCTCGCCGTCCGGCGAGAAAGCTGGCCGCATCTGGCTAGTCACCGGTCCCAACATGGCGGGCAAATCGACGTTTCTCCGCCAGAACGCGTTGATCGTGATCCTCGCCCAGATGGGGAGCTATGTGCCCGCGAAGCGCGCGCATATCGGTGTGGTCGATCGTCTTTTCTCGCGCGTGGGCGCCGCCGACGATCTCGCGCGCGGGCGCTCCACGTTCATGGTGGAGATGGTAGAGACCGCAGCCATCCTCAATCAAGCGAAAGAACGCGCGCTTGTGATCCTCGATGAGATCGGCCGCGGGACTGCAACCTTCGACGGGCTTTCGATTGCCTGGGCGAGCCTCGAGCACCTGCACGAGATCAATCGTTGCCGAACATTGTTTGCAACGCATTTTCACGAACTGACGGCACTGTCGGCGAAGCTGAAACGGCTCGTGAACGCAACGGTGCGCGTGAAGGAGTTCAACAACGAAGTGATCTTCCTGCACGAGGTTGCGCCCGGTGTCGCCGACCGTTCCTACGGCGTGCAGGTGGCGAAGCTCGCGGGCCTGCCGTCTTCGGTTGTTGAGCGTGCGCGTGTGGTGCTTGCCGAACTCGAAGCATCGGACCGTTCCGCGCCCGCGCGAAAACTGATCGACGATCTGCCGCTGTTCTCGTCGGCGAGAAGCGCCCAGCCACAGGCTGACCCGCTTGGCGATGCGCTTGCCGGAATCGATCCCGATGCGCTCACGCCGAAGGATGCGCTGGAAGCGCTTTACAAGCTCAAATCGCTTGAAAAGAAAAAATAGCGTCGTCCCGGCCGAGCCGAGCGAAGCAAGGCGAGAGCCGGGATCCATAGCCACATTTTCAATGATTTTGTTTATGGATCCCCGCTTTCGCGGGGACGACAAATTTACTTCCTTGCGACGATCGCTTCCGCCTTCACCGAATTTCTAACCGTCTGCAACACGACGCAGTAGCGCTCGGTCAGGTTCAGAAGCTTGTCGATCTGCTCTTGCGGTGCATCGGTATCGAGGGTGAATTTCACGCGGATCGACTTGAAACCGACCGCCGCTTCCTTGTCGACGCCGAGCGTGCCGCGAAAATCGAGATCCCCCTCCGCTTCCACGGTGCCGCCGCGAACGTCGATACCGAATGCGGTCGAAACCGCGCGCACGGTAACGCCGGCACAGGCGACGAGCGCTTCCAGCAACATGTCGCCCGAGCAAAGTTCATGACCGGAGCCTCCCGTAGCCGGATGCAGGCCGGCGACGGCAATCGCGCGACCGGTTTCGACCTTGCAGGAAATGCCTTCGTCGAGCGCGCCCTTCGCCTTCAATGTAATGAGTGCCGCACCCGGCTCGTTGCGGTATTTGTCCTTGAGTGGCGCCTGCAATTGACGAAGTTCGTTCGCGTCCATGGTCGGCCTCATTTTTTCTGTGGCGCGTTCTATGTCAGATCGCGGCGGCGGGCGCCAGTTCTTCGCCCACACTGCGCTTGCGCAGGCTCATGTCCAGCGCGGAAAGAATACGCCGCTTCAGGTTTTCAATTTCGCTGCCGTAGCGGTCGCGCGGCCGCGACAGTTCCACATCGATGGACGCGGCGATCCGGCCGGGACGCGGCTGCATCACCAGTACCCGGTCGGCAAGAAACGCGGCTTCCTCCACGTCATGCGTGACCAGTACAAGCGTCGGGCGAAACGCCGACCACAGATCGAGCAGATGTTCATGCAGGCTCGCGCGCGTAAACGCATCGAGTGCGGAAAAAGGTTCATCGAGCAGCAGCACCTTTGGTCTTGGCGCCAGCGCACGGGCGATGGCGACACGCTGGGCCTGTCCGCCGGACAGTTCGCGCGGCCAGCAATGCGCGTAATCCTTCAGGCCTACACGATCGAGCGTTTCATTCACCAGCCGCTCGCGTTCGGCTTTCGGGCGGTCATTGATTCCGAAACCTACATTTTGCGACACCGTGAGCCAGGGCAGCAGCCGCGGCTCCTGAAAAATCAGCCCGACAAGTGGATGCGGTGACGTGATGGTTTCTCCGTCGAGCCGGATGCGGCCGCGCGTGGGTTGGTCCAGTCCCGCAGCGAGACGAAGCAACGTGCTTTTGCCGCAGCCAGAGCCGCCGACCAGTGCCACGATCTCGCCCTCGCGCACTTCGATGCTGACGCGGTCGAGCGCGCGCGTGCCGTTGGGATAAACCTTGTCGGTGGATTCGATCAGCAGCATTGCATCATCGTTTGTTTGCGAAAGCGTCTTGCCAGGTAAGGAACGGTGCCGTGGCTGCCGCGAGCAGGCCGTCGGTGATCTTGCCGAGCACAGCAAAAGTGAGAATCGCAGCGAGGATCTGGTCCGGCTTGCCCAACTGCTGGCCATCCACGAGCAGATAGCCAAGCCCTTCGGATGCGCCCATGAATTCTGCGGCGACGACGAACATCCAGCCGAGGCCCAGTCCCTGCCGGAGACTGACGACATAGGCGGGCAAGATCGCGGGAAGCAAAATCCTCCGCACCAGCGCCGGCGTCGACAGCCGGAAGATGCGCCCGACCTCAACGGTCTTGCGGTCGACGGACTGAATGGCGCCGAGCACGCCGAGATAAACCGGGAAAAAGCAGCCGACCGCGATCAGCGCGATTTTCGATTCCTCGAAGATGCCTAGCCACAAAATAAAAAGCGGCACCCATGCGATCGAAGGCACCGCGCGCAGACCCTGCAAACTGGGGTCGATGATTTCACGGGTGATGCGTGATGCGCCCGCAACGGCGCCGATCAGCGTACCTGCGATGACGCCGAAAAAGAATCCGGCCGCGACGCGTGCGAGCGTTGCACCGATGTGGCGAAACAATTCTCCGGTGGCTGCAAGTTCATACAAAGTTCGAAAGATGCGGCTCGGCGGCGGCATTAACCGCCCCTGAGCGAACCCGTAACGCACGGCAAGCTCCCACGAGACCGCAAGCAAAACCGGCAGCGCAATCCCGAGCAGGATATGCGCACCGTTCCAGTGCCGCTTTTTGCGGCGGGATACTGCAGCCGGCGCCACCACAGTGGGGGCGCCGGCACGCTCGATGGAACTCATGAAAGATGACGCTTAGTTCGTGAGCCGTGAATTGAACCGCGTGTCGATCAGCTCATCGACCGTTTTGCGTACATCCACATTCGCCGCGACGACGCCCGCCTGCTGGAGCGCGAGGCCCGCCGCAAGAATCGATTCATGCTGCGGCTTGCCGATGGCGCTATGGGTCAGCTCCGTCCGTTCCTTCAATTGTTTTTCTGCGACATTCAGCGGGATCTTCGCTGCCTCCGAGAGCAGCTTCGTCAGCTCCGCCGGATTTTTCAGTGCCCAGTTGCGCGCCTGTTCATAGACCTTGAGCACGCGGGCGACGACTTCAGGGTTCTTCTGTGCGAATTCCTCGCGCACGTTGAGAATTCCCCAAGTGTTCGCTTCCGGCTTCCGCAAGAACAGCGTCGCGCCGTCATCGATCTCGGCGGCCGCCATCATCGGATCGAGACCGGCCCAGGCATCTACATCGCCGCGCTGGAGCGCGAGACGCCCGTCCGCGTGCTGCAGCAACACGAAGCGCACGTCCTTGTCGGTGAGCTTTGCATCGGCCAATGCCCGCACAAGGAAGATGTGCGGATCGGTGCCGCGCGTGACAGCAACGGACTTTCCCTTCAGGTCGGCGACCGTCTTGATGTTTTTCTCCGGCTTCGTCACGAGCGCCGTCCATTCGGGGCGTGAATAGACGTAGATCGACTTGATCGGGTTGCCGTTGATGCGCGCGACGAGGGCCGCGGAGCCCGCGGTCGATCCGAGATCGAGCGAACCCGCGTTCAGGAATTCGAGCGCCTTGTTGGAGCCCAGCGACTGCACCCAGCGGATTTTGGTGCCGTCCTTGGCGAATTCCTTTTCGAGCAGACCCTGATTCCTGATGACGATGGAGACCGGATTGTAGGTCGCCCAGTCGATGCGAAGTTCGTCGAGGTTTTGGGCCGGGGCTTGGGTTGCGAAGGCGAGGGTAGCCGCCGCGACCCCCGTGCGGACGAATTTGGAGAATGAAATCATTGCCGAATCCCAACAGTTAGCGGGCTACACCATGTAATCCGTGTGTATTGTTCAATCATACACAAATAAAGTGTCAATATTATTCAATATGCGGAATATGAATGTATTATCAGTCTGGACCTGTGGTTTCAGGGCAGCTGAAAATGACTAGCTGCGGTTGATCGGCTATTCGGAGTGCAGGATTTCCTGATGGCTCAACCCAATCGCCGCCGGCGCACGAATTCCGCGCCTTCCGAACTGATCGACGCGGCAGCAGTCCGCGCGGAAATCTCGGCTGCAATCGAGAAAGACGGCGCTTCGGCTTTGCGCGGTGTTCTCTCCACAAAACTGAAATCGGTTTTGCTGGAAGGCCGGTCAGAAGCGGAGCGGCAACTGATCGCGAGCGGCTCCGGCCGCGAATGCGCAACCGGCCTTTCCGCGCTGATGGATACGATCATCGCCATCGCGCACGAATTCACCGCCGGCTCACTCTATAAGTCGGAGAACCCTTCTTCCGGCGAGCGCATGGCGGTGGTGGCCGTCGGCGGCTACGGCCGCGGCCTGCTCGCTCCCGGCTCCGACATCGATCTTCTGTTCCTGCTTCCCTACAAGCAGACCGCATGGGGCGAGAGCGTCGCCGAAGCCATTCTCTATGCGCTATGGGACATGGGCCTGAAGGTCGGACACGCCACACGCTCCGTCGATGAGTGCATCCGTCAGGCACGCGCCGACATCACCATCCGCACAACCATTCTCGAGGCACGGCATCTGATCGGCGATCAGGCGCTATTCGACGAACTCGTGAAACGCTTCGACCGTGAAATCGTCCAGGGCACCGCCGCGGAATTCGTCGCTGCCAAGCTTGCCGAGCGCGACGAGCGGCACAGGCGTGTCGGCGTCTCACGCTATCTTGTTGAGCCGAACGTGAAGGAAGGCAAAGGTGGGCTTCGAGACCTGCACACGCTCTTCTGGATCGGGAAATACGTGTATCGCGTCAACTCGACATCGGATCTGGTGGAGAAAGGCGTGTTCACCGCCGCCGAGCGCACGCTGTTCCGCCGCTGCGAGGATTTTCTCTGGGCGGTGCGCTGTAATCTGCATTTCCTTACCGGCCGCGCGGAGGAACGTCTTTCCTTCGATGTTCAGCGCGAGATGGCCGAACGGCTCGGTTACACGCAGCATCCGGGCATGCAGGACGTCGAACGTTTCATGAAGCACTATTTTCTGGTCGCCAAGGATGTCGGCGACCTCACCGGCATCATGTGCGCGGCCCTTGAGCAGCAGCAGGCAGCACCCGTTCCGCGGCTGAGCCGCGTGGTCGCCACGCTGACGCGCAAGAAAAGCTGGAAGATCAAGGGCTACGACGATTTCATCGTCAGTTACGACCGGCTCAATGTGGTGGATGAAGACACCTTCGAGCGCGATCCGGTCAATCTCATCCGCATCTTTCATGTGGCCGACAGCCACAATCTCGAACTGCATCCGGATGCGCTGCGGCTCGCGCGCCGTTCGCTCAAATTGATCGACGCGGATTTGCGTGAGGATAAGGAAGCGAACCGGCTGTTCCGCGAAATACTCAGTTCCCGCAAGACGCCCGAAACGGTGCTGCGGCGGATGAACGAGACGGGCGTGCTCGGCAAATTCGTACCGGAGTTCGGCCAGGTCGTCGCGATGATGCAGTTCAATCTCTATCACCACTACACGGTGGACGAGCACCTGCTGCGCTGCATCGGCGTGCTGTACGAGATCGAGCAGGGCACCAACCCCGAATACGGTCTCGCCAATGAATTGATGAAGACGATCAAGAATCGCGATTTGCTTTACATCGCGCTGTTCCTCCACGACATCGCCAAGGGCCGCCCGGAAGATCACTCGGTTGCCGGTGCGCGCGTCGCCCGCAAACTGTGTCCGCGCTTCGGACTGAACGCCGCCGAGACGGAAACGGTCGCCTGGCTCGTGGACAAGCATCTCGTCATGTCCACGGTCGCGCAATCGCGTGACATCAACGACCGCAAGACCATCGAGTCGTTTGTGGCCGTTGTGCAGAGCCTTGAGCGGCTGAAAATGCTGTTGATCCTGACGACCGCCGACATCCGCGCGGTCGGTCCCGGTGTGTGGAACGGCTGGAAGTCACAGCTTCTGCGCAGCCTTTATTATGAGACCGAACCGGTACTGACCGGTGGCTTCTCGGAAGTGAACCGCTCCAAGCGCGTGGAGATGGCGCAGGCCGAATTCCGCGCCGCGATGACGAACTGGGAGCCGGCGAAACTCGAACGCTATATCGCCAAGCACTATCCGCCGTACTGGCTGAAGGTCGATCTCGCGAACAAGATCGAGCACGCAAAGTTTCTAGATGCCGCTGAAACCGCCAAGCGTTCGCTCGCGACTGCCGCGCGCCCTGACCAGCAGCGCGGCGTTACCGAGCTTACGATTCTCGCCCCGGACCATCCGCGCCTGCTGTCGATCATCGCGGGTGCCTGTGCCGTGGCCGGCGGCAACATCGTTGACGCGCAGATTTTCACGACCACGGATGGATTGGCACTCGACACGATTTCTATTTCCCGCGAATTCGACCGCGATGAGGACGAGGAGCGCCGTGCGTCCCGTATTGCGGACGGCATCGAGCGCACCTTGCGCGGCGAAGCGCAACTGCCGGAAGTGATCGCGCGCAGCAAGCCGAAGTCGCGCCACTCCGCGTTCACGATCGAACCGGAAGTGAACGTGAACAATGTCTGGTCCGACCGGCACACCGTCATCGAGGTCATCGGCCTCGACCGGCCGGGCCTTCTGTTCAATCTGACGAACACGATCTCGCGGCTGAACCTCAACATCGCCTCCGCGCATGTGGCGACCTTCGGCGAGCGGGTGATCGACGTCTTTTATGTGACCGATCTGACGGGGGCCAAAATCGTCTCGCCCCAGCGGCAGGCGGCGATCCGGCGGGCTTTGCTCGCGGCCTTCGACCCCGCCTACGCGGCGGACAGACCCAAGAAATCGGCCTGAAGCGGCATCCGCGTTTAACCCCGCCTTAAATCGCCCGATTTAGGTTTCCTTAACTCCGCAGGGACGCGGATTGAGGGGACATGTTTTTCAGGAAGCGCACCCGCGCGCGCCGTGAACCGGTGCTCGATACGTTCGGCTCGCTGCTCGACGTGCGGCCGGGGCGCGACCGCGCGGGCAGTGCTGCGGTCTCGCGGGGCCATGAAAGCGGGCGTGCCGAGGGATCGGTTCGCCGCGATCCTCCGCGCGCGCCGAAACAGAAAAAGCCCAGGCGCGGATTATTCCGCCGGATTTTCTATTGGGGCTTCGTGCTCGCTGTATGGGGCGTGATCGCGCTTGGCGCGCTGCTGGCGTGGCAGGCGGCACGGCTTCCATCCCTGCAAACGCTCGTGCTTCCGAAGCGCCCACCGAGCGTTTCGATTGTCGGCATGGACGGGCATGTGCTGGCGACGCGAGGCGACACGGTCGGCGCGTCCATTCCGGTCGCAGGCCTGCCGCCGTATCTCCCGCAGGCATTCATCGCCATCGAGGATCGCCGCTTCTATTCGCATTTCGGTTTCGATCCGATCGGAATCATGCGTGCGGTGCTCGTGAACCTCAAAGCACTTGCGCCGCGCGAGGGCGGCTCCACGCTGACGCAGCAGCTCGCAAAAAATCTCTTTCTCAACGAACGCCGCACGCTCGCGCGCAAGCTGGACGAACTTGTGCTGGCGCTCTGGCTCGAAGTGACCTATTCGAAGAACGAGATTCTCGAACTCTATCTCAACCGCGTCTATTTCGGTTCCGGTGCCTACGGCATCGAAGCTGCGGCACAGCGTTACTTCGGCAAATCGGCGCGCATGGTAACGCTCGGCGAAGCCGCGGTCCTCGCCGGTCTTGTGAAAGCACCGTCGCGCCTCGCACCGAACCGCAATCCGAAACTCGCGCGCGAACGCGCCGAACTCGTTTTGCAGGCGATGGTCGATGCGGGCTTTGTCACGAATGAAATGGTGAAGCTTACGCGCTCGCGCGCGCTGACGATTGTGAAATACGACAATCTCGGCTCCACCGGCTACATCGCCGACTGGATCATGGACGAACTGGAAGAACTCGTCGGCCGCGTCGGGCAGGACATCACGGTGCAGACGACGATCGATTCCGTTCTGCAGGCGCAAGCGGAACGCGCACTCGCCGACGAACTTGCTCTCAAAGGAGAAAAGTTCGGCGTCACGCAGGGCGCCGTCGTCGCGATGGACCCGCAAGGTGCGGTTCGCGCGCTCGTCGGCGGCCGCAACTATAACGAAAGCCAGTTCAATCGCGCGATCAACGCCAAGCGGCAGCCTGGTTCTTCGTTCAAGCCGTTCGTGTATCTCACGGCGCTCGAGCGCGGGCTGACGCCGGACACCGTGCGCGAGGACGCCCCGATCAACATCAAGGGCTGGCGGCCGGAGAACTACACGAAGGAATATAAAGGCCCGGTCACGCTGACGACGGCACTGTCCCATTCGCTCAATACAGTGTCCGTGCGGCTCGGCATGGAAGTCGGCCCGAACGCGGTAATCAAGACCGCGCATCGCCTAGGCATCAATTCGAAGATGACCTCGAACGCCTCGATTGCGCTTGGCACCTCGGAAGTCTCGCTGCTCGAACTTGTTTCCGCTTATGCGCCGTTCGCAAACGGCGGCATCGGCGTGATCCCGCATGTCGTCGAGCGCGTGCGCGCTGCTGACGGTTCGATCCTCTATGCAAGTTCCGCGACGGGGCAGGGCAATGTGGTGGCGCCGCCGCATCTCACCATGATGAACCGCATGCTGGAAGAAACGCTGCTGACCGGCACCGCGCAGCGCGCGAAGATTCCGGGTTGGCCCGCCGCCGGCAAGACCGGCACCAGTCAGGATTTCCGCGACGCATGGTTCGTCGGCTACACCGCTCGTCTCGTCACGGGTGTGTGGCTCGGCAACGACGACAACTCGCCGACCAAGCGCGCATCGGGATCGAGCATTCCCGTCGATATCTGGAATCGCCTGATGCGCCCCGCGCACGAAAACGTGCCGGCGCTTGCGTTGCCCGGCACACAGGAACCGCGCGGGTTTGGATTTGGATTCAATCCTGTGCCGCAAGCACCGGTGATTGACGGACCTGTCTCTGGTCCGCCGCAGCCGCGCCGGGACGATGCGCCGGTCGATAACTGGCTGCTCGATCGTCTGCTGGGCCGCCGCTAACCGGCGACTTTCGCGCCGTACCGATGCAGCGAGTTTCCGTGCACCTTGAGCCACGCTTCCGCGCGGCGGCGTTCCGGTGTGAGTTCGTCAACGACGCGCCAGAACCGTGCGGAATGATTGAGCTCGCGGCGATGGGCGACTTCGTGCGCGGCGAGATAATCCAGTACAAAAGAAGGCGCCATGATGAGACGCCATGAATAATTCAGCGCGCCGTCATAGGAGCACGAACCCCAGCGGCTTGCCGTGTCACGCAAGCCGACGCGCTCAATCGCGACGCCAAGCGTCAGCGCATGCCTCCTTGTGGCTTCGAGCAAATCCTGCTTGGCTTCGCGCTTGAGGAAATCCCGCACGCGGCGCGCGATGTGCGCGCCCTGTCCGGCAACACAAAGCAGCGATACGCCATCTTCGGAAATCTCCGGCCAGACCGTGCCGCGCGAATTCGGGCGATGTTCGATCCGGTGAACGATCCCGCGCAGGGGCACGCCCGATCCATGCACGAATGGAACCGGCTCCGGAATCCGCTTCAACCTCGTGGAAATCCAGTTCACGTTGCGCTCGGCGAAATCCTTCGCTTCGCGCAGGCTGCCGCGTGGCGGCATCGTGAGCACGACATCGCGTTGCGCTTCGCGCACTCGCAATGTGTAACGCCGCGCACGCGGGTGCCGCTGAACGAGCACTTCATAGGCTTCGCTCGCGCACGAGACGACGAGCTTCTTTGGTTCCTTCCTCGCAGGAACCGGCTTCAGGAAGTTGGCGAAGAAAAGCTGCATGGCCCGGGCGAATCGCGATCGATTTCGCTTCAGGCAATTCGATTTGCGTCAGGGATGCAAGCGAAGGTTACTCGGCCGCCGCGCGGCTCGATGCTTTCGTCTGCTTCGGCTCGTTCGAGCGCATGAAGTCCGCAATGCGCGGTGCGATCTCGGAACGGAACCGCGAGCCGTTGAACACGCCGTAATGGCCGACGCCAAGCTGCACATAATGTGCCTTCATCTCGGCGGGCAGGCTTGAGCAAAGCCGGTGCGCCGCCTCGGTCTGGCCGAGCCCGGAGATGTCGTCGTTCTCACCCTCGATGGTCAGCAGTGCTGTATTCTTGATCTTCGATGGATCGACCGGCTTGCCGCGATGGGTCATCGTTCCGTTCGGAAGATCGTGGCGGATGAATACCGTTTCCACGGTCTGCAGATAGAACTCGGCCGTCAGATCCATCACGGCGAGATATTCGTCGTAGAACTCGCGATGTTTTTGCGCGCTGTCACCGTCGCCCTGCACGAGATGCTGGAAAAACGACTTGTGGGCATCGAGATGCTTGTCGAGGTTCATGCTCACGAAACCGGTGAGCTGCAAAAAGCCCGGATAGACCTCGCGCATGAAACCCGGATGCGGGAACGGCACCTTCGCGATCACATGCCGTTTGAACCAGTCGAGACCCCGGTCCTCCGCGACCTTGTTCACGGCGGTCGGGTTGAGGCGCGTATCGATCGGTCCGCCCATCAACGTCATCGAATGCGGCGAGTAAGGATCGTTTTCCGCTTCCATACGCGCGACAGCGGCAAGCACCGGAACCGAAGGCTGGCAGACCGCTACCAGATGGCAGTCGCCGCCAAGCCGGTGCAGCATGCTGATGAGGTAGTCGATGTAATCGTCGAGATCGAAGCGCCCATTCGAGAGCGGCACCATCCGTGCGTCGGTCCAGTCGGTGATGTAGACATCATGGCGCGGCAGGAACGCTTCGACGGTCCCCCGCAGCAACGTCGCGTAGTGACCGGACATCGGCGCAACGATGAGTACCTTCGGCTGCTTGTAGCGCGGCGGATGCTGGAAGTGACGTTCGAAATGGAGCAGCTTGCAGAACGGCCGTTCCCAAGCCGTCGAAATATGAACCGGCACGCGCTCGCCGCCGACGAGCGTGGAGGTGATTTCCCATTCCGGTTTTCCGTAGCGGCGGATCGAGCGCTCATAGACTTCGGCTGCCGCCGCCATCGATTTGCCGATGGTCGTGTGCGAAAGCGGGTTGAGTGGATTTTTGAAATAGAGGCGGGTCGCGTCGGCAATCGCCCGTGACGGGTCGAGTGCGGCGTGTCCCCACTCGTAGAACCAGTAGAGAGGCGTGGTGCTGAGCGGCTGGCCGTCCGTTGAACTTCCCGGAGCGCCGCCGAATACGCCAATGGCCATGCTGTTCGTTCCCGGCCCCCGCCGATACCCGTCTGTTGCAATGCAACATAGGGCTTCCGGCATCCGAGTCAATGTAACCGGGAAGCTGTGAAGAACCGGTTAGGCGAAGGTATTACTCGCCGATCTGGAGGAAAGAACCGGCTTTGCGCGCCTCCCCCAGCAGCCAGGCGAGGCTGATCGCGCCGACTGTGATCCAGATCACGTTGAGCCCCAAAGCCCAAAACATGAGATCGGTCCTGAAGACTTGCTCCAGAACCAGCGCGCGCATTCCCTCGAACACGGCCGTCGGCGGCAACGCCCACGCCACCGGTTGAAGCCAGCCCGGCAATGTCGTCACCGGATAATAGACGCAGGTGAGCGGCAGCAGGATGAACATCAGGCTCCAGGCGAGGCCTTCCGCACCCAGTCCGTTCCGCAGAACGAGGCCCGAGCAGAACATTCCAACCGCCCAGCTGGTCAGCAAAAGATTCGCAAAAAATGCGGCGAGCGCCAAACCAAGCGCCCAGAAATTATAGCCGAAGAAAAAAATCGCCAGAATTGTAACCGGGATCATTCCGACCGAGAGCCGCACGATGCTCATGACCATGAGCGCCAGCACGAACTCGATCGGCCGCAGCGGGCTGATCATCAGGTTCGGCATGTTGCGCGACCACATTTCTTCCAGAAACGACATCGTGTAGCCGAGCTGTCCGCGGAACAGGATGTCCCAGAGCAAAAAAGCCGCGAGAAACGTGCTGACTGTCGTCGCGACGCCGCCGGCTTTTCCCGCGACGCCTATTTGCAAAAATCCCCACATCACCATCTGCACGGCGGGCCAATAGATAAGTTCCAGCAGCCGCGGCCACGATGATTTCAGCAAATACCAATGGCGAAGCACCATCGCGCCGATGCGGCGCGGAGAAAGAGCGACGACGGACGCGTTCATGATGCCGTTTCCTTCTCGGCAAGCGGCTCGCGCCGTCCGCGTGCAACGTCGAGGAAAACTTCCTCGAGATTCTGCCGGCCATAACGCGCCAGCAATTGCGTCGGCGAGCCGTCGTCCACGATCTCTCCGCGCTTCATCATGATGACGCGGTCGCAAAGCCTTTCGACCTCGCCCATGTTGTGGGACGCGAGCAGGATCGTGGCGCTCTTGCGCTCCTGGTATCGCTCCAGATGTCCGCGGATCCAGTCGGCGGTATCTGGATCGAGCGAAGCGGTCGGTTCATCCAGCACGAGCAGGTCCGGATCGTTGACGAGCGATTTAGCGAGCGCGACGCGCGTCTTCTGTCCGGCCGAAAGCTTGCCCGCGGGGCGGTCGATGAATTCCTGCAAATCGAGATCGGCTGCGAGTTGCGAGATTCGAGCGTCGATGTCGGGTACGCCATAGAGCATCCCGAACACTTTCAGGTTCTGCCGGACCGTCAGCCGGTGCGGCAGGTCCACATACGGACTCTCGAAATTCATCCGGTGCAAAACTTTGTAAGGCTCCAGCGCCATGTCCGCGCCGAACACGCGCACGTTGCCGCTCGTCGGCGTGACGAGGCCCATGATCATGCCGATGGTGGTGGTCTTTCCCGCACCGTTGCCGCCGAGCAGGCCGGTGATCGAACCGGTGGCGATCGAAAAATCGATCCCATCCACCGCAACTGTCTCGCCGTATTTCTTGCAGAGCTTGTCGCCCTGTATCGCGGGGAAATTCATCTACTTGGCCGGTCAGGTTCGCGGTCTGTCGCGCGGAGGAACTGCTATATAATCCGCTCGCGCAATAAGACGGAAAATGTGGCGGTTATCGTGCGCACGCCGCCGGGGTTGAAGCATGGCCAGCATCGGCAATCAATTGATCGGACCGCGGCCTTACGGCATTCGCCTCGACACGCTTGTCCGGTTGCGCTGGCTCGCAGTGGCCGGCCAGGCGGTGGCGCTGATCGGCGTTTACTGGGGTTTCGGCTTCGAACTGCCGATCTGGCCCGCACTCGCGATTGTCGCGGTCACGGCCGCGACCAATCTCGCGCTGCGCCTGCGCAAGCCGCGTATCCAGCGGGTGGAAGACCGGGAGGCGGGCGTCATCCTCGGCTTCGATCTCGTGCAGCTCGCGCTGCTGCTCTATCTCACCGGCGGTCTCGGCAATCCGTTCAGCGAACTCTTTCTGGCGCCCGTGCTGATTTCGGCGACCGCGCTGAAGCCGCGCACGACGTTTGTGCTTGGCATTCTTGTCGTGGTCCTCGCGACCCTGATTGCGAATGTGCACCACCCGCTGCCATGGTCGCCGAATACGGCATTCATGCCGCCGAAACTCTTTATCGTCGGCATGTGGTCGTCGGTGATCGTTTCCGTTGCCTTCATCGGCGGCTATGCATGGGCGGTGGCGAAGGAAACGCGCCAGCTATCCGATGCGCTCGCCGAAACCGAACTCGTGCTCGCGCGCGAACAGCACCTGACGGCACTCGACGGCCTTGCGGCGGCGGCGGCGCACGAACTGGGAACGCCGCTTGGCACCATCGCCATTGTCGCGCGTGAAATGGAGCGGGATCTTCCCGCCGATTCTCCCCATGTCGCCGACGTGAAGCTGCTGCGCGAGCAGAGTGAACGCTGCCGCTCCATCCTGCGGACGCTGACTTCGCTCGATTCCGGCGATGCACCCTTCGACCGGATGCCGATCACCCATCTGCTGGATGACGTAGTGACGCCACACCGGCCTTTCGGAATCGACATTGTGGTGGAGACGCCCAACAAGATTGGCAACGAGCCGGTGATCTCGCGCAATCCCGCGATTCTGCACGGACTGGGAAACTTCGTGGAGAACGCAGTTGATTTTGCACGCGAGCGCGTGAACGTCACCGCCGAATGGAACAAGGACGAAATTGCCATCACGGTGATCGACGACGGCCCTGGCTTCGCGCCGGAAGTCATCAATCGCATCGGTGAACCCTATGTCACCAACCGCGCCCGCCGCAGCGGGCAGGAAGACGATGCACCGGGCGGTCTGGGACTTGGCTTCTTTATCGCGAAAACGCTGCTGGAGCGGACTGGCGCCTCCGTGACGCTGAAAAACCGCATCTATCCGCAGACCGGCGCGCAGGTACGGGTTAGCTGGTCACGCGAGGCTTTCGAGCATAATCTCAGCGGTGAAAGAGCCGGTGCCGCGCAAAAGGCGTGACCGGCATGCGTGTCAAAGACTTGCCACGGCGGGGGCAGGGAACTACATCGTCCCCGGATACTCGTCATTGCGATAAATTTTTGTGCCGGACATGGAAAACAAGACCGAACGCCGCCTGCTGATCGTTGACGACGACAAGCCGTTTCTGGAACGGCTGGCGCGCGCGATGGAGTCCCGCGGCTTCGTGGTGACAACGGCAGAGTCCGTGTCCGATGGTCTCGCGCAAGTGGCGTCAAGCTCGCCCGATTATGCGGTGGTCGATATGCGCCTCGGAGATGGCAGCGGCATCGAAGTGATTTCCGCGCTGAAGGAGCGCCGCCCGGAAGCGCGCGCGGTGGTGCTCACGGGCTACGGCAACATCGCGACGGCAGTGACGGCGGTGAAGCTCGGTGCCGTCGACTATCTCGCAAAGCCCGCCGACGCGGACGATGTCTATGCCGCGCTCACCGCAGCCCCTGGCCAGAAGGCGGAGCCGCCGGAAAAGCCGATGTCGGCGGATCGCGTTC
>VFQR01000852.1_pt1 | contig 30326 bp, 21 predicted proteins | sample 3512321 | NCBI WGS metagenome assembly VFQR01 (sample SAMN10412374, study PRJNA504923) | tailings metagenome | isolation source: Relicate 3 Philex TSF1 revegetated site | place: Philippines: Tuba, Benguet | collected 2017-08-29 | reverse complement strand
GCCGAGGGATGCACTTCGGGTTCACCGAGGTCGCCCCACCAGCCGCCTACACCGCGACGGGTATAACTCCGGTAGATGCCCCAAAACCACTCCCGTGCGGCAGTATCGGTGAGGTCGATGAGACCCGTATTGCCAAAGTAAAAGTCGTAGCGGAAAGGTTCGCCTTTGTCGTTGGTGGCGAGCACCTTCTCCTGCACGGCCTCCTCCCAGCGATCGCTGGTGCTGAGGATGAAGGGTTCGGTGACCAGCACGGTTTGTATGCCGTCGGCGCTGAACTCGGCGAGCATGTTGTCGGGCGTAGGAAACGAGTCGGCCAGAAATTCAAGATTGCCCATATGGCCCTGAATGTCTTTGCCAAACCAATAAATATCTATCACCACTGCATCGAGGGGGATGCTGTCGGTACGGAAGGCGGCAACGGTTTCGCGTACTTCGCGCTCGCTGTGATAGCCAAACCGGCTGGCGAAGTTGCCCAACACCCAGCGGGGTGGCAGCGGCTGGCGGCCGGTGAGACGGGTGTATTCGCTCAGGATGTCGGCCCAGTTGGGTGCTGCAATCACTTGATAGGTCATGCGGCCGCCGATGGTCTCGTAGCGCAGGCGGTCGTCGCCGCGGCTGTCGAAATCGAGCCAGCCGATGGCGCCATTATCGAAATGCAACATATAGCCGTTGCTACTCTGCACGATGGGCAGGCAGTAGTTCATGAGCTTCGACTCCGTTTCGTAGCCGTAATGCGCCCGATTGTAGAGCTGCAAGCGCTCACCACGGCGGTTTACGGGCAGGGCACGGGCGCCAGCACCGTACAGCACTTCCTGGCGGTTCACCGCAAATTCAATCTGCTCACCTTCGGCAGTTTTCTGGTAGCCACCGGCTTCGGTCACCAATACTTTATTGCCGTAGTAGTAGCTGATACTGAAGGGCTTTTTGTTGATGCTGATTTTGATGCCCGTGGTCTGGAGCTCTATTTTCTCCTGCTTTTGGTCGATGATGCTGAACACCATGGCCGAAAACAGCTGCTTTTCTTTGAGCACAACGGCTGTGGAGGCGGCAGGGCGCGCTTTGCCTTTGGGATAAAAGGTGGTTTCGACCATGCGCGAGCTGTAGGCCGAAAAATGGTACTCGCCGTCGGTGACTTCGATGACGACGGAACGTTTGTCTCTGCGAAAATTGACGTAGTCGCGTCCCAGGCTTGTAAGCGACTGAAAGACAAGAATGAACAATACAAAATACCGCATAGTCTGATTTGCGGGGCAAATTAAGCAGAAAATGTGGTTCATAAAGCCTTTTGGCAACCACAGCGGCGCAACGGGCGGGTCTTTTCGACAGCCTATGTGCTAAAACACGACCAATTTCGGTGGTTTCCGCAGCACCACAATGCCAAGGAGGTGGGAATGTCAAAAGTGTGACAAAACAGGCTGACTTTTGTCAGCTTAGCATCATAAAACCACCTTAGGGCACCTAAAAACGAATAAATAACGAATTTGCTCACATGAACTCACTTAAATACTACGGCCATGAAAACCTACATTTCACTGCTGCTCGCGGCCTCACTGGCCGCCCCCGTGCTCCGGGCCGGAGCCGACACTCTTAGGGTACAATCGCAGGTTGATGCTGTCACCGTTTTTTTCAGCGGTGCCATGGTCGACCGCCAGGCTGTGGTCAAGCTGCAGCGCGGCAAACAGGTGGTATGCTTCACCGATCTCCCCCTGAGCCTCAAACCACAAACGGTGCAACTTACCGGTTTAAAACAAGCTACCATACTGGTGGTAAAACACGCCGTAGAAACCCCTGCTCGCAGCGATAATCCTGCCCGACGCAAGGAGTTGCAAGCCGAAGAAAAGGCCCTGGTGCGGCGCAACGATGGGCTTAAAGCCGAGATTGCCATTCTCAAGCAAGAAGAAGAAATCTTACTTAAAAATGCCCACATCGCTGGCGATAATGGCGTAAAAGTGGAAGCACTGCGCGAGACCGCCGACTTTTACCGGCAGCGACTGGGCGAAATCCGCAAGCTGATGTTTGCCCACCAGTTTGCCATCGAACTCAATCAAGAAACTCTGCGGCAGCTGTACCAGCAGATGAATGCCTTGCTCGGTCCTGAGCCAAAACCCCAGGGGGTGGTGTATGTGACCCTCGAAGGTCGCCGCGAGCATGCCGATACCTTACGGCTACGGTACTACGACGAAGCAGCAGGCTGGCAGCCCACTTACGACTTCCGCGTCGAAGATTTGCGCAAACCCTTGCAAATTAGCTACCTCGCCGAGGTGTTTCAGTACAGCGGAGAAGCGTGGAAACAGGTAAAGCTCACCCTGAGCACCGCCAACCCCAGTCTATCGGGCGATAAACCTCAACTACGTCCCTGGTATTTTGGAATGCGCGAGCAAAGTGTAGAACGTAAGTTTGACTATGTGCAAGGTTCGGGTAGCAGCATACGCGGCAAGTTGCTCGACGAGGCCAAACGTGAAGGCATTCCTTTTGGTAACATCGTGTTGTTTTTAAACGATCAACAAGTGGGTGGCACCACCACCGATGTGGATGGGAACTTCAAGTTTAGCCACCTTAAACCTGGAAAGTATCGTCTCAAGGCCTCCTACGTGGGCTATAACCCAAGTGAAATTTCGGGTATATACATTAGCACTTCCACTGGTGAACAGGTTAGCGCAGATATAACCATGACATCGGGAATCAACCTTCAAGAAATATCGGTGATAGATTACGAAACACCCTTAATCTCAAAAGATGAGATTAGCACCGGAGGCACGTTTACCAGAGAAGACTTCGACCGTACACCAGCCGCAACAACTGCTGGAGTGTACTCTGTACGCGGATCCAGAAGTGGCGGACAAGCTTACTTCATCGACGGTATTCGTACACGTGGCTCTACCATTGACCCATCGACCTTGTTGCCGCGTTCGCCCGAATTGTTGCAGTATGTGATCGAAAACAGGCAGACCATACCCACCGATGGCGAAAAACAACGGGTGCCCATCAAAGATGTTGAAGCACCGGCCCGTTATGTTCATCAGGCGGTGCCCAAACTCAGCAACGATGTATTTCTCACAGCCGAGCTCTCGCCTTGGGCCTACCTCAACCTACTCGATGGCAAGGCCAGTTTGTACTACCAAGGCACCTTCGTGGGCGAAACAGAGGTGCGTACCCAGTCGACTGGCGATACACTGCGTTTAGCTCTTGGTCGCGACCGTGGGTTGGTGATAGAGCGGAAGCTGGTACTCGACCAAGAAAGCCGTAAGGTGGTGGGCAGCAGCATCCGCCAACAGCTGGAGTGGGAAATCAACATCCGCAACCAAAAAGACTATGCGGTGGTATTGCAGGTACAGGAACAGCTTCCATTGAGTAAAAGCCGCTCGGTGGAAATCAGCTACGAAGCACTACCTGCAGCTGCATACGACGAAAGTAGCGGAGAACTTCTCTGGAAAATCAATCTGCCCGGTGGCGAAAAAACCAGCCTCAAGCTGAACTACCAGGTGAAGTATCCAGCCAATTACAGCTTCTAACGCATCTACTCCGTGCTACCAGCCGTTGTGCAAAAGCTCCCCACGGGGGGCTTTTTTTTGCCTAACGCAGCTCGGCGCTGCGTGGACTGATTTTCTGCGCCCGCTCGAAATCGTAGAGCGTAAGCCGCCGAAGGAGGTAGTAGTTGTTCCAATAGGTGCGCAACATCTGTATGTAAGCTTGGCGGGCCTGATCTTTTTCCTGTATGCTCAGGTTGAGGTCGGTGATGCTGATTTTGCCGATGAGGTAGCGCTCTTTGGTGACTTCGAAGCGCTTTTGTGCGATGGTATCGGCCTTGGCTGCAACGAGCAGCTGGTCGCGCAAAATGGCAAAGCGCATCACCTGCAACCGTATTTCTTGCTCAAAATTAATTTCATCTTGCTGCACATTCACTTCGGTGAGCTCGCGGTTGGCTTCGGCCATCCGTATGCGGCTTTTGTTGAGCCCCCAGTTCACCAAAGGCACATTCAAGGTGAGCGCCACGGTTTGTTGGTCTTGCGGGTTGGTATACACACTCCCCAGCACCGTACCTCGCTGGGTTAGTCCGAAATTGGCCGATATGCCCAGCTGCACGCCGTTTTCGCCCCGCATGCGGGCTACCTGCTGCTCGGCTTCGAGGCGGCGGCGGCGAAACTGCAGCACAGCCTGGCGGTTGCTGCGCGACTCTTCGAGGGCTCGTTCGGGGCTCACCTCAAAAAAGCGTGTGTTTTCGGGTACGGTGAGTTGCAGGGTATAGGCATCGGGTATGCTCAAAAAGCGGCGCAGGTCCTGCTGGCGTAGCTCGAGCTCGAGGCCGGTTTCGGCCACGCGGTTGCGTGCGTTGAGGAGCGACAGCTCTATCTGCAACAGGTCGTTCTCGGCGATCTTGCCAAGGTCAAAGCGGCCTTTCGAAATTTTATAGAGGGTATCGGTATTGGCGAGGTTGATTTCGGCGAGGCGGAAGTTGTTTTCGGCGGCCAGCAGCTCAAAAAACAGATTGGTAGCTTGCAGGGCAATGTCTTCCATTTGCTCGGCATAGGCGCGGCGCGCTTCTTCAAATACCAAAGGTTCGATGCGACGTTGCCAGCGGAAGTCGTTGTAAAAAACGTTGTTCTGAAAGTACGAGATGCTGATGGGTGTACTCAAAAAAGAGGTGCTGTTGGTGGCGCCAAACAGGTCGATGCGCTGCAGGCCGCTAAGTACCGAAAAACGGCCACCGGTGAGGGGCAGGTTTTGGTCGATGCTGAGCACTGCACTGGAGGTGGCCAGGGAGCGGTCGACGAAGGCGTCGGAACCATCGGGCAGGGTGATGCGCTCGATGCTGCGGTTGAGGTTCGGCAGGGTGCCGTTGAGGTTGAGCGCTGGCAGCATGCTGGCGCGGTAGTTTCTGTAACGCCAGTAGTTGTTTTCGAAGGTGTTGCGCGCACGGGCGTAGGCGGGCGACTTCTGCTGCGCCATGCCAATCACGTCGGCGAGGCTCAGCGTTTCGATGCGCTGCGCAAGAGCAGGTGTGGCGGCGATGAGCCACAGCAGGAGCAAAAGTTTATTCATAACGCAACGATTCGATGGGGTTTTGACTGGCGGCCTTTTTGGCGGGGGTGATGCCAAAGATGAGCCCAATGGCGGCCGATACGCCAAACGACAACACAATTGACAAGGGTGAGACGATGGTTTTGATGTCGGTGATGCCTTCGATGAAGTAGGCCATGCTCACCCCCAGAATTACCCCTACCATGCCACCGCTGAGCGAGATGAGCATGGCTTCGAACATAAACTGGCTCACCACGTCGTTGCGGGTGGCGCCAAGCGCCCGGCGAGTGCCTATTTCGCGGGTACGTTCGAGTACCGAGGCCAACATGATGTTCATGATACCGATGCCACCCACGAGCAACGAAATGCCGGCAATGGCACCGAGTACCATGTTGAAAATGTCTTTGGTGCGCTGCTGCTGCTTGAGGAGCTGCTCGGGGATGGTCACTTCAAAGTCGACCACCTCGTTGTGGCGCCGTGTGAGCATGCGCAAAATTACCTCGGTGGTGGGCGCCACGGCCTCCGGCGCTTCTACCTGTACTACCAAACGGTCGAGCTGGTGGTAGTTGATCGGCCCCTTATCTTTGTCGTTGCCGCCTACTTCTACCCCGTCGATGAAAAAACTTTCGTCTTCCTGCTTGGGTACCAGCACCGACGAACGGTTGATGTAGCGCCCAAGTACCGTCTTGATGGGTGCATATACGTCCATGTTGAAGTCGCGTATACCCAAATTTTCGATAGCCTTCTCCGACACGAGCGTTTCGCTGAGTATGCCTACCACCTTGAGCCAATGACTGCCCACCTTGATGTAGTTGCCGAGGGCCACTTCGTTGGTGAAAAACTTCTTGCGTATGCCGGCGCCGATGATACATACCCCCTGCCCCTTGGCGAGCTGCTCGGCGGTGAAGTGGCTGCCTTCGTCGAGCGGCAGGTTGGCGATTTCGAAGTAGGCTGGCTCTACCCCTACGATGCGGGAGCTGCGGCGCAAGCCCGACCGGATGATGTCGGTTTCGAAGACCACCTCGGGGCTCACCTGCTCCACCGTGGGTATGAGCGTAAGAATGCTGCGTGCGTCTTCGAGGTCGAGGCCCCGGCTATAACGTTTGGGCTTCTGGCTGGCATCGGCCCCGCCGGCTTTTTCGTCTACCTTGCCTTCTTCCTGCTCTACGATGGGCTTTATCACCACATTGTTTACGCCCACGAGCTTTATCTGATCGAGTATCTCCTGTTGCGCGCCGTTGCCGATGGCCAGCATGGCAATTACGGCTGCCACCCCGAAAATGATGCCCAGGGCAGTAAGCGCCGAGCGCACCTTATTGGCCAGCAGCGCATCGGTGGCGATGCGGAAGTTGCTCAACAAACGGAGGTAGTTCACGGGCGGGCGGCAGTTTTTTTCGACTTCTCGCCAGGGAGCAGCACAATTTTCTTTTCCTTCATGCCTTCGGGTTCGGTGAGCATGAGCTGGTCGCCCACCTGCACACCGGCCGCTACCACCACTTCATTTTCGTTGGCATCGCCCAGGCGTACCTGCTTCTTCTCGATGCTCAGGCCGTTTTTGAGGTAAACAAACGAAATGCTGTCTTGACTAAACACCGCCTCGATGGGTATCACCAAGGTATCGCGTATGGTGCGGGTAAGGATGCGGTTGCTGGTGGTCATGCCCGGGCGTACGTTCGTATCGCTTTGCAGCACTTCTATCACCACTTCAAACACCTTGGCGTCGGTGGTACCGCGCTGCTCGCCTACGTTGGCTACCTGCTCCACCTTGCCCTTGAGTTTGAGCTCAGGGAAGGCATCGAGGCCAATTTCTACGGTCTGCCCCTTGCTGAGCTTGCGGATATCCACTTCGTTCACATACGTTTTCGAGAGCATATAGCGCAGGTCGGGCAGGGTGGCCACCGCTGGATCCCAGGGTGAGATGGTGCTGCCCACTTTTTTCTTCTGTCCGCCCCACTCGCGCATGTAAATCACCATGCCCGACTTGGGTGCTGTGATGGTGAACTCGCCGAATACCTTCTGCAAATTGTCCATCTTGTTTTTCACCTGCTGCAAATTGGCCCCCGCCTCGGCCATCTTGGCTTCGGCCTGTTGTTTTTTCACTTTGTAGTTTTCGCGTATCTGCACCATATCGCGCTGTATCTTCTCGAGGTCGAGCTCGGCCTGGCGGATGATGGCGGGTGGCTCGAAGCGCGACTGCTCGAGGGTAATCTGCTTTTGTTTGAGGTTAAACTCCATATTGAGTATCTCGTCGCGGGCAGCACGCAGGGTGAGCGTGGTGTCGAGCTTGGCCTGTAAAAACTGCGACTCGGCTTTTTCGAGCTCGGCACCGGTGTCGCGTATTTTGCTGCTGATTTCGGTTTGGTCGAGCGCCGCCACGTAATCGCCTTCGTTGACTACCGACCCTTCGGCCACCAGGTCCTGGATTTTCACCTGCCAGATGCCAACCTGGCGGAGACCTTCGGGGCCGTTGATATTTTCTGAATTTTTGGCCACCAATTCACCCGAGCTAACCACCACGGCGGTGAAGTCGGCCCGCTTCACTTCGGCTACTACCGACACTTCTTCTACCTCGGCACGGAAAAAGGTGGCATAGGCCACGTATACTACAAGCAAGGCCGCCGCGGCCACGAGCCACCAGCGGTAGGGTTTTAGTTGGTTCCACATAGGTGGGTTGAAAATAAGAAAATGCTAAAGGGGGTTAACGCTTGTTTTTGCTTTTTAGCGTTTTTTTTGAAAAGGGGAGCCCAAATATTGCGACATGGCCTAATTCATCCTTCAACTTTAAACGTTGAACCTTACTCACATCCCCCTACTGCACTACCAACTTTTGGTAGGAGCTGGTTTGTTCCGTTTCCAGCACCAGCACATACATCCCTGCGGGTATCCCTGCCAGCGAGAGTGGATACCGTTGGGTGCCCGTTTCGGTAAGCTGCCAGCTCCAGCTGTGTAGCTGCTGGCCGCTGAGGGTGCTTAAGTGCAGTTGGGCCGTGCCGGTGAATTGGGCATCGTATTCCACCACCAAATCTTCGGCTACCGGGTTAGGAAACAGCCTCAGGCTCGCGGGTTTTGGTGGGGCTTCGGGTTTGCTGAATACCACCCCCTTGGGATTATAGACCACCAAGCCGTTATTGGTGCCTATCCAGGTATTGCCCAAAGCATCAAACTCAATCGCCGAAACTTCATTCCCTACCATAAATGCGTCGCCTACATTAAAGGCCTGCCAACGGCCCTCGTGGTATCGGGCTATTCCGTCTAACGATCCTACCCATATGCTGCCATCAACCGGATTGCGTTTGATATGGCCAATGTAGTTGCTGCGTATGCCCATTTGCTCGCGACGGATGATTTTCACCTTTCGACCATCCCACACCCCAATTCCACTTTTCGATTCGTTTTGCCCGGGCAACAAGAAGGCAAACCACAACTTTCCACCCAAACCGTTGGTCGCAAATCGGTCGGGCTCCAACAACATGGCGTTGATGTTGGCGTAGCTCAGGTCTACCGAGTCGATGGTTGTAAGCAAAGGACTAAAATTTACTCCGTCGTAGGCATAGATGCCGTTATCGGCCGTGCCCAACAAACAATAGCCCGGCACCCCCCAATACATACTATAAAAAGGAATAGTTGTCTTTAACACATTACAGTCGCCAGTGTGATTAACAAACTGTAAGCTATCGACTAATATCGCTAAACCCGAGTCTGTACTATGCAAATTATAATAAATTCTACTTTTATAACAATGTTCAAGACTTTTGATTTCGTCGTTGACAATGGTTTGCATGTTAAAACTAGATGATGAATGAAAAAATCCAAAAAAAGCGGTGTCACCGGGAATTACCGAAATCATGCTGATACATGCCCCCGAGGCATACGGCCATATCTTCCATTCGGTGCTATCGAATCGTGCCACCGCTGCACCCGTACGGGTACCAAACTGTTGGCAAAACACCACCCACTTACGGCCCTTTTCATCGATGTCCACATCCGTCACATAATCGAACGGAATGGGCGACATATGGCTCTGCCAAATGATCCATCGTGGTGGTGTTTGCGCCGGGTCGCGGTACTGCGCTTGCAAACTTTGTGCGCTCAACAAGCCAAAAACCAAAACGATTAACAACCGATTCATCTTGGGAAGTTACACAGGCGTAGTGTTATCTACAAATTATCCTAAACTTCAGCCTTCCACCTTAATCCCCCCACCACCAGCTCAACACCGTAATACCACCCGCCTCGGGTAATTTGCTATTTTGCAGCATGAAAACCCTACTTCTGTTCTTACTCCCCCTTTGTGTAATTGCGCAGCCCAAACCCGACAGCACCAAAAGCAAAAAAGGCTGGGATGTAAATAATGCCCCCGAAACCAGCGGCTATAAAACCGTTGAGTTCACCACCAACGAAGGCAGCTGGATGAATCTTGACGTGAGTCCCGACGGCCAAACCGTCGTTTTTGATTTACTCGGCGATATTTACCGCATGCCCATCACCGGCGGCAAGGCTACCCCACTCCGAACCGGCAGTGCCTGGGAAATCCAGCCCCGCTTTAGCCCCGACGGCCGCAAGATCAGCTTCACCAGCGATGCTGGCGGTGGCGATAACCTTTGGGTGATGCAAGCCGATGGCAGCAATCCCCGCCAGGTGACCAAGGAAGACTTCCGGCTCCTCAACAATGCCGTTTGGACCGCCGATGGCGAATACCTCATTGCCCGCAAACATTTCACCTCCTCGCGTTCGTTGGGCGCCGGCGAATTGTGGATGTACCACCACAGCGGCGGTAGTGGCGTACAGCTCACCAAACGTAAAAACGACCAACAAGACGTGAACGAGCCCAGTACCAGCCGCGATGGCCGCTACCTCTACTACAGCGAGGACGTATATCCAGGAGGTTATTTTCAATACAACAAAGACCCCAATAGCCAGATTTATGTCGTCAAGAGGTACGACTTCAGCGATGGCAGCACCAAAACCATCACGGGAGGTCCCGGCGGTGCCGCCCGTCCCCAGATTTCGCCCGACGGCAAGCTACTTGCCTTTGTGAAGCGGGTGCGCACCAAAACCGTCTTGTACGTGCATGAGCTCAGCAGCGGCGAAGAGTGGCCGGTATTCGACGGCCTCAACAAAGACCAGCAGGAAGCCTGGGCCATCTTTGGCGTTTATCCCAACTATTGCTGGATGCCCAACGGCAAACAGCTGCTGCTTTGGTACGGCGGCAAAATCAACCTGCTCGACATCACCACCGGCAGCAGCACCCCCATACCCTTCGAAGCCGAGATGACCCTCAAAATACAACATGCCCTCCGCTTCAAGCAAGATGCCGCCCCCGACCGCTTCACCGCCAAGGTTATCCGACAGGCCGTGACCAGTCCCGACCAAAAAACGCTTGTATTCAGCGCCCTCGGCTACCTGTGGAAGAAATCGCTACCCAACGGTACGCCCACACGTTTGAGCAGCGGTACCGACTTTGAGTTCGACCCGGCGTTTTCGCCCGACGGCAAAAGCATCGCCTTTGTGAGCTGGAGTGATAGCGGCATGGCCACCCTTTGCCGCATACCCGCTGCCGGCGGCAAGGTTCAACGTTTGAGCACGCAGCGGGGCATTTACCGGAGTCCGGCTTGGTCGCCCGACGGCAAACAGCTGGTATTCGAAAAAGAAGCAGGCAATAGCGAGCAGGGGCTCACCCACAGCACCGAGCCCGGCATTTACCGCATGGTCGCCACCGGAGGAGAGCCAGTGCTGCTCGGCGAGAGCGGCAGCTACCCGGTTTTCGACCGCACGGGCAAACGTATCTTTTACCAAACCGGAGGCGCTTATTTTGGCAATATCACCAAGAAGTTGATGAGCATGGACCTCAACGGCAAGGACGTGCGCACCCATGTGCAGAGCAAATACGCCAACAGGCTGGTGGTGAGTCCCGATAACCGCTGGGTAGCCTTCACGCAGCTGCAGCAAGCCTATGTTGCCGCCTTGCCCCCCAGCGGGCAAACGGTAGAGCTCGACCCGAACAGCAGCAGCTACCCCGTGGCGCGGCTCTCGCGCGATGCCGGCATCAATCTGCACTGGACCGCCGACAGCAAGCGCGTATGTTGGACCCTTGGCGAGCAGTATTTCAGCAACGAGTTGCGCAACCGTTTTGCCTTTGTGGCTGGCGCCCCCGACAGTCTGCCACCCATCGATACCACAGGCATTGCCATCGGTTTGGAGCTTCCCACCGACAAGCCCACAGGCCGCATTGCCTTGATCGGCGGGCGCATCATCACCATGCGTGGCGAGGAGGTGATCGAAAACGGCATCCTCCTGCTCCATGGCAACCGCATCGAAGCCGTGGGCGACAGCACCACTCCCATCCCGGCCGGCACCCGCAGGGTAGATGTGCAAGGCAAGACGCTCATGCCGGGCCTCATCGACGTGCACGCACACATTGGCGCCTTCCGCGATGGCCTCTCGATGCAGCAGCACTGGCCCTTTTATGCCAATTTGGCCTACGGGGTTACTACGGCCCACGACCCTTCGGCCCATACCGAAACCGTTTTCGCCCTCAGCGAGCTACAAAAGAGTGGCCATACGGTAGGACCGCGTTTATTTTCGACTGGCTTTATCTTGTATGGCGCCGATGCCGATGTGAAAGCCGACATCAAAACCCTCGACGACGCCCGTGCCGCCATACGGCGTACCAAGGCCTTTGGCGCTTTTTCGGTGAAAAGCTACAACCAACCCCGGCGCGAGCAGCGGCAGATGGTGATTGCCGCCGCCTACGAAAACCAGATGATGGTAGTGCCCGAAGGTGGCAGCACCTTTTACCACAACATGACCATGCTGCTCGACGGCCACAGCGGCATTGAGCACAACATCCCAGTAGCGCCCGTATACAACGACGTGATTACCCTATGGAAAAACAGCCAAACAGGCTATACCCCAACCTTGATTGTGAACTACGGCGGACTCAACAGCGAATACTACTGGTACCAAAAAACAGAAGTATGGAAAGAGGAGAAGCTGCTCAAGTTCACCCCACGTGCCATCATCGACAGCCGCTCGCGCCACCGCACCATGGCACCCGACGAAGAGTATGAAAATGGACACATTTTGGTGAGCCAAACGTGCAGCACCTTGGCTGCCCAAGGGGTGAAGGTGAATTTGGGAGCCCACGGTCAGCTGCAAGGTTTGGGCGCCCATTGGGAGTTGTGGAGCCTGCAGCAGGGCGGCATCACCCCGCACCAGGCCCTGCGAATGGCTACCCTCAACGGCGCACACTACCTTGGACTCGACAACCAGCTTGGTTCACTCGAAGTAGGTAAGCTGGCTGATGTGTTGGTGCTCGACCGCAACCCCCTCGAGGATATCCGCAACAGCAACAGCCTGCGGTATGTGCTCATCAACGGCAGGATGTACGATACCGAAACCATGAACGAGCTGGTGAGCCGCGAGAAAGCCCGAGGCAAGTTTTACTGGGAAAGTCCGCGCTACAATGCAGCCTTCCCCTGGCACGAGGATACCGAAAGTTTCATGCATCACGGCTGCAGCTGTACAGCCCGCCATTAGTGCGTATAGGCAGCAATGGCTGAAATTACCGCCATTTGGAACCGAAAAGCGGTAGAATGTCGTTGAAAGAGGTAGGCCATTTGCGCCTACCTTTGTTGTATGCCCGTACTTACCACCACCCTGCCGGTTAACGGCATGAGCTGCGCCAGCTGCGCTGTAAGCGTTGAATCTATTGCCAAAACGCTGCCCGGCATCCGTCAGGCTAGCGTTAACCTAGCCACCAATACTGTGCAGTTGGCGTACGACCAACCTTCGGTGCTCGAGCAGCTGCAAAAGAACCTTGCTGCCATGGGCTATGAGCTCCAGCTCGAGGCCGACGATGCCTTGGCCGCTGCCGAAGAAGCACAGCATAAAAAGTACCGCTACCTGAAACGACAACTGCTTGGAGCCAGCTTGCTGACGGCCCCCGTGGTGGTTTTGGGCATGTTTTATATGGACCTGCCCGGCACCAACCTCTATCAGTGGCTGCTCAGCACGCCGGTGTTGTTTTGGTTTGGCCGTCAATTTTTTCGCAACGCCTGGGCACAGCTCAAGCACCGCAAAGCGAATATGGATACCTTGGTTGCCCTGAGCACATCCATAGCTTGGGGCTTTAGCACCTTCAATACCTTATTTCCTGAATATTGGCACCAACGCGGTCTGCATCCACATGTGTATTTCGAGTCGGCCGCAGTCATCATCACCTTCATCCTCTTAGGGCGGGTACTCGAAGAGCGAGCCAAAAGCAGCACTGCCTCGGCCTTGCGCAAGCTCATGGGCATGCAGCCTCAAACGGTGCTACTCCTGCGCGGCCAACATACCGAAACGGTTGCCCTCAGCGCTGTACAGCCCGGCGATCGGCTGCTGGTGCGTGCTGGCGACCAAATACCCGTCGACGGCGTATTGGCAGCCGGTAGCGGCTTTGTCGACGAAGCCTTGCTCAGTGGCGAGCCCTTGCCCGTAGGCAAAATACCCGGCGACCGGCTGTATGCCGGCACCCTCAACCGCGACGGAAGGCTCGAGCTTGAAGCTACGGGTGTAGGCCGCGATACGCTATTGGCACGCATCGTAGCACGTGTGCAGCAAGCGCAAGGCAGCAAAGCACCTGTGCAGGCGCTCGTCGACCGTATTGCTGCCGTTTTTGTGCCCGTAGTGCTGGGTATTGCCTTGCTAACCTTTGGCTTGTGGTACTTTTTAGGCGGTGCCGATGCCTTTTCACAGGCACTTCTCGCCGCCATCACCGTGCTAGTCATTGCCTGCCCCTGTGCCTTGGGCTTGGCCACACCCACCGCCATCATGGTAGGTATGGGCAAAGGTGCCGCGCAAGGCATCCTCATCCGCGATGCCTCGAGCCTCGAGAAGAGCCAACAAATTACGCAGCTGGTACTCGACAAAACCGGCACGCTCACCACCGGCAAACCCGTGGTAGATGCGCTGGTATGGCAAAAGGCAGGCTTGGAGCAAAAGGGTGCCTGGGAAGCCATTTGGATGGCCCTCGAAGCGGCCAGCGACCACCCCCTCGCCGAAAGTATCGGACAAAGGCTGGCTGCCGATGGCGTGCAGGCCATCGCCCTCGATCAGGTAAAAACCCATCCCGGCAAAGGTGTGAGTGGTAGCTTTGCCCATCACCGTTGGTTGGCAGGCAGCGACCGCTGGCTGCAGGAAGAGCAAATACCCATCTCCGCCGAGCTCGAAACGCAGGCCGCACAAGCACGTGCCGAGGGCGCCAGTTTGGTATGGCTGGCCCATGAGCAGCAAGCCGTAGCCTTTGCCCTGCTCCGCGACGAGCTCAAACCCGAAGCGGTGGCCAGCTTGCGGCGACTCGAAGCGCGCGGCATAAGCATACACCTGCTCACCGGCGACCATCCAGCAGCAGCGCAGTTTATGGCAGCTCGGGCCGGTATAAAACAACTACTCGATGCGGCCAGCCCAGCACAAAAGGGCGACTACATCGCAGAACTGCAAGCACAGGGCAACTGTGTGGCCATGGTTGGCGACGGCATCAACGACAGCGAGGCCCTCGCCCGTGCCGACCTCAGCATTGCCATGGGCAACGGCTCTGACGTGGCCATCGACGTGGCCGACATGACCTTGCTGCACAACGACCTTAGCCGCATCGAAACAGCACTGAACCTCTCGGCCGCAACGGTAAAAACCATCCGGCAGAACTTGTTTTGGGCATTTATTTACAACCTCATTGGCATACCACTCGCCGCAGGAATACTGTATCCGGTGAACGGCTTTTTGCTCGATCCCATGCTTGCCGCCGCTGCCATGGCACTCAGTTCGGTGAGTGTGGTGAGCAACAGCCTCCTACTCAATTACCGCAAAATCAACTAACTTTCGCCCATGAACGCACTTCGTTTTAAATCGACCATCAAATGCACGGGCTGCATCAATACCGTTCGTCCCGAACTCGATAACCTCAAAGGCCTCAAACACTGGGAAGTTGACCTCACCCATCCCGACCGCATATTGACCGTAGAAGCCGAAGGTTTGCAGCCCCAACAAGTGGTAGAAAGTCTGCAAGCAGTGGGCTATAAAGCCGAGCTGCTCGAAGATTAAACACCCCATGATATTGGGCATGACGCCCCTTGTTTTTTCACCAAGCTCGCAACAGCCGTGTTGTGTTGGTACTCTGGCATTAATGCTTCCGAAGCCCTACTCCCCCAAGCGGATGTTTTCGTCGCCGGGCCGGTAGGGCAGGTAGGTGATGATGAGCTGAAACATTTCGTCGGTGGTGCGCATATTGCCTTCGGGTTCGCGCACGGTTTGTGGCGGATCAAACGGATTGTTGGGGTTGTTTCGGGTATTGTCGAACACCCCTTCTACATATACCGTACTGCCCGCCGGCAACTTCACCATGGTTGGAAACGTATAGTTGTACTGCCAGCGAAAGTCCCACTTGGGGATACGTACGAGTCGTATGGTATCGCCTTGAGGGGTGAGCGCATACGCCAAAAACGACTTACCCAACAGATGCATATGCGGATTGAGTGTCAACAAGCTGATGTCTTCTCGTACCGTTGCCCGTGTACGGAAGGTCATGACCGTATCGGGCGGAATAATGAGCGGCGGTACAATTTCCGAAATGCCCAAGGTGCCTAGCTGAATTTCCATGGTTGGGCGTTCGGGGGGCGTTTTGGTGAAGAATAAGTTGAGCGAGGCCGCATCTTCGGTATCGATGGGCGAAGGGGCGTAGTGAATGTCGCGGAGCAAGAAAACGCCTTTACGGGCAATGGGCCAGCCGCCAATTCCCTTGGGGTAAACCACGGGCTGCATGCCGGGCAAATAGTTCATCACACTGGTAGTAAGCGGTGGAAAGCTACCGTCGTCGTTGGCCAAATCAAGCTGCTTATACCCCTCCACATAGCCCACACGGTCGGGGTCGATGTGCCTGCCGCCGCCAAAAACGCTCTTCTTTTTTCCTTCGTCGTAATTGATGAGGTGGCCATTCATGTGGTGCACCAGCTTGCGGTGGCCCGGCACATACTCTACTGCTTTGAGGTAGGTGGCCTCAGGCAGCTCAAAGGGTATTTTTACAATCCAAAAATGCTCACGGTTGTTGCCAGGGATTTGTACAGGCCGATCGATGTGCACTACGGCGTCGGGTGTGCCCAACATCGAACCCTCGGGATAAACGGGTGGCTGCGGAGCAAGGGTACTATCCCCCAAGGGCGCGTTTTGGTCGGCCCAGCGCTTGAAAAGCGCAATTTCATCGTCGGTAAGGTGCCGCTGCCCGACAAACGTTCGGTAGCTCACATCGGCAGGCCACGGGGGCATGAAGCGGCTTTCGGTTACCGCTGCCAGTAGCTGTGCGCGTCGGCTGGCGTCGGCGAAGGTCATGAGCGAAAACGGACCGGCATGCCCCGGACGGTGGCAGGGGGTACATTCGCGGTAAACAATCGGGGCGATGTGTTCGCTCCAAGTCACCGTCTCTTCGGAATTGCTCTGGCAGGCGCATACCGCTGTGAGCCAGCTCAGCGCGGCAATTCGATAAAGCAGCCTACGGCCTCGGTACGTTTTGGATGTATCCATCTTCCTGCAAAATACGCTTCAATTGCGTTATCGAGATAGTGTTCGGTAGCCTTGCGGCGTTTTTGACCCAAACCAATGGCCCAATTGTCGATGGCTCCTTGATACACCACCTTTTCGCCGCGCAACACCACCACCTCGGGGGTAATTCGCGCGTCCAAGCGACGGGTGAGTGCCCAACTGGTATCGCGGTATACGGGGGCTTCCAAACGATAGCGGCTGCGAAACTCGAGTACCTTATCGCGGCTGTCGTAATCGCCGGGAATCACCACCACCACCTGCAGACTGTCGCCCGACTGCTCGTGCCAGCGGTTTACGGCGGCGGTATAATTTTCGCTCAGGGGACACTCCGGGCCCATAAAAAATACCAACCGCAGTCGATCGGCGGCCAAGCTGTCGAAATATACGCGGCTGCCGTCGAGGCTTTGCAGTGCCGTGCGCTCGGGTGTGCTGCAAGCTCCTAGCAGCAGCAAAAACAGCCAAGGCAAGCACCGGGCGTTAGTCGCGGCCTTTAAGGTAGTCGCGTAAGCCACGTTCGGCCAAATCCTGGGCATCGTCGAGGACTTTATCGCGTAGTTTTTCTTTGAATTCACGTATGCGCTGCATCACCACGGCATCGTGTGTGGCCACAATTTGTGCAGCCAAAATGCCGGCATTGCGGGCATTCCCGAGAGCCACCGTGGCCACAGGCACACCGGCAGGCATCTGCAATATAGACAACACCGAGTCCCAACCGTCGATGCTGTTGCTCGACTTGATGGGTACACCTATCACCGGCAGCGGCGTGAGTGAAGCCACCATGCCCGGAAGATGCGCAGCGCCACCGGCACCGGCAATAATCACCTCGAGCTGCCTACCCGCGGCTTTGGTGGCGTAGTCGAACATACGCTCAGGGGTTCGGTGGGCCGAAACGATGGTGATTTCGTACTTCACCCCCAGTTCGTCGAGAACGAGGGCGGCTTCCTGCATCACTGGCAAGTCGCTGCTGCTGCCCATGATGATGCCTACACGGATGTCGGTCATATGCTGATTACGTTTAAAGTTTTACTTACTCGATCGGCCAGCTCCCGTGCTTCGTGCAGCTCGTGCCGCACCACGGTTACATGGCCCATCTTCCGAAATGGACGCGTTTCGGCTTTGCCGTATACGTGTAAATACACGCCAGGCAGGGCCAATATTTCGGCGGCTCCCTCGTACTTCACCTTGCCTTGGTAGCCTTCGGCGCCTACCAGATTCACCATCACGGCAGAGCACTTTAGCGAAGGGTCGCCGAGTGGTAGGTTGAGGATACCACGCAGATGCTGCTCGTACTGCGAGCTAAAACAGGCCTCAATGGTGAAATGGCCGCTGTTGTGCGGACGGGGCGCTACCTCGTTCACCAACAATTCGCCCTGCGGGGTCACAAAAAATTCAACGGCGAGTAGTCCGCAGATGCCTAGCTGCTCGATGAGCTGTGCGGCTACTGCTTCGGCGCTATCGAGTAACGCCTGTGGCAGCGCGGCCGGACAAACCACCTGCTCTACCAAATTGGCTACGGGGTGAAATACCATCTCGCAGGCCGGAAAGCAGCGTACTTCGCCGTCTTGGTTGCGTGCGGCCACTACGGCGAGCTCGCGGTGGATGTTGACCAACTCCTCGGTAAGGCAAGGTGTATCGGGTAGGCCTATCAGGTCGGCAGCGGTACGCAAGATGCGCACGCCCTTGCCATCGTAGCCGAAGCGGCGCGATTTCCACACCACGGGCAACGATTGCGTTCCGTTGGCAATGGCTGCTTCGAGCTCGGAGAGGCCGTTATACAATCGGTAGGCCGACGAGGCTATACCGTGCTGGGCATAGAAAGCTTTTTGCAGGCCTTTGTCTTGGATCAACTCCAGCGCATCGGGGTCGGGATGTACTTGTACGCCTCGCCTTTTCAGTTCGCGCATGGCCTCGGTATTCACATGTTCAATTTCGATGGTGAGCACATCGCAGTCGGCACCAAAGGCCAATACGGTATCGTAATCGAGTAGGCTGCCCGTCTCGAAACGATTGCTGGCGAGACGGCAAGGCGCATCAGCTGCGGGGTCGAGCACCTTGGTGGCGATGTCCATTTTGCGGGTATCGTAGAGCAACATCTTACCGAGCTGCCCACCGCCCAGTATGCCCAAGGTAAAATCGGAAGAAAAAAGAGGCTTCACGGCGACAAAGATAGCCAATCGATAGCAGAAGCGCAGGGTTTCGGCTGCATTGGTTTTCGGAAAGTGTTGAGAAAATAGCTTGCTGTTGTTAACGAAATAAAAATTCTTTCAAAAAATTTAACAAGAATGAAACTTTGGAAACTATTGATTGGTTAAAAGTTTCCATAGTTTTGTCACCGAATTCAAAAAATGGAGCTAGAGAACCAGATAATCAACAAAACGCGTGAGCTATTTTTTCGCTACGGCATCAAAAGCATCACCATGGACGACATTGCCAACCACCTCGGCATGTCGAAAAAAACCATCTATGCTGCCTTCCCCGACAAAAAAGCTTTGCTCGAGCGTATGCTTCAGGATTATCTCGACTTCCACAAACACGACACCCGATGTCAGTTTGAGGACTCGGCCAATGCCATCGAGTACATCCTGCGTGCCTCGAGCATGGGCGTAGCCTTTGTGGAAACCATCAACCCTGCATTTTTATACGATATGCAGAAATACTACGGCGATTTGTGGCAACGCTTTGAGGAATACCGCCACAAAGAAATCCGTACCGACGTATACAACACCTTCTCACGGGGTATCACCGAAGGACTGTTTCGCGAAGATCTCGACATCGACATTGTGGTGAGCATGCACATGCAGCATATCGACATGTTGATAGAGCCCACCCATTTAAAAGGCATTCAAAAATCGATGCGCGAAGTGATGCGCACCATGATACTCACCTTCCTCAACGGCATTTGTACCCCCAAAGGCATCAAGGTTGCCCAGAAATTTTTAGAAAAACATGACCCATTTCAACCCAAATAATTTTTTATTCATGTCTGCCCGACAACATCCGCTCCGGAGTATTGCCGCGCTTCTGCTTTTGCTGTTGAGCACAGCAACGGCCCAGGGGCAAAGCAGCTTCACCGTCGACGAGGCCGTTAAGTACGCACTCTCCAACAGTGTTACTACCAAAAATGCCGAACTCGACGAAAAGATCGCCCGCGAACGCGTTCGCGAGATTACGTCCATCGGCTTCCCGAAAATCAATGGAAGCCTGTCTCTCAGCAACAATTACATCATTCAAAAAGTCATCATCCCCGACGGCGCCATCTTCGGCGGACCTCCCGGCCAGCCCATCGCCGTTGAATTCCAGCCTCAATATGGCGGACAGGCGGTGCTGAGCGTTAACCAGCTCATCTTCGATGGTTCGTACATCGTGGGTTTGCAGGCCGCACGCACCTACAAGGAGTTGGCTTACCGCGCCAGCGACATTAGCCGCGTACAGGTGATTGAAAATGTAAAAAAGGCCTATTACAGTGTATTGGTAAACCGTGAACGCGTATCGCTACTCGATGCAAACGTCAGCCGCATCGACAGCACTCTCAACGAGATGCGTTCGATGTACAAAAATGGATTGGTTGAGAAGCTCGACCTTGACCGTTTGAATGTACAACGAAACAATCTGGTGAACGAACGTGACAAAATTGTTCGTTTCACCGAGCTATCGATAGCCCTGCTGAAATTCCAGATGAACTACCCCGCCAATCAGGACATTCAGCTTACCAGCAAAATTGCTGATGCCATGGTAACCAGCGAACTTTTGAATACTACCCCCGCCGATCCGTTCAAGCGGCCGGAGTTCAAATTGCTGCAAACCCAACGAGAAGCCGCCAAACTCGAGCTCAAAAATGTGCGGGCGGGTTATCTCCCGAGCATAGGAGCACAGCTTACCCGAGGTGCTCTAGCCGGTGCCAATCAATTTAACCAGGTAAGCGACCCCAACGGCAGTTGGTTTGCCTTCGGCGCCATCGGCTTGAGCATCAATATGCCCATTTTCGACAGCTTCGACAAACGTTTCCGCGCCCAGCAGAAAAAGCTGAGCCTGATGAAAATCGACAACAGCATAGCCGAGTTCCGCACAGCAGTGGCACTGCAAAGTAGTCAAGCCGAAATTAGCTTGCGCAACGCTTACCAAAGTGTAGAAATACAAAAACAAAACCTTGCGCTCAGTGAAGAAGTCTTGCGGGTGAGCCGCATCAAATACCAAGAAGGTGTAGGTTCTAATCTCGAAGTAGTGAGTGCCGAAGCAGGTTACCGCGAAGCACAAAGTAGCTACTACTCGGCCGTTTACGACCTCATCGTCGCCAAAATAGAATTGGAGAAAGCCAAAGGCGAGCTCCTGAAATAATCCACCCCACAAAAAAGTATCACAACCATATGAAATTCCGTCTTTTAGCAGCCGTAATCCTCGTGAGTTTGGCTTACGCCTGCAACTCGTCGAAATCCGACGACCCGAAAACACGACTTGAAGAACTTCGCAAGCAGCAAGCAGCGCTGACCACCGAAATCAAAAAGTTAGAAGCTGAGCTCGAAGCCTCGGGCGACATCAAAGTGGCCAGCAAAACCGTGGCTTTGACGACACTTGCTCCCACCGAGTTCAAAACCTATATCGACGTTCAAGGCCGTGTTGACGCCCGCGAAAATGTGGACGTATCAGCCGAATCGATGGGTGTTGTACGCAGCATCCTGGTTCGCAGTGGCGATCAGGTAAAGAAAGACCAAGTACTTGCTGAGCTAGATCAAAAACTTATTAAAAAATCAATTGATCAAGTTAAGACCCAACTTAACCTTGCTACAACTTTATTCAACAAACAAGAATCGTTGTGGAAACAGAAAATTGGTAGTGAGGTGCAATATCTCAGTGCAAAGGCTCAAAAAGAGAGTCTGGAGCAAAATCTTGCTGCACTCAACGAGCAACTCAATATGAGCCGCGTGAAGTCGCCTATCGACGGTGTAGTTGATGAGGTGAATTTGAAGATTGGCCAAGCCGTTCAGCCAGGTGTTCCATTGGTTCGTGTAATCAACTACAACGACTTGCGCGTGATAGCCGACCTCGCCGAAAGCAATATTGCCAAGGTGAAAAGTGGCGACAAGGTGAAAATCTTTTTCAAAGACCTCAACAAAGAAATTGATGCTACGGTGAGTTATGCCGCCAAGGCCATCAACCCCATGACCCGTACTTTCCGTGTAGAAGTGAAAATTACTGCCAACCAGCGCGACTACTACCCCAACATGATTTCGCAGGTACGTATCAACGACTATACCAATCCTTCGGCATTGATTATCCCGATAAACCTGGTGCAGAAGTCGGAAATGGGCGACTTTGTATTTGTAGCCGTGAAAAATGGCAAAAAATACACCGCCGAAAAACGCACCATCACCACGGGCCGCACCTACGGAGCCAATACCGAGGTAGTGAGCGGCCTTCAAGCCGGCGATCAGGTGATCTCTACGGGATACAACGACCTGAACGAAGGCCAGATCATCAGTTTCTGAACCCTTTAAGACCTACGCCTCATGAGCGAATTTAAATTCAAAGAGTTCAAGCCTACCAGCTGGGCGATCGACAACAAGGTGGCCATCTTCATCTTGTCGATCATCATCACCCTGGCCGGCTTGCAGGTATACAATACCATCCCCAAGGAGCAATTCCCTGAAATTGTTATCCCTACCATCTATGTGAGCACCGTTTATCCCGGCACATCGCCTGCCGACATGGAAAACTTGGTGACCAAACCCATCGAGAAGGAAATCAAGGCCATCTCGGGCATCAAAAAGCTTACTTCTAACTCCCTGCAAGACTTCTCGAACGTGATTGTGGAGTTTGGCACTGAGGTAGACGTTACCGAAGCCAAGCAGAAGGTGAAAGACGCGGTTGATAAGGCCCGTTCTGAGCTGCCCACCGATTTGCCGCAGGAGCCTGTGGTGCTGGAAGTAGACTTGTCGGAGATTCCGATCATGTACGTGAACATCTCGGGTAATTTCGACTTGGCTCGTTTGAAGCTGTATGCCGACAACATCAAAGACCGCATCGAAGGCATCAAAAGCATCAACCGGGTAGACCTGGTGGGTGCCATGGAGCGCGAAGTGCAGGTAGATGTGGACATGTACCGCATTCAGGCCGCGCAGATTACCATGGACGACATCGAGCGTACCATCAAGTTCGAAAACATGACCATTTCGGGGGGTAATGTGAATACCGGCCCCATGAAACGCGCCATCCGTGTGGTGGGCGAATTTTCGAAAGTGCAAGAGTTGGACAATATCGTGGTAACGGGCATGTCGGGTAGCACAGTTTACCTAAAAGATGTGGCCACCATCCGCGATGGCTTCAAAGAAAAAGAGTCGTACGCCCGTTTGAACGGCGAAAATGTGATCACCTTGAACGTAATCAAACGTTCGGGCGAAAACCTCATCGCTACCGCCGACGAGATACGTGCATTGATTGATGTAGAGAAGGCCAAATTGCCCAAAGACCTAAAGGTGACCATTACCGGCGACCAGAGCGTATTTACACGCACCACGGTACACGACTTGGTGAACACCATCATCATCGGATTTATCTTGGTAACGCTCACGCTCATGTTCTTCATGGGTACTACCAACGCCATGTTTGTGGGACTTTCGGTTCCGCTCTCGAGCTTCCTGGCCTTCTTGTTTATGCCGGGTATCGACTTCACCTTGAACATGATTGTACTCTTCTCGCTGCTCATGGCGCTGGGTGTGGTGGTCGACGACGCCATTGTGGTGATCGAAAACACCCACCGTATTTTCGCCAACGGCCGTAAAAACATTGTTCGCGCTGCAAAAGAAGCGGCCGGTGAGGTGTTCCTGCCCGTAATGGCCGGTACCTTAACTACGGTGGCTCCTTTCCTTCCGCTGGCCTTCTGGGGTGGTGTCGTAGGTAAGTTCATGTTCTTCCTGCCTATCACGCTCATCCTCACGCTGATGGCGTCGTTGTTGGTGGCCTACATCATCAACCCGGTATTTGCCGTGCAGTTCATGAAGCCCGAATTCCACAAGGAAGACGACTTCGCGAAAAAAACCAAAAAACGCAGCCTGCAAATTGCCTCCTTGGGCTTCATCTCGGTAGCGGTTATCTTTTACTTGTCGGGCAATGTAGGCATGGGCAACTTCCTCGTATTTGTGGTAGGCCTCTTGTGGCTGAACCGTTACGTGCTCACCCCAGCCATTCATAAGTTCCAAGACAAGCAGTGGCCAGTAGCCCAAAACGCCTACGAACGTTTGTTACGTTGGGCCATTGGCGGCAAACGTCCGGTATACATCATGGGCGGTATGGTGGCCTTGTTGTTTGGCACCATCGTGGCCACCATCATGGCGGCCAGCAGCGGACGACTCAAAGTAGAGTTCTTCCCGAACGGCGATCCAAATTTTGTGTACACCTACATCAACTTGCCCGTTGGTACCGACCAAGCCGCAACCGACTCGGTAACGCGTATCGTAGAAGAGCGGGTAACCAAGGCCGTGGGTAAAAACAACCCAATCGTAGAGTCGATCATCGCCAATGTGGCCATAGGTGCCGGCGATCCGATGGCAGGCGACCGTGCTGCCTCGCCCAACAAAGGCAAGGTAACTGTGGCCTTCGTAGAATTTGCCAAACGCAATGGCGAATCTACCGCGCCGTACATCGACAAAGTGCGTGAAGCCGTTAAAGGCTTGCCAGGCGTTGAGATTACGGTCGACAAAGAGCAAAACGGACCACCCACAGGTAAGCCCATCAACATCGAAATCAGCGGCGACGACTTTGCCGTATTGGGTGAAGTATCGAACCAGCTGAAGCGTTATCTCGACTCGCTGCAAATTGCCGGTATCGAAGAGCTGAAGAGCGACCTCGAGGCCAGCAAGCCTGAGTTGGTGATTAGCGTCGACCGCGAGCGGGCACAGCGCGAAGGCATCAGCACCGCACAAATAGGCTCAGAGATCCGTGCAGCAGTATTCGGCAAAGAGGTGAGCAAATTCCGCGATGCCAACGACGAAATTCCCATCCAGCTACGTTATGCCGAGGCACAACGTTCGGATGTAGAGAAGCTCATCAACCTGCGCATCACCTTCCGCGACATGAACGCAGGAGGCGCAATCCGCCAGATTCCGCTTTCGTCGGTAGCCAAAATCGAGTACACCAATTCGTACGGCAGCATCAAGCGCAAAAACCAGAAGCGTGTGGTGACCATCAGCTCGAACGTATTGAGTGGCTTCACGGCCAACGAAGTGGTGTTTAACATCAACAAAGCGCTGGTAGATTTCGATGCCCCTGAAGGTTACACCATTGCCATGACCGGTGAGCAGGAAGAGCAAGCCGAGACCGGCGCCTTCTTGAGCAACGCCATGCTCATCTCCATTGGCCTAATCTTCATGATACTCGTGCTTCAGTTCAACTCCATCAATAAAACCCTCATTATCCTCAGTGAAATCGTCTTCTCGATCATTGGCGTATTGCTGGGCTTCATCATCACAGGCATGCCTATCTCCATTGTGATGACCGGTATTGGTGTGGTTGCTTTGGCAGGTATTGTGGTGAAAAACGGTATCCTCATCGTTGAATACATTGATGTGATGCTCGAAAAACCAGGCATTTCACTTAAGGAAGCCATTATTCAAGCCGGTAAAATCAGGATGACCCCGGTGATGTTGACCGCCTTCTCGACCATCCTGGGCTTGATTCCGTTGGCGGTAGGCTTGAATATCGATTTCGGCACCCTCTTCACCGAGTTGAATCCGCACATCTTCTTCGGTGGCGAAAGTGTAGCCTTTTTCGGGCCATTGAGCTGGACCATCATTTTTGGTCTTACCTTTGCCACCTTCCTTACCTTGGTGCTGGTACCGCTCTTGTATTACATGAGCTACCGCAATCAAATTAGAAGAAAATTCATCTTGCGGAAACTAAAACGGTTAGCTTATCGTTAATACTCAAAATCTGCATAAGACATCCCGGTTTGAAACCGGTAGTTTTTCATAGGTTTAGTTTGGTTGACCCGGGCGTTGTGAAACGTCCGGGTTGTTTTTTTACGTACCAGCACGTAACAGGGACTACCCCAGTTATGGTATTTTTCATCAACTTTTGGTTAAACGCTTCATTTTAGGGGAGTTAAGCCTACTTTTGCATCGAAAACTAAAACGTGAAACCGCTCCTTCGCCTTCTGCTTCTTTTGGCACTCGTGCAGAGTATGTCGGCATGCACCCGTGTACGTTGCGTGCAGGGTGGCGGCATACGCGAAAGCCAGGAGCGTAGCCTTGTTGGCTTTACCGGTATTCAGTTGCAGTTTGAAGGCAATGTAAACGTGAGCCAAGGCAACCGCTTCGAGGTGTTGGTAATTGCTCCGCCGCACATCCAAGCGCTTATCCAAACCCGCATTGTCGACGACCAACTGGTGCTCAGTAGCGAACGCTGCCTTAGCGATGCCATCAAAGATGTAGACATCTTCGTCACCTTGCCGCGACTCACCAATCTCACCGTACGGGGCGATGGTCAAATCAACGGCTTGAATAAATTCACCGCCACTGATCTCGACGTTCAGATTGTGGGTGCAGGCAAAATCAATCTACTTGCCGAGTTGGCTTCGGTAGAAATTAAGATGAACGGTTCAGGGCTCGTGAATTTATCGGGCAAAGCCGAAAGCAATTATGTAGAAGTAAAAGGTGCAGGCAAACTGCAGCTGTTTGAGTTGAACAGCGACTTCACCTATATCGATCTCGACGGTCCGGCCAGCATAGAAGTATATACCCGCAATAATTTAAATATCCGCGCCAACGGTAACGGAGAGATTTTGTACCGCGGTAGGCCCGAGTTGCAACACCAGCAGTTGGGCAATGCCCGCATCATGCAGGTGAATTAAGCATGACATACCATTTGGGTTTAGATTTCCCGTGATTCAATAGGTAGTGCACAACCATTCAAGAAGCACAACAGGGTATCTTCAAAAGTGAACCAATTCGTAATTCGTGCTGCGACCGCCTTGGATTTCCTGTTGAAGTATTCCTTTTTCCATGAGATCTTTGATGTCTCGCAGGGCTGTATCGGGCGAACACTTGGTGATTTTTGCCCACTTCGACGTTTTTAGTTTCCCTTCAAAACCATCGAGCAGCTTATTAAGCATCAAACGCTGTCGCTCATTTATTTCGAGCTCTTCATGTATTTTCCAAAATTCACTTTTGCGGAATATATTTTCTAATAGTACTTGGGTTGCCTCCAGCGATTTTTTAAGGCAATTCAAAAACCACAAAATCCACTCGGTAATATCTCTTTCGCTGTGTTGTACTTTTTGCAAGACCTCGTAGTACTGTTTTCGTTCGTGCAATATTTGATTCGACATGCTATAAAAACGCTCAGTAGTTCCTTCAGCACGCGTAAGCATCATATCAGACAGTGCCCGAGCTATTCGGCCGTTACCGTCGTCGAATGGGTGGATGATGATGAACCAAAAATGCGCTATGGCTGCCTTTAGTACGGGGTCTACTTCTTCGTTGAGCTGAAACCAGCTGATGAAAGCATCCATTTCTTGTTTCACACGATTGGCTGGTACGGCCTCGTAGTGCACCCTTTCTTTTCCAATGGCCCCCGATACAATCTGCATTTCACCAGAGCGGTAGGTTCCAAGCTCAATTTTGTGCACGCCGCTATATCCCGTTGGGAATAAAGCAGCGTGCCAGGAAAACAGACGCTCATGGGTAAGCGGTTGAAACGCATGTTGGTTGGCATCAAGCATCATTTCCACTACGCCGTCCACATGTCTGCTACTTGCTACCAGCGGATTGATGTTTATCCCAAGTCGACGAGCGATGGAAGAACGAACTTGTTCGTAGTCGAGTTTTTCGCCTTCTATTTCAGAAGACTTCACCACATCGATGGCTAGGGTGGTCAAATTCGTTTCTGCTTTTGTGACAAAGCCAACGGTTTTCATTTGCCCCACAAGCTTCCCTTGCAGATAGCGCAGTTCGCCCAGTATTTGGCTTACTCGTTCGCTCTGCCAGCTAAACGACGGCCAATAAGGATATTGGTAAATGTACTTTGCCATATAAAGAAAAAACAATGCGGCAAATATAAACACTAATCTCCGTAAAAATGCGGAGATTAATATCCTTATTCGCCGCATACGTGCGGAGAATATGCGCCTCCTGGACGTAACTAGGTTGCAGCCACACTACTCACAGACGGCTTGGACTTAAATAAGCAAGATGCCCTATTCAAATCCCTAGAAGTCACTATTTGGATGAATCTGGCAGCGCTGCTACAGGTCGTTGAGGCCTTTGCCTTCGAATATGCGTTCAATTGCCTTTTCAATGCGGCCGGAGCGGGTGGCTGCTTGTTTGGGTTGAGAAAAATGAATTAAATAGCCCCTTTGCCTTCCTGGGGTGAGCGCATAAAAAGCATTTTTAAAAGCAGGCATTTGATCGAATTTGTTTTCGAGCTCCAAGGGTATATCAAAATCGGAGGTAACCTTCAAGTGTGGCTTTTTGCCTGATTTTTCGATAGCAATGGCCTCCAAAACATAGGCTCTGATATGTGCTTCCTGTGCAAGTAGTTCCTGGAGATTTGTAAAACGTAGCTGACGCACAGTTTGACTATGTTCGGTTTGTTGGGTGAGTAGTCTATGGGAATCGTGAATAAGTACGCCCTTTGGAAATAACAAAGCGCCATAGTTATTGAATACATGCATCAAGACGATGTTTTTTCCATCGGCGGTATAGCACGGATGCATCCATTTAAAATCTTCCTGTAAACCACATTCAAGGAGCAAATTGCGCAAAAAACGAAGTTCGTTTTGCCATTGGTTTATTTTGCAGGCCGGAGTTGCACCCAACTTACATTGCATGCAGCCATCGAGTAGGTAGGTATCTACCTTGTGGTTGAGTTCGGTTTTCATTGTGCTCCTCGTACCAATTTACGATCGTCGGGTCGGAAATACCACGATACTACGGTCAAAACAAGTAATAATACCGGCCCGAAATAGTTTACTGCCGCATCTCCTACTGCCAGATGAGAGAAAATGGCTCCTGACATCAAAAAGAAAAAGCCAGCGTAAGCCCATTCCTTAAGTAAGGCAAACTTAGGCAGAAGCACCGCTACTACCCCCAATAATTTCCAAATGCCAATGATGCTTAAAAAATAGGGTGCATAGCCCAGGGCATTCATCTTTTGCAACTCGGCCTCCAGCTGAAGCAGCTGCACTAGGCCCGTTGAAACCATTCCCAAACTCAGCCAAAGGGTGGCTACCCAGTAAATAATTTTGTCTCTTTTTTTCATGGTGGTTTAGTTGAATTGTTGCATGAGCTTCTGAAGCGCATTGTGCGCCATATTTATTCCGTAGGCAAAAGGAAGTTTGAGCAAATTATCGCGATCGGCTACCGACTTAAAGATAATTTTCATGCTCAGGCTGCTTTTATCTGGACCTATTTCTTCAAAGTCGAGGTATTCGAGCTGCACCGGAAACTCTCGGCTATCCATTTCGAAGGTGCGTACGATCGTTTGATTTTCAATCACCTTATGGAAAGTGCCGTTTGCGCGAAACAGAACGTTCCCCTGTGCGTCGGTGGTTTCGAAGGCATAACTGCCATGGCTCCTGTGCTCGAGTTTTACGACTTTATTGCCCATCCACTGTTCAATCAATTCGGCCTCGGCATAGGCCTTGTAAAGCAGGTTTAGCGGCAACTCAAAAGTTCGGGTGATGAGCAATTCTTGCCTATCGGCTTCGGCTGTTAGTTTGGTTTTTTGTTCCATGAGGTTATGACTTTAGGCGATAAGCTTTCATCACTTGCTCGAGTGTATTAAATCGGGCATCCCAAAACTGTCGGAAAGGCTCTAAGAAGTCGGCTATTTCTCTCATTTTCGAAGGATTTAGATGGTAATACATTTCTCTGCCTTGTTGCTCTTGCCTGAGCAACTCGCATGCGGTGAGTATGTGTAAATGCTTCGAAACGGTAGGCCTCGCGGTGTCGAAGTTGGCGGCAATCGCCCCTGCGGTCATCGACTGGGAGGCAAGTAGCAACAATATGGCCCTACGTGTTGGGTCGGCTATGGCCTGAAATACGTCACGTCGTAGATTCATTATGCAGTCATTTGGCTACAAATATATATGTAGTCATTTAACTACGCAACTAACTCGCATAAGACTTACGCTTTTCTGGATGTTTGTTGTGCCAAGTTGTGTGCTGAGTATTTAATTCATCGTATTGAACTTGCTCGAAAATAGGACGCTTAGGTTCGAAGGTCATTAAGCCGAATGTATTGTTGCACCAACAGCATGTAATTGCCCTATTAGCTGCACTAGGCCCAATTTACCGAAACCCGTGTAAGCCAACCATGGGAATATTAAGTACAGGAAAGTTAAATAAGGTGCGACGCTATTTAAGTTAAACACGTTAATCTTAAATAAGATGTTGCATTGGAAGGGCTGTAGGTCAAATTGAGCTCTCCGAAAATCGGCTATGGCCTTACGACTTGCGCGCCCATTCCCGCTTCAGGAGGGCATATTGGTATTCGCTGCCCCATTTCCCTTTGAAAAAAATGTTCTCAACAAAGTGGCCTTCACGCCTAAAACCGAGGCTCTCGAGCAGGCGGATGGAGGCGGTATTCTCCACATCTACGGTTTCTACCACCCGATGGATGCCCTGATTGGTGAACAGAAAGTCTAAAATGCCTGAGAGCACTTCTTTGGCGTAGCCCTTTTGTTGCTCCTGCGGATGAATGCTTAAGCCCACCTGGGCAATGCGCACATCGTTTGGGTGGAG
>VFQR01000851.1_pt1 | contig 30439 bp, 33 predicted proteins | sample 3512321 | NCBI WGS metagenome assembly VFQR01 (sample SAMN10412374, study PRJNA504923) | tailings metagenome | isolation source: Relicate 3 Philex TSF1 revegetated site | place: Philippines: Tuba, Benguet | collected 2017-08-29 | reverse complement strand
CTGGGAAGCTCCGAGAACCGGGACCGTGACCTTCGCCACGGAGCAGGCCCGAATCCGGACCCTGCCGGTCACAACGGCCTTCCGTGTCGACGAAAATGCCATGGAGATCGTCGATCCCGCCGTCGTGCAGGCCATCCTTGCGGCGTTGCGCCGAAGCAGCGAACTGCGGGTGACCTTCGCCCCGTCACCGTCCGGAGCGGACGAGCCCGTGCCTGCCATTTCGCTCTCCGGTGCCTCGGCGGCGCTCCTCTGGATGGATGAGCGGCAGCAGCGCGTCGGTACGGTCTCGGCGCTGGCGCGACCGGGAAGCCGGCCGGTCGCAATCAGCCCCCTTTCGCCACCGCAGGCCCCTGCCCCGCGGCCACTGGCAACGGGTGACGCCCCGCCGTCCCTGTCCACGGCCGCGGAAGCGGCGGTGACGGCGCGCTTTCGCGGCGACCTCAAGGAAACCTGCGACATGGACGACGGGCCGGTCTCGAACGGCGAAGAGGGCCCGGAGGGCGAGGGTGTCCGTGTCGTCCATCGGCTCACAGGCGACGTGCTGCTGGTGGGCGTCCGATGCTGGCGTGGCGCCTACAACCTCAGCCGCGCCTACTATCTGGTGACCGACGGCGCCACCCCAACCGTCGCGCCGGCCCACTTCCCGCAACCGATGAAGCCGCCAACGGGCGGCACGTCCGTCCCGGACAACATCCTGACCAATATGGAACTGGATGCGGACACCGGACGCATCACCCACTTCTCCAAGGGCCGCGGCATCGGCGACTGCGGCGAGCGCGGCGAGTGGGGTTGGGACGGCGCAGCCTTCCGGCCGGTGGGCCTGCATCACATGCCGCACTGCCGCGGCATCGTCGATGCATGGTTCAGCCTCTACACCACCCGGTGAGACGCCTCACTTCACCACGTTGGAGCCGGCATAGGGCGGCGGCGGAATGTCCATATGCGCCTTGCGCAGTGCCGCTGACCACCGCTCGCGCAGGTCGTGGAAATAGGGTTCTCCCGGCTCGATCCGGTAGTGCGTCTGCAGGATCGCGTCGCCGCGGGGCATGACCGCGATGTCGATCGGCATGCCGACGCCGAGATTCGAGCGCATGGTCGAGTCCATCGAGACGAGGCCGATCTTCAGCGCATCGTTGAGGTTGGTGTCGAACTTGATGGCGCGGTCGAGGATCGGCTTGCCGTATTTGTTCTCGCCGATCTGCAGATAGGGCGTGTCCACCGTACACTCGATGTAGTTGCCGGCGGCGTAGATCATGAACAGCCGCAGGGCCCGGCCCTTGATCTGGCCACCGAAGAGGAAAGACGCCTCGAACTTGATGCCATCCTCCTCGAGGCCGGGCCCGTCGATGCGGCGCACCTCGCGGATCGCCCGTCCCACCCGCTGCGCCGCCTGGAACATGCTCGGCGCATTCATGATGCTCTCGACCTCGCCGGTCTCCTCGTTCGGCAGGCCCTCCTGAAGGAAGCCGAGGACCGACTGCGTGATCGACAGGTTGCCGGCCGAGGCGAGCGCCATGACGCGCTCGCCGGGCTTCTGGAACACGTGCAGCTTGCGGAAGGTGGAGATGTTGTCGAGGCCCGCATTGGTGCGGGTATCGGCAATCATCACCAGCCCGTCCCGCACGAGGATGCCGCAACAATAGGTCATCAGCGATTCTCCAGGAACCCGTCGGGTGTAGCGGCGGCCGACGGGATGGGCAACGCGCCGGGGCGTTCAGCCGGTCTCGTCCACAGGCCCGCGGGTCAGTAGTGCGGCGGCGGCGGCTCCGGCAGATTCGGCCCCCCGGCGGCTGCGAGGCCCTCGTTGACCTGCTCCTCGAGGCGCTTCAACAGGCGCTGCAGCCGTTCGATCTCGCGCCACTGGTCGGTGATCGTCCGGTTCAGATCCTCGATGGTCTGGTCCTGATAGGCGGCGCGGATCTCCAGCGCCTCGATGCGTGAAGCCATCTCTGCCGGCATCGTCATGGCGTGCGCACTCCCTCGGCGGTCTCGGGCACCTCGGCAAGGCCGTGGCCGAGCGCGACCCGCCCGTCGAAGACGAAGCAGCCGCCGCGCCAAAGGCTCGTCTCCGCCGGTACCTGTTCGAGATAGGCGAGGATGCCGCCCTTGAGATGGCGCACGTCGCCGAACCCCTGGTCGATGAGATAGGCGCTGGCCTTTTCGCAGCGGATGCCACCGGTGCAGAACATGGCGATCCGCCTGTGCCGCGACGGATCCAGCTCACGGGCGACATAATCGCGAAATTCACCGAAGGTCACCGTGCCGGGGTCGCGGGCGCCCTCGAAGGTGCCGATCGCCACCTCGAAGGCATTGCGCGTGTCGATGACGATGGTCTCGGGATCGGCGATGAGGGCGTTCCAGTCGGCGGGTGCGACATAGGTCCCGACCCGCCGCGTCGGGTCGGTGACACCGCCGTCGAAGGCGACGATCTCGCGCTTGCCCCTCACCTTCAGCCGCTGGAACGGCATGGCGGATGCCGTCGAGAACTTGAGTTCCATGCCGACCAGCCTGTCGCCGAAGATCCAGCCACCCGACAGCCGCTCCACGAGCGCATCGATCGCCGCGGCCTCGCCGGCAACCGTGCCGTTGATGCCTTCGGGCGCCAGCAGCAGCGTGCCGCGAATGCCGAGATCGGCGCAGAGCTGCGCCAGCGGCCCGACGAGATCGGCATGGTCGGGCAGTGGCACGAAGCGATAAAGGGCGGCGACCTTGACGGTCATGGGGTCTCCGGTCGGAAGGCGGACACTGCCATAGCCCCCGGTCCCGGAAGGAGCAATGCCGGGGTGTGGTTCGCCGGGCGCCGGTGGTAGCCTCGCGGCATGTCCGATGCCCTCGCCGCCCCCTCGCGCCGTCTGCGCCTTGCGCCCGAATGGGAGTGCTGGCCGTTCTGGGACGACCGGACGGGCGACAATCTCGATCCCGCCGCCCTTGGCCTTGACCCTGCCCTGGTCGCGCGGATCAACGCGTGGGATGCCGCCTTCCAGGCGACCTACGATCGCGACGATCCCCTCGCGAGTTGTTTTCCCTCCCGCGAGGCCGAGGCGACCTATCACGCGGAGGGGCGCGCGATCGCCGGCGAACTCGCCGCAAGATTGCCGCCCGGCACCCTGATCGTGCGGCTCGCAGGGCTCGACGCATGACGCCGATCAAGTCCGGTTGTGCATCTGCGAAAGCCCCCTTCCCTAACGACGTGATTTGCCGCTAGCTTGTCGGCGAAGCGTCAGGATCGTTCCGTCAGAGAAGGGCCACGCTTCGTCTTCCAGAGGGGACTTGAGCCGGCAATGGCAGGCGCTGCACCGATCTTCGATGAAATGAACCTCGCGGACGGTGCGGTCCGCCCCGCCTACGAAACCCTCGCCCGCTGGCTGAAGACAATTCCGACCGACCTGCTCGCGACCCGCTCGCGCGAGGCGGAGGCGCTGTTCCGGCGCATCGGCATCACCTTCGCGGTCTATGGCGATGCGGCCTCGACGGAGCGCCTCATCCCCTTCGACGTCATCCCGCGCATCCTCACCAACGACGAGTGGGTGCGGCTGTCGAAGGGCCTGACGCAGCGTGTTCGGGCCATCAACGCCTTCCTCGGCGACGTCTATTCGAAGCGCGAGATCCTGCGCGCGGGCCTGGTGCCCGAGGACCTCGTCTATCGCAATCCGGCCTTCCGCCCGGAGATGAACCAGCAGCCGGTCCCGCATGGCATCTACGTCATGATCGCCGGCATCGACATCGTCCGGGTCGACGCGGACACCTTCTACGTGCTCGAGGACAATGCCCGCACGCCCTCCGGTGTCTCCTACATGCTGGAAAACCGCGAGGTGATGATCCGCCTGTTCCCGGAGCTGTTCTCACAGCACCGCGTCGCGCCGGTGGAGAACTATCCCGACGACCTGCTCGCCACGATGAAGTCGGTGGCGCCGCGTTCGGCCTCTGCCGACCCGACCTGCGTGCTGCTGACACCGGGCCTGTTCAACTCGGCCTACTACGAACACACCTTCCTGGCCGACAAGCTCGGCGTCGAACTGGTCGAGGGCCGCGACCTCTTCGTCAAGGCCGACGTCGTCTATATGCGGACGACCGAGGGGCCGAAACGCGTCGACGTCATCTACCGCCGCCTCGACGACGACTTCCTCGATCCGTTGGTTTTCCGCCCGGACTCGGCGCTCGGCGTGCCCGGGCTGATGTCGGCCTATCATGCCGGCAACGTCACTCTCGCCAATGCAGTCGGCACCGGCGTCGCCGACGACAAGGCCGTCTACAGCTACATGCCGGAAATCGTGAAGTTCTACCTCGGCGAGGAGCCGATCCTGAAGAACGTGCCGACCTGGCGCTGCCGCGAGCCGGAAGAACTGAAATACGTCCTCGACAAGCTGCCCGAGCTGGTCGTCAAGGAGGTCCACGGCTCCGGCGGCTACGGCATGCTGATCGGCCCGAAGGCCACCGCTGCGGAGATCGAGCAGTTCCGCGACAAGCTGGCGAAGGACCCGTCGAACTTCATCGCCCAGCCGACGCTGGCGCTCTCCACCTGCCCCACCCTCGTCGAGGAAGGCGTCGCCCCCCGCCACGTCGACCTCCGCCCCTTCGTGCTGACCGGCCGCGACAAGGTCCGCATCGTGCCCGGAGGCCTCACCCGCGTGGCGCTGAAGGAGGGCTCGCTGGTGGTCAATTCCAGCCAGGGCGGCGGCACCAAGGACACCTGGGTCCTGGACTCGTGAGATAGGCGGAACCCATGCTCTCCCGTACCGCCGACAATCTCTTCTGGCTCGCCCGCTACGTCGAACGGGCCGAATACCTCGCCCGCATCATCGAGGCCTCGACCCGCCTCGCCAATCTGCCCTCGGCCTATGCCGGCACGTCGAACGAATGGGAATCGGCGGTCGCCACCGCCGGCTGCGCCCATCTCTTCTATCAGGCGCATGAGAAGGCGACCCGCGAGACGGTGATCGATTTCCTCGCCTTCTCGCCGGACAATCCCTCCTCCATCCGTTCCTGCTTCGAGGTCGCCCGCACCAATGCGCGCTCGGTGCGCACCGCGCTCACCGTGGAGATGTGGGAGGCCATCAACTCGGCGTGGCTGGAACTGTCGAAGTACCGGGCGAGCGGCCTCAACCAGGACGAACACCTCGCCAATTTCCTGTCCTTCGTGAAGGAGACGGGCCTGAGGTTCGACGGTTCGGCCTACCGCACCATGCTGCGTTCGGACGGGTACTGGTTCTCGCGCCTCGGCGTGATGATCGAGCGCGCCGACAACACCGCCCGCATCCTCGACGTGAAGTATCACGTGCTGCTGCCCGACGCCGAGCATGTCGGCGGCTCTCTCGACTACTTCCAGTGGTCGGCAATCCTCAGGGCGGTCTCGGCGCTGACGGCCTATCACTGGGTCTACAAGGAAAGCCTCAAGCCCTGGCTCGTCGCCGACCTCCTGATCCTCAACGACCAGATGCCGCGTTCGCTCGCCGCCTGCTACGAGAGCATCGTGCGCAACCTCGACAGCCTCGCCCTGGCCTATGGCCGCCAGGGTCCGGCGCAGCGCGCCGCCCGCTCCACCCGCACCCGGCTGGAGAACGCCCGCATCGACGACATCTTCCAGTCGGGCCTGCACGAATTCGTCTCGGACTTCATCACCGAGAACAACCGGCTGGGCGCTGCCATCACCCAGCAGTACCTGACCTGACGGCGCGGACCGCACCATGCGCATCCGCATCGCCCACGAGACGGTCTACAGCTACGCGGTTCCCGCCCATGCGGTGATCCAGACGCTGCGCCTCACCCCGCGCAACTACGAGGGCCAGCATGTCGCCAACTGGCGGATCGACGTCGACCAGGACTGCCGGCTCGACGCCCACGAGGACGCCTTCGGCAACATCACTCATACCTTCTCCTGCAACGGCCCGATCCAGACCCTGACCGTCCGGGTCGACGGGCTCGTCGAGACCAACGACACCGCTGGCATCGTCCGGGGCGCCATCGAGCGCTTTCCACCGGGCCTCTACCTGCGCGGCACGGACCTGACCGCTGCCGATGCCGGCATCCGCGCCTATGCCGAGGAGCGCAAGGCGCTCGGCGGCGATACGCTCGCCACCCTGCATGCCCTCCTCGACGACCTCTCCCGCGACATGGTCTTCGACAAGGACCCGACCCATGCCGCGACGACGGCGGTCGAGGCTTTCGCGCTGAAGCGCGGCGTCTGCCAGGACTTTGCCCATGTCTTCATCGCCGCGGCGCGCCACCTGAACATTCCGGCGCGCTATGTCGGCGGATACTTCCTCCATGCCGACGGCACCATCGACCAGGAGGCCGGCCACGCCTGGGCCGAGGCCTTCGTTCCCGACCTCGGCTGGGTCGGCTTCGATCCGGCGAATGCCACCTGCCCGACCGAGCACCACATCCGCATCGCCTGCGGGCTCGACTACCTCAACGCCGCGCCCATCCGCGGCTCGCGCCATGGCGGCGAGGGCGAGTTCCTCACCGTGAAGGTGGTAGTGGACCAGGCTTCTCGGCAAGTGCAGGTGCAGTAGGGGGAGCCGGCGAGGCCGCTAGCCGGCCGCCGCCTTCTCCAGCGTGGCGATGTCGAGCTTGGTCATCTGCATCATCGCCTGCATGACGCGGTCGATCGTCTTCTGATCACGACTGCGGAATATCTCGGGCATCATCTGCGGAACCACCTGCCACGACAGGCCGAAGCGATCCTTCAGCCAGCTGCAGACGCTGGTCTCGCCGCCCTCGGACAGTTTCTCCCAGTAGTAGTCGACCTCCGTCTGGTCCTTGCAGAACACCTGGAACGAAACGGCTTCCGTGAACTTGAACTGCGGGCCGCCGTTCAGCGCGAGGAATTTCGTGCCATCCAGCTCGAATTCCACAGTCAGGGCCGTACCGGCGGGCGCGTGGCCGCCCTCGCCCCAGCGCATGATGTGGCCCATCCGCGAGTTCGGGAAAATCGCGGTGTAGAACCTTGCGGCCTCCTCGCCGTTCCCGTCGAACCACAGGCACGGCATGATGCGGTTTGAAACGATGGTGGGCACAGGCAATCTCCCCTTTATTTAACCGATGAGTTAATTAAAGGATCATGCCCTGTCCGTCAACGCCGCCCCGCCCTTGCGACCCCTTGCCGCGCCGCGCCCCGCGCTCTACCTCGATGCAAGTCCTGGAGAGCCCCATGTCCGCGCAGCCAACCACCGTCACCGCCGCCATCCTCGTCATCGGCGACGAAATCCTGTCCGGGCGGACCAAGGACAAGAACATCGGCTACATCGCCGAGTACTGCACGGCCATCGGCATCGACGTGAAGGAGGTCCGGGTCGTCCCCGACGAAGAGGACGAGATCATCCCTGCCCTCAACACGCTCCGGGCGAAGTACGGCTACGTTTTCACGACAGGCGGAATCGGCCCGACCCATGACGACATCACCGCCGACTGCGTCGCCAAGGCCTTCGGCGTGACCATCGACGTCGATCCCCGCGCCCGCGCCATGCTCCTGGAGCGCATCGCGGAAAAGGACCTCAACGAGGCGCGCCTGCGCATGGCGCGGATCCCGGCCGGCGCCGAGCTCATCGAGAATCCGGTGTCCAAGGCGCCCGGCTTCATGATCGGCAATGTCATCACCATGGCCGGCGTGCCCTCGGTGATGCAGGCGATGATGGACGTCGTCTCGCCGCGGCTGAAGACGGGCACCAAGATGATGCAGGTCTCGATCGAGGCGCCGGGCCTGCGCGAGGGCGATATCGGCACGCCCTATGCGGCGCTGGCCAAGGCCCACCCCGGCGTCATCATGGGCTCCTACCCCATGATGCAGGATGGCAAGTTCTGGACGCGCCTTGTGCTGCGCGCCAAGGACGCCGCGTTGCTGGAGGCGGCCGAGGCGGCCGTCGTCGCCATGGTCGGAGAATACAAGCGTCCGGATGCGGCGATCACGGTCACCCGCGGCGGCTAGCCTGCGGCCGCGCGACCGTTGCCGCATCGCACCAGGTTGACGACCTTCGGTCGCCGAATTACCCAGAACATGCGGTTGATTTGATTCAGATCAAAGGCGCCGCCTGCAGCCGATGCCCTTGTGCGTCAGGTGCTGCAGCGATATCCGCCGAGTCCCCTGCCCCCAGGGATTTTGGTTTTCCACTGCGAACCACTCGCATCCTGATGGGGCTGATCAATGACCAACATGCTTCGCGGCGCCGCTCTCGGCACGCTCCTCCTCGCCTCCCCCGTGGTGGCCGCCGATCTCGGCGCGCCGCGCGCCACGATGGAGAGCGTCATCGCCTCCCCGGCGTTCAATCCCTGGCAGATCCGCTTGCGCGCTCTCGCCGTGGTTCCCGCGGGCAGCGGCGCGGTGACGACGCTCAACGGCGCGGCCGTTGCGCCGATCTCCAACCTCAACATCTCCAACTCGATCGTTCCAGAGCTGGACATCACCTACTACTTCACCAAGAACATCGCGGTTGAGCTCATCCTCGGCGTCACCCCGCACAACGTCGCCCCGCGCGGCGCGCTGGCGGCTGCCCTCGGCTCGACCGGCACCATCGGCAAGACCTGGCTGCTGCCGCCGACCCTGATGCTGCAGTATCACTTCACCGACTTCGGCGCCTTCAAGCCCTATGTCGGCGCCGGCGTGAACTACACCATGTTCTTCTCGCAGTCGGCCCAGGGCGCCATGGCGAACGGCGCGCCCTTCGCCTACAACCGCTTCTCGGTGGCGCCTGCCGCCGGCCTCGCCCTCCAGGCCGGCTTCGACTACATGATCGACCGCCACTGGGGCGTGAACTTCGACGTCAAGAAGATCTTCCTGCGCTCGAACTTCAAGTACACCGACACCACCGCAGTGCTGGCCGTCACCTCGGGCCGGGTCACCATCGACCCCTGGCTGATCTCGACCGGCATCACCTACCGCTTCTGAGCCGCGCCTCACGGCAAGGCAGCGAAGGGCCCTCCGGGGCCCTTCGTCGTTTTGGTGGCCTCGTCGCATTTTCCTGCGGAAAAGCCGGCGTCCCCGGATTTGCCCCGCCGGTGCGGCCGGCTAGTGTCGCCGCCTCGTCGATGTCACTCGTGGAGCGCCCCATGGCGACGCCCAATCCGGAAAAGGCCTTCCCCGTCTCGTGGGACCAGTTCCATCGCGACGCCCGGGCGCTGGCCTGGCGCATCAGCGGCGCAGGACCGTTCCGGGCCATCGTCTGCATCACCCGTGGCGGCCTCGTACCGGCGGCCATCGTCACCCGCGAGCTCGGCATCCGGATGATCGAGACGGTCTGCATCGCCAGCTACCACGACTACCAGAGCCAGGGTCAGCTCAAGGTCATCAAGACCGTGGCCGAGCATCTGCTCGCGGACGGTGGCGAGGGCATCCTCGTTGTCGACGACCTCGTCGACACCGGCAAGACCGCCAAGGTCGTGCGCGAGATGCTGCCGAAGGCGCACATCGCCACCGTCTACGCCAAGCCTCAAGGGCGCCCGATGGTCGACACCTTCGTCACCGAGGTGTCGCAGGACACCTGGATCTATTTCCCCTGGGACATGGGCTATACCTTCCAGCCGCCGATCCGCGACGCGGGCTGACACCCCTCAGCGGCGGCCAAACACGGCGATCCGCATCGAATCGGTCCCAAGGCTCTCGTCGATCAGCATGCCGGCGCGGCGGCCTTCCGGGCCGAGCACGCCGAGGATGAGAGGCGGGTTCATGAGCACCAGCAGGCTCATGAAGAAGAAGACGATCTTGGCAGGAGAGAGCTGCACCACGGTCGGCCTCCTCGGCGACGTTGGCCCCTCCTCGCGATCCCCGGACCAGACCCTAGCCGCCAGCCCTGAAAAGGGCGTTCACCGGAAGGGTCGAAATGGTCAACGAACTGTTCCCCTGCCGTTAGGTGATGCTTAACACCTGTGGCTTCCCTTGGGTCACACAGTCGCGCTGGTGCCCCCTGCCGGACTCGAACCGGCACGCCCGAAGGCGAGGGATTTTAAGTCCCTTATGGCTACCAGTTTCATCAAGGGGGCCCGGTGCCAAGCTCTAGCGGCTTCGCACCGGGATTGGCAATGCGCCTAGCGACCGACCGGCTCGGCCGTGCGGATGCTGGCGGGTGATGCCGGCATCGCAAGCGTCGCGATCTCCCTGAGCGCCCCGTTCTCGAAGGCAAAGACCTGGATGTCGTCGCCGACCATATTCTGGACGAGCAGCCTTCGGCTGTCTGCGGACCAGGCTGCGCCCTGAGACCACTGGCCGATGGGCGCCTCGGCGATTCGTGCAAGCTCGGTGCCCCTCACCTCGTAGACGACGACCTTGCCGCGCGCCGCGAAGAAGGGCGAGTTGGGCGCCTTGTTCGAGCCGTCCATGACCACCACCGCCACGTGACGGCCATCGGGCGCCATCTTGATCCCCTCGGGCGTCTGGCCAACGGTCACCGTGTTCACCACCCGCGGCGGCTGCGCCTTCACGTCGATCAGGCTGATGGTGTCGGCATCGCCTCCGCCGAGACCGATGTTGGCGACCACCGCCACGTCGCCGCGGCTGGAGACATCGAGCCCGTATGGGCGCAGGCCCGCGTTGAGGTCTCGCCGCGTGTAGGTCACCGTTGTTCCCTCGATGGCCAGCACCGAGATCTTGTGGTCGTTGTCGCGGGTCACGAGCGCCGTGCGCCCGTCGGGCGTGAAGGCGACATGGCTCGGCCCCGACGTCGGCTCGCCGAGCGAGATCTTCGGGCCCACCGTCACCGTCCGGCCGGCGATGGTCAGCACCGAGACCGTGCCCTCGGCGCGGTTGGCGACCATGGCGAATGCGCCCGATGGGTGGATGGACAGGCCGGCCGCCCCCTGCCCGACCTCCAGCGTCGCGATCACCGCCGGAGGATTCGCCTTCAGGTCGATGACGGAGACGCGATTGTCCGGGATCGTGCGACGCGGATTGGCGGGGTCGAGCTTCATGGCCGAGCTGACGAGGGCGAGGCTCTCGTCGGCTGTTACCGCTACCGAGACGGGCGGGCCGACGACGCTGGCCGGAGCTGGGATCGTCGCGCGCACCCGTGGCGTGCCGGAGGCAAAATCGATGATCGACACGGAATCGGGTCGCGGCTGCTCGACAACCGTCGCCACACCATTGACGAGGCGCATCTTTCCGTCGTTCGCCGACACCGCAATCTGCGCACCCGCCTCGGGCGCGGCCAGACAAAAGCAGACCATCAGTGCCGGCGCGTGGTGATGGAATTTCATGGTGTTTCTCTCCCTGAGCCGGTTGCGGCGTGTTTGTTCGGCGGGACCAGCCTAGCAACGATCCACCACCGGGCCATCCGCAACCGCCCGGATCAGCAACAGCCACCGCGCCGCCGATCCACGGCCGACCGTGGCTGATCCGTCACTGTCGCAGCGTCACCCATGCCCTATGTATGAAGGCGGTGGAGTGGTTCGCCCCGGAGACGTCATGCGCCTTGCCCTGGTCCTTGCTGCTGTCCTGTCCTGTGCCGTTCCGGCGCTGGCGCAGTCGCCGGCAGTCGAGTTGCCCTTGCGCCGGCCGGGCTATTGGGAAATCCGCATGATGACCGGCGGCGGGCCGGGCGGCCAGGAGTTCACCGTCCAGACCTGCACCGACGCCGCCACCGAACGGCAGATGGTGCAGTACGGCTTCGGCCAGCTCGGCCAGACGTGCCAGCGCTACGACATCCGCCGCGACGGCGAGGACTATGTCATCGAGACCGACTGCCAGATGGGGCAGACGCGCACGACGGCCCGCTCGGTGATCTCAGGCGATCTCAGGGCGACCTATTCGCTGAGGATCGAGGGCACGATCCAGACCATCGGCCAGTCGGAGTTCCAGCAGACCCTGACCACGCAGGAAGGCCGCTTCGTGTCGGCGCGATGCGGCGGCGGCCTCGTGCCCGGCGATATCCTGCTGCCGGGTGGCCAGCGTCTGAACATCCGCCAGCTCGCCGGCACGGGCGATCAGGCCCAGACGCCACGACGGCGCTGACGCCTCAGGCGCGGAAGCCGTAGATCCAGTCCTGCCGGGCAAGCAGCCCGCGGCCGCCGAGCAGCCGCATCGCCATGTCGCGGGCGACGGCCATGGGCCCTGCGAGGTGGTAGATCATGCCGTTGCGCCGGGCGAGGTCCTGGACGCGCGCCACCCGGGACCCGCGCGACCGCTCATAGGCCCGGAAGGCGCCGGCGAGGTCGTCCGGCCGTGCGCGGCAGGCGCGCGCCAGCACCGCCGCATCCTCGATCGCCATGGCGCCGCCCTGGGCGGCGAAAGGCAGCATGGCGTGGGCGGCATCGCCAAGGAGGGTCACCGCGCCGTCCCCCCGGCCGTACCACGTCGCGCGGTCGGCCAGCGACCAGCACTGCCAGTCGGCGACCAGCCCGACGAGATCGCGCGGCAGCCTCGACCATCCTGCGAGACGGCGGTGCAGATAGGCAGGATCGCCCGGCGCCCGCCACCCCTCGACGGGATGCTCCTCGCCGAGCAGCACCACGACGTTGAAGTCGGCGCCACCGCGCAGCGGATAGTGCACGAGATGCGCATCGGGACCGAGCCACAGGCCGAGGCGGTCGCCGCGGAGCGCTGGCGGCACCGCAGCCATGGGAAGGGTCGCCCGCCAGGCGACGCGCTGGCGGAAGACGGGCATCTCGCCCTCCCCGAGCACGGCCCGCACCGCGGAGCGAATCCCGTCGGCGCCGATGACGGCCGCAGCGGTGGACGAGGGCCGGTCGCCATCGCGGAGGACCATGAAGCCCCCTCCCTCGTCAGCCGGCATCACCCCTTGCACCATTGCGCCGGTCTCGATGCGAATGGCCGGATCGGCCTTCGCCGCGGCCGCAAGCGCCGCCAGCAGATCAGCGCGGTGGACCACCCACCAGGGGGCGCCATGGCGACGCGCCATCGCCTCGCCGAGCTCTGCCGCGACGATCAGCGAGCCCGAGGGGCCGGACCTGACATCCATGCCGGCGGGCGCGACGACAGCCGGTGCCAGCGACGCCTCGAGCCCGAGCTCGATCAGGATGCGGCTGGCATTGGGGGAGAGCTGGATGCCTGCGCCCACCTCCTCCAGCGCATCGGCACGCTCGAAGACGTCGACGGAGAAACCGGCACGGGCGAGGCAGAGTGCCGCCGTGAGCCCGCCGATGCCGGCTCCGGCGATGGCGAGGCGCTGCCGGCCGGTCATCGGCCGATCAGGCGTCGGCCAGGGTCTTCACATAGGCGCCGGCCGGTCGGGTCTCGTCGCCGTGGAGGCTCGCGTCGAACTTGTAGAGCGTCGAGCAGTAGGGGCAGATGATCTCGGAGTCGCTGCCCATGTCGAGGAAGACGTGCGGATGGTCGAACGGCGCCCGCGCGCCCATGCACTGGAATTCCTTGACGCCGATGTGGATGACGGCGACACCGTCGTCATTGGCGAAATGGGGCACGACGTGATCGGCCATGGCATGTCCTCGTCAAACGTGGGCGGACCATAGTGCCCACAGGCACGCAAGTGAAGCGGTCATTCGCGGCAGACAGACCCCTCAGGCGGTCAGCCAGCCGAAACTGATCATCACCGCCGCGACCAGTGCCGCCACCAGGGCGAGAACCAGAACGGTGGCAAGGATGCCGATGGCATGGCCGAGGGCGACCAGGATGCCGTCTTCTTCGAGCAGGCCCACCGACAGGAAGACCAGCGCCACGCCGGGCGGAAAATTGCCGATCCACGACAGGGGCAGCGCCAAGATCACGCCGAGGAGCACGAACATCGCTCCGAGCACCCGGTGCATCACCCCCCGCGTCATGAAGGTCCAGCGGGGCTTGGCGATCCGCTCGAGCCGGGCGATCCAGCCGATGGTGCGGTCGACCATGCTGGACAGCTGCTCGCGCGGCAGCGTGCGGTCGGCGATGGCCGAGGGCAGCCACGGCTCGTGGCGGCCGAGCAGCATCTGCAGGCCGACGATGGCGATGACGACGCCGGAGACGGTCGAAACACCGGGAATCATCGGGATGATGTTGGGCAGGGCGAAGATCAGCACGAGCAGGCCGAAGGCGCGGTCGCCGAGCATCCCGGTCAACTGGCCGAGCGAGATGCGGTCCTCCTCCCCGACGGTCTTCAGGGTGAGGAAGACCTCGGAGGTCCTGGGGGCCGATGTGTCGAAGGATGCGTCCACGGGTCTCTCCGGGGCGGCTTGTAGCCTGCGTCAGAACAGGACTGCAAGCGCTCCCTGGATCACCGTGTAGCCGATTCCCGCCCCCACCGCGGCAGCGATGGCGGCGAGCAGGAAACCGGCTGCGACGAGCACGCCGTCCCGCTCGGTCAGGCCGAGGCCGAGGACGCAGAGCGCCAGTCCCTGCGGCATGGAGCCGATCCATGGAATGGGCACGATGATGAGCAGCACCGCAAGCACCAGCACCGCCAGACCCACCACACGGCGTGCCGTGGGGCCGGCAGCGAGGGCGAAACGGGGACGCGTCACCGTCTCGATCCGCCTCAGCAGCGGCAGGGTGCGGCTGACGACGGCGCTGAGCCTTTCGCGCGGGAGTTTGGCGCTGGCGATGCGCGGTGGCAGCCAGGGCACGTCGCGGCCCCAGACGATCTGCAGCGCCAGCAACACCAGCACGATGCCGGTGAGAATCGGCAGGCCCGGAATGGGCAGGAGGTTGGGCAGGCCGAACAGGATGAGAGAGAGGCCGAAGGCGCGGCTGCGCAGGGAGGCCAGAAGGTCGCCCACTGTCAGCGTTCCCAGGACCTCTGAATGGCTCGACGCCTGTGCCGACATCAGCGAGGCGATGATCTGCGACGTCTTTTCAGGCGGGGACACGAGGGGATCCGGCAGGCGAAGGGACGCAGACCATACGTCGCCTTGCAAGGTTCCGCCACTGGCCCCTTGCGGCCGACCTGCCCTTGCGACAATTCGTGCCAGTCAGTGCAGGTAGGTCAGGCTCCGGGCCACCTGGAGCTCACAGGCCCCCACGAGGCGCGACGAGGCGATGGTGACCGAATGCAGCCGGCCGTCGAGGTTCTGCTCCCAGAAGGCAAGGAACCGCTTGAGCACCGGAAAATAGGGCGCCTGATCGTAGTTCTGCCAGAGATAGGTCTGGAGAAACAGCGGGTGGTCCGGCATCCGGTAGAGGATCTCCGCGGTGGTGAGAGAATAACCCTCGATCTGCCGGATGAAATCTGGATCGACGCGATGGGGAACGATTGCACTGGACTGCACGGGCATGGCGGCCTCCGGTGGAGTTGCGACGATGCACTGTCCCGCGGGCGCCGGTGTCATGGCAGAAGCCCCGCCAGGTCCGCTTCCCCCGATTGAGCGGCCGGCATGGTTAGTGAAGTCTTAATTCCCCAGCGGCAGCCGGTGGTTCCGTATCCGGTTCCTTCCGGGATGGTGGCCTGCGGCAATCCATGACCTCATGACCTCATGCGCGCATGGGGAGCATGGACAGCCATCATCGTCGCATGGTTGTCGGCCGCGTCAGCGGCCGCGGGTTCGGACGCGACCCGCTTCACCTCCTTCCTCGGGCTCGAGGGCGCCTTCGACGGCTTCCACGTCTCCTCCGGCTTCGATGCGGCGCTCGGAACGTCGACGGAGCGCGGCGGTGTCGTCCTGCGCTTCAATGCGGGCTCGGGCCTGTCACGCTTCCGCATCGACCCTCTCCTCCCCGACCGGGTTGTCGAGGCCTCGGGCACGATGCGCACCATGCTCGGCTGGCGGCAGGCCGGCTGGTGGGGATCGGCGACGCTCTTCGCCGGTCTGGCGGCGGAGACGCGCCGGCTGAGCCCCGCCCTCCCCGATCCGCATCTCGGCACGCGCCTCGGCCCGGCCATCGCCCTCGACGCCTGGCTGACGCCCTATGAGCGTGTCGCCGTGCAGGTCTATGCCGCCTATGCGACGCCCTTCGCAGCGGCGAGCCTGCGCCTTGCCCCCGGCTACGACATCGGCAAGGGTGTCTTCGTCGGACCGGAAGCAAGCTTCAGCGGCCACCATGGCACGCTGCGTTCCCGTCTCGGCCTGCATGTCACCGGCATCACCATCGGCACGGTCGGCCTGCGCCTGTCGGGGGGCTATGCCACTGATCGCGGTGGCCGGTCGGGGCTCTATGCCGGGGTGTCGCTCTGGCGTCGCTACTGAGCGGCGGCGAGGTCCGGAATCCCGGAGACGAGCGGCTCGCGGACAATGAAGAGGTGCAGCCGGTCCATCTGCGCCGAAAGCCCGAAGCGTTCGCGCCACAGGCGGTCGACATGGCCGGCGGGCTCGACGCTGCGATAGAGCTGCCGCAACCGCATGGCCACCTCGTCTGACCGGCGGCTCTCGGCGACCACCAGCACAGGCCGGGACGCGAGCGCGGCAAAGTCCGGGGGCGGCTCCATGGCGTAGCGGAGGCGCTCACCGAGTTGGACCACGGGCAGGCTCCCCGGGCCATAGAAGCGCAGGTGCGCCGTCGTCGTGTAGCTCGCGGTGCCTATGGTGCCCGCCCCTGCCCGCTCGGCGGCCTGCTCAACCGCGCGCGCGGCGGCCGGCCAGCCGTGCAACTGGCCAGTGGGATCGATCGCGAGAGGCGCGAGCCGGAAGGCCGCATGGCCGATGACGAAGAGCCCGAGGGCAACACCCACGACCACGGACCAGCGCCAGCAAAAGCGCAGGAGGCTGGCGAGCCAGGGCGCTTGCGGCATCGACTGCGTGCCGATCACGGCGGCGGCGATGGAGGCCGGCAGCAGGCAGGCGGTCCAGTTGCCCTGCACCCGGTCGAAAAGGCCGTACCAGACGAGGTAGGCGACCAGCGGCAGCACCGAGACGGAGAGCAGCACGGCCCCCGCCTCGCGCTCGTGCAGGCTCCGCCGGAGCGCGATCCAGAGGCCCCACAGCACGAGGATTCCGACGAACGGGGTCAGCAGCGCCGCCTGCCCGGCGAGGAATTCCGGAACGAACCGCGGATCGAAGGCGGTCGGCACCGCGCGCCCGAACTGCTTGGTCAGCGAAGCCCCGCCCTGGGCGAGGTTCCACCAGATGACGGGCGCCATGACGGCGAGGCACAGGATGCCGCCGGCATAGGGCCAGGGCGAGCGGAACCAGCGGCGCAGGTCCGGCACGAGGACGAGCCAGGCGAGGATGGCGAACCCGAGGAAGACCGCCGTGTACTTGGAGACGAAGGCGAGCCCGACCGACAACCCGACCGCCAGCCACCACTCTCCCCGCCCGGTGCGCCAGACCTCGACGAGAGCCAGCAGCGCCAGCGTCCAGAACAGCACCAGCGGCGTGTCCGGCGTCACCAGCATGGCACCGGCCCCGAGGAACAACGTCGCCTGAACCAGCGCCGCCCCGGCGAGCGCGGCGGCACGATCATCGGTCAGCCGCCAGACGAGGCGCCAGACGCCGAGGCTCGCCGCGCTTCCGAGCAGCACGGACAGCCAGCGAATGCCGAACTCCGTGTCGCCGAACACCGCCGTCGAGGCGCGGATCAGCACCGCCACCATGGGCGGGTGGTCGAAATAGCCGAAGGAGAGGCTCCTGGACCACAGCCAGTAATAGGCCTCGTCGGCGGCAAGCCCGAGGCTGCCGGCCGCCCAGAGGCGAATGACGGTGAGGGCGAGAACCAGCGCGACGACGACCCCGGCGCTCCCCGCCCAGACCGGGCGCGGCGCCCCGGCCATGTCAGCGGCGCCAGACGAGGGTGGCGGAGGCGGCATAGTTGAACACCGCGCCCATGATGGCGCCGGCAAGGCCCGACAGCCACCAGTCGACGTCCCCGGCATAGAGCCAGCTCGCGACACCGACATTGCCGAAGGCGCCGATGCTGCAGACGAGATAGAAGAGCAGCAGGCCGGTGACGAAGCGCACGCCCTTCAGCCGCGCGTCGCGATAGGTGATCTCGTTGTTGATGACGAAGTTGGACGTCATGGCGACGAAGGTCGCGATCGTCTGCGCCCATTCGAAGCGCACGCCCATCGACAGGCCGGCATAGAGCGCTGCGAGATGCACGACGACGCCGCTGGCGCCCACCAGCGCGAAGAAGATGAAGCGCAGCGGGATGAGCCCGCCGGACAGCTTGTTGAGGACGAAGCCGATATAGTCGAGCGCCACCTTCGCATCGAGCTTGCTCTCGCCGTGGACGCGCTCGCGGAAGACGAAGGGCACTTCACCAAGGCTCGGCGGCTTCGACACGGAGGCGGCAATATCGGCGAGGATCTTGAAGCCTGAGGTGGCGAGGCGCGGCGCGACCTCCTCGACGATCTCGCGACGGATCATGAAGAAGCCCGACATCGGATCGGAAAGCGGTGCCTTGAGGATCATCGCGGAGAGGCGGCGGCCAAGGTCGGAAATGCCCTGGCGGATCGGCGACAGGCCCTCGGTCTTCGATCCGCCATCGATGTTGCGGCTGGCCACCACGAGATCGCGGCCGGCGCGGATCTGGTCCAGCATGGCAGGCAGAATGGTCTCGTCGTGCTGGAGATCGCCGTCCATCACCGCCACGACCGGCGCGGATGAGGCGAGCATGCCCTCGATGCAGGCGCCGGCGAGACCCCGCCGCCCGACCCGCCGGATGCAGCGGATGCGCGGATCGCGGCGGGAGATCTCCTTCACCACGGCGGCGGTGCCGTCCGGGCTGTCGTCGTCGACGACGATCATCTCCCAGGCGATGCCGGCGAGAACATGGTCGAGCCGTCGTGCCAGCTCGGGCACGTTGTCGCGCTCGTTGTAGCTGGGCACGACCACCGTCAGTTCGGGGGCGCCGGCGGCGGTCTGGATCGCTTGGGTCATCTGGGCGCGGGTCATAGCCCCCGCCCGCCGACGGGGTCAAGCAAGGGGCGGCCGCACGGCGACAGCCTGCACCGCATAGCCGCGATAGGGCCGGTCGAGGCGGACATCGAAGCCGCGCGCGAGCGCCGCCTCGACCAGATTCTCCTCCAGGAGATCCCGCGGCGTCACGTGAAACTGGTTCAGCCAGGCCCGGAGCCCCGCGCGGAACAGGCGGGGAAGATGCTCCTGCCCGCCGAAATCGACGATGTGAAGCGACCCGCCCGGCGACACGGCATCCATCGCCCTGGCGAGTGCCCGCTCCCAGGGCGGAATCATCGACAGCGTGTAGGAGCAGAAGACCCGGTCGAAGCCCTCGCGGGCGAAGACCGTCAGGGGATCGAAGGTGGCCGCATCGGCCTGGGCCAGCCGGATCCGGTCGGCGAGGCCGGCACGCGCCACCGCGCGTCGGGCTTCCGCGAGCATGACCGGGCTGACGTCGAAGCCGTAGAAGCGCGCCTCCGGAAAACGGTGGGCGGCGACGATCAGGTTCCGACCGGTTCCGCAGCCGACCTCCAGCACAGCGCCGCCGGGAGGCGGCGCCAGGCTTTCGATCAGCCTGTCGCGCCCGAGCAGGTAGTATTTCCGCGTGAGGTCATAGATGCCGACCTGCCAGCGGTAGATGGCGTCCATCCGCTCGGATGCGGGAAAGGCCTCCGCCGGCAGCGTCACGGCGACACCAGCGTGTAGAGGTGGAACCCGCCATAGATGGAGGAGCGGTCGCGCTCCGTCATCTCCCGGCAGCGGGCCTCATCGTAGTTCCAGCGAGCGAGGGTCTGCGGCACCACGCGGCCCGGGAGCAGGCTCTCCTCCGCCGCCGTGCGGAAGATGACACGCGCGCCCGGCCGGGCGGTGCGGGTGATCTCACGCCAGAGCCGGTTCAGCACCTCGTCGGTCATCCAGTCCTGCGCGTCGAGCAGCACATAGGCGTCGCGCGAGCCGTCGGGCAGGCCTTCGAGGTGGTCGATGAAGTTCTCGTGCCGCACATCGACGCGATCGGCACGGTCCCGCACCGCCGCGAAATTGGCGGCACCGAGATAGGGCGGCACCGCCCCCTCCCTGCCCGGCTGGTAGCGCCGGCCGAAGGCCTGCCAGGCGAAGTAGTTCCGCTCGAGCGGAAAGCCGCAGGCGAGCCGCTCGAGCCGGGCGAGCAGCACCTCCTCCATGCCGCCGCCGGCCTTGGCCGAGGTCAGCAGCGCGCTGTACTGGGCCGGCGGAATTCCGAGGCCGTAGAGCGAGGCCGGGTTCTTCACCAGCCACCGCACGAGCGCCGAAGAGAAGACCGGCTTCAGCTCCATGTCGAAGATGGCGCGCTGCTCGGCGAGCGAACGCGCCTCCAGCATCCGGCGGGGATCGCGGCCGTGCAGGCGGGCGACGGCGTGACCGGTGCCGATCATCCAGCCGAGCAGTCCCTTGCGGTAGAGATTGCGGGAGAAATGGCGGATGCGGCGACGCCCGGCGAGATCGCGGCGGTCCCAGTAGGCGCGCGTCGAGGCATCCAGCTTGTCACGCAGGTGACGGTCATAGGCCTCGACGTTTTCGCGGCTGTCAGCCTCGCCGAAGAAGCGGAAGAAGGTTGCATGGTCGGGAAGATGGCGCGCCGCGGCGAGCTTCAGCCGGTTGAGCGCCACGTGGTTCTCGTTGAGGTCGAGGGCGGTGATCCGCGCGGGATCGGCGACCAGATAGCTCAGCACATTGCAGCCGCCGGAGGCGATGGCCACCACATGGTCGGTGGGCCTCAGCGCCAGCGCCTCCATGTCGATCTCGGGATCCTCCCAGATCTGCGGATAGACGAGGCCGGAGAACATCAGCGTGAAGAGGCGTTCCTGCAGCCCCTCCCGCGACAGCGCCCGATGGCGCGTGACCGCGCGCTCGAGGTTGCGATGGGTCGCCTTGCGCGTCTCGCCTGCCACCAGGGCCATGCCGTTCATCCCGATTCTGCATCAGTGGGACGGGCCTATGATCGCGGGGTGACGCGCTGGTGAAACATCGATGAAGCTGCGATGACGACGCCCGGGACTGGCCGTCGGGCGCATACGGACAATTGCAGGGATTTTGGCAGCGGCCGGGTAAGGTCAACCGGTAGGGTAAAGACGCGGCTTTGATTGTGCTCTCCCGAAGAAGAGCAGATAGACGATGACAACAACTCCGCGTCCACGGAGATGACATTCAGCCCCGGGTCGGCAACGCCCCGGGGATTTTTTTATGTCGGGCTGCCGGGCCCATTGAGGATGGTTAAGAGGCGGGCTGGCCGCCCGCCGCGGCGAGGGCCTCGGGGGTGTCGAGGTCGAGATGCACGTCGTCGCGTTCCGCCGGCACCTCGGCGATCGCCTCGGGCGAAGCGGCGAGAATGGTCCGCCCGCCCTGGTCGCCGGTCACCCGCATCAGTTCGGGGAAGAAGCGCTTTCCCCACAGCACCGGATTGCCCCGGCGACCATCCGCAACGGGCACGACGACATGGCGGCCCGACCCCGGCGCGAATGCCTCGGCCAGGCGGCGCACCAGCCCGGACGACACGCGCGGCATGTCGCCGAGCAGCACAACGACGGCGTCCACCCTGTCCCCCAGGGCCGCAAGTCCCGCCTTCAGCGACGTGGACAGTCCCTCGGCGAAATCCGGGTTGTGGGCAAAGCCGAGGTCGAGGCCGGCGAGCGCCGCGCGCACCGCCTCCTGCTGGTGGCCGGTCACGACGACGACCTCGGAAAGACCGGCGCCAAGCGCCGCATCCGCCGCGTGGCGGACCAGCGGCGTGCCGTCGATGCGCGCCAGCAGCTTGTTCGGCCCGCCCATCCGGGTGGAGCGGCCCGCGGCCAGCACGATGGCGGCGATGCGTGGCGCATGCTCCATGGCCTGATCCCCCTCGCGCGGCTGCGGCCGCGACACGATCTCCATGAGCAGACCCCCGACACCCATGCCGGTGATGTCGGTCCGCGTCACCGGCAGCCCGGCGAGAAGCCGCATCAGCACCCAGTCGAAGCCGTTCTCCTTCGGCGAGCGGGCACAGCCCGGCGCGCCGATGACGGGAACGCCGGATAGGTCTCCGACCATCAGCAGGTTGCCGGGATCGACCGGCATGCCGAGATGCTCCACCCGGCCGCCGGCCGCCTCCAGCGCGGCGGGAATGACGTCGCGCCGGTCGGCGATGGCGGAAGCGCCGAAGACGAGCACGAGATCGCTGTCCGGCGCTAGTTCGGCGAGAGCGGCCGTCAGGGCCGCGGCCTCGTGAGGCACCCGCCTCTCGGCGCCGATGACAGCGCCGGCGGGAGCGAGGCGGTCCGCCGTCACGCGCAGCGTCTTGTCGATCACCTTGTCGGCGAGGCCCGGTAGCAGCGTCGAAATCACCGCGACCCGCCGCCGCACGAAGGGCGCGACGTGCATCAGCGGAGGCGTCGCCGAAGCCTCGGACACCCGGTCGCCTGGCGCGGCATACGGAATGATCTTGACGGTCGCCACCATCTCGCCGGGCTCGACGGTCGCAAAGGCCGGCAGCGTCGCCAGGGTGATCGCCTCGTCGAGGCGGTTGATGCGGTCGACGCCGTCGCGCGCCACCACCAGCACCCCTGCCTCGGAGGCGAAGAGGTTGGCGCGGCCGGTGAAGGCCGGATCGATCCTGACCCCCTCACCTGCAACGGCGGCGGCGATGCGCGCAGCCGCCTCGTCCTCGCCGACATCGCCCGGCTCGGCCTGAGCCACGGTGACGCTGGCAACGCCCGCCGACTTCAGGGCCGCGATCTCGGCGACCCCGATCCGCGTGCCCTTCTTGAGGACGAGGCCGCCCTGTCTCACGGCATGGGCGACGATGCCGCCGAGCGCCTCATCCACCGGCACGGGACCGAACCGCATCGTTGCCTCCCGTCAGCGTCGCTCTGCGCCACTCACGCGATGCCCTGACGCCAGGCCTGCGTGACCTCGGCGAGGATCGAAACGGCGATCTCGGCCGGCGAGATGGCGCCGATGGCGAGGCCGATCGGCGCCTTGATCCGGGCGATGGCCTCGGGTGCGGCGCCCTTGGCGGTCAGCCGCTCCACCCGCTTGGCATGGGTCCGCCGCGACCCGAGCGCGCCGATGTAGAAGCACTCCTTGCCGAAGGCGTGCAGCAGCGCCGGATCGTCGATCTTCGGGTCGTGGGTCAGGGCGATGAAGGCGGTGTAGCGGTCGACCTTGAGGCCCGGCAACGCGTCATCAGGCCATTCCGCCAGCAGGCGGACGTCGGGAAAGCGTTCGGGGGTTGCGAACGCGGTACGCGGGTCGACGATGACGGGGTCGTAGCCGAGCATCCTCGCCATCGGCACGAGGGCCTGTGAAATATGCACAGCACCGATGATGACCATCTGCGCCGCGGGCACCTGCACGGTGAGGAAGGATCGCGTGCCCTCCACCGCGCCGCTGCGGCCGGTGCGGAGCGCCGCACGGATTGCCTCTTCCAGCGGGTCGCCTGCGAGGCCCTCCTCGGTGACGATGCGGGCCTCGCCGCCGTCGAGGTCGGTGACCAGCACGGCGGCGCGGCGCTCGGCCCGCGCCGCGTTCAGGGCGGAGAGCAGGTCGAGGCGCATCAGGCGACCTTCTCGACATAAACGGCGATGCGGCCGCCGCAGGAAAGACCGGCCCGCCAGGCGGTCTCGTCGGCGACGCCGAACTCGAGCATCTTCGCCTTGCCGGAGCCGATGACGTCCATCGCCTCGCTGACCACCTCGCCCTCGACGCAGCCACCCGAGACGGAACCGAGGAAGGTTCCGGCCTCGTCGATGACGAGGTGCGAGCCGACCGGGCGCGGCGCCGAACCCCAGGTCTCCACCACCGTTGCGATGGCGACGCCCTTGCCGGCCTTCGCCCAGGCCTCGGCCTGTCCGAGGATGTCGTCGTCGGTCGAGAGCATGGTCGCCTCCCTGGAGCCTGTTGCCCCTAAGACATCGGATGATCGGGGGCGGCTTGCAAGGGAGACGTCCGCATCGATGACGTGCGCCCCCGCCCTTACGCCGCCTTCAGCCAGCGCCGCGGATCGTGACCGCGATCCGGCCGGCGGGAATCGAGAACCGCGACGAGATCGGCCACCGCGGCGATGTTGTGGATGGTGCGGAACTCGTCGACATGCGGCAGCAGGGTGCGGATGCCCTGGGCCTTCGCCTGGAAGCCGTCGAAGCGCAGCAGCGGGTTGAGCCAGACGAGCCGTCTGCACGAGCGGTGCAGGCGGTCGGCCTCGCGGGCGAGGTCGTCCGTGCCGTCCCGCTCCAGACCGTCGGTGACCAGCAGAACGACGGCCCCGCCGGAGAGCACGCGGCGCGACCACAGCTTGTTGAAAGCATGCAGCGAGGGGGCGATGCGCGTGCCGCCGGACCAGTCGTCGACGCCTGCCGTGCAGGCCGCCAGCGCCTCGTCGGGATCGCGCGCCTTGAGCATGCGGGTGATGTTGGTCAGCCGCGTGCCGAAGGTGAAGGCGTGGACGTTGCGCCGGTTCTCCATCAGCGCATGGATGAAATGGAGCATGACGCGGGTGTACTGGCTCATCGAGCCCGAGATGTCGCAGAGCACCACCAGCGGCGGGTGCTTCGTCTTCGGCCCGCGGCGGGCGAGGTCGATGATGCCGCCGCCCTCGCCGATGGAGCGGCGGAGCGTGCGCCTGAGGTCGATGCGGCGCCCATGAGGCTACGGCGCCAGCCGCCGCGTCGGCACGGCGTCGTCGGGGAGCACCAGGGCGGCCACCCGCCGGCTCGCCTCGGCGATCTCGGCCGCCGTCATCTGGGCGAAGTCCTTCTTCTGCAGCACCTCGACGTCGGAGACGGTCAGGCTCGCATCGACCTCGATCTCCGGCCTCTCGACCGGCACGCTCTCGGCCTGCTTGAAGAAGGCCTCCTGCAGGCGCAGCGACACGGGGGCCGGCTTGCCCGGTTGCACCGGCGCGACCGGCAGGAGGATGGAGAGCAGCTTCTCCATCAGGTGGCGCTTCTTCCAGAAGATCTCGAAGGCGGTACGGAAGAGCAGGGAATGCTCGTGCTTCGTCACGAAGACGGCATGCAGCGTCCAGTAGAAGTCCTCGCGCGAGCCGATGCCGGCGGCCTCCACCGCCTGGATGGCGTCGAGCACCGTTCCGGGCCCGACCGGCAGCCCCGCGACCCGCAGGGCGCGGGCGAAATGGGCGATGTTCTCGGCCAGCGCATGGGCCATCAGGCAGGCCTCAGGAGGGTCGCCCAGAGCGGCGACAGGGCGAGCGAGCCGGCATTGTAGACGGCATGGGCGAGCGCCGTGCCGAGGAAGGCGGTGCGCCAGCCCCGTGCCCCGAACCATCCGGCATACTGGAGCGCGAAGACGACGAAGATGGCGGCGGTGACGGGCGTCCGCACCAGGGTGATCGGCGTGTGGGCCATCACCGCCGCGGCCGTCGCGGCCAGCACGAAGGTCGAGCGGTCAGCGCCGAAGCGCACCACCATCAGCCAGTGCAGGATCATCAGCACTGCCGTCTCGATCAGCGGCGCAACGAGGATCGCCGCGGTGACGATCAGCGTCATCGACAGGCCGGAGGGAACGGGCACCGGCACGCGCGTTCCGGCGAGCCAAAGCGCGGTCCACCACGCCAGCGGAACGAGCAGAAGCGCAGCGCCGATGACGATCGCCTTCAGCCAGGGCCAGCGTCCGGGCTCGGTGAGCACTGCGAGGGGTGCCATCACCTCAGCGCCCTGCCCTGACCTCGTCGAGGATGGCTTTCGCTTCGCCGCCCTGCATCTTCTGGATGTCATCCTGGTACTTGAGCAGCACGCCGAGCGTGTCGTTCACCGCCTGCGGGTCGAGGCCGACGGCGTCGAGCTCGGTCAGGGCGGTCGCCCAGTCGATGGTCTCCGCGACGCCCGGCACCTTGAACAGGTCGCTCTTCCTGAGGCGCTGGACGAAGGCGACGATCTCCTTGGTCAGCCGCTCCGGCGCGCCCGGCGCCTTGGCCCTGAGGATGGCGAGTTCGCGCGCCGCATCGGGATAATCGACCCAGTGGTAGAGGCAGCGGCGCTTCAGCGCGTCGTGGATCTCGCGGGTGCGGTTGGAGGTGACGATGACGATGGGCGGCGCAGGTGCCTTGATGGTTCCGAGCTCCGGTACGGTCACCTGAAAGTCGGACAGAACCTCAAGCAGGAAGGCCTCGAAGGCCTCGTCGGTGCGATCGAGTTCGTCGATCAGCAGCACCGGCGGCCCCCGCAGGTCCGGCTCCAGCGCCTGCAGCAGCGGCCGCTTCACCAGATAGCGCTCGGAGAAGATGCCGGCCGAGAGCTGGTCCCGGTCGACGCCACCCTCGGCCTCGGCGAGCCGGATGGCGATCATCTGCGCCGCATAGTTCCACTCATAGACGGCGGCGGCGACGTCGAGGCCCTCGTAGCACTGGAGGCGGATCAGGTTGCGCCCCAGCGCCGCTGCGAGAACCTTGGCGATCTCGGTCTTGCCGACGCCCGCCTCCCCTTCAAGCAGCAGCGGCCGCCCGAGTTTGAGTGCCAGGAACAGCACTGTGGCGAGGGACCGGTCGGCGACGTAGTTGGCGCCCTTGAGCAGGGCCAGCGTGTCGTCGATGGAGGCGGGAAGCGGATGGGACGGGGCAGATGTCACGAAGGCACTCCGGCTGGACGCGGAACCATAGCGCAGCCGGAGTGGTGGCGAGAACCTCAATCCGCAGAGGCGCGTCGCGTTTGCGGCAGGCCGGGGTCGAGGGCGAGCCGCGTCGCCTGGGCGATGCCGGTGCCGTAGCCGGTGGTCAGCGTGATCTTCGCCGGGATCAGGTGGCGCGTGCCGCGCACCGGCACCAGGATGACCTCGGCCGAGCGGCGTCGGGCGCTCTGGATGTCGTTGCGGTCGGGGCGATAACCGGCGATCGGCTCGAAGCGGACGCGGCAGACCGCCGCCTCGCCCTTGTATCCGCCGATCTCGACCTGCCGGGTCTCGACGAAGGAATAGATGAGGTCGAAGCGCTCGCGGCCGCCGAAGATGCGGGAACGGCGATCGCAGGCCGCCGCGCCCGTCACCGGTCCCGTCCCGCCGGCGACGAAGATGCCGGCCGACAGCGGATCGACGACCCCGCGCAGATGCTCCGGCAGGACCGGGGTGGCCCGCGTATGTGGCGGCTTGTCGGGATTACGCTCGACCGAGGTGACGTTACCGCCGGCCATGCCGATGCGCGTCGTCTCCACCTTGCCGCCGGAGCGGATCTCGACGTTGAAGCTCGTGGGAACGGCGGCATTGCCGTTGATCTGGCCGGTCGAGGTGGCCGTGCCGGTGCCGCCGGCGAACATCGCGGCCATGCCGGTGACACGCGCCTCCAGCGTGGTGCGATAGCTGCGGCCATCGGTTGTCGAGACCATCGTGCCGCGGCCGATCGACAGGCCCAGGAAGGTCACGGCGTAGTCGGCCGAAACCTGCCCCTGCGACTGGGCCATGGCCGGCAGCGCGGTGAGCGAGGCCAGGGCAACTGCTATGATGGGGGTTTTCATGCGTGACCCTCTCGAGGCAGGGGCTTCGGCCCCCGATTGTCCAAACCACTGTCCCGGCGCCGTCGGGCGAATTTGCGGCGCGATCCTGCAAATCTAGCGGAGTGTGGATGAACGCACGGCAACGGCTTTCCGGCATCGCACCGGCATGGTCGCCGCAGAGGTTACGGCCTGGTGAGAAATCCCGGGCAATCGATTCGAATTTTCATTAAGAGCTGCATGGTAGCGCTTTGGTGCCTTCAGAGTTCCCAAAGCGGGGGCCGCCCATGCGCAACAGCACGCTCTTCACCACCCTCGCTCTCGCCATCGTCGGCGGCCTGGTCGCGATCTACCTGTTTTTCCCCAACGAGGCGTCCGTGATCACCGGCAGCGTCCGCCGGATGATCGATCCGAACCGCCCGCACCACGTGAAGCTCGAATACATGGCGGCCAACCCGGAGCTGTCGCGCGGCTGGCGGACCCTCAGGACCGTGGAGCGCGCCGAGCAGTGCTATCCGCTGCTCCAGCAGGACCATTCGCGCGACCGCGACGTCGCCGGTCCTATCGGCTCGCTGCGCTGCGTCGGCTATCACGCCAATGGCGAGGTGGTCGGCGTGCTGAGAGTCCACCGCCCGGGCCAGCCCGCCAACTGATCCCTGCGAATCGGAAGGGCCGGAGCGGATGCCCCGGCCCTCCCCTGCAGATCCGTGTCCGCTCAGGCGGTGGCGGCGGCGACAGCACGCCGGGCGATGACGCCCACGAGATGGGCGCGATAGTCGGCCGAGGCGTGGATGTCGCCGTTCATGTCGGCAGCGGGCGTCGTAACACCTTCCAGCGACTTCGGATTGAAGCGCTTGGCGAGCGCCGCCTCCATGGCCGCATGGCGGAACACGCCGTTCGACCCCGCACCGGTGACGGCGACGCGGACGTTGCTGCCCTTCTTGGCGACGAAGACGCCGACGATGGCGTAGCGCGAGGCGGGGTTCGGGAACTTCACGTAGCCCGCCTTGCCGGGGATCGGGAAGGCGATCTTGGTGATCACCTCGTCCTCGTCGAGCGCCGTCGAGAACATGCCGGCGAAGAACTCGTCCGCCGGGATCTTGCGCTTGCTGGTGTGGACCACTGCGCCGAGCGCCATCAGGGCCGCCGGATAGTCGGCGGCCGGGTCGTTGTTGGCGACCGACCCGCCGATCGTCCCGCGGTGGCGGACGTGGGGATCACCGATGTGGCTGGCGAGCGAGGCGAGCGCCGGGATCGCCTGCTGGACAACCGGCGAGTTCGCCACCTCGGCATGGGTCGTCATCGCGCCGATGACGATGGTGCGCCCCTTCTGCTCGATGCCCGAGAGGCCTGCCCCCGACAGGTCGATGAGCGTCTTAGGGCTGGCGAGCCGCTGCTTCATGGTCGGGATCAGCGTGTGGCCGCCGGCCAGCAGCTTCGGATCCTCGGCCTTGTTGAGGAGCGAGACGGCGCCGCGGACGGTTGCGGCCTTCTGGTACTTGAAAGGATACATGATGACCTCTTTCGAACCTTACTCGGCCGCGATCGCGGCTTTGGATTGCTTGCGGATGACCGACCAGAGGGCCTGGGGCGTGGCCGGCATCGGCACGTCCTCGGTTCCCAGCGCATCGGTCAGGGCGTTGATGACGGCGGCCGGAGAGGCGATTGCGCCGGCCTCGCCGCAGCCCTTCATGCCGAGCGGATTGGACGGGCACGGCGTCACCGTCATGCCGACGTCGAACGACGGCAGGTCGTGGGCGCGCGGCATGGCGTAGTCCATGTAGGAGGCCGTCACGAGCTGGCCGTCCTTGTTGTAGACCGCGCCCTCCAGCAGCGCCTGTCCGACGCCCTGGGCGATGCCGCCATGGACCTGGCCCTCGACGATCATCGGGTTGATGACGGTGCCGAAGTCGTCCACCGCCGTCCACTTCACGATGCGGGCGACGCCGGTCTCCTGGTCCACCTCGATCTCGCAGATGTGGCAGCCGGCCGGGAAGGTGAAGTTGGTCGGATCGTAGAATGATCCTTCCTTCAGCCCCGGCTCCAGCTCCTGCGGATTGAACTTGTGGGCGATGTAGGCGTTGAGCGCCACCGTGCCGAAGTCGACCGACTTGTCGGTGCCCTTCACGGTGAACATGCCGTCCTTGAAGTCGATGTCGGCTTCCGCCGCCTCGAGCACGTGGGACGCCACCTTCTTGGCCTTGGCCTCGATCTTGTCGAGGGCCTTGGAGATGGCCGACATGCCGACCGCGCCGGAGCGCGAGCCGTAGGTGCCCATGCCGAACTGCACCTTGTCGGTGTCGCCGTGGACGATGGAGACATTGTCGATGGAAATGCCGAGCCGAGAGGAAACGAGCTGCGCGAAGGTCGTCTCGTGGCCCTGTCCGTGGCTGTGGGAGCCGGTGAGGATCTCCACCGTACCCACTGGATTGACTCGCACTTCCGCCGATTCCCAGAGACCGACGCCGGCGCCGAGCGAGCCGACCGCCTGCGACGGCGCGATGCCGCAGGCCTCGATATAGGCGGAGTAGCCGAGGCCGCGCAGCTTGCCGCGCTTGGCCGCCTCGCGGCGCCGCTTGCCGAAGCCCTTCACGTCGGCCATCTCCATGGCCTTCACGAGCGAGGCTTTGTAGTCGCCGCAGTCATAGGCCATGATCACTGGCGTCTGGTGCGGGAACTTCGAGATGAAGTTGCGCCGCCGGAAGGCTGCCGGATCCATGCCAATCTCGCGCGCCGCCACCTCGACGAGGCGTTCCACGACGAAGGTGGCCTCGGGACGGCCTGCCCCGCGATAGGCGTCGACCGGCGAGGTGTTGGTGTAGACCGCATCCACCTCGGCATAGATGTTCGGGATGGCGTACTGGCCCGACAGCAGCGTCGCGTAGAGATAGGTCGGCACCGACGAGGCGAAGGTCGACAGATAGGCGCCCATATTGGCGATCGTCTTGACCCGGAGGCCGGTGATCTTGCCCTCGGCGTCGGTGGCAAGCTCGGCCCGCGTCACGTGATCGCGGCCATGGGCGACGCAAAGGAACTCCTCGGTGCGGTCGGCCGTCCACTTCACCGGCCGTCCGCACTTGCGCGCGGCCCAGACGCAGACCGTCTCCTCGGCATAGATGAAGATCTTCGAGCCGAAGCCGCCGCCGACATCGGGCGCGATGACGCGCAGCTTGTGCTCGGGCGCGATGCCGATGAAGGCCGACAGCACGAGGCGGGCGACGTGCGGGTTCTGGCTCGTGGTGTAGAGCGTCAGGGCATCGTTGCCGGCGTCGTACTCACCGATC
>VFQR01000850.1_pt1 | contig 30475 bp, 28 predicted proteins | sample 3512321 | NCBI WGS metagenome assembly VFQR01 (sample SAMN10412374, study PRJNA504923) | tailings metagenome | isolation source: Relicate 3 Philex TSF1 revegetated site | place: Philippines: Tuba, Benguet | collected 2017-08-29 | reverse complement strand
CCGCCAAACCCCCGGAGCAACAACCGCTCACGTCGCTGGCGTGGGGCGGTTTCTATGCCAGGCTCCGTCCCCTGTCAACACCCTTCGCGCAAGTTTCTGCACAAACGCGCGGCAGCAGCGCGAAAGCCCCGGAATGCGGGGCTTCGGCGGGCATTGTGGCTGCGGCATGCCCCCGCCGAGAGTAGAGATGCGGAGCGCAGGGCTGCGATTTTTCCAACGCGGGAGCGCTGTCCGGGTTGCATGCTGAGGCCACTGCAGATTCAGCGCCCGCACACAAACTCGTCGCAGAGCCGCGCGATCGTCACGGCGGCGGTACCGTCGCCATATGGCAGTACGGCGCGCGCCATTCCCTGATAGGCGGCGGCGTCAGTGAGCAGGCGGTCGGCCTCGGCGAAAATGCGGTCCTCATCCATCCCCACCAGACGCGCGACACCGGCCTCGATGATCTCCGGCCGCTCCGTCTCGCTACGCAGCACCAGCACGGGCTTGCCCAATGCAGGAGCCTCCTCCTGCAGTCCCCCGCTATCGGTCAGGATCAGCCGGGCACGCTGCATCAGCGCCACCATCCCCCCATAATCCTGCGGCGGCAGCAACTGAACCTGCCGCAAGTCGGACAAGGCTGCCGTCACCGGACCCTGAACCAGGGGATTGGGATGAACGGCGACGACGACCTGGAGATTGGCGTGCTGCGCCACGAGCCGCCGCAAAGCCCGGCAGGCCGCGGCGATCGGTGCGCCGATATTCTCCCGCCGATGCATGGTGACCAGCACCAGCGCCCGGTCCGGATCCAGCGGCACGGCCGGCATCGGCTGCCGCTCTGCCACCATCCGCACGGCATCGATGACCGTGTTGCCGGTGACATGTATGGCGGCCGCCGCGATGCCTTCGGCCAGCAGATTCTCTCTCGCGCGCGTGGTGGGGGCAAAGTGGATGTCGGCCAGCCGCGCGGTCAGGGCACGGTTCATCTCTTCCGGAAACGGGCTGTGCCGATGGTGCGTCCGCAAGCCGGCCTCGACATGTCCCACCGGCAGCCGCCGATAGAAGGCGGCCAAGGCGCCGACGAACACCGAACTCGTGTCGCCCTGCACCAGCAGCATATCGTGCGGGTTGAGCTCCAAGTAATCATCGAGCCGGCGCAACATCTCGCTGCTCAACTGCGCCAGCCCCTGCCCGTCGCTGGACACTCCGAGGTCGCTATCCGCCGCCAGGCCGAACGCCTGCAGCACCTGACCCGCCATCTCCCGATGCTGCCCCGTGCCCAGCACCGTCACGTCCAATGTCGCTCGCTCCCTCAGCGCCAGGACCACCGGGGCCATCTTGATTGCTTCCGGCCGGGTGCCGACCAGACACAGGATTCGTCGCCTCATGACTGCGCCGTGCTCCTCGGCAACGCTCCAGACGGTCCGCGCACTGCGAATCCGCGGCCGACGGCAGCCTAACCGCGCCGGGCCAATCGGGCCACACATGGCGACGCTGCACAGCAGGCCGCTTGCGCGCCCCCCCGCAGCACACCTATACCCAGCCGGCCGACATCAGCGCGAGCGAGAGCACCTTGGGGACTATTGCCATCGGACTGGACGATCTGCGCGCGGCCCTCGCGCGGCGCGAGCTCGCCATCTATCTCGCCTGGAGCGAAACCCTGGCCCGCTATCGGCGCAGCACGCTCGGCCCCTGGTGGCTGGTGCTGGGAACGGCGCTCGGCGTGGTCGGCCTCGGCTATGTGTGGAGCATCCTGTTCAACATTCCGGCCCACGAGTTCATCCCCTCGATCACCGTGGGGCTCGTGCTGTGGCAGATGATTGCGGGCGTGCTGACGGGCGGGCCCTCGGTCTTCACGCAGAACGCCAACATGATCGTCAATGTGCGGCTGCCGACCTTTCTGATCACGCTGCAGGCGTTCAGCCGGCACCTGATCAACCTCATGCACAACCTGCTGGTCGTCCTCGTGGTGTTCCTGATCTACCCCGAGCACTTCTCCTGGACCATGTTCCTCGCCATTCCCGGACTGCTGATCGTCTCGATCAATCTGCTCGCGATCATGCAGATCCTCGGGATCATGGGGGCGCGTTTCCGCGACATCGAGCCGTTGGTGACGTCGCTGGTGCCGCTGCTCTTCTTCATCAGCCCGGTGATCTTCCGGCCGCACCAACTCGGCGCGGCCGAGATCGTGATGCGCTTCAACCCGATTGCGCAGTATCTGTTCGTGATCCGCGAGCCGTTGATGGGGCACCTGCCCTCGCTCTCGAGCTACGTGGCGGTGCTGATCCTGACGCTGGTGACGATGAGTGCCGCATTGTGGCTGACCGGCAGCCGCGCCTACCGCCTGCCCTATTGGATGTGAGGACATCATGGCTCGCCTGCTTCTCGACGGCGTCGGCGTCGCCTACCCCGTGTACAATGCCGCCAGCCAGTCGCTGCGCAAGCAACTGGTCAACATCGGCACCGGTGGCCGCATCTCGTCCAGCAAGGGGCATGTGGCGACGGTACAGGCCCTGGACGACATCCATCTCGACCTCAGGGACGGCGACCGCATCGGGCTGATCGGGCATAATGGCTCGGGCAAGACGACGCTGCTCAGAACCATGGCCGGCATTTTCCGCCCGACCTCGGGCCGGATGCTGGTGGAAGGCCGGATTTCGACCGTGTTCGGCCTCGGTGCCGGTGCCGATCACGAGCTGACCGGCTACGAGAACATCATCCGCATGGCGATGCTGCTCGGCGCGACGCAGGAGCAGGCGCGGGCGGCGATCCCCAGCATCGAAGAGTTCACCGAACTCGGCGACTTCCTCGCCATGCCGATGCGGACCTACTCGGCGGGCATGACCACGCGACTGCTGTTCGCGGTCGCGACCGCGGTGCAACCCGAAATCCTGCTCGTCGACGAAGTCCTGGGCGCCGGCGATGCCGGTTTCCAGGACAAGGCACGCGAACGGATGAGCGAGTTCGTCTCGCGGGCCAGCATCTTCGTCCTCGCCTCGCATGCCGAGGAGCTGATGGCGCGGTTCTGCACCCGGGTGATCCGGCTGGAACACGGCCGCGTCGTTGCCGACGAGCCGTTGTCACCTCCGCCGCCCAAGGCCCAGCCGGCCGCCCTTCCGGCTGCCGATCAAGGCGGCCCTCCCGCGGCAGCGGTGGACGTCTCGGCATCTGAGGCAGAGGTGCGGAGCTAAGCCCCCCGTCAGACGGCGAAGGGCTTGAAGTGCTTGCTCAGCTTCAGGGTCTGCGCCTGATAGTTGGAGCCGAGGCCTGTGCCGTAGAGCCGATCGGGCGTCTCGGCGAGCCGCTCATAGACCAGTCGTCCGATGGTCTGGCCGTGTCCCAACAGAAAGGGAACCTCGCGGCTGCGCACCTCCAGCACGGCATGGCTGCCGCTGCCGCCGGCCGCGGAATGGCCGAAACCGGGATCGAAGAAGCCGGCATAGTGGACGCGGAACTCGCCGACCAGCGGGTCGAACGGCACCATCTCCGCCGCATAGGCGGGAGGGACGTGGATGCTCTCGCGCGACACGAGAATGTAGAACTCATCGGGATCGAGGATGAAATCGCCGCTGCCGCGGTTGATCAGCGGCTCCCAGTAATCGAGAACGTCGAGATGATCCTTGATGTCCATGTCGATGACGGGGGTATGGCGCTTGGAGCGGAAGCCGATGAGGCCGTTCCGCCCCTCGCCCTTGAGGTCGATGGAGAGCAGTACGCCGTCCCCGACTTCGGCATTGGCGTCGAACACAAGGCGCTCGATATTGTGCAGCGTGCGGTGCTCGTGGATGGTGAGCCGGGTGTCGCCGACGCGGAAGCGCATCTGGCTCAGCCGTGAGCCGCGCCGCACCCGAACCGGGAAGGTGCGCGGGCTGATCTCGAGATAAAGCGGGCCGCGATAGCCGTTGGGCAACACGTCAAAGCCACGCGCGAAGTCGCCGATGACCCGGGTGAAGACGTCCAGCCGCCCGGTGGAGCTCTTGGGATTGGCGCTTGCGCCCACGGCATTGGGCAGGTCGAGCCGCTCCTCAAGGGGAACGAGATAGACGCAGCCACGCTCCAGCACCGCACCCTCACTCAGATCGAGCTGATGCAGCGTCAGCTTGTCGATGCGGTCCGCGACGGTATGCTCGGGTCCCGGCAGGAAACTCGACCGGACGCGGTAGGCGACATCACCCAGCCGGAGGTCGAGGCTGGCGGGCTGCACCTGGTCGGCATCGAACGGACGGTCGGCGACAATGCCGCCCCGTGCCGCCAGCCGCTCGATAAAGCCGGCCGGGAACACCCCCGTGGACCAAAGTTCGCTATCCAAGCGCCTACCCCCAAACTACTGCCGAGACCTAGCAACAACCGACGGTTGACGCCAATAGGACATGCGCCCTATATCGCCTGTGGACGGGTTGTCGTGGCCATTGCGCCACGCCCAGCCCGCCGGTGGTGATTTGGCCGGTCTGATTGCAGCCACCTAAAACAAGTCGCTAAAGGGACCCCGCGAACCGGCCGCATCTGCGTGCCGGTTTTTTCGTGTCCGAGGTTTGGTGATGAGCAAGTCGAAGAATCCGCTGAACGACCAGAAGAACCGGTCGCCCGCGACGCTGCTGGTGCATGGCGGTACGCAGCGCAGCCAGTTCAACGAGACCTCCGAAGCGATCTTCATGAACTCGGGCTACGCCTATCCGAGCTCGCAATATGCCGAGGACCTGTTTCTCAACAAGATCAACAAGCCGGCGCACAATTATTCGCGTTTCTCCAACCCGACGATGGAGATGTTCCAGGACCGGATGGCGCTGCTCGAAGGGGCGGAAGCGGCACGGGCCTTCGCTACCGGCATGTCCGCCGTCACCAATGCGGTGATGAGCCAGGTCCGCGCCGGCGACCACATCGTCGCCTCGCGGGCGCTGTTCGGGGGCTGTCGCTATGTGGTGGAAGATCTGATGCCGCGCTTCGGCGTGCCGTCGACGCTGGTGGACGGGCGCGATCCGAAGAACTTCGAAGCCGCGATGCAAAAGAACACCAAGCTGGTGTTCATCGAAACGCCGACGAACCCGACACTGGAGCTGGTGGACATAGCCGCGGTGGCCGAGATCGCGCATGCGCAGGGGGCGAAGCTGATCGTGGACAATGTGTTCGCGACCGCGATGTATCAGCGTCCGCTGGCGCTCGGGGCGGACCTCGTCACCTATTCGGCGACCAAGCATATCGACGGCCAGGGGCGGGCCCTGGGCGGCGTGGTGCTGGGATCGAAGGCGCTGATCGAGGCCGATGTGCATACGCTGCTGCGGCAGACCGGCCCCTCGCTGTCGCCGTTCAACGCCTGGGTGCTGCTCAAGGGTGTGGAGACGCTGCCGCTCCGGGTCCGCCAGATGAGCGAGAGCGCGGCCAAGGTGGCCGATTTCCTCGCCGAGCATCCGAAGGTGGCGCGGGTCGCCTATCCCTTCCACCCCTCGCACCCGCAATACGACTTGGCGAAGCGGCAGATGAAGAGCGGCTCGACACTGGTCGCGTTCGAGGTGAAGGGCGGCCGCGAGGCAGCGTTCCGGCTCTCCGACTCGCTGGCGCTGATCCTGATCTCGAACAATCTCGGCGACGCCAAGTCGCTGATTACCCACCCCGGCACGACCACGCATGCCCGCTTCACCGAGGAGGTTCGGCTGGAAAGCGGGATTACGCCCGGCCTGCTGCGGCTGTCGGTCGGGCTCGAGGATGCCGACGACCTGATCGCCGATCTCGCCTACGGGCTGGACCAGATCTGAGGTCAGGCGGAACTGGCCCGTGCCGCCCATAATGGCGCGGCATGGGCCGGCATGCCTGCGTCAGAACTGACCGGTGAGGCCGAGCTTGATCGCATGCGATTGCGTCGTCTCGCCAACGGCGCCGGAGTAGTCGATCCCCAGCGTCAAACCTTCATCCAGGGCACGCTCAATGCCGGCGCTTACCAGCAGGGCCGTTTCGGGCAATGCCGTTCCAGCGACGGTGAAACCAGGACCGCTGTCGAAGCTACCGTTGATCTGCGGTGCGGTCATCGCCACCGCCTGCACGCCGACCCCGAACCGCGCGGCGAGGACGGAGCCATCCGCCAGATCGAAATCGCGTTCGAGATCGACACCCAGCCGACCGATCAGCGCGTCGTTGGTAAAGGCCTCAATGGCAAGGGCAGAAGCTCCGCCGGTCTCCGCGATTTCGTCGGTATGGACCACGGCATAGGATGCCTCGCCATAGGGAACGAGGCGCACCTGCTCGAAATCCAAGCGATAAGCGAGGCGTGCCGACAAGGCGCCGTAAAGTCCGCCATAGTCAGCGTCCAGTTCGTCCGGAAGCCCGCCATAGGCCAGCGCGCGTTCCGCTTCGACGTGGAAGGCGCCGATGTCGGCCGTGAGGTCGAGCGAAGCGGCATCCCAGGTAGCGCCGGCGTAGGCGCCGACGCCGCCCGATGCCACTATTCCTCCGAAGGCGCGGTCGGAGGAGCCGAGGCCGGACAGATTTCCCCGCACCAGCAGCCCGCCGAGCCAGTCCCCGTAGCGCGCATCCGCTCCGGCGACGCCATCGAGCCCCGCCATGCTGACACCGCCACCATTGCCGTCGGATGTAAGCCAGGTCGCGTCACTCGATAGTGTGCCCCACACTCCATCTTCATGCGCACCCAGGCGGTCTGTCACCACCCCGACCCCGGAAGCGGCGCGCCCGAGCAGCAGCGAGCTCAGGCCGCCATAGACGTCGCCGGAGAAATTGTCAAAAGCCGCCCGGGCCGTCGCGAAGTTCTCGGTCATGCCCGCTGCGGTGCGAACTGCATCGGTCTCCGGGAGAGACTGAAGCAAAGCCGCTATAACCTGTTGATTAGGCGTTAAAGCCGCGTCTTCGAGAGAGGTGTGCTGGGTGACCGTGAGGAAGGTCTCGTTGGTGCCGTAGCTGTCGACGAGACCATAGAAGGCGGAGACGTGAGGCGACCCGGACCAGGTGAACTCTCCAGTCAAAGGATCGTCCGAGCTTAGAATGGTGTAGACCGTGTTCGGGATGAAGGCACCGGGCAGGCCCCGTGCCCAGCTGAGCAAGGCACCCGGCGTTAGCGTTGCCGAGCCGGACACCAGGATCCGGTCGGACGCGGTGCTGCGTGGATCAAGCTCAACGACATAGGTCGCACCGGCTGCCTGCACGTAATCGCCGGCGACATTGAGCGTGCCGATGGAATTGCCCGGCCGAATCGTGGAGCCGGCGGCGGCAAACAATCCGCCGACCGAACCGCTGCCACCGAGCGTGCCGTCGGCGCCGACCAGCACCGCTCCGCCGAGAGAGCCGTTGACGTAGAGGGTCCCGCCCAGAACGCTGGTGGTGCCGCCGAAGCCGCTGCCGTCGCCCGTGTAGGTCGTGGTTCCCGCCAGGTGCCGTACGCTGCCCGCGGCTCCAACCAGATCGAGATCAAAAAGGTAGCTGCTGTCGGTATGGTTGAAGGCGAGGGTAGCCGAGCCGGCGCCGAAGGTCACGCCGTTGGGCGATTGCAGACGGCCGGCAGACGCTGCCGCGTCACCTTCCTCGGCGCCGATCGATATGACACCGGTGCTCCCCGCATTCGTCGCGATTTCGATGCCGCCCTCGGCGTCGATCACGCCGCCGTCCTGAACGACGACATTGCCGCTGCCATTGAAGCCGGAGCGGAACTTGCCGGAGAAACCATCCCGAACCGAGACGGACAGGGTGCTCCCGGCGCCGGTGACCAGCACTTCGCCATAGGACCCGGTATCGACGCCGACGGCACTGGTGTAGGCGGTGACCTCCGCGCCATCGGCGATGGTCAGTTGCCCCTTGCCGACGGTTCCGTTGCCGGTGCCGCCGACATAAAGGCTGATATCATTGGTCCAGCGGGTGCCTTGACCCGTAACAAGCATCCGGGCGAAGTTGTCGCCAAGATTGCCGACATAGCCCGCATCGCTCTGCAGCCGCGCCCCGGCAGAGAGCGTCACCTCGCCTTCGTCGAGGCTGAGGTAGCCCGCCGCATTGCCCCATCCGTCGGCCGGTTCGGTGGTGCGAGTGCCGAAATCGACGAAGGTGCCGGCACCGGTGATCAGAAGCGTGCCGCCCGCGCCCATGTAGAGGCTGCCATCATAGGTCTCGAGGCGCGCACCGTCGCTGACGACGATGCTGCCGGTGCCACCATTGCGCCCGATCTGGATTCCGCCACCATTCGACCAGAGCGCGCCGTTGCCGGTCACCGTGATGGTGCCGTTCTCGCCCGCATCGTTGCCGATAAACCCAGTCTGTCCCACGGAGAGCGTGGCGCCACCGGAAACAGTCACGTTTCCGGTGCCGCCGTCGCCAACCCGCAAGTCTACGGGGACATCCCAACTCACTGCGGGCGGTGTGGACGGTAGCGGCGACACCGCTCCTGTTGTCGTGATCTGCTGCGCCAGCGCCGGAGTACCGAGCATCAGGGCGAGCACGGCTGCCGACACACTGCTGGCGGCCACAGCTCCGAGGCTGGTAAAGCTGGAGCGATCGCCGTGCTGCGACCGAAAACCATCGTGATGATACATTTGTTGGAGACCCCCGAGAACCACGCAGCCGGCGCCATCGACATTCGCGTCACCGACTCCTCACATAACTGTTAGCCAGCTAACTATATTTGCACAAGGTATTTGCGGCTGATCCGTGCTCGGTGGATGCAAGGGATGCGAGAGGCTGGGGGGCGACGACGGGGGCACTTGTCCAGCCCGAAAGGCAGCACACGGGTGAGCAAGGACTTGCTTGACCCGACTGGCACTGGAGGATCGCATTGCCCCGAATGGCTCACCCCAGGGCGACGACCACGGAGAGGGCGCACAGGATGGCCGCGAGAGGCGACATCACGGCGCGCTCAGGCGGACTGCGCGAGGCGAGGTTGAGGCCGATGCCGAGGCAGAAATAGCCGGCGACAACCCAGGCCAGCGGGCCCGCCAGGCCCGCCGGCAGCCAAAGGACGAGGTCCGCCCGGTCCAGCATGACCATGGCGAGCAGGGTGTAGATCAGGATGGAGACGAGGCTGCCGATACGGAGCGCATGCGGCAGCACCCGATGCCCGCCGCCCCAGGCGAGGTGGCCGAGCGGCGCGCCAGCGGCAAGTGCCAGCTGGAACAGCCCCAACGCCCCCAGCAGCAGGCTAAGGCTCACTGCGGCGAGGGCGGGGGTGATCGGCATGATCAGCTCTCCTTGGCGTCCTCGAACTCATGCGGCCGGAAGTGGTAGTCCGTCGAGCAGAATTCGCAGACGACCTCGATCTCGCCGTCGACGACCATGTCCGCACGCTCTTCGGCGGAGAAGTTGTCGCGCAGCATGGCCTCGATGCGCTCGGCGGAGCAGGTGCAACGCTCCTCGAGCGCGATGGGCTCGAAGACCCGCACCCCGGTCTCGTGGAACAGACGGAACAGCAGGCGCTCGGCAGATAGCTCAGGATCGGCCAGTTCATCATCGCCGACCGTCGAGAGCAGCGAACGCGTCGTCGTCCACTTGTCGTCTTCGACGAAATCGGGATCGGCCGTCTCGGGGTTGCTGAAGTCGCCGTCGCCGGGCAGATCGGGCATCGCCGACTGGCCATGGGGCGGCAGGAACTGCACCAGCGCACCCCCGGCACGCCAATGGCTGCCCCTCTCGCCGCGCACCGAGTGTTCCGCGACCGCGAGGCGCACAAGCGTCGGAATCTGCTCGGATTGCTGGAAATAGCCATGGGCCACGTCTTCCAGCGAGCCGCCTTCAAGGGCCACGATGCCTTGGTAGCGATCCATATAGCTGCCCTGGTCGATGGTCATGGCGAGGTGCCCCTTGCCGAGCAACTGGCCCGGACGGGTCTCGCCGCGCTCGATGGCCAGCATCACCGCATCGGCATCGAAACGGGCATAGCCGCGAATACCGTCGGGCGCATCGAGATCCACGACGATGAGGTTGACCGGTCCATCGGTCTGGGTCTGCAGGATGAAGCGGCCCTCGAACTTCAGCGACGACCCGATCAGGCTGGCGAGCACCACTGCCTCGCCCAAGAGGCGCGCGACCGGCGCGGGATAGTTGTGGCGGGTCAGGATCGAGTCGAGCGCCGGCCCCAGCCGCACGATGCGGCCGCGGCTGTCGAGTTCGTCGAGCGTGAAGGGCACGACCACGTCGTCGCCGCTCTCGGGGCGGTCGAGGCCATAGGTGCTCAGCTGGGTTTCAGTCATGGCGAAATCCGATCTCGCGACAGCACCGCGGACCGCCGGGGTCCACCGCGATGGCGCGCTTATTCGTGTGGCGCGGGGTGAGGAGCCGCCGGAACGTCAGATGTTCTGGCGGTCGCGGCCCAGGGCCCAGCAGAGGATCGCCTTCTGGGCATGCAGCCGGTTCTCGGCTTCATCAAAGACCACGGATTGCGGCCCGTCGATGACCTCGTCGGTCACCTCGTCGCCGCGATGGGCCGGCAGGCAATGCATGAACAGCGCATCCTTGTCGGCCAGCGACATCAGATGGGCATTGACCTGATAAGGTTTCAAGGCCCGGCGCCGCTCGGCCGCGTCGGTGTCACCCATGGAGACCCAGGTGTCAGTGATGATGAGGTTGGCGTCCCGCACCGCCTCTTCCGGATCCTCGATCAACCGCACCGAGGCGCCCGCCTTGCGGATGTCCGCCAGCAGGTCCTTTTCCGGGGCATATTCCTCGGGCACCGCGATCGTAAGCTCGGCACCGAACAGTTCGGCTGCGTTGACCCAGGAAGCGAGCACATTGTTGCTGTCGCCGACCCAGGCGATTTTGGCCCCGGCAATGTTGCCGCGATGCTCCTCGAAGGTCATCACATCGGCCATCACCTGGCAGGGATGGGCACGGCGGGTCAGCCCGTTGATCACGGGCACGGTAGCGGCCTCGGCCAGCTCCAGCAGATCGGCGTGGGTGAGGATGCGGATCATGATGGCATCGACATAGCGGCTCATCACCTTGGCGGTGTCGGCCAGCGTCTCCTCGCGGGCCAGCTGCATCTCCTGACCGGAGAGCATGATGGTTTCGCCGCCGAGCTGCCGCATGCCGACGTCGAACGACACGCGGGTGCGGGTCGACTGGCGCTCGAAGATCATGGCGAGGACCTTGTCCTTGAGCAGCTGCGGGCGATCCCCCTGCTTCAGGCGGTCCTTGAGTTCCACGGCATGGCTGAGCATGCCGCGCAGGGTAGTGGCGTCGAAATCGTCGAGATTGAGAAAATGCCTCGGGGTGGTCATCGGACCTCTCCTTTCGGGGATCGCACCGGACCCCGGCTGCTGACCGGGATCCTCGAGTGCGTCCGGCAATCGGCTCAGGCGCTGGCCGTCCGTGCTTGCGCATCCAGGGCTTCGAACGCGGCAGCGATGCGGGCTACCGCGTCGTCGATGTCGGCTTCCTGCACCACGAGCGGCGGCAGGAGGCGCAGGACGTTTTCGCCGGCCCCCTGGGCCAGCATGTGGTGATCATCGCGCAGGCGCGCCACGAAATCGCGTACCGGGGGAGTGATCTTGATGCCGGCGAGCAGCCCCTTGCCGCGCAACTCCACCACATATTGCGGGAAGCGCTGCTGCAGTTGCTGCAACTGCCAGGCGAGGCGCTGACCCATCTTTTCAACGTGCTCGATGAAGCCCGGCTCGAGAATGCGGTCCAGAACGGCGTTGCCGATGGCGCAGGCCAGGGGGTTGCCGCCATAGGTCGAGCCATGCGTTCCGGGGACCATGGACTTGGCCACCTCGCCCTTGGCCAGGCACGCGCCCAGCGGGAACCCACCGCCAATCCCCTTGGCGACCGCCATGATGTCGGGCTCGATGCCGGCATACTCGTATGCAAAGAAGCGGCCGCTCCGGCCATAGCCACACTGCACCTCGTCGAGGATCAGCAGCAGACCATGCTCGTCACAGAGGGCGCGCAGCCCACGGATGAACTCGACCGGCATGGCAGTGACGCCACCCTCGCCCTGGATCGGTTCGATGAGAATGGCGCAGGTGCGTTCGTTGACCAGAGCCTTGACCGCATCGAGGTCGCCAGGCGCGGTGTGCCGGAAGCCCTCGAGCGGCGGACCGAAACCCTCCAGATAGGACGGGTTACCGCCGGCCGCGACAGCAGCGAGCGTGCGGCCGTGGAAGGAGCCGGTGAAGGCGATGATCTCGTAACGCTCGGGCTGGCCGTTGGCCCAGAAGTGGTGCCGGGCCGTCTTGATGGCGCACTCGATGGATTCCGTGCCCGAATTGGTGAAGAAGACGGCATCGGCGAAGGTGCGCTCGACCAGACGCTGGGCGAGCCGCTCCTGCTCGGGAATGGTGAAGACGTTGGAGGTGTGCCAGACCTTTTCGGCGGCCGCCTTCATGGCCGCGACCAGGTGCGGATCGCCGTGCCCGAGAGCGTTGACCGCGATGCCGGAGTGGAAATCGAGGTAGGGCGTACCGTCCTGGCTGAACAATCGCACGCCCTCGCCCCGCTCGAAGGCGAGGTCGGACCGGGCATACGTGCTATACAGCGCAGACATGGAAGCACCCCTTTCGCGGGTTGAAGACGGGACTGTTGCAAAAGCCCCACAAAAACCAAAAACGCGCTGCGATTTTGCGGCGCGTCGGACCGTTTTCATATGCCTTTGTCGGGGCTGCAAGTCAACGGAGCCGGGCAAGTGGCTGATTTGACTCGGCTTCCGCTGCGGCTGGATTCAGGCGCTGTTATCCCCGTCTAAAAACGCGTCGACTCTTGATCGGGATTCCACGCCCCGTGTAGTATCAAGGCGTTGGGACACGATATCTCGTGTGGCGGACCCGATTGACCTACGATACCTAGCGTGTCGGGCTTTTGCCTATGGCAAAGGCAGGGTGATGGAGTCGCCATCCCGATCCGGATAGGAAGTAGGAGCTGGTGCTGATGGGCTGGACTGAAGAGCGTGTCGAGCTGCTCAAGAAACTGTGGCTTGAGGGGCTGAGCGCCAGCCAGATCGCCGGCGTGCTTGGCGAAGGCGTGACTCGCAATGCGGTAATCGGCAAGGTGCACAGGCTAAAGCTGAGCGGGCGAGCCAAGCCCACCAGCACGCCGCAGCGGGCACGCCCTGCCCCACGCCCCCAGGCGCGCCGCGTGGCGTCGCCGGCAGCACCGACGGCTGGCCGGGCCAGCCTCTCCTCAGGCGGCGGTAGCGGGATGATGAAGTCGCGCCCCATGGGTGGCGGCATGAGCGCCGGCGGAGCGGTACAGGGTGCAACGGCGCTGAAGATCTCGGAGCAGTTCGAGGTGGAGATGGACGTCGCGCCGCAAAGCGCGGAGCTGTTCATCCCCGAAGCGCAGCGGCTGAGCCTGCTGCAGCTGAACGAGCACACCTGCAAGTGGCCGATCGGCGACCCGCTGACCCCGGACTTCTACTTCTGCGGACAGCATTCGGGCGATGGGAAGCCCTATTGCGAGTTCCACTCGCGCAAGGCCTACCATCAGCTGGACAAGAAGAAGCGCTGAGGCGCCCACCGGCTGCTGTCTGCGACATCGAACGGGCCCGATCGGGCCCGTTGTCATTTGCGCAGGAAGACCTCGACGCGCGTCCCCTGCCCCGGCTGGCTGCGGATCAGCAGCAGGCCATGGTGCCGGTTGACGATGTGCTTGACGATCGCGAGCCCGAGGCCGGTGCCCTTCTTCTTGCGGCTCGACTCCGCATCGACGCGGTAGAAGCGCTCGGTCAGGCGCGGCACGTGCTCCGCCGCGACGCCGGGACCATGGTCGGTCACCGCAATCACGGCGTCGTAGCCCTGCCGCGCAGGGCTGGTGGACAGCGATACTTCGACCGACTTGCCATCGGCACCGTACTTGATGGCGTTGTCGATGAGGTTCTCGAGCACCTCGTAGAGTTCGTCGCGGTCGCCGGCGACGATCACGGGCTCATCGGGCAGCTGCAAATCGAGCACCAGCTCGCTTTCGGACGCCAGTTTCTGCAGACCCTCGGCCACTTCTCGCACGAGCGCACCGAGTTCCACGGGCGTCGTGGGCCGAACGTGCTGGCGCATCTCGATCCGGCTGAGCGACAGCAGATCGTCGACCAGCTTCGACATGCGGATGGCCTGGCCGCGCATGATGCCGAGAAAGCGCTCTCGGGCGGCCCGATCATTGGCAGCGGGACCGAGCAGAGTGTCGATGAAGCCAACCAGGGAGGTCAGCGGCGTGCGCAGTTCGTGGCTGGCATTTGCGATGAAATCGGTGCGCAGGGATTCCAGCCGCTTGCCTTCGGTGAGGCTGGTGAGGGTGATGACCAGGACACCGTCGTTGACGGCGTCTCCGGGGGCCAGCGGCGCAATATGGGCCCGGTACCAGGTCTCCGTCGGCACCGTTTGACTGAGTTCGATCGACGCCGGCGCGCCGGCGGCACGGACGCTGTCGAGCGCAGCAAGCAGCGCCGGGTAGCGAAGCGTGAAGGCAATCGGGTTGCCGGTCGAGATCCCCGAGAAGTGCTGTCGCGCCGAGGCATTGAGGTGCACGATGATGCTGCGCCGGTCGAGGATGATGCAGGGCTCAGGCAATGCGTCCGCAAAGAGGCGCACGGCATCGGCAAAGGCGAAACTGGCGGGAGCGGCACCGACGGAGCGGCTGACCGGTGACTCTCCGGTTTCGGGAACGATCGCCGCGAGCAAGAGGATGACCAGCACTGCAGCGGCTGCCACGGCCGGTTGCAGCCATTGCAGGCCAACAAGGGTCAGGAACACCAGACCGATGGCCAGCAGCAGCAGCAGCCGTCCATAGAGCCGTGTCCGCAGGATCGGTCGCTGGACCGCTACCGCCTCTGCGCGCTGTGCCTCAGGGGCCATCCGCTTCTCCTCGCCCTGGCCTGCCGCCAGCGATTCGTCACCGAGGGCACCTTGCCAGAGGCGGGTGTTCATAGCACGGTCATGACACAGTCATGACAGTTGCCGGAGCTTACCATGTCCACTGCCGCGGATGCGTTCGACCTCGAAGATCCGGTGCTGCCCAAGGCCATCAGGAAGAAGGCGCTGGGGTCGGGCGGCTTCCCCTACGAGGACAAGCTCGACAGCGACGACTACAAGGCCGAGATGGGCGCGGTACAGCAGCAGCTCGCCCTGCTGCAGAAGGACCAGGCGCAAACAGGCAAGCGGATCGTCATCCTTTTCGAAGGGCGCGATGCCGCCGGCAAGGGCGGCACGATCCGCACCTATCTCGAGAACCTGAACCCCCGCTACAATTATGATGTGGCCCTGCCCAAGCCCTCCGACCGGGAGCGGACGCAGTGGTATTTCCAGCGTTACGTCGACTGGCTGCCGGCTGCCGGCGAACAGGCCCTGTTCGACCGCAGCTGGTACAACCGGGCGGGTGTGGAGCCCGTCATGGGATTTTGCACGCCGGAGGAGACCGAGCGCTTTCTCGATGCGGCCCCAAAATTCGAGCAGATGCTGATCGAGGACGGCATCCACCTGTTCAAGTTCTGGCTGGCGATAGGGCGCGAGATGCAGCTGAAGCGCTTTCACGACCGGCGCCACGATCCGCTGAAGGTCTGGAAACTGTCGCCGGTTGATCTCGAAGCGCTCAACCGTTTCGACGATTATTCCGTGGCGCGAGACCGGATGCTCGAACGCACCCATCGGCCCGAAACGCCGTGGTGGGTGGTGCGGAACAACGACAAGCGGCGCGGCCGCCTGGGGGTGCTGCGCACCGTGCTGCACAGCCTAGACTATGCGGGCAAGGACGGCGCACAGATCGGCAGCGTCGATCCCGAGATCGTCATGGACGCGTCCCGCTACCTTGCACTTGACGACTTGCGCCGGGGGAGTTGACCAAACGGTCAAAACTTCATCAACTACGAAAGGGGATAGCAGGGGGCGCGTAAGCAACATGGTAGGAGTGGCTGAAAGCCACAGAAGGGGCGCGAGCATCGTGCCGCCGGTGCGGACCTACAACGCTGTCGGCTCGTCGCCCTTCGTGATCCTGTGCGACCATGCGTCGAACCGGATACCCTCCGAACTCGGCACGCTCGGGCTGAGCCCAGCGGAAAGACTGATGCATGTCGCGTGGGACCCCGGCGCGCTGGCGGTCTCGCTGCAACTCTGCGAGATGCTGGACGCCCCGGTCATTGCTTCGACGGTGAGCCGGCTGGTGGTCGACTGCAACCGCTGGCACGACGCGCCGGATCTGATCCCGGAACTGAGCGAGCTGACGGAGATCCCGGGCAACAGGGGGATCGACGCCGCCGAAAAGGCGCGGCGCATTGCGCTCTATCACACACCCTATCATCAGGCGATCGATGCGCTGCTCGAGCAGCGCGATGCGGCGGGCCGGGAGACGATCCTCGTTGCGATGCACTCCTTTACCCCGGTGTACAAGACGGTCTGGCGTCCGTGGCCGATCGGGGTGATCCATGGCGCTGACATCCGCTTCACGCGTGCCTTCACCGATGCACTGGCCGGCGCCGAGCCGGGGCTGAATATTGGCTGGAACGAGCCCTATGCGGCGCAGAACGGGGTGACCTACACCCTCGAACACCATGGCGATGGCCGCGGGTTGCACGCCACCATGCTCGAAATCCGGCACGACGAGATCCTCGAACCCAAGGGCGTTGCGCACTGGGCACAGCTGATCGGCAAGGCGTTGGAGGCAGCGCGCGAGACGGTCACTCGGGAGGAAACAGCCAAGACTGGCATACGGGCGGCGCGAGCGGAGGGGACGTGATTGCCTAGAGCTATCGTTCTCTTCGTCAGGATCGTCGATACGGTCAATCTGTGGGTCGGCCGCATCGCCATGCAGCTGCTGTTCGTGCTCGGCGCGATCCTGCTGTGGTCGACCTTTTCGCGGCTGGCCTTCAATGCGCCGGTGAACTGGGCCCTGGAGATGAGCCAGTTCCTGTTGTCAGCATACTACCTGCTCGGCGGCGCCTATGCGCTGCAGCACAATGCCCATGTGCGCATGGACCTGTTCTACAGCCGCTTCACGCCGCAGCGCCGGGCGGCGCTGGATGCCTTCACGCTGCTGTTCGTCCTCTTCTATCTCGGCGTGCTGTTCTATGGCGGTTGGTCGAGCACGAGCTACGCCTTGGAGTACGGCCAGAAGAACTACAGCGCGTGGGGACCGGTGCTGTGGCCGATCAAGACGGTCATGACGATCGGCATCTTCCTCATGCTGCTCCAGACCATTTCCAGCCTGTTCAAGAATATCGGCATGGCGATCGGGAGGCCGATCAGCTGATGGGCCAGTTCTTCACGCCGGAAATGATCACGCTGTTCATGTTCGCCAGCCTGATGATGCTGCTGTTCACCGGACAGTGGGTGTTCGGGGTGGTCGGCTTCGTGGGCGCCGCCGCTGCGCTGTCGCTGTGGGGGACCGGATCAGCCGAACTGCCGTTTAATGCGGCGTTCCAGGTACTCAACTGGTTTCCCCTGATCACCGTGCCGTTCTTCGTGTTCATGGGCTACATGATGAGCGAAAGCGGGATCGCGTCGAACCTCTACCGCATGTTCCATGTCTGGTTCGGCTCGATGCGCGGTGGGCTCGCCATGGGCACCATGGGGCTGATGGTGCTGGTCTCGTGCATGAACGGGCTGAGCGTCGCCGGGATGGCGATCGGCGCCACGGTGGCACTGCCGGAACTGCTGCGTCGTGGCTACGACAAGCGCATGGTCACCGGCGTAATCCAGGGCGGATCGACCCTCGGCATCCTCATCCCGCCCAGCGTGGTGCTGGTGCTGTTCGCCATGATCGCCCGTGCGCCGATCCTGCAGCTATGGTTGGCGGGTATCCTGCCCGGATTGCTGATGGCGACGCTGTTCACGGCATACATCTATATCCGCTGCCGGCTGCAGCCGGAACTCGGTCCGGCGATGCCGCAGGAAGAGCGCGACAGCATTTCGATGCGCGAGAAGCTCTCCGTGCTGAGCGCGGGGATCCTGCCGGTCGCGGTATTTGGCATCATGATGACGCTGTTCCTCACCGGCACCACCAGCCTCGTCGAAAGCTCGGTGGTTGGGGCGCTGCTGGCGACGATTGCTGCGGCCGTCTCCGGCCGGCTCAACTTCCAGGTTCTGCAGTCGACCACCCGCAGCACGCTGCTGATCAGCTGCATGTTCCTGTGGGTGATCCTCGGGGCGTTGTGCTTTTCCGCGGTCTATGACGGGCTTGGTGCGGTTCGGGCGATCGAGAACCTGCTGCTCCACACCTTCGGGCTCGACGCGTGGGGCATACTGATCCTGATGCTCTTGAGCTTCATCGTGATGGGGATGTTTCTCGACGACACCGCCATGCTGGTGATCGTCGCGCCGCTTTACATCCCGCTCGTCAAGATCCTGGGCTTCGACATCATCTGGTTCGGGATCCTGTACACGATCACGTGCCAGATCGCGTATATCACGCCGCCCTTCGGCTATAACCTGTTCCTGATGCGCGCCATGACGCCGCCGGACATCACGCTCGGGGACATCTATCGCTCCATCTGGCCCTTCATGGCGCTGATGGTGGTGACGATCGTGCTGCTGATGCTGTTTCCGCAGATCGTGCTCTGGTTGCCCAACCTCTACATGGGGCGCTGAAGCCCGTCGATGAACCCGACCAGGAGGAGACCGACAAGCCGAACACCAGTCTGCCAACCGACGCGACGACGGTCGCAAAGTGAGGATAAAATAGGGGACTGATATGACCGACAACAAAATTACCAAGCGCGACTTCTTTAAGAAGGCGGGCCTCGTCACGGCGGGGGCCGTCGGCGCGTCCACGCTGGCTATGCCTTATGTGAAGGCCCAGAGTCCGATCCGCTGGCGGATGCAGACCTATGCGGGTCCGGCACTCGCCGAGCATGTGGTCAAGAACGCCATCGACTGGTTCAACACGGCCGCGAATGGCGAAATGGTGATCGACCTCTACACCGCCGACCAGCTGGTGCCTCATGGCGAGCTGTTCCGCGCCGTGCAGCAGGGCACGATCGACGCCGCGCAGAGCGATGACGACTCCGCCGCAGCGCCGGTGGACGTGAAGGTGTTCGGCGCCTACTTCCCGTTGGCCTCGCGTTACTCGCTGGATGTTCCGGCCCTGTGGCACTGGCGCGGACTCAAAGAAATCTGGGAAGAGGCCTATGCGGAAATCCCGCAGGTGACGTGGCTGTCCACGGGCGCCTGGGATCCCTGCAACTTCGGCACAACCAAGCCGATCCGCTCCCTGGCGGACCTGCAGGGTCTGCGCGTCTACACCTTCCCGACGGGCGGTCAGTTCCTGTCGCGCTTCGGCGTCGTGCCGGTGTCGCTGCCATATGAGGATGTGGAGCCGGCGATCCAGACGGGCGAGCTGGACGGCGTCTGCTGGTGCGGCATCACCGAGATGCACACGGTGGGCTGGTCGAACGTGCTCAAGTATTTCTGCACCAACCCGCTTTCCGGCGCCTGGGCCGGCTCGTACTTCGTCAACACGGCGAAGTGGAACGAGGTGCCGCCGCATCTGCAGCAGCTCTATCGCATGATGATCGACAGCTCGCACTACTACCGGCAGCACTGGTACTGGAACGGCGAGGCCGAGTACCGCAACAACGGTTCGCTGGAGCTGACGACCATCCCGGCCGAAGAGTGGAAGACGGTGGAGACCGAGGCCGCGAAGTTCTGGGACGAGGTCGCCGGCCAGAGCCCGCGCAGCGCGCGGGTGGTCGAGATCATCAAGAAGTACAATGCGGACATGGAAGCGGCAGGCGCGCCCTACCGCTACTGAGTGCCCCCCTGCCCGGCCGCCCAGGCGGCCGGGCTCCACCCAAGACGCGCCGTAGAAGCGCCGGGAGACGACGATGGCGAGCTATTCCCTCGAGCAGTTGAAGGCCGATGTGGCCGCGGGCCAGATCGACACGGTGCTGGTCGCCTTCACCGACATGCAGGGTCGGCTGATCGGCAAGCGCTTCCAGGCGGAGTTCTTCCTCGAAGGCGCGATCGACGAGACGCATGGCTGCGACTACCTGCTCGCCAACGACATCGACATGGAGCCGGTGCCCGGCTACGAGGCGGCAAACTGGGGCCGGGGCTATGGGGACTTCGTGATGAAGCCCGATCTCGGCACCTTGATGAAGGCCGCGTGGCTGGAGGGCACGGCGCTGGTGCTGGCCGATGTGGTGGACCACCACCATCACGAGCCGGTGCCGCACAGCCCGCGCGCCGTGCTGAAGAGCCAGCTGGCACGGCTCGAAAAGCTCGGCCTCAGCGCCAATTTCGCCTCGGAGCTCGAGTTCTACCTGTTCGACGACGGCTTTCGCGAGGCCTGGGACAAGGGCTATCGCGGACTGACGACGGCCGGTTACTACATCGAGGATTACCACATCTTCCAGACCACCAAGGAAGAGGGGGTGATGCGTGCCGTACGGCGACAATTGCAGGCCTCCGGCATCCCGGTCGAGAACTCCAAAGGCGAGTGGGGGCCGGGGCAGGAAGAGATAAATGTGCGGTACGCCGACGCCCTGACGATGGCGGACCGGCACGTGGTGCTGAAGAACGCGATCAAGGAGATTGCGCACCTGCAGGGCAAGTCGGTGACCTTCATGGCCAAATGGGACTACGGCCTCGCCGGGTCATCCAGCCATATCCACATGTCGCTGGCCGACAAGGACGGCAACGCGTTCTTCGCGCCCGGAGCCGAACTGGGGATGAGCCCGCTGATGCGGCATTTCGTGGCCGGGCTGCTGACCTACGCGCACGACATCACCTACTTCCTCGCGCCCTATATCAATTCCTACAAGCGGTTCCAGGCCGGCACCTTTGCCCCGACCAAGGCGATCTGGAGCCGGGACAACCGGACGGCGGGCTTTCGGCTCTGTGGCGAGGAGACAAAGGGAGTCCGCATCGAGTGCCGCATCGGCGGTGCCGATCTCAACCCCTACCTGGCGTTCGCAGCACTGCTGGCCGCCGGCCTCAAGGGCATCGAGGACAAGCTCGAGCTCGAGCCCGCTTATTCGGGCGACGCCTATGTGGAGCAGAAGCTGCGGGAGATTCCGAAAACGCTGCGGGCAGCGCTGGAGGCGCTCGACAATTCGACAATGTTGCGGGAAGCGCTGGGGGAACAGGTGGTGAGCCACTACCTCCATACCGGGCGCTGGGAGCAGTTCGAATATGACCGGCGCGTCACCGATTGGGAGTTGAAGCGCGGCTTCGAGCGCAGCTAGAACTCCCCGCACAACCAGTACAGGTGAGCAGATGACCGAGACGGTAAAGATCGTTTCGCCGATCGACGGGCAGGTTTACGCCGAGCGGCCGGTGGCCGATCGCAGCAGCATCGACGCCGCCATCACGCGGGCCGAACACGCGCGGCGCAGCTGGGGCGAAGTGACGATTGCCGAGCGGGCGAAGTTCCTGACCCATTTCGTCGATGCCTTGATCGCGAAGAATGACGAGATCGTCCCCGAACTCGCCTGGCAGATGGGTCGACCGGTGCGCTATGGCGGCGAAAAGCGCGGTGTCGAAGAGCGGGCGCGGCACATGATTGCCATCGCCCAAGAGAGCCTCGCGCCGCTGCAACGTCCTGAGAAACCGGGCTTCGAGCGCTGGATCGTGCGGGAGCCATTGGGGACGGTGCTGGTGATCGCGCCGTGGAACTATCCTTATCTCACGGCCATCAACTCGATCGTGCCGGCCCTGATGGCCGGCAATGCGGTGCTGCTGAAACATGCCAGCCAGACGCTGCTCGCCGGGGAGCGCTTCGCCGAGGCATTCGCCGCCGTAGGGTTGCCGGACGGCCTGTTCCAGAACCTCGTGATGAACCATGCCGACACCGAGGCGGTGATCGGGTCGGGCCGGATCGACCACATCAACTTCACCGGCTCGGTTGAAGGCGGGCGGCGGATCGAGCGCGCGGCGGCGGGCACTTTCGCGACACTGGGCCTCGAACTCGGTGGCAAGGACCCGGCCTATGTGCGGGCCGACGCCGATCTCGGCCATGCTGTGGAGAACCTTGTCGACGGCTCATTCTTCAATTCCGGGCAGAGCTGCTGCGGCGTCGAGCGCATCTACGTGCACGCCGACATCTACGACAGCTTCGTCGAAGGCTTCGCGGAGACCGCGAAAGGCTGGACGCTGGGCAATCCGCTCGAGGCCGACACCATGGTGGGGCCCATGGCGACGCCGCGTTTCGCCGATCTGGTGCGCGAGCAAACCGCCGAGGCCGTGCGCAAGGGGGCGCGGGCCCTGCTCCAGACCCGGGACGGTCGCGACGCAGCGGGTTCGGCCTATCTGGCGCCCGAAGTGCTGGTGGATGTGAACCACCAGATGGCGGTGATGCGCGAAGAGAGCTTCGGCCCCGTTGTCGGCATCATGAAGGTGGCGGACGACGAGGAGGCGATCGGGCTGATGAACGACAGCCCCTATGGCCTCACGGCCTCGATCTGGACCGCCGACCTCGATGCGGCGGCACGTATCGGAGCGCAGGTGGAAACCGGCACGGTCTTCGCCAATCGCTGCGACTATCTCGACCCGGCCCTGGTGTGGACTGGCGTGAAGGAAACCGGCAAGGGCGGCGCGCTGAGCGAAATCGGCTATCACAACCTGACGCAGCCCAAGAGCTACCATCTGCGCCGGGTCTGAGCCGGCGAGGCCCTGATGGTCGGAGATCTCGCCATCAAGGCCCACTGACTATCCCGAGGCTTTCTCCTGAGCCCGTCGCGGACGAGGCCCGGGCAAACCGGAGTGCATCATGGCGAACAAAGCCAACTGGAATTACCCGACCGCAGTGAAGTTCGGTCCCGGTCGGATAAGGGAGTTGCCGGAGGCGCTGAAGGCCGCTGGCATCAGCCGCCCCCTGCTCGTGACCGACGCCGGGCTTGCCAGCCTGCCGGTGACGCAGAACACGCTGCAGCTGCTGCGCGACGCCGACGTTGAGGTGGGGGTGTTCGCGGATGTGAAGCCCAACCCGATCGCGGCCAATGTCGAGGCCGGCATTGCCGTGCTGCGCAGCGGCGGGCACGACGGCGTGATCGCCTTCGGCGGCGGTTCGGGCCTCGATACGGGCAAGGTCATCGCCTTCATGGCGGGGCAAACGCGGCCGATGTGGGACTTCGAGGATATCGGCGACTGGTGGACGCGGGCTGACCCGAACGGCATCCTGCCCATCGTCGCGGTGCCCACGACGGCCGGCACGGGCTCGGAAGTCGGGCGCGCCGGGGTGATCACCGACGAGACCACACACACCAAAAAGGTGATCTTCCACCCGCTGATGATGCCGAAGGTGGTTATCGCCGACCCTGAGCTGACGGTGGGCATGCCGCAGTTCATCACGGTGGGGACGGGTTTCGACGCCCTTGCGCACTGCCTCGAGGCCTATTGTGCGCCGGGATATCACCCGCTGGCCGACGGCATCGCGGTGGAGGGGATACGGCTCGCCCTCGAGAATTTGCCGAAGGTCGCCGCTCACCCCGACGACATCGTGGCGCGGGGACACATGATGAGTGCGGCGGCCATGGGCGCAACAGCATTCCAGAAGGGGCTCGGCGCGATCCACTCGCTCAGCCATCCGGTGGGGGCGCTGTACGACACCCATCACGGCATGACCAACGCGCTGTTCATGCCCTATGTGCTGATGGTCAATCGGGACGCGATCGAGGCCCGTATCGCCCGGCTCGCGGCCTATTGCGGGCTGTCGCCGAGTTTCGATGCCTTCCTGCATGCGGTGAACGGCCTCCGCTCGAAGCTGGGCGTGCCCAACACGCTCGCCGACTTCAAGGTGCCGGGAGACAAGCGCGAGCAGATTGCCGACATGGCGATTGTCGATCCGACAGCCGGAGGCAACCCGGTCGAATTGACGCGCGCGCGTGCGCTGGAGATCTTCGACCGGGCGATGACAGGGCGGCTATAGGGGTTGGAACGCCGGTTCCTGCAACGGACCGGTAGCGCCAGCATGTGGTCAGGGAGGAACGGCAATGGCGGGATCGGTTGAGGACAGGATTGCGGTGATCACCGGCGCGGCGTCCGGGATCGGCCTCGCAACCACGCGCGCCCTGCTGGCGCATGGCGCGACCGTGGTGCTGGTCGACCGCAATGCGGCGGCGCTCAGCGAACTGGTGCAGACGCTCGGCCCCAAGGCCATCGCGCAGGTGACGGACCTGCTCGATGCCGAGAGCTGCGCTGCCATGGTGCCAGCCATCCTGAAGAAGGTGCCGCATATCGACATCCTCTACTGCAATGCCGGCAGCTATATCGGCGGCGAACTGACGGAGACGACGCCGGAGGCCATCGACCGGATGCTCAACCTCAACGTCAACGCGGTGATGAAGAACGTGCACGCGGTGGTGCCGCATATGATGCAGCGCAAGACCGGCGACATCATCGTCACCTGCTCGATCGCCGGACATTTCCCGACCTATTGGGAGCCCGTCTATTCGGGCTCCAAATGGGCGATCACCAGTTTCGTGCAGGGCATGCGGCGGCAGATGATCCCTTACGGCGTGCGCGTGGCGCAAGTCTCCCCCGGACCAGTCGCTTCGGCGCTGCTCGCGGACTGGCCGGAGGAGAATTTGCGCAAGGCCAAGGAGAGCGGCAGCATCATGGATCCCGAGGAGGTCGCGGACGCAGTGCTCTACATGCTGACGCGCAAGCGGACCGTGACCATCCGCGACATGATCGTGCTGCCGACCAATTTCGATCGCGTCTGAGCATGAGCTTTGCCGGGAAGACCATCATCGTTTCCGGCGCGAGCAAGGGGATCGGCCGAGCCGCCGCGCGGCTGCTCGCGGAGCGGGGTGCCGAGATCGTCGCGCTGGGGCGCACGAGTGCCGAGCTCGACAGCCTGCGCGCGGACATCGGCGGTCGGTCGATCGTCGTCGACCTGGCAGATCCGGCTGCCGCGCGGCGGGCCATGGCGGAGGCCGGTCCCTGCGACTTCCTCGTCAACAATGCCGGCACGAATGTGCTCGAGGCCGTGCTGGACATGACCGAGGCGGGTTACGAGGCGGTGCTGGGTCTCAATCTTCGCGCCGCCCTGATCACCAGCCAAGAGTTCGCCAGGCGGCGGATCGCTGCGGGCGGTGGCGGCGCGATCGTCAATGTGACCTCGATTGCGGCGCACCGGGGGTTTGCCAGCCACATGGCCTACGCCGCCTCCAAGGCGGGGCTCGAAGCAGCCAGCCGGGTGATGGCGAAGGAGTTGGGGCCGCACGGCATCCGCGTCAACTGCGTCGCGCCGACCATCACCCTCACCGACTTGGCCGCCGTTGCGTGGAGTGCTCCCGAAAAGAGCGGGCCGATGCTGGTGCGGCATCCCCTCGAGCGTTTCGCCGCCGTGGACGAGGTCGCGCGCAGCATCGCGCTGCTGCTCTCGGACGACAGCCAGATGATCTCCGGGGTGGTGCTGCCGGTCGATGGCGGCTTTCTCGCGGTGTAGCGCCGCTTTCGACCTTCAGAGCGCGGCAAGAAAAGCGTCGACATTGGCCTCGGTGGTGGCCCAACTGGTCACCAGCCGCACCAACTGCCGGCCAGGGCCGGCGTCGACGGCGAGGCTGTCCCACTCGTAGAGCGAGCCGCCGGCTGCGCGGACAGCGGCGATGCTGTCGACGGGGAGGACGGCAAAGACCTCGTTGGCCGTGCTTTCCCAGCCGAGCCGGGCCGTCGGGTGCTGCCGGAGCCCCTGGCGCAACCGGTCGGCCATGGCATTGGCATGGCCCGCCCAGCGGAGCCAGTTGTCGGCTTCGAGATAGGCTTCGAACTGGGCGGCGACGAAGCGCGATTTCGAGAAGGTGTGTCCGGCCCGCTGGCGGCGGGCGGCGAGGTCCTGCACCCGATCCGGCGAGAAGACGATCACTGCTTCGGCCGCCCAGCAGCCATTCTTGGTGCCGCCGAAACTCATCAGATCGACTCCGGCGCGCCAGGTCAGGTCGGCGGGGCGGGTGCCGAGGGCGGCGACCGCGTTGCCGAAGCGTGCGCCGTCGACATGCACGGCGAGACCTGCTGCGCTCGCTTGCCCGGCCAGCGCCGCCACTTCATCGGGCGTGTAGACGGTGCCGAGTTCGGTCGCGTTGGTCAGGCTGAAGGCCACCGGCGTGCCAAAACGATTGCCGGTCGGATACTTAGCCAGCAGAGCCGCCAGGGACTCCGGCGCGATCTTGCCATCATCGGCTGCGGCGGTGACCAGTTTCATGCCGCCGCTCTGGAACTCCGTCGCGCCCCATTCATCCATGTGGATGTGGGCATCGGCCGAGCAGAAGACGATGCCGCCCGGCCGGCTCAAGGCCGCGAGCCCGATGGAGTTGGAGGCGGTGCCGGTGGCGGTGAACCAGACCTCGACCTCGCGTTCGAACACCTCGGAAAAGCGCTCGGTGACGCGGCGTGTCAGGGCGTCGTTGCCGTAGCCCGGCGCGAAGCCATCGTTGCAGCGGGTCAGGGCCGCCATCACCTCGGCGGTTGCGCCGGCCCAATTGTCGCTGGCGAAATTCACGTTGAAACTCCGATAGTTATTGGCCTTGACCCAGCCCCGCGGCCGCGGCTGGAAGCACCGACGAGTGCTGTCCGAAGGCTTAGCTGGAGAGGCGCGGCGGCGTGACGTCGATGGAGAGTTCTTCCATTCCGAGGATGCGGGCGACGACCTCGGGTGGATCCTTGACCACATGTATGCCCGCGACGGTCTCGACCTTGGTGTCGCGCAGGCCGCGGACCACGGCAACCACATGTTCGGGATTGATGAAGATGACGCCATCGGGCGTATCGAGCTTGACGAGGCGCATGAGTTCCACCGTTCGAGGTGGCGGACAATGCCTCAAGCCGGGACGGCTGACAACGGCAGGGTGGGGGCGGCTGGCCTTGGGTGATTGGACATGGGACAAGAATAACACAGACGCCAAACGAGAGGACAAAGATATGCGCACCCCCGGCGAAGTGCTTGATTTCTGGTTCGTTTCGCATGGCGAGGACGACTGGTTCGGCGGCAAGGCGGAGTTCGACGCGGAGCTGATGCGCTTCGATTCAGGCACGCAGGCCGCGGCGGCGCAGGGCGAGGCCTATGGCTGGCGGCACTCGGCGGAGGGCCGGCTGGCCGAGATCATCGTGCTCGACCAGTTCTCGCGGCAGCTGTTCCGGGACGATGCGCGGGCCTTTGCTTCGGACGACATGGCGCTCGCGCTGGCGCAGGAGGCGGTGCTGCGGGGGGACGACCTGAAGCTCGAGCCGCGGCGGAGGATGTTCCTCTACATGCCTTATATGCATTCGGAATCCCTCGTCATCCATGAGGAGGCCGTGCGGCTGTTCACCGACCTCGGGATGGAGGAGACGCTGAAATTCGAGCTCGCGCATCGCGACACGATCGCCCGGTTCGGACGCTATCCCAAGCGCAACGCCGAGCTCGGACGCGCCAGTACGCCGGAGGAGGAGGCATACATAAGCTCGGGAAATGCCATGTTCTAGCCGGAAGGCTGAACGGCGTGCGGGCGTAGATGAACGATAGCTGTGCAACTCCGAGCGCAGGTGGCCGTTTGCCTGTCAAAGGAGACCCGTCATGGACACCAATGCCGCACAGGCACCGCTCGAGTCGAACGCCTTCATCACGCTGTTGACCAGCCCATGGTTCTTCGCGGTGGTGGGCGGCTTCATCATTCTGGGGATCGTGATCTTCATCGCGTCGCAGCGGGCGAAGAAGCGGACCCCGCTGGAGCAGTTGCAGGGCGAACTCGGCGCACGCCGCCTCTACCACAAGGACGAAGCGCGCCGGAACGAGCGCGTCTGACCCCTACCCGGTTTCCCGCAAGGAGCGGGCGCCGCCGTGCCTCGCCGAAAGGCGAGGCGCGGCGGTGTCATTTGGCGCGGACCAGCCCCGGATCGACCAGCGCGCCGCGATGGCCGATGACGATGCCTGCCACGCGGTGGCCCTCGGCGACGGCCGCGACCGGATCGACGCCGCGGGCCCGCGCGGAGAGATAGCCGCCGTTGAAGGAATCGCCGGCGCCAGTCGCATCGACCACCTGCCGCGCCTCGGGGGCCGGGATGGACTGGCGCAGGCCGGACTGGGTGGCGATGAAGGCCGGGCCGGCCCCGTTCTTGACCACGACCTCATCGACGCCGAGACCGATATAGCGCTCGGCGGTAGCCTCGGGCGAAGCGTCACCGAAGACGGGCGCCTCGTCGGTATGGGTGGGCAGCACAATGTCCGAGATGCTGGCGGCGGCGGTGAGGGTCGAGGCCATGATCTTCTGGCTGGTCCACAGGGCCGGGCGCAGATTGGTGTCGAAGACGATGCGCGCGCCGGCGTCGCGCGCGGCGACGATGGCCTGCATCAGGCGGCCACGGGCGCGGGGGGCGAGGATGGCCATGGTGATGCCGGAGAAGTAGAGCGTCGTTGCGCCGGCGCAGGCCGTGGCGAGCGCCTGCTTGTCGTCGGCGAGGAGCTTGGCCGCCGACTGGCCGCGCCAATAGGTGAAGTGGCGATCGCCATCGGCCTGGTGGATCAGGTACAGCCCCGGCCGCCGGCCGGCGATGGTCTGGATGCGGTCGGTGCCGATGCCGGCGGCAGCGATGAAGCCGCGCATCTGCTCGGAATAGAGATCGTCGCCCAGCGCCGTGACATAGTCGACCTGCCAGCCCTCGGGCAGCAGCGCCTTGGCGTACCAGGCGGTGTTGAGCGTATCGCCGGCAAAGCCCAGCCGATACATGCGCTCGTCGCCGCCGGACATCTCCAGCATGCATTCTCCGATGCTGACGAAGCGGTTGAGCATACTATCCTCCCCAGGCAGGCCCAGCCGTCTTATGCCGGGCAACGCCGGCTGTGGCAATTGCCATGGACGAAACTGGTATGGCAGCCCTTGCCGGGGTGCGCTAAGGACGTGCCAGCGCGATTGGCGCGGCCGGCGTAACGCCAGGGCGCGCAGCAGGGATGTGGGGAGGACGAGGATGGAACGATTGTCGGCGGCAACGCTGGGCGCAGCGCACGGCGTGCGGGGACCGGATTACGACCGCAACGGCGTGACGCCGGGCATCGTGCATCTGGGGATCGGGGCGTTCCATCGCGGCCACATGGCGATGTATGTCGACGAGCTGCTGGCGCAGAGCCCCGATTGGGGCATCATCGGCGCCTCGCTGCGCCGTCCGGATACCCGGGACGCGCTGGCGCCGCAGGACTTCCTCTACACGGTGGCGATCAAGGACGGCGCGGGCACGAGCTGCCGCGTGATCGGCTCGATCCTCGAAATCATCGACGGCACCAAGGAGCGCGACCGGCTGCTCGAGACCATGGCGGACCCGCGCATCCGCATCGTGTCGCTGACGGTGACGGAGAAGGGCTATTGCCACGACCCGGCCACCGGGGCGCTGGACGAGATGCACCCCGACATCGTGCACGATCTGGCGCATCCGGCCGCGCCGGTCAGCGCGCCGGGGCTGATCGTGGCGGCGCTGGAGCTGCGGCGGCAGCGCGGACTCGCCCCCTTCGCCGTGATGAGCTGCGACAACCTGCCGGCGAACGGCAGCACGGCGGGACGGATCGTCAGGCGGCTCGCAGCGCTGCTCGGGCCGGAAATCGCGGCCTATTGCGAGCAGGTCGCGTTCCCCTCGACGATGGTCGACCGCATCGTGCCCGCGACGACCGACGATGACCGGGCGATGGTCGCCGAGGCCATCGGGCTCGAAGACGCGTGGCCGATCATGACCGAGCCCTTCACGCAATGGGTGGTGGAGGATCACTTCCCGGCCGGGCGGCCGGCGCTGGAGGCCGCCGGCGCGCAACTGGTCGAGGATGTCGAGCCGTTCGAGCTGATGAAGCTGCGCATGCTGAACGGCTCGCATTCCAGCCTCGCCTATCTCGGCTATCTGTCTGGCCACCAGCATGTGAGCGATGCGGTGGGCGAGGCGGGCATCCGCCGGCTGATCCACGGGCTGATGACCGAGGAGGTGATGCCGACCCTGCCGATGCCGCAGGCGGAACTCGCGGCCTATCGCGACCAGCTGCTGCAGCGCTTCGCCAACCCGGCGCTCCGCCACCGCACCTGGCAGATCGCCATGGACGGCAGCCAGAAGCTACCGCAGCGGCTGCTCGGCACCATCCGCGACCGCCTGGCGGCAGGCGAGAGCTTCGAGCGGCTGGCGCTCGGGGTTGCGGGCTGGATGCGCTATGTCACGGGCGTCGACGAGGCCGGCCAGCCGATCGATGTGCGCGACCCGCTGGCGGCCCGGCTGCGGCAGATCGCCGACGGCGCGGGCGGCGACGCCGCACGGCTCGCGGACGGGCTGATGGCGGTGAGCGAGATCTTCGGCAGCGATCTGCCGGCGGAGCCGAAATTCCGCGAGGCAGTGGTGCGGCAATTGTCCGGGCTGCTGCAGGACGGGGTGGCGGCGACGGTCGGACGGGTTGCGGCGTAGGCGCACGGCGAGGGACAGGCGGGTGGACCGGGGGCTGGTGCGGTGGCTCTCCGCCCCCCTCCCTTGATCCCTCGACACAAGGGGGAGAGTGTCGATTGCGGGATTGTGCACCGTTTTCGCGGCAGTTCCCTTCTCCCCTTGAGGGAGAAGGTGGCGCGCAGCGCCGGATGAGGGGGCGCACAATCCGCAAGGATTGTGGCGATCGGAGCGGAGCGACGGGCGGTCTTAGTGCCCTTGCCGAACCACCCCTCATC
>VFQR01000849.1_pt1 | contig 30511 bp, 25 predicted proteins | sample 3512321 | NCBI WGS metagenome assembly VFQR01 (sample SAMN10412374, study PRJNA504923) | tailings metagenome | isolation source: Relicate 3 Philex TSF1 revegetated site | place: Philippines: Tuba, Benguet | collected 2017-08-29 | reverse complement strand
CAATGGCACCGTCTGTTGCTTTTTGGTTTTGCGTGCTGTGTAGGTGATAGTTGGCCGATCGCACCACTCGATGGCATCCCACCTCAGAGTAAACAGGTCTTCTGTACGCGGCCCGATGTTGATTCCCAACACAAATGCCACCTGTAATTCCGGGTGTGGGGCAAAGCCGGCGTAGATATCCGCTATCTCTGAATCTTTCAGTTTCCGAGGCTTTTTGGGTTCGACTTTGATGGATTCGGGTTTTGGCGCTCGATCGAGGGCTCTTATTGCAACAGCATGATTGAGCATCGTTCGCAGGTGATTCCAGGTACTCTTCGCCGTCGCCTCGCTGGTAAGTTTGACCAGCTTTTCCATTGCCATTGTCACATATCGATCTGTGATCAATCCGATGGGCAGACCGGGCCAAGGCTTTTCTTTCGGCCAAGTCTCCGGCCTTGTCGCACGCTCCCATCGGGCTAATGCTTGCCGATCTTTTTCTAAACTCCCTTTCGATAACTTCCCAACTGCACAGCGGCGATTCCGATCTTGCAGCATCCAGTCCTCGTAAAACTGCCGGATTGAGAGGTTCTCGCGAATCCACTCTCGCTGATAATCCGGTACCACCTGATCGCGAATCTCTTCTTGGATCTCGACGGCGTGAGCCAGTACATCGGGATCCATCTCTTCCGGCCAGAACGATTCCTGCTGAGGGGCAGGTGCATATTTGCGGCGTCCTGGGGTGCGCCCAGGATTCGGTATCCTGGGCGCATGAAGTGTGGGGAATCGGAGAATTTTCGGGCCATCGCAAGTGGTTGAAGCGCTGGTTTGAGAGCCGGATTCCAGAATTGTTTGAATCACTGAGCGTTCCCAAAAAGGCTGAAGGACCGATAATCTTCCGTGGTGCATTCATGGGAATCCGTTCACCTGTGAAGTTAGTTCAAAAATCGCGAGCTGACGGAGTAACTTTCCGTTGGTGTGACACACGGCTGTCGTGATCTAAAAGTCAAGCCAGCAGCCAAAGCACGGGCGCACAAAAAAACGCCGCTCGCCCGGTGAAGGACGGCGGCGTTCAGTGAATCATGTCCACCGTGACCTCACGGCGGAGATACTACATAAAAATGTAGTGTTGTCAAACCAAAATTATCCTGCAGTTGCCAATGGCACATCTTGGGAACTGGGAGTGGAGTCCATCAAAAGGGCCTCGGGAGTGATTCCCAGAGCTTGTGCAATTCGAACCACCGTCGTAAGAGTTGGGGATGTTTTCCCGTTTTCCCAGTTCACAATTGCAGAATCCGATGTCCCCAGCGCCTCACCAAGTGCGCGAATCGTCATCGGCTTGGCCTTTCGCCAGTAGCGAAGATTGCGTTGAAAAGTTGCTGGCAGTTGTTCTGGTGTCACGATCAGCATGCTCCTGATACTACTTTTTTCGAGCAGACACACAAGCCTCTTTGTCCTATTTCTTTCGCCAATAGCCTTCGACCTTCGTGCCGTCTTTTCGCGTGTACCCATTCACATATTCTTTGCCGGGGTGCATGGCTTAATTGGCTTTCTGCCAGCGAGATTTGTCATCCCTTTTGGATGGCCCCTCTGACTTGGCACTCTCTTACTGAAAGGCCCACTTAATCCAGTCGGGCTAGGTAGTTCGAATCTTCAATGGGGCCGCGCATTGTGCTTGCGGGAATCTTCATCAGCGTTGTTGGTGATCCACAGAAACTCAGAACAATTGGCCCGGGCGGGAATCGAACCCGCACGTCCCTTTCGAGACCCAGGATTTTAAGTCCTGTGCGTCTGCCTATTTCGCCACCGGGCCGGATGACATCATTCACAGTGTAGCAGCAGTTTCCTGTGATCGCACGTCATCGCGAGGTGTTATCTTTTCCGCTGAGATGCAGCGGATCTTCCAATCTCTTCTGCCAATCAATCAGTCGTTCCCGGAGCTGATTGCGGATTGCACGATGGGATTCATCTGCCGAAAGGTCAGTCTGTTCTAAAGGGTCTGTCTTGAGATTGTAAAGGCGTTCAGCATTCGCCTCCGGGTAGACGATCAGCTTCATTCCGTCGCTGGTAATGGAACGTTGGCGATTGAGATAGCTGCCAATCAGATCGTCGTCCCAGTCCTTTGTCGACGACGAATCAGTCACTTTGGCGAGACGCAGGTTCTGAAAATTCTGAGAAGTGGCCCCATCAATGGTGGTTGTTTCCTGAATCAGCGGGAGCAGTGACGGGTATTCTTCCTCTGGCAAAAGAGGCACCCCAGCCAGGTCAAGAAACGTGGCGGCTACACTTTGCAGATACACCGGCCGGGTCACTTGTTTCCCTTCAGGAATCGTGGTCTGCCGATGCTGTGATCTGGCTGATGATCCCGCGGGAATGCTCACAAAAAACAATGGGACCCGGGTGCTGTGATCATAGAGGTTTTGTTTCCCCATGAGTCCGTGCTGCCCGATGGCAAGGCCATGATCTGCTGTAAAGGCGATAATGGTTTCTCGCTGAGTGCCGCTGGAATTAATAGCGTGGAGAATCTTGCCGATCTGTGTATCGAGGTGACTGATGAGGGCGTAGTACTCCTTAAGATGCTGTCTGATGGCTGCCTCAGTTCGAGGGAAGGGGGCTAGCCGTTCGTCACGTAAACCTGGCGGGCAACCCATGGCTTCTGCGAAAGGGTATCCGGGCAGGAATGGTGCCGGAAGTTTGAGATGGCTGGCCGGGTATTGATCGAGAAATTCCTGTGGGGCCTGTCTCGGGTCGTGCGGTGCGTTAAAGGCCAGATACATGAGAAAAGGTGAGTTGGCTCTCGATTGGGAGGCGAGAAAAGCTCCTGCATCGTTCGCGAGAACTTCCGACCAATGGGTGCCACCGTCCCAGTAGCCGCCAAACGCTGTGTCTGAGGCCGACCAGACATCTTTCATATCTTCCAACGGGCGATTGTATCCAGCGGGTTTGTCTGCGGGCATGCCGGGGCGAATGTGAACCGCTTGATCAAAGACTTTCTCAGGTGGGACTGGTAAATGCCATTTGCCGGAAATGAAAGTGCGATACCCGGCTTTTTTGAGTCGTTGCGGCCAGAGAAGTTCCTCGGAAGCCAATTGAGATAACTGTTTGTGGGACTTTTCAGCCTTCCAAAGTGTGCGGCCGGTGAGCAGCATCGATCGACTCGCAATGCAGACTGCCGGAGACCATGAACCCATATTGGCGGCATGCGTGAACAAAGTTCCGCGACGAGCCAGTGCATCGAGATGGGGTGTTTGCACCTCGCGCCGCCGGAGGAGACTCATTGCGTCGTACGTCATATCATCCGCAAGGATGAGTACCAGATGCGGGCGATGGTCTTCGGAGTTTGGTTGAGGGGCTGATGAGTTTTGATTGGCAAATCCGCCCTTGGCAAACAAAACCACGATCAAGCAAAGAGCAGCCAGCAATATGTGCCGGCCACAACTCAACGTCCGAGAGGAAGTCAAAAGGAAGTTCATATCGTGGTCCGATGGAGATATCGACAAACCAAATTCCGTCTTGAATGAGCTCCCGCTTGAGTCGTTGCACAAACTATTGAGGAATCAGTTCCAGTGCGCGAAAATCTCCGACAGCGACGCCTGGTTTTGAAACTGCTTTTAGGCTGATTTCCTGCCGGCCGATGTTGTCGATTTTGAGTTCTCCGACATCTCTCCAGACGAAGTTCTGAAAGTGGCCTGTTTCTTCGACAACAAATGTCAGCGAGGAATCTTTAATCCTTGCCTCGACGATGGCACCACCACTCCCTTTGCCACAGCCCTGGAACACTCTCAAGCGATAGTTGCCGGGCTTTGTGACAGTCAATGGGAAGACGACATAGTCGTCTTTCTCGACCCAGAAGCCGACCGTTTGCTTGTGAGGTAATGGTTCGTAACGAAGCTGTCTCCCGTAGACCTGAGCGGATTTGGCAGGGATCGAGATCACTCCGGTTTTCTCATGCGGAGGATTCGGTATGTAATCAGGGTTGGGGACTGTTTCCTGGGCGTTTACTGATTGCTTCCAGGTTGCCAGTTGGTTTGCAAGTTGTGTGATTTTTTCTGGTTCGTCGGGGGCACGATTGCGTCCTTCTCCCGGATCTTTATCAACAAGAAACAGTTCTTTGCGACCAGTCTGGTAGTTCTCAATGTACTTCCAGGGGCCCTGACGAATGACTCCGCCGGGGAAGCCACCTTGATTGGCGTAATGCGGATAATGCCAATAGAGCGGCCTTTCAAAAGCGGCTTTCTTGAATTCGGGCGTAGCATTCCCTGTCCAGATGTCAGAGATATTCATCCCGTCAAGCGGGGAGTTCGCATCGACCTGATACTGGATTCCTGCCAGAGAGAGAAGGCTGGGGAGCAGATCGAGTGTGGTCATCGGAACGTCTGTCGTCGAACTATCCGGGATGTGCTTGGGAAAACTGACAATGAGCGGTACACGAATCCCACCTTCGTAGAGCCAGCCTTTCCCTTCGCGAAGTGGAGCATTGATCGTGGCCGGTGTGTTCTTGCCTTCAATCGTCGCCAGCCCGCCATTATCAGAGGTGAAGACCACAATTGTATTCTTCGCGAAGCCCTTTTCCGTCAGAGAGTTCATCACTTTGCCGACCGCTGCGTCGAGGTGATAGAGCATGGCAGCATAGATCTCATTGCGAACCACGCCGGGTGGCTTATTGTCTCGAAATTTCTGGATGGTCTCCTCAGGAGCATTCATCGGTGTATGCACAGCAAAGTGTGGCAGATAAAGAAAGAATGGCTTTTCGTCGGTTTGTTTTTCAATGAAAGCAACGGCTTTGTCAGCCAGGGCGTCGGTGAGATACTCTCCATCGGGGATGTCTTCCAGACCAGGGATCGGCTTACCCTGTGGATTCTTTTCTCCATTGGCCACTGCTTTAGGACCAAAGGGCGCAAACCATCTGGCGGGTGAACCTCGTTCATCTCCGGCGATCTGCTCTTGAAAACCATGTTGGAGAGGGCCGGTTGCTCCACCACCGAGGTGCCACTTGCCAATACTGCATGTCTGATACCCATTCGACTTTAAAACTCCCGGCAGAGTCATAATCCCTTGCGGCAAAGAGTTTCGAATGTCTGGAACGCGCAATGCCTGGTCGCTACGGTTGCCTCTTCCTGGAAGCCAGTCTGTCAGATGCAGCCGGGCGGGGTTTTGCCCCGTGAGAAGCGCAGCTCGTGTGGGAGAGCATACAGGGCAGGCGGCGTAGGCCTGTGTGCAGCGGATCCCATCGCGGGCCAGTTGATCAAGATTGGGAGTTTTATGAAAAGGATTTCCGTAACAGCCAAGATCAGCCCAGCCCAGATCATCGGCCAGAATCACCACGATATTGGGATGTTTTTGGCGTGGCGCTGAAGGCGATTTTCCTTCGCTGGCTTGAGCATAGTTCGCGGCAATTCCACAGAGGAACACCAGTCCGGAGAGAAGCAAACGGTTTGTCATGATGTGACTTCAAATGAGAGCTTGTCGAGGGCGTGAACGGCTGTGCAAAAAGTGAGTTGATCAAGTTCAGGGTCAAATCGATCGAGAATCAAAATTCACCGGATTACTACCCCAGCCGAGTTTTCGATGCAGGGTGGAGTAATAACTCCATCCTTCCAGACGTACGAGTTGGCACGAAACGTCGGCTCTGCGGATTTCGACGACATCCCCTGGCTGAAGTGGTTCGCGAATCTGTCCGTCAATGACTAATGTTACCCCTTCATTCACTTCGGGGACACGCATTTCGAAGATGCAATCGGCACTATCGACCAATGGGCGATTGCTTAAAGTGTGAGGACTGATGGGTGTCACCACAAAGGCCTGTAAGTTCTGTTTAAGAATTGGCCCACCAGCCGCCAGACTATGAGCCGTTGAGCCAATCGGCGTACTGACAATCAAACCATCGCAGCGGTATGTGGTGACAGGAACCCGATCGACCAGCAGTTCGATATCGATCAGGCGGAGGGAGGCCCCTGCCTGGATCGAAACTTCATTCAGACCCAGCGATTGAAGTTGCTCATGGCCATCCCGAAAAAGTCGGCATTCAAACATCAGATGATCGACAATGCGGTACCTCCTCGATGCGATCTCGCCCAAGGATTGCATGAATTCGGCTGGTGTCAGATCGGCGAGAAACCCCAGGCGTCCCAGGTTGATACCCAGCATCGGCCGCTGTTGTTTGCCCATGGCACGGCAGGTACGGAGAATGGAGCCATCGCCACCGATCACAGCCACGATCTGTGGTTCAATCTCCCAGCAGTTGCAGTCATGAACCCCCAGAATTCCTGCAAGCTGCACCTGCTCCTGCTGTTCGATGAAATCCACTAATACTCGACGAATTTCTGCGACTTGAGGATGATGATCACGAAAGACAAGTCCAACTTGAATGGGCTCCGGAAGCATGACTCGTCCTGGAATGAAGGCTCTGTTTTACCGACGATGTTGATCAGCGATGGTTGTTCTGTTGGTGATTACTATTCTTCGCTGACTGGTTCGGGTTTGGGATAGCCAGTCCACACCAGAGGCTTCGCTGCCATCGCGAGTTCACCCTTTTCGAGCATTCCCAGAATTTGGGTGACAGTCATGTTGGTGTTGATCTCGCGTTTGAGCCGCTGAATGATCTGTGGTGTGACCAGGTGAGCACCGGGGCCAGCTTCGCCTTCAAGGAAAGCTCGTTTCTGGTCGTAAACAGCCCAGAAAATTGTGCGGGACATCCCCTTGGCGCCATCACGACATTTGACCGCAGCGCCCCCTTTGACCCGCTGCCCGTTGACGCGGTACAAGTCACTTCGCTCGAAGACGATCGCAATGACATTCCAGTCTTTGGAACCAAACAAACCGAACATGAGCTTCTTTCTCTCAGAGGTGGTCGTCAGTGCGCCAGCCAACAGATCAAAACGGTGATGGCAGATTACCCTTCATCGTTCTACAGTTCCGTTCCCAGCGATGCCAGACTGGTATTCTCGAAGTGACAAACTTTCATGAAGGGAATCTCATAATGGCCATGGGATTGCAATTGGCCTTCGAAAACTCTGAGTCTATGATTAGTGCATGGCCGAATCTGAAAAAAGCTCACAGCGCAAGACATTCGAACAGGATGATTCCTGGGTTGATCCACTCCAGCCCATGGCTCCCAAGAAGTCATGGTTTGGACGGAAACAGCCTCTGGAAAAATCTGCAGATCAGACTTTGGAGCAGGTCGATCCACTACAGATCTATCCGGCAGAGACCCCTTCTACTTCAGTCCCTCAAACTGCACTGAATAAGGCCAACTCGAAGAACAGCTCACCGGTTGTCGAAACGAATGATTCTAAGGGCGGCAAACCAGCCAAGCCCCAGCGTGTGGTCCTCGAGCGTGAGATGCTCCCCGGCGAGTTGGCACGAATGGCTGCGCTTCAGGCAGCGACCTCTCCCGCAAACGGCGTTAATACAGTCGATCATGAACTGAAAGATGACGACTTCCTGGAGGAAGAAAACGAGCAGCTTCGTCGAGAACGCGAGTTGGAAGCGAAGCGTCTGGCGGAGCAGGAAAAACAGTTTCGCTCAAGACATTGGGCGATCTGGCTGTTTTTTATGACCTGTGTGACGACGTTTCTCGCGGGTTTGAACAGTGGTGGTGGCCCAGCCCCGGCCATGCCGGAAGATCTCCTGCGTAATGGACTTATCTACGCGGGTTGCGTCATGGCAATTTTGTGTGCTCATGAACTGGGCCATTACCTGCAAAGCAAGCGGCACGGGCTGCCATTCTATTATCCCTATTTCATTCCATTTCCCTTTGGGATCTTTGGAACTTTAGGAGCGACGGTATCTTCCAGTAAAATCAAGTTGTCACGATCAGCGCTATTGGATATTGCCACAACCGGGCCGCTGTTTGGCCTGATTGTTACCTTGCCGATCGCACTTTATGGTGCAGCGACATCCATCCCGTTTCCGGCGAACGCACAACCGGGCTTTTCGCTCAGTGATCCACCAATTCTGCGGTGGATGATCGTGCTGACGCATCCGCAACTGGGGCCCAATGACGATGTCCTTATCAACCCCGCCTTGCTGGCCGGGTGGTTTGGCATCTATTGGACGGCCCTCAATCTGGTGCCGATTGGTCAACTGGATGGCGGTCAGATTATGACCGCGCTGATTGGCAGACGGGCAGAAATTGTGAGCAAACTGACCATTGTCGTGGCCGTCATCTGGATGCTGTACTCGCTCGATCTGACATTCAGCACCATGCTGGGGCTGATGGCGTTTATGGGCATTCGCAGTGCTGAAATTGAGAATGAGACAATAGCGCCCAGCAATGTCAAAATGGCTCTCGGTTGGCTGCTGTTGGCCTTTCTGTTGATTGGCTTTACGCCGATCCCATTCCGCATGGCTCCCTGATGATGGCAGCCTGGGAATGATTCTTCCGTTAACCCAGCAGCTCACCACGGGTCGATTTTCCAAGCACTTCGAGGCATCCCAGCAGAAAAGCCGGGAGGTCGTCCGGCTTGCGACTGCTCACAAAATGTCGATCAACGACAACTTCCTGATCCAGAAACAAAGCGCCGGCATTCTCAATATCGTCTTTGATGCCCAGCGAACCGGTGGTGCGGACATTCCGGTAAATCCCGGCGGAAATCGGCATCCAGCCCCCATGACAGATCGCTGCCACAAGTTTGCTGTCTGCGTGAAACTCCTGCAGCAACTGTTTCACTTTCGCTTCCCGGCGAATCTTGTCAGGCATCCATCCTCCCGGACAGATCACCCCAACATAATCGCTGGACTTCTGATCTCGAATGGCGGCGTCTGATCGACAGGGATAGCCGTGCTTCCCTTTGTAGACCACATTTGCTTCCAACCCCGCACAAACGACCTGATAACCGGCCTCGATCAGCCTCAGTTTGGGATACCAGACTTCGAGATCTTCGTACTCTTCTCCAATGAACATCAGGATGGCTGGTGAGGTGGGCATGGATGAGTTCCGCCAATCGAGGAAGCAGGAATAATGAATCACGAGGATTTGAGGATGTCACACATGTTTAAGTATGTCATGAACCACATGGCCATGCACGTCTGTTAAACGAAACTGCCGTCCCTGAAACCGGTAAGTCAGGCGTTCATGATCAATTCCCATCAGATGCAGTACGGTGGCTTGCAGGTCATGAACATGGACGGGGTTTTCCAGGACGTTCATTCCCAGATCATCCGAGGCTCCATAAGTCATACCACTTTTCACGCCGCCACCAGCCATCCAGACGGTAAAGGCGTAGGGATGATGATCACGTCCCCAGCGCGGGCGATTGGCAAGATCACCTTGAATGAATGGCGTTCGACCAAACTCACCACCCCAGATGACCAGCGTATCATCGAGCAGACCACGTTGTTTCAGATCCTTCACAAGGGCTGCTGAAGGTTGGTCGGTATCGCGGCACTGGTTGTAAAGCTCCGTTGTGAGGCTGTTGTGCTGATCCCACCCGGCATGCATGAGCTGCACACTTCGGACACCACGTTCAACGAGCCTCCTGGCCATGAGACAGTTGTAGGCGAAAGAGCCTGGCTGCTCGACCTGTGGACCGTACATCTCCAGCGTGGCTTTTGATTCACCGGAAAGATCAGTCAACTCGGGAACACTGGTTTGCATGCGAAATGCCATTTCGGACTGAGCAATTCGAGTGCTGATCTCGGGGTCTCCTGAGAGGGCTTGTTTCTGCAGATTCAGTGCTGTGACATCGTTGAGCATGGCTTCGCGAAACTCGCGAGAAATTCCCGGGCCGTCTTTCAAATAGAGGACGGGATCTTTGCTTCCTCGAAATTTCACGCCTTGAAATCGCGATGGCAGAAACCCACTTCCCCAGTAGAAATCGTAGAAAATCTGCCCACACGAGGTTCCCTTGGTGACTGACGTGAGCACGACATAGCCGGGGAGATTATCGGCTGCGCTTCCCAGACCGTACGTCAGCCATGCACCCAGCGCAGGCCTGCCAGGAAGTTCACTTCCAGTCAGCATAAACGTAATTGCCGGTGCATGATTCACCGCCTCAGTATGCATCGATTTGATAAAACAGAGTTCATCAGCGATTTGTGCGGTATGTGGCATGAGGCTCGATACCCATGCCCCGGATTCTCCATGTTGAGCAAAGGGCTCGACATTTCCCAGAATCAGTTTTCCATTCGCATTGCCCGTCATGGTGCTGAAGCGTTTGCCACCTACGTAGGATTCGGGAAGTGGCTGGCCATGAAGTTCTCTGAGCTTTGGCTTGTAGTCGAACAGATCGACATGCGTCGGCGCGCCATTCTGAAAGAGATAAATGACATGCCTGGCCCTGGGGGGCAGATGGGGCCGCCCCATGATGTCGGTCGTCGCTGCTGTTGAAGTTGATGAAATGGGTGCAGGGGATTGTTCTGCAGCCAATAAGTGCGAAAGACTCGCCAGGCCAAGGCCCAGAGAACCTGCTGCTGTCCCCATAAAACTGCGGCGATGATGAGTGGTCATCCACTCACAAGGAGGAACGGGTGGCAATGGAGGATTCCCAGTTGGATTTCTCTTTGAAGAGGTGGATGATTCTTTGAAAAGGTGAATTACTCTTTCGAGACAGTCTCATCGAGGTTGAATAGAATCATGGTGACGACAGTCCACAGGGCTGCCTCCGCCCGGCTTGCTGAATCTTCTCCCACAAGGCTGGCAGGCGATGCTCCCACAGCAAGCAGGTCATTCACCTGTTCGGGGGATTGAACAAGTCGATCTCGCCAGCTCATGATTGAATTTTTCAATAACTCCAATTCCTGAGGAGTCGGTTCGCGTACGAGGATGTGTTCAAACAGGCGTTTCAGGCGCTCGTCGTCGTGCAGCCTTCGGTCATTCACAAAGAATCGTGTTGCCAGAACCCTGGCTGCTTCGAGATAGACAGGATCATTCCAGAGAGCCAGGGCCTGTAAGGGGGTATTGGTTCTACTGGTACGAACAATACAGGTTTGCCGATTGGCAGTATCGAAAAACATGGGTGGCGCGATGATTCTTCGCCAGAAGGTGTAGAGGCTTCGCCTGTAAAGCGAATCGCCCTGGTCGGCCTGATACCTCTTGGCGCCGAAAGTGGCTTCTTCCCAGAGACCTTCTGGCTGATAGGGTTTGACCGGTGGGCCACCGGTTTTGGGAACCAGCAGCCCGGAAACTGCCAACGCCTGATCCCGCAGCATCCAGGCTGGCCAGCGATACCGTGGACCCCGGGCGAGCAGGCGATTTTCCGGATCGTCGACATAGGCTTCACGGGGGACAAGTGTGGTCTGGCAATAGGTCCGACTGGTCACCATCTGCTTGACAAGACGCTTGATATCCCAGCCATGCTCGCGGAAATCGGCTGCCAGCCAATCCAGCAGTTCGGGATGACTGGGCTTTTCTCCCTGAATGCCAAAATCTTCAGACGTTTTCACCAGCCCGATGCCAAAAAACTGCTGCCAGATTCGATTCACAACCACACGCGCAACCAGAGGGTTTTCCTCATGCAGCAACCACTCGGAAAGCTCCCGGCGAGTCAGTACGGGTGATACATTCTGATCTCGGAATCGCTCGCTGGCTTTCTTGGATTTCAGAAACAGAGGGACGTCCGTCGGAACTTCTGCTTGAGGTTGATTGTAAAGACCTTTGCTCAGAATGAAGTTCTTGCGAGGTTCACCAGCACGTTCCTGCATGACCATGACCTGGGGAATCGACCTCTGCAAAGCATCCAGCTCATCAATACGGGATTTCAGCATCAGCAGGCTCTGCGGCGACTGTCCTTGCCATTGATTCCAGAAATTGATGAGTTGAGTCAGTTCACTCGCCTTACGATCCTGAGGGGGCTTTTGACGAATGGCTCGAAGCTCAGCCGGTAAGCCGTCAGCGTGATGCCAGGGACTCGTGGCCACTCCATTCGCATCGTCAAAAACTTCGATCGCTGAAACTGGCTGGGTGGAAAGTGCAGGGCCCTCTGCTGGTGCGAGTTGCTTGAGCGGCACAAACTCGTCTTCCCAGGCGAGTACCTTTTCTGCGATCTCCTGACGTTCCTTGAGCAGTCGATTTCTGTGTTCTTTCTGCTCTTCGCTAGGCCATTCGAGTACAGGAGGTGTCTGAGGATTCCCACCACTCCCATCCACCGGTGTGTTGTTGAAAAAGCCAGAAAGCTGGTAGTAATCCTGCTGCCGGATCGGGTCAAATTTATGGTCGTGGCAGCGGCAGCAATTCATGGTCAGACCGAGCCAGACAGTCCCGGTCGTTTCCGTCATATCCATCACATAATCAATGCGATTTTCAGCAGCAATCCGCCCGCCCTCGCCGTTGATCATATGATTGCGGAGAAAGGCTGTTGCCAGCTTCTGCTGGTCTGTTGCTTGAGAAAGCAGATCGCCAGCGAGTTGAGCCCGTGTGAAATCCGCAAAGGACAGATTCTGGTTAAAAGCCTCCACCACCCAATCCCGCCAGGGCCACATGGTGCGTTCAGCATCACCTTGATAACCATTGGTGTCAGCATACCGGGCAGCCTCCAGCCATTCCCAGGCCATACGCTCTCCGTAATGTGGCGATGCCAGCAACTCATCGACGACAGCACCCACATCGAGGGGTTGATTCGAGGACTTCAGATACTTCTGACGCAATTCCAACGAAGGTGGTAATCCCGTCAGATCGAGAGCCAGTCGTCTGAGCAACCGGGCGGAATCGGCCTGGGGGGATAATTCCTTACCCACCTGATGCAACTGTGCGATCACAAACGCATCAATCGGATTCTCGGCTCGATCACTCTCTGGCACGGCAGGCTTGATTATCGGCTCAAACGCCCAGTGCTTTCCCCAGGGGGCACCGGCTTGCAACCACTTTCGCAACAAAAGCAATTGCGCGGCTGTGAGGCGATGTTTCGTCTCGGGAGGGGGCATGATCAGATCGGGATCAGTCGTCGACACACGCTCCCAGAAAACACTCTGGCCAGGTGCACTCTCTTTAAGGGTTTGATCCAGAGCAGGGTTGGGTTGGTCGAGTCTCAACTCGGCTTGACGACTCTGAGGATCGGGGCCATGGCAATGAAAGCAATTGTCCGAAAGGATCGGCAGCACATCTTTTGAGAAATTGATGGGTTTTGAACTGAATTCGCCTTCGGCTGCTAAAAGTTCGCAAGCCATGGACAGACTCGCAGCCACAATCAGCCAGCCTGACAGGAACACCCGGCACATCGACGGAGACAGCACAGGTTGCCGCTGCTCTCGGTTGCGCTGTGGCATGCTGTGCCCCTGATTCACCACTCTCGATTCTGACCCATTCATCACATCAACGATCGCTGACATATTCAGCATAAGGGAGAGCAGCCACTTAAAACAACATGGGAGCTGTTGATCAAGTTTGAGTCATGAGAAATGTGTGGGTACTCAATCGATGGAACACTGTGTTGAACAGGTTGCATGTCAGTCGAAAGATTCCAGTTTCGCCAGAGTTTGGCCTTGCTGGTCTTTGGCCGAAAGAATGGGAAAGTCTTCCAGAGGCCAGGCAATGCCCACAGTCGGATCATTCCACAAGAGGCAGCGTTCGTGCTGTGGAAAGTAATAGTCAGTGCACTTGTAGAGCACATCGGCAGTCTCAGAGATGACGCAAAATCCGTGAGCGAAACCCGCAGGCACATAGAGTTGGTGATGGTTGACGTCACTCAGTCGACAGCCCATCCATTGGCCGAATGTGGGTGAGCTTTTGCGGACATCGACGGCGACGTCAAAAATCTCGCCACGAATCACCTGGATGAGTTTGGCCTGTGGACGTACGAGTTGGAAATGCAATCCGCGCAGTGTTCCTCGCGACGAACGGGACACATTATCCTGAACAAAAGCTTGCGACAGGCCGCTGGTTGTGTAGCGTTCCTGCTGGAAAACTTCGAAGAAGAATCCTCGGGAATCACCAAAAACTCGCGGCTCTATCTTCAGGACATCGGGAAGTTTGTCATCCGGTGTCACGATCATCGTGGCACCTGGTAGCGTCCGATCTGGTTGATGCGACCATGGAGATCGTTCAGGATCCAATGGAACAGAATCAGATGGACGCACTCGACAATCCCCATGTCGTCCAGCGGGACATGCAGGTTTTTCTGTCCCAGTGATTTCAGTTTGCCACCCGAATAGCCTGTAATGCCCCAGGTGACGAGACCTTTGCGATTGCCCCATTCGACAGCATTGAGAATGTTCGGGCTGTTTCCACTGCCGCTGATGGCAATCAGAACATCTCCGGGCGAGGCCAGGTTCTTCAACTGCTCGACGAAGACACGATCAAAGCCTTCATCATTGCCCCACGCCAGAATGTAAGGCGTGTTATCGGTCAGGGATAAGACTTTGAGCCGCTTGCGTTCATCGTTCGTGAAATCTTTGCGGTCGAGTGAGCTTTTCCCCAGATCTTCGCAGAAGTGGGAGCTGTTCGAGCCGCTGCCACCATTCCCGCAAATGAAGACAAACTTGCCATTCTCGTAGGCTGAGTAGATGTCTTCTGCCAGTTGTTCCGTTTCCTTCAAATCAAGGGTCTGAAAGACCTGAGCAACCCTCGAAAGATAATCAGCCGGATTCAGGTGAGCGCCGAGCATGAGGTTCCGTCCCCAGGGAGTGTAGATCAATGACTGGTTGAGATCACCGCTGTTTGCCAACAATACCAACTGGCCAATTTTGATACCAGTTCGGTTCAAGTTCCGCCATTCAGGATGGAAATTGACAACGGGCTGAGAGCCAGTGACTCATCCAGGTGGCCTGATCTCAGTGGCCTGATCTCACTGAGTTGTTCCTTCAAGATCCCGCTTCACTCAGCCGCTTTGTGGGAAGAACCGCATCAATCCATCGAGATGGACACAGGGCGGATAGCAGGCCAAGACTGGTTAACCCCAGGAGGAGCATCCCTCCCATGGCGGGTTCAAAGCGTGCCAGTCCGGAAAATGTCTGCCAGCAGGCATAGGCCAGAAACGTAAAGTGGGCACTGGCGAGCAGATTTATCCGCAAGAGGACATGGCCACATTTGAGGAATTGCCAGACGAAGACCGCCAGTGGCAAGGTTTGAATCGCATGGAGGCAGGCTCCGTGGGGAAATTTGAGAACTCCCGCCTGGGGAACAATTTCCGGGTTACGGCCGGCTTGTATTTCTGCCCAGCCGATCGACGAAATGATGAATCCCAGCAGCAGCGAGATCCACAACAATACAAGTCCTGCACGGATGGCAGATTTCATTGAAGTTGAGGGAATTCTCAAAGGATCGTGTGTCTCCTCGATCGTCAAAAATGCTCCCGGCAACAGACTGCGAAAGACGAGCCAACTGATTCCCAGGCTGGCAATGATGATGAGCACCAGCATGGCGACTTCAATAAAGGCATCGCGATAAGTGGCGTGGTTGAAGTGCGAAGGGACTCCCCGCCAGAACTGGATGGTGATCAATGTCACCTCTAAAGCGAGCGCTAACGACGTCAGCCAGACGACGACGGGATCGAGCGACCAGATCCGCAGTTTCCCCCAGACCCAACTCATCGAGATGCAGGTGAGGCCTGTCGAAATGCCAAAAAGGGCTGGCTTTCGAAACGAGGTGGGGCCTGACCAGTCATCATCTTGAGATATGCCAACAACAAGGTGGAGTATTCCACTCAAGATCATCGCCAATCCCGCCGCAAATATCGGCCACAGCCACTCTTGCCGAGGCAGAAAACAATTAATGGCTGCAACGATGCTCAGACGTGGGAGAGGTTGTTCCATGATGAATGATAGCAGGCATAGCGAAAGAAACTCCAATTTGATCGGTGCCACGATAAAGAAAAAGTGGCTGTGAATTCCAGGTGGAACTCACAGCCACTTTGTTGCCCAGTGGAGTGCAGAGAACGAAAACCGAATCGGTCAAAGTTTTCTACACGCCCGCTTCCATGCGGGAAATTCAGGCAGGTGTCAGGCATCATCGTGCTGCCTGACAATCAGGCCGATTAGAGACGATATGCCGATTCACCATGTTCAGCAAAATCCAAGCCCTCTTCCTGAGCCTGCTCTTTCACTGTGAATCCAATCGTGTAATGAATGATCAATCCAAGAATCAGCGTCATGACAAAGGCATATGCACCGGAGATTGCCACACCCTTTGCCTGGAGCAGTACCAACTCGAAGCTGCCAGCAGCGGGTCGGATGGCGAAGTATCCCACCAAAAGTGCACCAAGCGCACCACCAACACCATGCACACCGACGACGTCGAGCGAATCGTCATAGCGGAGGATGTGCTTGAGTTGCACTGCCAGGTAACAAACAATGCCGCCCGCCAGGCCGACAATCAGAGCACCGGCTGGACTGACGTGACCAGCACAAGGGGTGATTGCCACCAGACCAGCCACCATGCCCGAACCGACACCGAGAGCGGTGGGTTTCTTAACGTGCAACCATTCAATCAGCATCCACGAACCAGCACCGGCCGAACCAGCGATGGCAGTGGTGGCGAATGCAAGCACTGCAACAAAGCCCGAAACCGGCAAGTAAGAGGCACCGACAGCAATGGCAGAACCAGCGTTGAATCCAAACCAGCCCACCATCAGGAAGGCTGCTCCAAGAAGTGTCCAACCCACGCTGTGTGGTAGGATCGCAGATGTGCCAAACCCTTGACGCTTTGGCAAAATCAGGATCAAGGCGAGAGCAGAAACCCCAGCGAGCACGTGCACCACTGTACCGCCAGCGAAGTCCATCACACCCCATTGGAACAGGAATCCATTGACGTTCCATACCCAGTGAGCCACCGGATCATAGACCAAAGTTGCCCACAGGATTACAAACAGGCACCATGAGCTGAACTTCACGCGTTCGGCGATCGCACCAACGATCAGTGCCGGAGTGATGATCGCGAACATCATCTGGAACATTGCGAAGAGCAATTCAGGAACACCGCTGGGGGCTGCGTTCTCCGTGTCCCCAGTTGTCACAATCTTACCGTAAAAGTCGGGGCTGGCAGGATCAGCTGAACTGAACCCTTTGAAGAAAACGAGGTTGCTATCCCATCCGAGCAAGCTCAATTTTGGCTTTTCTGTTTTGCCATCTTCCTTCATCCCTGCATCGATTGGGTACGCCGAAGGAACAGCAAACGCAAGGCTGTAGCCCCAACCCACCCACTGGATGGCAATAATTGGTGCACAGACCATAACGAGCATGAACATGTTCAGCACGTTCTTGGAGCGGACCATACCGCCGTAGAAAAGTGCCAGCCCCGGCATCATGAAAAAGACCAGTGCAGCACTGACCATCAACCACGTAATCGACCCAGTGTCATAAGTGCCAGCCAGGTGAGGAGGGGTTACGGGAGCAGCAGCCTCGGGAGCTGCCTCTGCAGGGGCAGCGGGTGTTTCCGCTGCAGCAGGAGCTGGTGTGGCAGCGGCTTCCGCTGCTGGAGTCGCTGGAGTTTCCTGGGCGAATCCTTGCCCAGAAACTGACCAGCAACATGCTGTCAGTAGAAGTGTGAGTCCCAGGAGCGCCACGGAACGCGTCATTTACTTTCCCCTCATTGAATCGAAGCAACTCGATTACGCACCCTTCACCATCAGTTGGATCCGAGCCACATAACCACAAGGTGTTTTGAATGTGAAAAATGCAGGCACTTTTCACCCCTGCGCAGCAAATAAGCAACGAGCGTGCCTTGATTCCTGAGGAAAATCACGAAAACGAAATTTAGCTGAACATTTTCTCGGGTGAGTTTTCACGAATGTGCCCGAATTCTCGCAAAATTCAGGTGAAAGTCTGCCCTGCCCACATAGCATTTTGATCGATGTGCCTGAAACTTGAGCATCAGGATTTTTTCTTCCGGCGGCTCTCGACTCCGACTGTGACCGCTGGAAATGGCAAGCAGTGCCTGCACATCGCGCTCCAGTGCATAAATGCAAGGCAATGTGTTCGGGCGAGCCAAATGAAGGTTGACAATCGACATTTCCAAGCTGCTCTGACACTGGGGAAACTGAGAATCGTCCACCGCCCGAAGTGAGGGGATCCCGCAGATCTTTTGGGGATCTTTCGACAGCCCGAGATCTGGTGACCATCGCCGGGGATGCGAATCGTTCTGAAAGAATCCTTCTATAACAGTGCAAGTTCGCTCCCAGTCGATTGCCCTGTCATTGATCTTCGCGGTAAACTTAAACGACTGTTGATGCATGTAACCCGATCATCAGTCATTCGGCCGCAGAGGTCGTCGCGCAGAAGGTCGAGCTGTCGTCCTGCCAGCCTGTCGCACATTGTTCATCTCGACCCGGGTTCAATACCTTTCCAGCAGACAGTTGATAACGACATCGTGATAAGGATTTTGTTATGCCTCAGAATCGTCGTGAATTTCTTGAGAACAGCCTCTCAGTGGGCGCTGCTCTGGCCTGCGCGGGTGGTTTGAAGGCTGTTCAGGCACAGGAAACTGCCCCGAAAAAAACTGGCGACAAGATCAATGTCTGCGTCGTGGGCGTGAATGGCCGGGGCGGAGAGCACATTCGAGGCTTCAGCAACAATCCTGATTCGATCGTTTACGCCATTGTCGATGTCGATCAGCGAGTCGGTGAATCCAAAGCTGCATTGATTGAAAAAGAGTACAAACACCGCCCTAAGGTCTATACCGATCTGCGTGAGGCTTATGCCGACAAGAATGTCGATGTCGTGAGTGTGGCCACTCCCAACCATTGGCATGCTCTGGCTGCGATCTGGGCGATTCAGGCCGGCAAAGACGTCTATGTCGAAAAACCTGTCAGTCACAATGTGGTCGAAGGTCGCCGACTTGTCGAAGCCGCCCGTAAGTACAACAAGATTGTCCAGTGCGGCACTCAAAGCCGATCGAACCCCGGGTTGAAGGAAGCGATCAAGTACATTCATGATGGCCAGTTGGGGGAGGTCAAACTCGCACGCGGTCTCTGTTACAAGCCCCGGAACTCGATTGGGCCACGCAGCAACTACGAACCGCCATCGACTGTGAATCTCGATTTGTGGACTGGTCCGGCACCACTGGCGCCACTTACTCGCAAGAATTTTCACTACGACTGGCATTGGCAATGGCCATACGGCAACGGCGACCTGGGAAATCAGGGGATTCACCAGATGGATATCGCCCGCTGGGCACTCAATGAAAACAGCATCGGCGACAGTGTCATGAGCTACGGCGGCCGATATGGCTATGAAGATGCCGGCGATACCGCCAACACGCAGGTCTGTTTCCATACCTTTGGTGATAAGCGACTCATCTTCGAAGTTCGTGGCCTGAAGACTGACGCCTACATGGGAGCCAAAGTGGGCGTGATTGTTTATGGCAGCGAGGGGTATATGGTCATTCCCAGTTACTCCAGTGCGACGGTCTTCTCCAAAGATGGCAAGGAGATCAAGCAGTTCAAGGGTGGTTCAGACCAGAATCACTACAACAACTTTATCGAAGCGTTCAAAGCCCGCGATATGTCCAAGCTGAATGCTGAGATTCTGGAAGGACATCTTTCCAGTGCACTTTGCCATGTCGGCAACATTTCCTACCGTTTGGGTTCCCTGGAGAGCCTGAGTGCTCTGGAAACTCAGCTCGCCAAAGATCCTGAAGGTCTCGAAACCACCAAGCGGTTTGCCGAGCATTTGAAAGCGAATGGAGTTGATCTGACGGGTAACAAGATTCAAGTCGGCCCGCTGCTCAAGATTCTCCCGAACGAAACCTTTACGGGCCCTCGATCCGAAGAAGCCAATGCCATGCTTTCGAGGGAATACCGGGCACCCTATCTGCTGCCAACAACAGAGCAGCTCTAACTCCGAAGAGCATTAATTCTGCATGGCTCTCAAGCTCATGCTGACACACAAAAAGCTCAGCGGCTGACTTTGATTGTCAGCCGCTGAGCTTTTTTCATTCGGGTCGATCTTTCATTCGGGTCGATGGGAGCGATGGACCTTAACGAATAGGATGCCCGTGCAAAGCTCTGCTCTTGAGATCCACGGAGATATTGTCGAGAGCCAGCGGAATCAGCTTTTTGGGCTCTTCAGCCGCCACGAGAAAGAAACCGTAAACCATTTCATCGGTGGTCTGCTCACCCCAGGTCACGCGACGAGGTGGATTCGACGGGTTTAACGGATTTTCCTCCGAGTTATCCCATGCGGCGATGATTTCGAGCCGGGTTCCTGCAGGGAGATGGATCGGCTGCGAAAGATGAAATTCGTCCTGCCAGGCATATTTCCAATTCGAGATCCGGATGATGGGCTGAATTGTGTTGTCCGGCAATACGGCCTGGGCGGTAAATGACTTTCCCAACAGATGCATGTGAGGGATCACCCCCATTAACGTCACTGGCTGGGGCAATTTGTAGGAAGCCCGTCGTTCGTAGTTCCGTTCACCAGCGGGAATATCAATGTCATAACTGGCGGCCCAGACAGCAGCGACAATATTCTTCGGCTGATCGGCAAAATAGATTCCCACTCGCGAACGATCTTTGGTGGCTTTCCCGGAAGGGTGATAGTGGATCTGCAGCACCAGATCGGAGCCTTTCTTCAGGTATCGGCCCATATGTCCGGGAAGTTTTCGAGGTGTATTTCCCGGAGACCAGCCACCAATTGAACCGGTGGGGAGAAAGCCGGGGCTGCCAAAGCTGCTGTATCCGGGCTCAGGAGTTTTCGCATCCAATTTGCGACCCTGGTGATTGGCATCGAGAAAACAGAGCGCATGGTGGACGACACTTGCATCCCCGGGTTGAAACTCGATAGCCGCCACGACTTTGTCACTATCCAGCGGCAACGGGATCACAAAGTTCTGAAAAAGATCCGGGCCATCCGCTGGGATGGAGAAGTCTGCAGCCATCTCGGCAATCAGATCTGGTGGGCCAAGTTCCCAGGTGGATTTCTTTGGCGGCGGCGCAGGAGCTTCGTTCAGTTCTCCACTGGGTGTCCCTTGCTCAACCCATTTTGAGAGTGCCTGTTTTTCAATCTCGGACAGGCTTCGCTGTCCGAGGAATTCGCCACAATTTGCATCTGGCATCCATGGGGGCATGCGGGATGTCTGAATTTCCTCGATCATCTGGGCCCGCTGGCTGACGACATCCTGCCATGTTTCCAGTGGAAAGGGCCCGACGGCCTTCGCCTGATGGCAGTGTGTGCAGTTTGCGTAAATGATCGAAGCGGTCACTTGAGACCATGTCAGTTTTTGTTGCGGCGAATCATGATTCGCACCCAGAAGTTCTTGAGTTGGGATCAAGTCGTAAAGGCATCCCACAGCCGAGGTGGAAGCGATTCTGGCAGCCGGGTTCAGCAGGAGTGTCTCGACGGCTGTTTCCAGATCGCGAGATTTGACCACAGCGCGCTTCACTCCAGGAGCTGCCCAGCGTTCGTCGATCCGGCCGCGGTAAGCAATTTTCCCTTGCGCATTCAGAAGAAAAGTTTCGGGAACGTGTGTCGGTTTAAGTGCATGTGCCAGTTGGGCCAGGGGATCGAAGACGATCGGAAACTTGATCGAGTAATCCTCCACGAATTTCCGCAGTTCGGCATGCGTGGAAAAGGGATTCCCCCAGACAGCATGCAATGAAACCGTTTCGGTTTTTTCGTTCCATTTTTCGTGAAGTCGATTGAGTTCTGGGACATAGCTGCGAGCAATCGGGCAATCACCGTTGATAAACACCACAACTCGTAATGGCTTTTCAGACTTCTCGCGAAACTCGTGAACGCGCGAGTGCTGGTCGAGCAGTTGGGTATTCAATTGTGGTTTCGAAGCCTCTCCCATTTCGAGAGCATGCTGAGGCTTTGAGTCAGGCAACGAAATGATGGCTTTCGTATTTGTCTCCCCAAGAGGTGCTGGTGATTCTTGTGCAGAACAGACACTATTGACCTGCAATGCCAGGCCCAGGCAGCCAATGACAGACCAGATCCAACATGTTCGTTGCAGTTGCCACACATTCGAGGAGAATCGATGGTGGATTTCCAACTGTCTACGGGCATTGACCATCAAGTGAGATCCTTCGAAGCAGCGAATATTTGCCATCCTGTGCAATTCTCAGTTACCGCCATGCAGCGTCATTTCGAGTAAGATCGATTTTCGCGACGTCATATCGAATGATGAGAACTCGGTATTCCAGATAACAAGTCAACGGGTTTTTGTCCTCAGTCATATGATCAGTTCAATGAGCATACCAGCTCGATTTCACCACGGATTCAGCTTCCATGTCAAAACCGACCTTCTGGCAGAATTTTCACACCCGAAGAGCGTGGCTATCCCGTTGTGCGGCGGCGATGGCAGGGTGTGGATTTTCATTTCGTCAAACGAAGGGGAATGCTCATGCGGAGGATGAAATTCGCCAGCGTGTACGGGCTCATCGGCCTGAGATGCGCTGGATTGAAAATGAATCGATCAGGCTGGGCGTTGACTTGAATCTGGGAGGTGCGATTACCTGGCTTTCGACCACGCAACATCCAGAGAATATGGTTAATAACTGGGATTGGGGTCGACAGATTCAGATGTCGTTCTATGCCGGGCCAGCGAAATTTCGTGTCGAGGGTAAGGAAGTCGCTCCGGCCTGGGCAGATTTTCCCTGGAATCCAGTGCAAGCCGGAGATCATTTCGGGAATGCGTCAAAAACAATTGCGTTTGAACAAGATAAGCACTCTCTCAAAGTGACTGCAATTCCGATGCAGTGGTCGCTCAATAATGCCCCCTGTGAATGTCAAATCGTCAGTGTGATTCAATTGGATGGTCATCAGGTGCGGATGATCAACCAGTTGGAGAATCAACGCACGGATGCGACGTTTTATCCTGCCAGAGATCAGGAACTTCCTGCGGTTTATCTGACGGGGAACTTCAACCGATTGATCAGTTATCGCGGTCAGGCACCCTGGACGCATGAGGCGTGGGAGGAAATCGAGCATCATCCTCAGCCGGGAGAATTTCCGTGGTTGAGACTGTATGGCAGTGAAGGGTGGATCGCGCTGGTGGATCAAGCCGGTTATGGTTGCGGCCTCTGGCAATCGAATAATCCCACATTTCTTGGCGGGATTGCGGATCATCGCAGTGTGAAGGCACGTCGTGAATCGCCGCAATCAGGTGTCGGAACCGACGATTTCCCGACAGGCTATCTGGCGAGTGTGCGCCCCGAACATCTGGAGGTCGGGAAGAGTTACGTCTATGAGACCCGGCTGGTGCTGGGTTCTATCGACGAAATTCGAACCAGCATTGCGAAACTGGCCGACCAGTCCGGCGTGCCCCATTGGAGCTTTGATAAGGATCGGCAGGGCTGGACATGGCAAGGCTCTGAAAGTGCAATCCATGCGTGTCAGGGACTGCCTGAAGGCAAAGAGGTTTTATCAGGTGTGGTGACCTGTGGAGCAGTGCATCTCGTCTCGCCACCCTGCGTCTGGCAGCTTGCAAAAAGTCGCCGACTTACGGCCAGTCTTCAACTGGACTCAACCCAACCAGTGAGGCTGAATCTCTACTGGCAACATCCCGGTGATCGTGAATTTGTGCCTGGTCAGATGGTTTCGACAATCTACGGGAAGGTGAACGAGAGTCAAAATCAGACGGAATCGTCTGGCTTCGAACAAATCGAGTGGGAGCTTCCAGATACGAATGGGATCGCCGAAAAATCGCTGGTTTCACGCTTGAGAATCAGCTTTGCTCCGACAGATCGCTCCACCCAGTTACCAGTGAAAATCCAGAGTATCAGAGCGATGACCATTCAATGAACATGCGATTGTTCGAGCCTTTCGCAAGGCTTTACGCATCGTTGGGCCCTGAATCAGCCGCGATGATGAGGTTTAATCCTCTTCTCGGCTGGGCTTTTGTCCCTTGTTGATTTCGCGATTTCCAAGTGTCTTGATGCGCATCTGTTCTCGCTCTTTCTTCAGCTCTTGAGCGTTGAACCACCAACCAATCAAGACACAGGCCATGAGCGTGACGATCAGCACACTTCCGCCCACGATCGCGATGGCTTTTTTGGAGAATCTCCAACCAAAAACTTCTTCCCCGAGTAGTGCGTCGATTTCTGAATCGCTGAGCTGTCTGCTTTTGGCTGTTTTGGACTGCGCATTGCGGGAGGTACTTGCCTGGCCTCCTTTTTGGCGCCTGACTTTTGGTGCGGAAGAGAGTGGAGCCTGCGGAAGATCTTCCTCCTCCGGTTCAGGCTTGGGTGGTGGGGCTATCCATTTGAGCGAAGCAATATCCGGCCCGATGAGGAGCAGACTCAGGCATTTGGCACAGCGAGCTTTTTTCCCGGCAAATTGAGGTTTGAGTGGCAGAACCTTGCCACACTCGGGGCAGGGGACACTGCCCGGGGTGCCGCGAGAAATTTTCGCCATACGCTGCGAAGCACTGTTCGCAGGTAAGGGAGTAACCGAGCCACTTCGGGCAGCAGCGGCGGCTTCCCGCTCGGCGACCATCGATGCTGTGGGTAGCGTGACTGTTCCACTGGCGGCGAGGCGTGAAGAACTTCTTTGAGAAGCGGCTTCCAGCACCGCCTCAGCGAACTCGACACAGTTGGCATAACGCCGGGCCTGATTTTTGGCCAGGCCTTTGATGACGGCCTCTGAAAGTCGGTCCGAAAGATTTGCCTGATACTTGCTCAGCGGAGGAATCTTCATCCCTGTCTGATTCACCATGGTGGCGGAGGCTGTGGGGCCTTCCACAGGAACACAGCCCGCTAAACATTCGTAGACAGTCATGGCCAGAGAGTATTGGTCAACACGTCCGTCATGGGCATGTCCCATAATCAGTTCAGGAGCCACATAGTTCGGTGTCCCGACGAGAAACCCGGCGGCCGTGAGCGATGCATCACGTTTGGCAGGCTCTTCCTCGGTCGCGGAGAGTGCTTTTGCGAGACCGAAATCACTCAGGTAGGCATTCCCAAACTGGTCGAAGAGAATGTTGGCCGGTTTGACATCGCGGTGAATGAAATGCTGCTGATGGATGAAATCGAGAGCGCGGGCGACATTCATCAACCAGTCTTGCAAAGCAGCAGGAGGCTGTGCGACCTGCTGTGTCCCCTCGTAGATGCGATCTCGTAAACTGCCGCCAGAAAGATATTGCATCACCACATAGGGCACACCTTCGTGATCACCCACATCGTGGATGGTCACGATATGGGGATGCTTGAGCTGCACCAGTGAGCGAATTTCCCTCTGGAATCGTTCAGCGAATTCCGGGTCGCTCAACGTCGCAGCAGTCGGCACTTTGAGAACGACTTCTGTCTGCAAACGGGCATCAAAAGCACGGTAGACCAGACCCATACTCCCTTCGCCCAGTTTGGAGCGAACTTCGTAGCGAGCCCCATCAATGACGACACCAGCAATGTCTGTCTTGACGGACATGGGAAGCAACTCGTAATGAGGTCTGGCGGGAAGAATCATTGGCAACAACACTTAGCCCGGGCAATCACTCAGGCCAACTGGCGTAAGTCCCACATGCTCAAATCCTTGAGCACAGCTACAACTTAAAGATATCTGGCTTGGAATCGCAAGTTGCGAAAGCGTGAGTAATTCTTCACAAACCAGTTCCCTATCATTCGTGACGCAAAATCAGCTTTGGAAACAACTTGAATCCGAGTGATTTCTGCTGGCTGTGGCTGGCAGTTGTTCTGGCACAACCTATTGTTCTTCAAGGCTTTCCGGGAATTTTCTGATTGGTTCCGCAGACGGCATGTGGAGATTTAAGAACGCTGATGACTTGACCAATCGGCAGACATCGCGACAGAGTTTCCTATCGAGAATTTTTTCTCGAACTGAGAATAGCGATTGATCAAGGAGAGCTTCGCCATGATTCGCCACATCTTCCCGGCTCGGAGCACGACGAAGTTGCGTTCAAAACAGGCTCTGGCAGGGCGTTTTTTCACAGAACAATGGAAGTGCCTGGTGCTGTCGTGCCTGTGCATTTTCGGGCTGACAGCCAGCTCTGCCACTGCTCAGGTTTCTCCCTCAGCTCAGGTCTCTCTCCCAGCTCCAGAGGCGCAATTAACGATTGCGAATCGAAGTTGGGCTGATCTCATGGCCATGTTGCCGATGTATCGCGGCAAAGTCGTCGTCATTGACCTGTGGTCCACATCGTGTGATCCCTGTTTGAAAGAGTATCCGGGGATTCTGGCTCTGCAGAAAAAGCATCCCCAGGAAATCGTCTGCATTTCGTGGAATTGCGATTATATTGGTGTCAAAACCAAGCCTGTTGAATACTACAGGCCGCGAGTTGTTGAGTTTCTGCAGTCTCAAAATTCGAATATTGTCCATCTGATGTGCAATGAACCTGCGGACGAACTCTTCGAAAAACTCAAGCTCGATTCGATACCTGCTGTCTACGTTTTCGATCAGCAGGGGCAGCAGGTCAAAAGGTTCGACGGTCAATATACCCGCACTGCCAGTAATGCCTCTGCGACTCAATCAACTGGAAAAGCAGCAGCAGCTGAAGAAGACGAAGAGGAGTCCAAGTTTTCATATGCAGAAGATGTTGCCCCTTTCGTGGAAAAGTTGCTGAAAAAGTAATGTGACAGGCCATGGCGACGAACATCGAGCCGATCGCTTAACCTGATGCAACCAGCGTCTTCATTTCAAAGCCAACCGACTTCTTGCGGCCAGTAGAAACCTTCCTTAGCGAACATCATGCCCAGTGAGAAAACGCTCAATCTTCCCAACAGCATTACTGTGCTGCGATTCTTCCTGGCGATCGTTGTCTTTGCGATGATTGATCGAGGAGGCTGGTGGATCGCTACGGCGGTGCTCTTTGTGATCGCTGTCGCGACCGATGTGCTCGACGGCTACATCGCCCGCAAATACAACATCGTGACGACCTTTGGGCGGATTGTGGACCCCTTCGTCGATAAGTTCATCACGACAGGGGTGTTTCTGTTTCTACTCCCCATCAGCCAGCAATCCGGTGTCACAGCCTGGATGGTAATTGCTGTCCTGGCCAGAGAAATGCTCGTCACCAGCCTCCGGGGATTTCTCGAGCAGAAAGGGCACGATTTCTCTGCCAGCGGCTGGGGCAAACTCAAAATGTTTCTGCAATGTGCTGGAGCGACAGCGGCTTTACTACTGATGGATGAAAGGCTCCGTGCCGTTCCGGGCCTGTTGCTCACCAGGGATCTCCTCCTCTGGCTGATGACCATCGTCACCGTTTACACAGGCTGGATCTACATTGTCCGGGCAGCATCAATCCTGAGGAAAGAATCGCAATCCGAATAGATCATCTCACTCTTCAAAAATGAACGTGAGGAATTGATCGCTGCTGATTTTCAGACGTGGAGAGTTCAGTTAAACTGCGAGGGAATCCGACTGGTAAACTGCGGGCTCACCCGACTCGGGAAACCAGCCTGCCAAGTCTTGAAATCATCGTCTCTCAGGATCAATCGTCATGGTCGACATTTCGGCTGCCGGAACGCAGCCTGTTTCTCAAGAACGAACGGCTTGGCTGAAGGGGGTGCGCAGCGTCGTTGTCAAAGTTGGCACGAATGTTCTATCAGACGCCAATGACCAGCTTGACGACCAGCGGATTGCCCATCTGGCGAGCCAACTCCATGGGATTGTCGCATCCGGGCGAAAAGTTGTGCTGGTTTCAAGTGGTGCGATTGGAGCGGGGATGAGTCTATTGGGGCTCAAAACTCGACCCAAAGACTTGCCACACTTACAGGCGGCGGCGGCCACTGGCCAGGCGCATCTGATTGAGACGTACGATCGGCATTTTCGCCGATTTGGTTTTCATGCCGCTCAATTGCTGCTGACAGCGAATGATTTCAAGAACCGGTCGAGATATCTGAATGTCCGCAACACGCTGCTGACACTTGGTGAATATAACACCATTCCGATTGTGAATGAGAATGACACCGTCAGCACTCAGGAAATCAAACTGGGAGATAACGATCGTCTGGCGGCGATGGTCGCGAATCTGATCCCTGCTGATCTGCTCATTGTCCTCTCGGTTGTGGATGGCTTGCTTACGGGTGATCCCTCATCCCCGGAAAGTCGGCGCATACCGATTGTCGAGCGATTTGACGAAGATCTGCTTTCGCTCGTCGGCGCCAGCAAAAGCAGTCGTGGGACAGGAGGGATGCGCAGCAAGTTGGAATCTGTGAGAACAGCCACTGCTGTGGGGACACATGTGGTCATTGCTCATGGCAAGTGCGACGGAGTCATCGAATCGATCCTCGCAGGAAAAGACGTGGGAACTTTCTTTGCAGCCGAGCAACAGGCCATTCCCGCCTGGAAGCGCTGGATTGGCTTTACCTTACCACCGAAAGGACGCCTGCAGCTCGATGCCGGTGCTCGGAACGCCGTCGAGCATCTGGGTCGATCACTTCTGGCAATTGGAGTGGTGGGTGTCGAAGGAGACTTTGAAAAAGGGGAAGTCGTTTCGCTGGTCGATTCGGAGGGCGAAGAGTTTGCCCGTGGGCTCGTCAATTACGATGCCGTTTCAGCCAGAGCTGTGGCTGGCAAGAAACGCGAGGAGATGGCGAAGATTCTGGGGGAGATTCCTTACGACGAAGTGATTCACCGAGATAATCTGGTGGTCACTTCGATCCCGACAGGACAGGCATAATCGGTCGGGACCCTGCACGAATTGCCAGTGATGCTCGAATTTACGCAGGTCATGGCAGAAAGATTTGCCTTTCCTCGCCTGTGAACTACGGTTCCATCAACCGGTTTTCTCCGAATATCTGTTCGAACTCTTAGGCTGGCAAGGCGATCATGGAAACCTTCTGGGAGTACATCTATTTCTATCAGGCCTATTCTCAGGACAGGTGGCGACACCTGCAGCCTTGGGAATATGGCGTGATCCTCTCAGCCGTCGGTCTGATTGGCTGGTGGCTGATGAGATTCAAAAAACGCTAAAAACTTCAAGCATTGGCTATTTGCCTTGCTTGGCCGCATGGACTGCGCGAAGCTCCTGCCTTTGTCCCCAGACATAGAAGAAGTATCCGAGGACGACCCCCACTGCTGTGGCAGAGAGCACCGACGCAGCACTCTGCGGGAAGGTGGAGTTTTCAGTCGCTGCTTGTGTGGTGAAGACCAGTCCCACCAGGCTGATGGCCAGCCCCAGCGCATCGCTCAGGATCTCTGTCAAGCTGATGTGCAGTTTCATCAGAACGACCAGTTTGCCGATCACCAGTTGCAGGGCAAAGCTCACCACACCGGTTGTCATGAGGGCAAAGGCTACCCAGTAAAGCCATGGATGACTGATCAATTCGGCCAGCTTGTAGATGGGATCAAGAATTCCTGCAGAGAGCTTTTGAGCTTCTGGGCTGGCATCAAGAGTCCGACCAATCTCTTCAATCTTGGCTTCGCCTTGCTTGATGAGAGAATCTGTCGGCTCGCTCTGTGGTTTGGATGTGGACTCTGCAGGCGTAGTGTCAGCGGGCTTCTCCTGCGAGGCTTCGCCGGGAGTTTCCGAAGCTGCTTCTTGGGCAAATGCAGCCCCGCATAAAGGAAGAGTTACGAATTCGTCGATGGGGGCAAAACCTGCACAAATCATGCAACTCAACGAAACGAAAAGCATGCGAGCAAATCTGGGCATGGTCTAAGCCTTGTCGGGAAGTGTGGTTCCAGGAGTATCAATGATCGCTACGCAGAATAGCACGTGTTGAAGCTCAGTGGACATGTACGAAACCTGCAACGCATTGGATTCATCGAACTTTCAGATTTTCAGAACTTAAGGGGGATCGTATCCTCCCGGATTCCAGGGATGACACCTGGTAATGCGATAGAGTCCTTTGAATGTGCCCCAGATCGGCCCGTACTTTTTCACTGCGAGAATGAAATACTGGCTACAGGAGGGATGAAACCGGCAGACGGGGCCCAGAAGGGGACTGATGGTCCACTGGTAAATCTTTACCGCCGCAATCAGCACGAAAGACAGAATCCAGCCCACGGCCGACAAGAGAAGACGACCGATCCACCAGATCTTTGTGATGAACGAGTTCTGCCCGACAGACTGCTGATTGGCGAGTTCGAGCGAAGCAACGGACGGAACGTTCTCTTCGTGCATTTCGTTATCGTCGCTCATTCCGAAGATCCCTGGGGCGTCTGGTTTTTTTCTGACGCACCATCAGTCGCATCCACTCTCGTGATCTCTGGGGCTGAGGCAAGTTCATCCGACGCCTGTGGGATTCTCCGCTCCAGTTTTCGACTGAGTTTCACAAGAGATTGCTTCACCTGATCGAGCGTCAAAGGTGTCGTTGCGATGGGCACGACAATCAGATCTAGCCCTTGCGGACGCTCCAGTTGAGTCAGCCGGAATGCTTCGCGTATCAATCGTTTCTCTCGATTGCGCATCACGGCATTCCCTCGCCGCTTTGAAACGGAAAGCCCCAGACGAGTGCTCGACAGATCTTTGACTCGAGTTTCTTCAGGCCCGTGGCTGGGCAAATGGGTTGATCGTCGTCTGGCAAAGACCAGCAACACCCCATCGGCCACTTTCTGTTTGTGGCGATAGACCAACTCGAACTCGGCTGGTCGCCTCAGATGCTGCGCTTTTACAAATCGATACATGAGCTAACCATGATCAGGAAAATGTCATAAAGTCCATCGAGTGGACTCTACGTGAAGAATGGAATTGGTGTTTCTTCTGACAATCGACCACGCGAGAACTCACAGTTTTGAGATCGTGGTCGGCAGGCTCTCGACGTCTCTG
>VFQR01000848.1_pt1 | contig 30531 bp, 31 predicted proteins | sample 3512321 | NCBI WGS metagenome assembly VFQR01 (sample SAMN10412374, study PRJNA504923) | tailings metagenome | isolation source: Relicate 3 Philex TSF1 revegetated site | place: Philippines: Tuba, Benguet | collected 2017-08-29 | reverse complement strand
TTCCCGTGGCAGGGCTGCGATCTGCAAGCTATTTGTGCCAGTTGCGTAAGTCCTGAGGATGAAAGGCGTCTGAAAAAGGCATTGCAGATGGGTGGCGGTACCTTAACTCAGTTCCACGATCGCGGTGATTACTGGACAGTCGATTGGACAACGGCTGATGGTGTTCGCCACAGTAGCGCGATCGCCAAAACTGACTTGACTGTAATTAGTTCCGGTATTTGCCTAAGTGGCTACGATCGTGACTTTGACCTACAATCCTTAGTTGCTGTCATCGAACAACAAGAGTAGTGATATTACAGAATTCAGAATTCAGGAGTCAGAATGGGCTACGCCCCGCTGCGCTAACAGGAGTCAAACAGGTTTAATACCGAGTACACAATCTAAAATCCAAAATCTAAAATCCAAAATCAAATGAGTATCTTTTTTCACGAACAGCTTTACCGCAGCAATTTTGTGATGGCAAAGTTGAAAAAGTATCCTGTAACCATTTGTGGGGCAGGGGCATTAGGAGCTAATATTGCTGAAAACTTGGCTCGGTCTGGTTTTGATAAACTTACAGTGATTGACCGCGATCGCATTGAGGAGCGTAATCTTTCCACCCAGCCTTACTACCGTTCTGATGTGGGAGCATTCAAAGCAAAAATCTTGGCGAACAATTTATATCGAGCAATTGGTACTAAAGTTGATGCCAAAACAAAAGAATTAACATCAGCAAATGTAAATCAACTACTCCAAGATAGCCAATTAATTGTTGATGTTTTTGATAATAGCATTGCACGTCAATTAGTAAAAGATTATGCGGATAAATTTAGCATTCCTTGTCTTCATGCTGGGCTAGCGGCTGATTATGCAGAAGTGATTTGGAATGATGTTTATCGCGTTCCTTCTGACGTGAATGATGATGTTTGTGATTATCCGTTAGCACGAAATTTAGTAATATTAACTGTTGCTGTAGCATGTGAAGCAATTTTCTCATTCATTGCCACAGCAGAACAGCGTCACTTCACTATTACCTTGAAGGATTTGACTGTGCAATCTTTGTTTTTGTAGATGGCGATCGCTCGTGAATACATCTGACAACGTATTTCACATAAATGAAGTACACGGGTAGGGGCACAGCCATGTTCCCTACTGTATGTGCTGTTTAACTCTTTTGTTCACAAAAACTGACCTTAAAAAACTATTTTTAAAAAAAGTTAATCAGCAGATAACCAATCAACTTTAAAAAGTAGTAGTTGAATCTTTAAGGTTCTTCCTGCAATGAAGAGTGGTGAGTGCTAAGTAAAATGTACTCATTTGGAACTCAGCACTTTTTTGGTGATTGTCTAACAGTTATTAATTACGCCAAACATTTGTTAAGTTCTGAGTAAATTTGGCTAATATCCAAATTTCTCCCAATAAAAACTGCTTGATTTTGAGGTGGAGTCTGCCATTCATCAGCATGTAAGCTGTAGCGAAGGCCGCTCAATTGAAAAATATGGCGCAAGTCACTATCACTAAACCACAAAATGCCCTTGGCTCGAAATACATCTGGGGGCATTTCTTCAGTGAGAAAGTTTTCAAATTTATGGACATCAAATGGTCTATTACTTTGGAAAGAAATCGAAACAAATCCATCATTTTCTAAATGATCAGAGTGATGTTCATGATGATGATGGTGATGTTCATGTTCATGAATATTTTCTGTAACATCGGTAATATAGTCATTTTTTGCAGTCAACCCTACACCTAAAATTAATGGTAACGCTACTTCCCCGTGTTTGGTATACAGAATTTTCGCACCATTTTTTTGACTGTGGATGAAATTTTCTACTTCTTCAAGTTTTTCTTGACTTACAAGGTCTGTTTTATTGAGGAGAATAATATCTCCATAAGTAATCTGTTTTAGGGCAGCTTCACTCTGGAAATGTTCTTCATCAAACGTCTCACTGTCCACCACTGTGAGAATAGAGTCGAGATTTGTTAAATCCCTTAATTCTGTACCCAAAAAAGTTAAGATAATTGGTAGTGGATCGGCTACACCAGTCGTTTCAATCACGAGATAATCAATCCGATCCTCTCTTTCTAAAACTCGATAAACTGCATCAACTAAATTATCATTTATAGTACAACAGATACAGCCATTGGTAAGTTCTACCATATCTTGATCTACAGAAATTAGCAATTGGCTGTCGATGTTAATATCGCCAAACTCATTCACGAGTACGGCAACTTTTAAATCTTGTTTATTTTTGAGAATTTGATTTAATAGTGTAGTTTTACCACTACCTAAAAATCCTGTGATGATAGTAACAGGCATTCCTTGTTTAGGAATATCAAGACTTGGGTTTGAAGTTGATGCTGTTAGTTGAGTCATAATCTATTCAACCTGATGTGAATTGCAAAAATGTTACTAGTTGTTGCCTTGGAACTGGATTAGGACTTACGCAAAGGCAATGGAAAATCGAACCACAGAGACACAGCGAAAAGTCGGAGCGCCGGCTTCCGGCGATCTGAACTTTTCAAGACAGAGTACACGGAGAAATGAGAGTTTGAGAGATTTTTTGCGTAAGTCCTGTGGATTAGGGAACTGACATATTTTTAATAATGAGAATCGTTATCATAGTAGCGCAAAAAAAGTTGAATGCTGCAACTTGGATGTAAAAAAGATAAAAGTGTTTAACTTTGGGTACGTTATTGGATAGTTGCAATGAAAAATGTTTCGCTGTCGCTGTTGGAATTACCTCTAAAGCATTTTTTCCAAGAACTGCTTAGCGCGATCGCATTTAGTGGGAACAGTTTTTTGTGGAATTTACTCGTGACCAACTTACAAGATCTAGCGATCGCTGAACTTATAGTAAGCTTGAACTGATAAACCATTAACAGCAAAAATTAGCAAATGATCGGCCTTAAAACCAATGCCCAAGAAAATTAGAGAACTGAAGGCAATGGTAGCAAAAGTTGGATATGTTCTTCAGCCAGGTCGAGGAAAAGGAAGTCACACATATTGGAAACATCCGTTATTACCTGAAGAACCTCTGACTATTCCAGGGAAGGACGGAGATGATGCTCCGCTATATTTAGAGAAGAACATTCAACGGGTACTCAAAAGGCTGGAAGAGTTGGAAAGCGATGAAGGTGAATCATAAATGAGCTATCACTACAGTATGGTGATTCAATGGTCACAGGACGATCAACTATTTTTAGTGCATTTGCCTGAGTTCCCCTGGCAGGAGTTTCATACGCATGGTAAAACTTACGAAGAAGCCGCTAAAAATGGTCAGGAAGTAATTGAGTCGTTTGTTGAAATGCTTCAACAAGAGGGAAAACCACTACCAGAACCCAGAATGCTTCCTAGACGACCACTACAGGTTGCTTAGTCAATTGGTTAGTGCTAAAGCATTTTTTCTAAGAATTGCTTGGCGCGATCGCATTTCGGATTTTGGAAAAATTCACTGGGAGCAGTATCTTCTGCTAAAATACCCTGGTCGAGGAACATAATTCGATTGGCGACTTCCCTGGCAAAACCCATCTCGTGGGTAACGATGGCCATTGTCATTCCAGATAAGGCTAAAGCTTTCATCACCTCTAGCACATCTTTGACCATTTCTGGATCTAAAGCAGAGGTGGGTTCATCAAATAATATCATCTCTGGTTCCATTGCTAATGCACGGGCGATCGCCACTCGCTGTTTCTGTCCCCCGGATAGTTTGGACGGGTAGACAGACGCTTTTGGCTCTAAACCTACCTTCGCCAGCAATTCTAAACCATGTTTCTCTGCTTTTTGCTTGTCTATTTTTTTCACCTTGATGGGCGCGTAGGTGACATTTTGCAGCACCGTCATGTGGGGAAACAAATTAAAATGTTGAAATACCATCACTAAATGTTGACGAACTTTAGCGATATTTGCTTTAGGATTAGTGATTTCTTGCTCTTGAAAATAGACTCTTCCTCTAGTCGGTTGTTCTAGCAAATTCATGCATCGCAAAAAGGTAGATTTTCCAGAACCAGAAGGGCCTAATATGGCAACCACTTCGCCTTGATAAATCTGCGTAGAAATATCTTTGAGTACATCGAGTTGACCAAAGGATTTACACAAAAATTCCGTGCGAATTACTGCATTACTCACTTTGCCGTAATCTCCTTTCTAAAGTGGATGCGCCGAAGGTCAAACCCATGACCAAAACATAATAAATTAACCCTGCAAATAGCAAGGGTTCAAAATAAATGTATTTATTTGCGCCGACGATTTGGGCACTGCGTAATATTTCTACGACACCAATTGTTGACACCAAGGCGGAATCTTTCAACAGTCCAATAGTTTCATTTACTAATGCTGGCAGAATGTTCTTCAAGGCTTGGGGCATAATTACATCCCACATCATCAACCAATAAGGAACACCCATAGACATGGCCGCTTCAGTTTGCCCTTTATCTACAGCTTGAATTCCGCCTCTAATGGTTTCCGACATATAAGCCCCAGAATTCAGAGTAAAAGTTAAAACCCCTGCCTCCAATGCCGAAATATCATAACCTGTGAGTTGGGGTGTTGCGTAGTAAACCAACGCCAATTGTAACAGCAAAGGTGTGCCTCGGAAGATTGAGGTATAAGCGTTTGCAACCCAGGTAAGGGGCTTGATACCGATAATTTTCGCTAGAGAAAGTATTGTTCCCCAGATTAAACCCAAAGTTACAGATAATAGCGTAAATAACAAAGTTAAAGGAATTCCCCGCAGAATAAAGGGAATATCTGGCAAGATTCTGGTGAAGTCGAGATTTAGTCCAGTTTTCGCAGGAGTTGAGGATTTAGTATCGGCGATAATATTCTGGGAAAACCACTTATTGACTAGTTGGTTTAATGTGCCATCGTCCTTTATTTGTTGTAGGACTTTGTTAAAAGGTGCGACTAAAGCAGAATTTTTGGGAAATGCGATCGCTGAGCCACTTGCTTCTTCTGAAGGAATAACATTAAACTCTAAATCTGGGTTAGCTTGGGCAAATCCCTTAGCAACAGTATCCTCAACAATTGCTGCATCAATTCGCCGAGATTTGATTTCTTGAACTACTTCCGGAACTTTGTTGAGTTGCTTTAGCTCAATTCCCTTAACTTTTTGGGCAATTTTTTTAGCATTTTGCTCTTGTATAGTTCCTAGTTGTACGCCAACTTTCTTTCCTGATAAGTCTTGCGGCTGTTTCAGATTACTACCCTTAGCAGCAACAATCGTATCTTTGGCTTCATAATAAATAATGGAAAAATCAACATTTTTCTGGCGTTCTGGAGTTGGAGTCATCCCAGCCATCACAAAGTCTGCTCGATTTGCTTGGAGTGCAGGAATTAAGCCATTAAAATCAGATTCCATGATTTTAAGTTTAAACCCTAGTTTTTCAGCAAGGGTTTTGGCAATATCGATATCAAAGCCAACAATTTGACTTTCACCTGTTTTAGTATCATAAAATTCATAAGGCGGATAATCTGGTGAAGTAATCATTGTTAGCGTGTCTTTCCCTATAGGGGAAGCAGCTTTGAGGAAATCGCTTGCTGTGATGATGTTGATTAGTGCTACTATTACAACCAGTATCGTTAATAGCCATATTTTTGTTTTTTTCATCGACTTGATAATTAGGTTAGTGTACTCCAAGCTTTTGAAAATTCGCTGTCAGAAATCATAAACCTTTGTCAGCAGATGAACTTTATTTATGATATGGCAATTCTATTTAATTTCGTTCAGATTTGCGGTGTCCAGATCCCCGACTTCTTTGAGAAGTCGGGGATCTAATTTTTCACGAATGAACTTTGAGATCAAAACATTAAAAAAGCCGGAGTTATAAACTCCGACTCCATAAGGTATATTTTTTAATTCAACTTCCGAAGAAATTTAAAGAAATTATGCTGAGACATTTAAGGCTGATATAGCGTTTCTCGGTCTAATGAGGTACACCCGGGCGAACGGCCGTTCGCCCCTACAACGTGGTCTATTTATCTGAAAATAGCTGTAATATCAAGTTGGGATAATTACTTGTTATTAAAATCTCTCCGCGTCCCCGCGTCAGCCCCAATGAAGTGAACTACTCATTTTCATTCAGGCGTTGTATGCTCCAAAAATGCTCTGCAAAGGCGACGGCGGGGTGAATTGGAGCTTTGGGCTTGGTTTTGAGTACCATCGAAGCTTCATGAAGTAAGCGATCGCTCTTGGTTGAGTTACACTTTTCGCAAGCAGTTACAACGTTATCCCAACTGTGCTGTCCACCTTTGGAACGAGGAATCACATGGTCAAGGGTTAGACGCTTACCGCTACCACAGTATTGACAAGTGTGATTGTCTCGCTTGAGTACTTCACGACGATTCACCGGAGGTACTTTCCAGTGTCGTTCTGGATTACCCGTTGTTAAACGGATGTGTTCCGGAACTTGTAGTACAACACTGGGTGAACGGACTTCCCACTGCCTTGTACTGCCAAAATCCAATGATTCTGCTTGACCTGTAACTAACAGTACTATTGCTCGTTTAATGTTGATGCGTGCCAATGGTAGGTAGTTCTTGGAGAACACTACCACCGAATTTTGTAGTATGTGTGGTTGCTGAGTTTGCTGCTGGACTTGCATGTGTAAAAAACTCCTCAAAAAAATAACCCCCACTTCTGGTTATCAGCAGCGGGGGTCAGGTCGTTGGTACTTTTTCCCTAGTTATGGGTGCTATGAGACAGTTGCACCTCCCGCTGTGAAGAATAATTCCATCTGGATTCAGCCAAAGAGCGATCGCTTTTAAAATGCTTTCAGTTGCTGATTGAGCCACCAATAAGCGATATGTCCTCTCAAAGGCACACGCGCCCAGTATTCTGCCTGAACCCTTCCTGGGTTGACAATGCATCACGCTATCTATGGTTGAAGAGAATTTGCCGATCATCGAAACTTTGTAGTATTTGTAGTGTGAACTAATTTTATAATACAGGTTGTAGTATTTATTTGTCTAGTGTAAATATTTCTGGGGGATGAGGGCAGATGATAATTTGCCGAATATTTAAAGCTTGAACAGCATATTTTTTAATTATGACACTTTCTTTGCCATTAGTTGCCCCAAATGAATCTTTTGTAAAGATTTCATCTCGACTTTATGCAATTCATTAGGACTGTGTTAACTGTACCGATGAATGGGACTATTGGTATTAAATTTAGTAACCTAGTAAAAGTAGATGTTTTTTGTTTCAAGCCAGAGCCACTCGACTATCAGTCTAAGGTTACGCATTCACAACCTGCCAGAAGCAGGTTTTATGGTCTTTAACTTCTATTCGTAGATATTTTACAAAAAATCTAATGACACAGATTCAGTCTCAAGTCAAGCGCACAGAAGAACTGCGCCAATTATTACAACAAGCCAGCTATGCTTATTACGTCTTAGATGCTCCAATTATGGAGGATGCAATTTATGACCAGTTATATCGAGAATTACAACAACTAGAAATTCAGTATCCAGAATTAACGACACCAGATAGTCCGACTCAGCGCGTGGGTGAAAGACCGGCAACTCAGTTTACTTCGGTGCGACACAACATTCCGCTGTACAGTTTGGAGAATGCTTTTAATATCAATGAGTTACAAAACTGGGAACAACGTTGGCGACGACAAGTACCTAAGCCTGACTCAGTGAAATATGTCACCGAATTGAAAATTGATGGTTCTGCCTTGGCTCTGACGTATCAAAATGGAATTTTAGTTAGGGGTGCAACTAGGGGTGACGGGGTGGCGGGTGAAGATATCACCCAAAACGTGCGGACAATTCGCTCAATTCCGCTACGGTTGAATTTTGAAGGTTTAGAAATTTTAGAAAGGGTGGAAGTCCGAGGCGAGGCTTTTTTGCCGTTGGAAGTGTTTAAGCAAATCAACGAGGAAAGGCAAAAAGCAGGTGAGCAATTATTTGCTAATCCTCGGAATGCCGCAGCTGGTACACTCAGGCAACTAGACTCGCGCATTGTGGCTAAACGGCGATTAGATTTTTTTGCTTACACCTTACATATTCCTGGTAGAGATGACACCAGTATTGCTAATACCCAATGGGAAGCTTTAGAGTTGTTAGAAAAGATGGGTTTTCGAGTCAACCCCAATCATAAATTGTGTGCTTCTCTAGAAGAAGTAGCAGAATATTACGAATACTGGGATACCGAACGGCTGAATTTACCCTACATGACTGATGGGGTAGTCGTGAAGTTGGATGCTTTTAAACTCCAGGAACAGCTAGGCTTTACCCAGAAATTCCCTCGATGGGCGGTAGCTTTGAAGTATCCAGCCGAAGAAGCGCCCACCCGTGTGGAAAATATTGCTGTGAATGTCGGCAGAACCGGGGCGTTAACGCCGTTAGCCCAGATGCGTCCTGTACAACTGGCGGGGACGACAGTTTCCCGCGCTACTTTACATAATAGCGATCGCATTGCTCAATTAGATATCCGCATCGGCGATACTGTGATTGTCCGCAAAGCTGGGGAAATTATCCCAGAAGTGGTAAGGGTACTCAAAGAACTTCGTCCTGCTGACACCGAACCCTTTATTATGCCTACCGATTGCCCAGTCTGCGGTCAACCGGTGGTGCGAGAATCAGGTGAAGCTGTGACTCGCTGCGTCAATGCTTCTTGTGCAGCGATTCTCAAAGGTTCCATTGAACATTGGGTAAGTCGTGATGCCTTAGATATTAAAGGCATGGGAGAAAAGTTGGTATACCAACTCGTTGATAAAGGTTTGGTGCATTCCGTTGCCGATTTATATGAGTTGACAGAAGAAAGATTATATGATTTAGAAAGAATGGGGAAAAAGTCAGCAGAGAAATTAGTGGATGCGATCGCTCAATCAAAAAATCAACCTTGGTCAAGGGTATTGTATGGTTTAGGCATCCGTCATGTAGGCAGTGTGAATGCTCAATTGTTGACTCAAAAATATACCACCGTAGAAGACTTAGCAGCCGCAAAACAGTCAGATATTGAAGGTATTTACGGTATCGGTGCTGAAATTGCTCAATCTGTTTATCAGTGGTTTCGGATTGATGCCAACCAAACCTTAATAAAACGATTGCAGGCAGAAGGATTGCAATTTACTGCCGCAGAATCAACAGAAGCAGTTAATAATAGTAATCAAAAGTTCGCAGGAAAAACTTTTGTGATTACAGGTACATTGCCCACTTTAAAGCGGGATGAAGCCAAAGCCTTGATTCAAAAAGCTGGGGGGAAAGTAACTGATTCCGTGAGTAAAAAAACAGATTATTTAGTAGTAGGAGAAGAAGCCGGTTCCAAGTTAGAAAAAGCCATTGCATTGGGAATTACCCAGTTAAGCGAGGCGGAGTTATTGGAGATGGATGGCTAAAGAATAAATCGTAATTAATTCAACATTTATCTCAACTTTGCTCTCTGCGCCTCTGCGTCTGGAGCGTGAAATATGACTTCTTTGTTGTACCATGTAAACATGGAAAATTATTAGCTTCTAGGCTGTTTTATGCCGTCTCCATTTCCGGGAATGAACCCTTACCTTGAAAATCCCGAATTGTGGCCTGAAGTACATCATCGGTTAATTACGGCGATCGCTAATGCCATTGAATCAAACCTCAGCCAAGATTACCGAGTTGCTATTGAAAAGCGGGTTTATAGCAGTCTGCCAGAAGATGCTTTATTAATCGGTATTCCCGATGCTTCAGTAGTATCTCTTAACTCTACCAGTGAACCTGTTACCACCCTCACCACCCCAGCATCCGATTCATCGGTTACTGTTATATTGCCAATTCCCCAGGAAATTCGGGAAGGTTATCTAGAAATTCGGGATATAGCCACAGGAGCAGTAATTACCACAATAGAGGTTTTATCGCCTACAAACAAGCGTCCAGGTAAAGGACGAAATGTTTATGAAAATAAGCGAAATCTGGTTTTAGAAAGTGCAACTCATTTAGTAGAGATTGATTTGTTGCGAGAAGGAATGCCAATGGTGATGTTGGGTAGCATTCCTCCTTTTGATTACCATATTTTGGTAAGTCGTGCCCAACAGCGTCCGAAAGCACAACTTTATGGCTTCAATCTCAGCGAAGCAATTTCTACATTCCCCGTTCCCTTGAAGCCAGCAGATGCGGAAGTATTAGTCGATCTCCAAAGTGTGCTATGGCAAATTTACAACCAAGCACGGTACGATTTGGTAATTGATTACCGAGAAGAACCCATTCCACCGTTGCACAAAACAGATCGGCTTTGGGCAAATGCGCTTTTGCAAGCAAAAGGTTTGCGATAGTTTGTGATTGAAGAAGAATACAGAATTCAGAATTCAGAATAAATTAGAAAAAGTAGGGTGTGTTATGCCGTAGGCTAACGCACCGTCAACAATTCAATGTGCGTAGATCGGCGCGAAAACGCACCCCATATCTCAATACGGTTCAGTTAAGGATAATTGTAGGTTGGGTTGAACGGAGTGAAACCCAACAAATGCTCGAAAATGTTGGGTTTCGTTCCTCAACCCAACCTACGCAAATTTATTTTTACGGCTTAACTGAAGCGTATTGCCCTATATCTACCTTAATTTATGCTGTTGCAATATCTCATTTACCCAAGCCATATCCGATTCTGACAAGGTAGGAATCGGAGGGCGGCTGTAATTAATTCTTAAGTCATAACTGCCCTGGTTATAAATCTCATTGAGTAATAGGTTTAAGTTAATAATTAGTTCAGGTTCGCTACCGATTAACGGCACCGAAAATTCAGGAATCTGATCTTGCAAATTAAACCCATAAAGTTTAGCCTTGGGACGATTTTCGCTATGACTTACCACAATCCGATAGTGACTTGGTAAAAAATTTCCCACCATTGGCATCGGATTTCCCTGGCGCAATAAATCAATTTCAACGAAGTGAGTTGCACTACCCAAAATCTTTAGCCGTTTTGTTTCGTATTGCAGCCGTCCAATTCCTAGCTGTTTATTTTTTGGAGAAAGCACTTCAATAATAGTCACAACTTCCTCAGTTTCCACAGCGCGAATTTCTAAGTATGCTTCTGTCAGAATCTCTGGTAAAGGTAGCATTACCTCCACCGATTGGGTTGTTGAAGCAACCGCAAGATTCGATTCAGTTGGTGGCGCTAAAGGAAGCGAACTTTGCACCGAGACATCGGGTATACCTACAAGCAGCGCCGTATCTCCATTCACCTCATACACCCGTTCCTCGATCGCCACAATATACTTCGGACGAAGCTTAGGGGCAAGATCGTTGGCGATCGCAGTAATCAATCGATGATGAATTCCTGCCCACAGAGAAGGATGTTCTAGATAAGGATTCATGCCAGGAAATGGAGAAGGCATAAATAAAAAATTTTTACCGATATAGTTGGGTAAATATTGGTATTTTTGGTAGGATTCTACCTAGCATCAATTCTATCAAAAAACCTCTCAAGCACCTTTTCCATGAAAAGAAGACAAATTCTTGGCTTCCTGGGTATAGTAGTTGCTGGCTTATTGCTAGCAATAGGTTTACCCTTAGTTACGCCTTCTCCCGTAATTGCCCAATCCAACAACATACTTGTGTCAGCCGCTGCTAGCCTCAAAGATGCGCTCGAAGAAATTAAGCCTCTGTACCAACAAAGTAAGTCAAATGTGAATATTAGTTATAATTTTGGGGCTTCTGGTGCCTTGCAGCAACAGATTGAGCAAGGTGCGCCAGCAGATATTTTTATTTCGGCTGCAAAAAGACAAGTAGATGCCTTAGAAACAAAAGGACTCCTGTTGCCAGGTAGCCGTGCCAATTTAGCAAATAACCGTCTGGTTTTGGTAGTAGCTCAGGATGTTGTGGGCGTCACTAGCTTTTATAATTTGACTGATGGCAAGATTAAAAAAATTGCGATCGGTGAACCCAGAAGCGTACCCGCAGGGCAATACGGAGAGCAAGTCTTAAAGAAATTGCAACTTTACGATCGCCTTAAACCCAAATTAGTCTTTGCTAACAATGTCCGTCAAGTCTTAGCAGCAGTAGAAACCGGTAACGCCGAAGCCGGTCTAGTTTATGCCACTGATGCCAAAATCTCCAAAAATGTAAAAGTTGTAGTCGCTGCTGATGATAAGTTTCACTCACCGATAGTCTATCCGATGGCAGTCCTCAAAAGCAGTAAAAATCCTTCTGCGGCCAAAGAATTTGTCCAGTTTTTATCTGGCACTCAAGCTAAAGATGTACTCAAAAAATATGGATTTATTGTGTCTAAATAACTAGCAGCTTGTTCGATAAACTCCAGTCAATATAATTCATAATTGATAATTCCTAATTCATAATTGCAATTAGTGGGGGCTTGAACCCACCACTAATTGAAGACCACTAAATTTTTAATTTAGTGGGGGCATTACCCCGTATAATTATGAATTCTGAATTCTGAATTCTGAATTAGTAATTATTTGGTCAAAAGCTGTTTGGATTAGTTAAAGGCGTAAGCGTCATCGAGAGATTGACGCTTAGAGGTTGTTTGAAAAGTGTTTCGTTGTGATTTTAGACACGTTTAGATCCCCCCTAACTCACGCCAGTCGCTCATGGGGGAAACCCCCTACGTACCCGTCGCTGGCTCCCCTTAAAAAGGGGGGAACCGGAATCAAAGTCCCCCTTTATAAGGGGGATAATGGTGGATCTAGAACGTTTTGCTACAGACAAGAGGACTTTTCAAACATCCTCTTACACCCAACTTTCTTGGGGCTTTATCTTCTTAAGTTGACACCAATGGGCATTGGCGTGCTTCTACAGGCGTGTGTCTAAATCCTGGAATAATTGCATCTAAATACTGAATTTTATTCAGTTTAATCCATGCTTATCGCTACTTTGTTGAAACCATGTTGATTCTGGTTGAAAAAAACCTACATTTTGATTATTAATTAGATGACTATTTGCTTTGCCAAATAGCCAATTGCTTTTCATTAATCTAATGTAGGTGCGTGAAGGTATATATTCAAGAGGATTGTAGCCACTAAAACGTAGCATTAAAAGACAAGCCCAAGAGTATTTACCATCTCTCACAGCTTTAATAATTTCTTCTGATTCTTCATGATTAAAATTAAATTTTTTATTTAACGCTTCATGGGAATCGGAAAAATCTTGATTCATATAATTACCTCATGATTAAAATGCGGATTGTGAAGTTGTTTCAAAAGTCGTTGGTTGTGATTTTAGATTTTGGATTAAAAACTTAAAATTTTTATTTAATTCCCTGCATAAAAAGCGATAAAAAGCAAGGAATAGGTGTGATTTAAATCTAAAATCCAAAATCCAAAATTCTTAAAGATTCAAGAAAGTGTATATATCCTCAGAATTTGCATTGAGGTAAGGGCGCTGCAATTCAACTTTATATAAAGAAAAATGTTGCAGAATTGCTGTTATACGCTCTGTGGGTGTATCATTTCCCTGACGCCAACTATCAAGCAAACCATTAGCAATAATTTGGCAGCGGTTTGTACCGAAGCTTTCATGATTGCTAAATTTTTGGTCTGGTTCTTCTGCGATCGCCAACCCTGGTGCGATTAATTTGGTAAATAAGGGAACTTCTTTCTGAAAATAAGATTGGTTCTCTAAATACACTCTTTCTAATACTGGATGAACAACTTCATATTTATTTTTGTCAAAATAAAGCACCGCTGAATCGCAACGTCCATAATCCGAAGGATTATAGAGTGCTTTAAATGAAAAAGGTATATCTATCGAGTTGAGTTGGGTAGTCAAACCATCCATAATTGCAACTGCTCCTTCTGCGGTTAAATTAAAATAAACGCGCACAATATTTTGATTGCCATGAGAAGCTGCATTACCAATTGCCATATAGAATGCATTTTGTACTAAATTCTTGGGCATTTTAATTGCAACTAAGTCACCAACTGTGGCATTTCGCTGCATTGGTTGTAAATGAATATGACGTTGTGTATGTAGTTTTAAACCATTTTTATACACCATCAAAATATCATCTTCTTCTTGAATTACCAGCCAATCGTTGCTGAAGTAGCCCTCACCTCTGTTGCTTTCATGCAAACGTTCATAAAAAGCTACATCTACACCTAAAAGAGTGTTATTTTCTAAATTTTGGTTGAGTGCCAAATTGGTTGTGTCTGCATTAGGAGCAAGAGCTGATTTCAGAGAACCGTTGTAATAGATACCGTACAGAAAACTACGCAATTGCAGACTTAAAAATTTATTTTGCAAATCTAAAGGTAATTGCTGAAAGCCTGGAATTGCTGACTCTGGTAATTCCATTGGTTTGTAGTCTGGGTGCTGAATGCAATAATGAGATTGGATTTCAACTTTATGAATGATGTCCTGTAATGATGTCTGCAATGGCTCTGGAACTTCTGATAGTTGAGTTTGTAGCGAATCTAATAGTTGCATAATGGTTGCTGTGTAAATCAGAGAGACTTTTAAGCCTGTTGACTATTCCCTGTTTGCTACGATACTTTTATACACGAGATAAGTTTGTTGGGTAGAGATCTGATGCTTGCACACCAAAAATCGTTGGTATAGATGCTTCTGGACGGCACAATAAACTTTTGGCAACCTGAAGCATACAGATACCAGAATTACCAAATCTCTTTTCGTACTGAAGTATTGCCTGAATCGATCTAATCAAGGCTAAACCAGAAAATTGCATAACTCGCTGCAAAAAATCAGGACGATGTTCTAGGACTTGAGGAAATTCAGCTAAATAAGCAGCCACTAACGCCGCCATTGATGGCTGGAGAAGTTGCAAAGGAGTTGTAGCTAGACGTAATGATTCTTCGATCGCTATATCTTTACCAATAACAATACTATACAGCCACATTTGCAGATAGCTGGCTAGCAAATTGCCCAAATCATTTGCCGGATCTCCCCAATCGCAACGTTCCCAGTCAATCAACCGAATCACACTCTCACCTGAAAGTGATTCCTGAAAAATTGCTGGTTCCCAATCGAGAGCAATTAGAATATTATTCAACTTGAGATCGTTATGAGTCAAACAATAGGCACTAAAAGCACTAGCCAAATCCGCGATCGCTTGTCCTAAACTATCGTAACGTTGATAAAGGGTGAAAAATTTCAGTCCATCCCCAGGAACTCTACCATAAATTTCTGGTGTAATTCTATCCAGTCCTTGATATAAGTTTGGAGGTTCTTGACTAGATGCATTCTCGCCATTTTGAAAAAATTCTCGATATTCTGGACAGCTAAGACTTACACGATGAATTGATGCCAAAATAGTGCCAATTACCTTTGGAATCTCAGTTGGGAAAAAATTCTCCTTCATGTAGAAATCTGCCAAATCCCGATAGTTACTGAGATAATTAAAAACAATGATAGAATTTTCTGAATCAAAATGTAGTACTTCTGAACAATAGGAGCGAATGCGATCGATTTCTGGAAATCTGCGAAATAAATTATGAATTCTCCATTCGTCAACAAACTCACCAGCAGTTTTTCCTTCTCGATTGTGACGCTCTTGTTTAACTAAAAGTTGCTGACCTGCTGGTAAGGTGATTAATAAGTTAAAATTTTTCGCAGGCTTTAGCTCAATTTTGCTCAATGATTGTTCTTCTTGAGTACATAATCCCAGAGGAATTAAGTAATCAAAAACATTTTGAGAACTTAATAAAAATGGCATAGTGTCAGATATTTCCTTAAAGCAGATTATTACATAGCAATCCTAAATCATTCGTGAAAAAATATGTTACTTGTTTCCACGAATAATTTTAAAACTCAATAGAATTGCTATGGCTGAGTAATGAACTACAAATTAATTATCAAGCAACATTGTTATTGCTGTATGATGTAGCTATAAGGGCAATATGAGCAATAGCATAGACATTAACATATGCTTCAGCTAGTTTTGTCAAGGTTGAAATATCGCTAAATCCACTCCAGCTATTACCACCAAAGATGGAATCGGCATCACTTAAATCAGTGAGAAAACTTTCGGTTCCCTCAAACAATTCAGAACCAGAAATATATAGTTCAGAAAGAGTAATATTTGCCATGACTGATTCCTCAAGTACTTTTTATCAAACAGAATTCAGGAGTCAGGAGTCAGAATGGGCTAAACGCCCCGCTACCGCTAACAGAATGAATTTTGAACGACTTGTGGATAGCGAGGCGTTAGGGAGTCTGCGATAGCGCAGCGGTAGCGAGTATTTTCGAGTCGCGTCAAGATTGCTGAATTCTGAATTCTGTATTCTTCTTCAAAATTAAGCTGTAGTTGAATTTATTTGGTCGGCTCTTGGGGATTATTGAGAATCAAGAAACCTCATACAATCAATAGAGATGACTCTCTATTTTTTATCCCCAAAGAGCCGTTGAGTTTTGGAAGTAACTACTCAACGATTAGTAGTATGTACCATTGCTGTAAGACTTAGCGACAAAGGTAATATGACCGATAGCATAGGTATCAACATATGCTTCAGCTAATTTTGTCAAGGTTGAAATGTCGCTAAATCCACTCCACTGGTTACCACCAGAGATGGAATCGGCATCACTTAAATCATTGAGAAAGCTTTCGGTTCCTTCAAACAATTCAGAACCAGAAACATATAATTCAGAAAGAGTGATATTTGCCATGACTTATTCCTCAAATTCTTGTTGCAAGTAAGCTGTAGTTGAATTAATTTGTTTGGCTCTTGGGGATTATTAATAATCAAGAAACCTCAGATTTCAAAGAGAGATGACTTGCTACTTTTCATCCCCAAAGAGCCATTTAGCTTTGTATTTAACTACTCAAAGATTAGTAGTATGTACCGTTGCTGTAGGACTTAGCGACAAAGGTAATATGACCGATAGCATAAGTATCAACATATGCTTCAGCTAATTTTGTCAATGTTGAAATGTCACTAAAACCAGCATAGTTACCACCAGAGATGGAATCAGCGTCGCTTAAATCATTAAGAAAACTTTCGGTTCCTGCAAACAATTCAGAGCCAGAAACGTAGAGTTCAGAAAGAGTGATATTTGCCATGACTTATTCCTCAAATTCTTGTTGTAATGAAGCTGTAGTGGAATTTATTTGGCTGACTCTTGGGAATTATTACTAATCAAGAAACCTCATGTTTCAAATAGAGATGACTTGCTACTTTTCATCCCCAAAGAGCCATTTAACTTTGTACTTAACTACTCAAAAATTAGTAGTATGTACCACCGCTGTAGGACTTAGCGACAAAGGTGACATGACCGATAGCATAGGTATTAACATATGCTTCAGCTAGTTTTGTCAAGGTTGAAATGTCGCTGAAATTATAATAATTACCACCAGAAATGGAATCAGCTTCGCTTAAATCATTGAGAAAGCTTTCGGTTCCTTCAAATAATTCAGAACCAGAAACATAGAGTTCAGAAAGAGTGATATTTGCCATTGTTTCCTCTGAAAAAAGTAGCTTTAACCAGATTATATTCACAGGTAATTAAGCTCCGCTTTCCTTACCTGTTACTGCAATTCTTATTGATGAAATTGGCAAAGTCAAGCTTATGAAACTGTTTAGAAAGACACATGTCAATGAGTTGAGTCTTTATCAAAACAGAATTCTCCAATTGAATTGGAATCCCAGTAATGGATTTCTCCGTAGGAGTATAAACCCAAAATCCTCATGTAAAGACCTGATAAATCGCGTCTTTAAATGTTCGCTCCTACGAGAAATGGATGTGTAATACCATTTCACACTTGAATAATAATAAAAATACGTCAGCAAAGGTTTAGCGGTGGTCAGATCCCCGACTTCTTCAAGAAGTCGGGGATCTTGCAGCCCATCAAAGTATTGAATAAAATTTTTCATAAAAAAGTGCGTTCTAATATTGCTTTGAATTAGAACGCACCAAGTATAAGGAGAAAACTTAAATAACAAAACCTGCTCATAAATAAATTAGCACTTTGACTCTTATACTAACCTCCTAAATATTTTATCTAGTTCTAACCTAAAGTTATCCAAAAGTAAATTTACTTCTTGTAGCGAGTTTATTGGTGATGCCTCAGGCTCAGTTGTACTGGATGGATTATTTGTGTTCAGTGTGTTGGCAAATTGCCTGCCCGTTGTATTGAATCCCATACCACCTTCTACTGTCTTCATTTCTCTAACACTGATTTCATCGATCTGCTGTTTGTCTGTAGTAGGGTGCAGATCGTAAATTTTGATTCTAACCATTGACTCAACTCCAGAAATACTTAATGTCAAATAACCTATTGTGGATAATTTTGAAGTTCAATATCAAAACTATTCTCTTATATATTTTGCTCTGGAATTGGAGAAAGTCAATAATTTTCGGCTAAGTTTATAGACAAAAATCAGGAAATTTTGTCTTATAAACTAACGAATTGAACTAAATTTATGGAATTTTTCTGTCCCCTTGATATGTCAAGGGACACGATTCATCGTGTCCCTACTATTGTTTGACTCAAAGTTTTTATGGCATCTATGCAACTACCGCAGATTTCAACAAGTATTACACCATCTAGCTAGCCTTCTAATTCTTGGCCTGTGGTTGTGAGTCGGGAATCGTCACATCTATTGGTGTTACCTGTGCAGCTAATTGTGTCAATGGCGGTTGAATGGCGGTTTGATTGCCCACTACCAGAGTTACAATACTTTCTGGCTTCAGGTATTTTTGTGCTGCGCGTTGTACATCGTCGGCTGTGGTGGCGGCGACGGCTTTTTGATAGCGAAACAGAAAATCAGCTGGATAGCCGTAATATTCGTATTGCATCAAGCGTGATAGAGTTTGACCGGGGTCTTGAAAGTTGAAAACAAAGGAGTTGAGTGTAGATTCTTTAGCAAAAGCTAGTTCCTTTGGTGTCACTTTTTGAGCTTGGATGCGCTTAATTTCAGCTTGTAAGGCTTTGACAAACTGCACCGTAGCATCCGATCGCGTTTGTCCACCAGCAATGAACATTCCTGGATAATCATAACGGGGACTCCAGACGCCGTATACAGAATAAGCTAAACCTTGACGCGATCGCAGTTCATTAAATAACCGTCCGCCAAATCCATTTAACACCTCATTCAACACATTCAGCGCTGGATAATCTGGACTGTTGAACTGTCCGCCTAAATGTCCAATCAGCACGCTGCTTTGAGTTAGTTGCGGCTGATTCACAAAAAACACTCCGCCAGTATTAGCTGGGGAAACCTCCGGTAATTGGGGTTTAGTAATTTTCGGGTAGGGTTTCCAATCGCCAAACTTCGCTTGAATGAGCGATCGCATTTTTTTCGGGTCAAAATCCCCCACAATCCCCAAAATCATATTATTCGGGTGGAAGTATTGCTGATAAAATTTGAGCAAATCCTGACGCTCAACTCGATCCACCGTTGCATACTCTGTGGTGCGACCATAGGCGCTATCTTTGCCATACAGTAACTTGCGAAATTCTCGACTCGCAATGCCATTGGGGTCGTCATTACGCCGTGCAATCGCACCCCTAGCTTGGGTTTTCGCCAAATCTAGCTTTTCTTGGGCAAATACAGGCGATCGCAACACCTCAGCAAACAACCCAAACACCGTTTCTAAATCTTCACTGAGGGCATCAAAGCCAGCACTACCAGCAGTTTCACTAATACTAGTTTCCACCGACGCCGCCCGTTGTTCCAATATCTCATTTAATTCATCAGCCGAGTGCTTCCTAGTTCCCCCAGTCCGCATAACCGCGCCTGTAAAACCAGCCAACCCGACTTTTTCCAAGGGTTCCAAACGATTCCCAGTCCTTACCAACACCGTACCCTTCACCAAGGGTAACTCGCGATCCTCCATCAAATAAACAACCAAGCCATTTTGCAGGACAAATCGCTCATACTTGGGAAACTTAACCTCAGGTAACGGTGGCAGTTGCAACTCAGTATAATGCTTTGCCTGTGCCGTCGCTGCCACAGAAAAATTAAAATTTAAAAGTAAAAAAGCAAAAGCCACAACCAACGCACAAACAAATTTCTTCCCACTTGGGATTTTCCAAGCCATCTTCCTTTTACCCTTCCCCTTATACCTTTCCATATCTCTCTTCCTTTGCGCCCTTTGCGTTCTTTGCGGTAGCCTACGGCAAGCCGCTTTGCGTCTACGTTTCTCATCCCTGTTTCGACAACAGCTTCCCAATCGTGCGATTTTCCGGCGTAAACGTCGCCTTGGCCACCCGCTGAATATCACTAGGAGTTACCGCTGCAATTTGATCCAACTCCTTAAACAAATTCCGCCAAGACCCAGTTTTGACTTCATATTCCAACAATTGTTGAGCCATCCCCATATTAGAAGCCAAACTACGTAATAAATCCGCCCTTGCTTGGGTTTTAACTCGTTCTAACTCAGCCGCAGCTACAGGTTCAGTTTTTAATTTCTCAATTTCCTGACGTAAAGCCAGCCCCAATTCATCAAGTGTATGACCAGGAGCAGTCAAAGCATAAAACAACATTAAATTTGCGTATTTATCCCCAGGAAAACCGCTGAAACCTTGGGCATTCAGCGCCAAACGTTGCTTTTCTACCAAAGATTTATACAGCCGTGATGTGCGCCCATCACTTAATAAACTGCCAATGATTTCATAGACTGCATTATCTGGATGAGTAACTGACGGACGGTGATAGCCTTCCAAATACAACGGTTGAGCAGGTAATTCTAAACTCACTTCCCGCGTTTGTTTTTGTTGCGGTTCCACAGGAATTTTTTGAGTGGCTTTAGCTTTGGCTTGGTAACGCCCAAAATAAGTTTCTGCGAGTTTTTTCACCTGGGCGGGATTGACATCTCCCACAATGGCGATCGCTAAATTACTTGGAACATAATAACCCTCAAAAAACTTTTCTACATCTTCTGGCGTTAAGTTACGAATATCTTGGTCATAACCAATCACCGGACGCCTGTAGGGATGAACTTTGTACGCAGCGTCGATAAATTTCTCCAACATCATACCAATGGGTGAATTATCCACCCGCATCCGTCGTTCCTCTAAAATGACATCTTTTTCTTTATAAAACTCACGACGAATTACAGGCTCAAGAAATCGCTCCGACTCCAGTGACATCCAAAGTTCCAACTTATTAGCAGGAAAGCTGTAAAAGTAACGAGTAGCTTCCGTTGAAGTAGTAGCATTTAAACCCACACCTCCCGCTTGTTCTACAATTCGCCCCAGTTCGTTTTGCTTGACTAGCTTCGCGGCTTGGGATTCCACTTGCTTAAACTCAGCTTCTAACCGCGCCACTTCAGATTTTTTGCCATTAGCTTTCGCTGCTTGAATTTGAGTATCTAACTGTTCTAAGCGCTCTAGTAGCGGTTTTTCTGCCTTGTAATCTTCCGTACCGATGCGCGTCGTTCCTTTAAACGCCAAATGTTCTAGAAAGTGAGCTACACCAGTTTTACCATCAGGCTCATCCACACCACCGACATCAGCATAAGTCAGAAAAGAAACTACAGGTGCTTGATGTCGTTCTAAAACAATGAACTTCAAACCATTTTCCAGGCGAAACTCCGTCAACTCATTGATGACTCGATCGAGATAAGGTTGAATCGAACTTGGAGTTGGGAGAGTTTGAGTTTTAGCTGGTGGAGGAGATATTGTTTGAGTTTGAGCCAGAGCAACTTCTGGTTGTAATCCCCAGCAAAAAGCGATCGCCGCCAACAACGCAACAAGGGACTGACAAATAAAAAAGTATCTCATTATTGGGTAATTTATTTGTTGGAGTTCCCTAAACAGCTGACGCGATGTCATTGATACTTTCTCCAAGCAATCCAAAATCCAACTTGCGTTTCTAGCGCACCAAAGATGCGACTGAAAATCCAAAATTGAACGAGAGAGTTTGTTCATAAGCCAAAATTAAGATAAAGTTACACTACCGAAGAAATACGCTACTTAGCAAATAGAGCGTTAATCTTGTATTAAGCTTTTTGGGCTTTTTGTACTTGACGTTAGACAATAATGCTACAAGACCTGTTCCGGATATTCCACCATAACTAAATTATGCGAGTTTTTAATTCTCCCCCACCATCAGAGGCTCAGACGCGCACCCGGATTTTACAGGCAGCACAACGTTTGTTTGCCTCTCAGGGATTTGATGGCACCACCACCCGTGATTTAGCACAGACAGCAGGTGTGGCTGAAGGCACTCTATTTCGTCATTTTCCCAATAAAAAAGCAATTTTGGTAGAAGTCGCCACTAGTGGATGGGTAGAGATTTTGACGGATCTGCTCACAGAATTAAGTGAAATGGGTAGCTATAAAGCAGTAGCTCAAGTAATGCGCCGTCGGATGTGGAATTTCCAGAAAAATGCCGATATGATGCGCGTTTGTTTCATGGAAGTGCAATTTCATCCAGACTTGCGCGATCGCATTCAATTAGAAGTGATCACAAAAATGACCGATGTTGCCGAAGCCTTCTTTCAAACAGCAATGGATAAAGGCATCTATCGCCAAATGGATGCCAACCTAGTCGCCAAAGTTTTCTTAGGAATGTTTGCGATCGCCGGCTTTTCCAACAACACCCTCATCGAACCAGACGCCTCCCCCCAACAAATGCAACAAATGGCAGAAGGACTCGCTGATATCTTCCTCAATGGAGTCTTGGTTAAGGAGTGAGGAGTTATGAGTTATGAGTGAGGAGTGAGGAGTTATGAGTTATGAGTTACGCATTATGTGGATTAGACGCTAAAACCCTTGATTTATCGTTGTAGAGACGTTGCACTGCAACGTCTCTACAGGGCGCACAATCATTGATAATTCGTTGATTTGGATAATTCACATCAGACGTGAGTTATGAATTTTAACTCCAAACTCCCAACTCCTGACTCCCAACTCCTAACTCCTAACTCCTGACTCCCAACTCCCAACTCCTAACTCCTCACTCCTAACTCCCAACTCCTAACTTATTATTGTCTTCGCCTCCTGACTCCACCGTTCTACTAACTCGATCGCTGGACACAAATCTCGCCGCTGCATTGTTGCTACTTGCAAGCGCAAAATCTGTTTGTGCAATCTGTGAGTGGGAGTCTGAGCTAACTGTGCCACAGAACCAATACCCGCATGGAGCAATAAACCGCAATATTGCGTTCCGACGCTGGGAATACGTGCCAAGTCAGCCAAAGCCATCCATTTATTTACATATTGAAGATGAATCTGGAGTTTATTTGCTAACGCCACCCTTGCCTCAAGATTCCTTCCTTGTTTGACTAGCGCTACTGTGGTATTGATTCCACAATTTTGCAGTTGGGATTGTTCTTCTTGGCCGAGTCCAGGTAATTGCTCAATCGGCCAGTCACTAGATGTGACACGACTTCTATGATTTGTTTGTTTAGCGGACATTGTAAAACTAAAACATACTGGCCATACTGTTCTAGTTTATCCATTGCACAATTACCTCTTGAACCGGATCGTAAATCACCCGCTTAATTTGATATCGTTCAACTGAAATAGGACTTACGCAAACTCTACGAACTCTTGGCGTTCTTGGCGTCTTGGCGGTTCGATAAATTAAGCTTTTTAGCTATTTTTGCGTAAGTCCTGTGAAAGTTGAGCAAATTCCCGTTGAAATTGTGCAGCCCTCTTAGCGTTAACATAGGGTAAGATATCTCAAAGTTTAGCCTGTTGATGTGAATTGTAGGAAGCTCATGACCTCGATTCCAAAAACCCCAGCCCAGTTGTATGAAATGGATTTTGTAGCATGGACAGAACAGACTGTGCAACTGATTCGTGACGGAAAATTTGAGCAGGTATACTGGGATGCTGTGATTGAGGAGATTGAAAGCTTGGGACGGTCAGAACGGCGAGAGTTGAAAAGTCGCCTAGAGGTATTATTACAACATTTGCTCAAATGGCAATATCAGTCTAGTTTCCGAAGTGGCTCTTGGCGAAATACCATTGACGAACAACGCAACCGAATTACAGATTTGCTGCAAGAGAGTCCCAGCCTCAAGTCCTATCCAGAAGAAGTTTTAGCCCAGTGCTACCATCGGGGATTGAAAGCTGCTAGCAATGAAACTGAACTATCAATAAATACGTTTCCGGTGGAATGTCCTTATTCCATTGCCCAAGTTCTTGATGCTGAGTTTTTGCCCGATGCAATTAACTTGTAGTCAGAGCAGATTTCAAATTAGTTAAGTAGACCATCTAGGTCTGGTAGCTAGCAAGAGAGCCTATTCTGAATTCTGAATTCTGTTTTAAGCGGTAGTTAATTCGCCTCGCAAAACAGTTATTGCTTGTCCGCCAAGTAAAACGCGATCGCCCCCATCATAATACACCTTCACCACGCCACCGCGACTCGAAGCCTGATAAGCTAAAAACTGATCCTTGTGCAAGCGATCGCGCCAGAAAGCAGCAAGACAACAATGAGCCGCCCCAGTCACCGGGTCTTCATCAACACCTATTCCCGGTGCGAAGAAGCGCGAAACGAAGTCATATTGGGAATCAGGCTCGGCAATACTGGTAACAATCACATCAGAAATAGATAGTGTTTTGAGTAGCTGGAAATTAGGCTGTATTTGCCGCACTAATTCTTCAGATTCTAATTCCACTAAATAACCGATAGAATTCTGTAACACAGATTGATATGGTACACCCAAAGCTTGACTCAGTTCTGGAGGAGCGATCGTTGGTTTTGAGTGATTCACAGGAAAATCTAACTCAATCCACTCACCTTGTAATTTAGCAACGAGTAGTCCACTTTTGGTATAAAAACGTGCAACTTCATCAGATAATAAATGTCCTTCTGACCAAAGTACATGGGCACTAGCTAAAGTTGCATGACCACAAAGCGGTACTTCCACCGTCGGCGTAAACCAACGCAAATTGAAGCCATCATTTTGTTTAACTAGAAAAGCTGTCTCAGATAAATTCATTTCCTGGGCGACATTTTGCATCCAAATATCATCTTGGGGACTAGGCAAAACACATACAGCAGCAGGATTACCAGCAAAGGGTGTATTAGTGAAAGCATCAACCTGAGTAATGATTTGTCCCATAAAATTACTGTTAAAGTAGTATAAGTTTATGTTCGTAAATTTTTCAAACGAGATTTAGGGTAGCGAAAAATAAATTGTACGTAATTTTTAGCTCATATTTAAACAGATAAATAATATAGAGTTTTAATTGACACTCCCCTGGCTGAATAAATTTCCTTTGTCTGACGACACGCTACGCGAACGCTCATTTATTCGCAAAGCCAGGGGATTCTAAAAGTATGTATTCATGAAATCATCAAACGGCAACATAAAGCTAAAAATCTTCAGAGGCATTTTTGCTACTGTGAACTTAGTGTTAATTTGTGGAGGATTAATTAGCTGTATTGGTCAAGCACCGAAGCCACTTGCTCCAACTGAGCAACAAAAACCAGTCCTGCAACCTAATCAACCAAACCCAAGTGACAAGTATAACGACGATAAATTGGATGATAGCAGCGACAATGAAGATGATGAAGATAAAGATAATGATGATAAAGATTAAATAACCTTTATCCTTTTTTTGAGCTTCTATTTATGCTTATTCAACAAACTCCTAGTTCCCTTATCGAAACTCTACGCCACCGACGGCAAAAACTAGCCAACCTGATTGATTTTCCAGTAATTCTGTGGTCAGGTAGCAACAGCCCGCGCAATTTTCCGGCAAATGTTTTTCCCTTCCGCGCTAGCAGTCATTTTCTCTACTTTGCCGGACTACCATTATCAAATGCGGCGATTCGCCTAGAAGCGGGCAATCTGGAATTATTCATGGAAAATCCGTCACCCAGCAGCGCTCTTTGGTATGGAGAAATGCCGACACGCGAGGAAATCGCCGAGAAAATTGGGGCAGATGTGGCTCGTCCACTAACAGAATTAGGATCTTGGGTAGAAGATGCCGCCACACTTGCCACACAAGATGCTGCTACTTGGACGCAGCAATCGCAGCTATTAAATAGATGGGTTTTACCCCAAAGTCCTCCCCAAGGAATTGACTTAGAGTTAGCTAAGGCGATCGTTTCTCTACGCCTCACCCACGATGAAGCTGCATTAGCCGAGTTGGGAAAAGCTGCGGCTGTCACTGTCCAAGCACACAAAGCTGGTATGGCTGCAACACCCCAAGCCAAACTCGAAGCCGAAGTTCGTGCAGCGATGGAAGGGGTAATAATTGCCAACAACATGACCACTTCCTATAACAGCATTGTCACCATTCACGGCGAAGTTTTGCACAACGAACAGTATCACCATCATTTGCAACCAGGGGATTTACTCCTTGCTGATGTTGGTGCTGAAACCAACACTGGTTGGGCTGGTGATGTGACTCGGACTTGGCCAGTATCTGGCAAATTTTCATCTACCCAAAGAGATATTTATCATGTTGTCTTGGCAGCCCATGATGCTTGTATTGCCAAGATACATCCTGGTGTAGAGTATGCGGATATTCATTTGTTAGCTGCCACAGTCATCGCTGAAGGTTTAGTAGATTTAGGAATTCTCCAAGGAAATCCCCAGGATTTAGTAGAAATGGATGCCCACGCCCTGTTTTTTCCCCACGGTATTGGTCATCTATTGGGTTTAGATGTCCATGACATGGAAGATTTGGGAGATTTAGCAGGATATGAAGCAGGAAGAACCAGGAGCGATCGCTTTGGTTTGGGCTACCTGCGTTTAAATCGTCCATTACGTACAGGAATGCTAGTCACAATTGAGCCTGGTTTTTATCAAGTACCAGCAATTTTAAATGATGCCAACGTGCGTTCAAAATATCAAAATCTAGTGAATTGGCAGCGGTTATCAGAATTTGCTGATGTTCGTGGAATCCGCATCGAAGATGATGTTTTAGTTACTACAGAAGGTAGCGAAGTTTTAACAGCTGCATTACCGAATGATGCCAATACTGTAGAAAATCTAGTTAATATCTGAGTCGCCTCTTAGTTAGTGAATCCAGCAGCATTTTTAACATAGAGGCATCGTATTCTTCGTTGGTGTTAGAGTATTGTGCTGGATCTCGATTTACCTGCACTTGGGCAATCTTGATGCTTTCTCCAACTACCTCAAAACGCGCTTTGAAAACGCATAAACCAGTCCAACTACGATGCATGTATAGCCAAGGAGCCTCATAGAAAACGAACCACTTATCTTCCATGCAATCTGGAATTACTCCAGCAGTAATTTGTTCAAATTCTTGCTGTGAGTAAACTTGTTTTACCGTTATATTTGTGAACACACAAGGCATAGGTTCTGTTTTCCAATCATCTCGTTTAGCTATTTTCATGTCTCGAATTATTCGTCTACAGTTTCTGTAGAAAAATAAAAAAGTTATACAATTTAGAATGTTGTAAACCTAATAATACCGTTCCTACCTATCTTTGTCACAAAAAATAAAGTTGTATAATTTTTATTAAAAAAGTTGTACAATTCTTCAAAATCAAGCCCTGTAAGGATTTAGCACTATTCCTTTTTAGATTCAATTACGATGATTTATATTGGGTGCGGTGTGCTTCATCTACAATTACAATGATGTCATTGCTATGAGTACCGCTTGTTCGATGTCATCTTCAGAAATAAAGTTAGGCATAGTTTAGGAAAACTACATAGCCACAGCACCCCCAGCCGTAAAGACTTGTTTTGCTGTTAGTTGCAAATTAGTAAAGATGGAGGAAACCAATGGATCGTTGTTTTGAAACAATCGCTTTTGATACTCATCCTTTACTAATGTACAAATTGTAACAGTAGGCTGCTTTATTTTGCCAATATATTCTCTACCACCTATACCCAAATAATCGACTATCCAATATTCAGGTACACCCAGTAAGGCGTAATCTTCGACTTTACGGGCGTAGTCATTTTGCCAGTTTGTACTGACGACTTCAGCAATTAGTTTGATAGCTTTACCTGATGTAATTACTGGTTGTTGTTGCCACAATGGTTCATTAATTAGTTGTGTTTGATCTAGGACAATAACATCGGGACGAAATGCTGTATTTGTTCCTAATAGTTTAATTAAGCAGCGATGGGGGATAAAGTATGGGAAGTCCTGACGATCAATTTCTACATTGAGTTTGCGCCCAATCAAGGATGATACTTGCTCATGTGGCCCCGTTGGTTCCATGTCGATTAATTCCCCATCAATTAGTTCATAATTTTCGTTATCGCCGTACTCAGCAATAAATTCATCAATTGTGATCGGTTTCGGGGCTGATTTTACCATGATGATTTTTCCTCATAAATAAATCTTAAACTTCGTTAGATGCTTCTAATATCATGTCCGCCTAATCACTTATCATTAAAATCTCTTTGCGTCCCCGCGTCCCCGTGTCTCCCGAAGTTCAGATCGCCGGAAGCCGGCGCTCCGACTTCTCTCCGTGTCATTTGCCGTTTTTATAAATTCCTTGAATTGTTTTTGACATATAGCTTACCTCCTACATGAATTTTAACTTTATTATGTTTCCACAATTTCCCCAGAATCACAGAACATGACTATTCCACAGTTACAGACTTGGCCAAATTTCTGGGCTGGTCAACGTCTAAACCGCGACGGGCGGCGATGTGATAAGCCAATAGTTGTAAAGGAACTACTGTGAGGATGGGGGAGAGTAATTCTTCTACATCAGAAACGGGAAGAAGATCGTTAAAGATTTCGGCAGCTTCGCCATCGTTGACGGGAGTCACACCAATTAACCGAGAATCTCTAGCTTTGGCTTCTTGAGCATTGGAAATAACCTTTTCGTAAACACTACCAGGAATTGCGATCGCCACTACCGGTACTTTCGCATCTAATAAAGCGATGGGGCCGTGTTTCATCTCTCCAGCTGGATATCCTTCAGCATGAATGTAGCTAATTTCTTTTAATTTCAACGCCCCTTCTAAAGCAATGGGAAAGTTAATTCCTCTACCCACAAAAATGAAATCTTGGGTTTCGGCAAATTCGTGGGCTAACTGTTCGCTTAAATTTTCCTGACTTTCTAATGTTGACTCAATGTCTTTAGGAATTTGTCGCAAGCCATCAATAATTTTTTGTAAAGTTTCTTGGGAAACTGTCTGACGATGAGCTGCTAAATCTAATGCCAATGCATAAAAGGCCATCAGTTGGGCGGTAAAAGTTTTTGTTGCTGCTACTCCAATTTCAATTCCTGCTAAAGTACTAATAATATTTGGTACTAAATGGCCAAGGCTACTTTCTGGACGATTAGTAATTCCTAACAGTCGCGCTTCGTATTTAGCTTCTTTTCCCTGGCGGCGTTCTTTTTCCATCGCCAAAGCTGCTAGAGTATCAGCGGTTTCACCAGATTGAGTAACGCCAATAATCAAAGTATTGGCTGTCAATGGTGAAGGTGCATAACGATACTCAGAAGCGTAATGTACCTGTGTGGAAATTCCTGCTAGTTGTTCAATTAAATATTTACCAATTAATGCTGCGTGCCAACTTGTACCACAAGCGACGATATGAATTTGTTCTATATCTGTATATAAATCTTCAGGTAAACCCAGATTGATTGGCGATCGCACATTTTCTTCTACATTATTAAAATAAGCTTCTAAACTAGCTCTCACTACCCCTGGTTGCTCGTGAATCTCCTTGAGCATGAAGTGTTTGAATCCCTGTTTCTCTACCATCATGGGATTCAAATTGAGTAATCGCGGTTGTTTTTTGAGCCTATCGCCAGCGAAATTGTAAATTTCAACGCCCAATGGTGTCAAGCGGGCAATTTCGCCATTTTCCAAAGGTAGCACCGCACGGGTGTAGGCAACGATCGCTGGTGTGTCGGAAGCACAAAAGAACTCCCCTTGACCAAAACCAATCACCAAGGGTGCTTGTTGGCGAACAACAATCAATTCATCAGGATAATCAGCACAAACCACTGCGAGTGCGAATGCCCCTTCTAGGTGGTTAACAGCTTGGCGAATTGCCTCTAAGAAAGGAGATGAGGGGGATGAGGGGGAAAAGTTCTTGAGAAGTTCGGCGATGAGGTGGGGGATAACTTCGGTATCGGTTTCGGAGCGAAAAACGTGTCCTTTTGCTTTGAGTTCTTCGCGTAACTCGCGGTAATTTTCGATAATACCATTTTGTACCACCGCCACTCGCATTGCGGTATCCATGTGAGGATGGGCGTTGTATTCTTCTGGTTTACCATGAGTCGCCCAGCGAGTGTGACCAATACCAATTTGGGCAGGGGTTTCCATTTGTTCTAGTTTAGAACGTAGGTTATGCAGCTTGCCCTTTGCCCGCACACAATGGACTTCACCTTCCCAGACAGTGGCGATTCCAGCCGAATCATAGCCCCTGTACTCTAGTTTTTCCAGCCCAGCCAATAAAATGTCTGTTGCAGCTTGAGTGCCTATATATCCAACGATTCCGCACATTGCTCACACCACTTTTTTTCAGGATGATTAAATCCAGTATAGTTGTTACCACAAACTGGGTGTTTTGCAAAGAAAAAAAGGGGGCTATTTGCTCCCTCTGCCACTAGGTATTGTTATAGATTTTGAGCTTTGACACCGGATTGTGGGTTTATATCTCAGCATTCGGTACTCAGCGAGAACTCTGAGCGCCGGCTTCCGGCGATCAGAACTTCAGTGACTGGCACTCGGCAAGAGCCTTTTAGTAAGCCAGACCAATACTACGAGTTGTTTCAGCGCCCAGGTAAACCCGGATGCTCAAAAAGTCCGTG
>VFQR01000847.1_pt1 | contig 30651 bp, 29 predicted proteins | sample 3512321 | NCBI WGS metagenome assembly VFQR01 (sample SAMN10412374, study PRJNA504923) | tailings metagenome | isolation source: Relicate 3 Philex TSF1 revegetated site | place: Philippines: Tuba, Benguet | collected 2017-08-29 | reverse complement strand
CTGGATTGTACCGTGTTTGGATTGATGACTGTTGCAAATTAAGCTCTTGGAATGGCTCAGAAAACTAAAATCTAGTAGTTCATCGCATTAATTTTGAGAGGCTCAGATCCCCGACTTCTTCAAGAAGTCCGGGATCTGACCACCATGTCAATAAAAGCAAGTTCTTAATTTTGGATAAAGTCGAGTTTAGCTGGAGAAGCGAGAAACATCAACAAAACCTTGATGCAGACTCACAATATTTGAAACTTCAGAATACATACTTCCAACTTTCCCTGGTTGATGGGTAAATAAATCATGACAACCGACAATTATCAGGAGTTCTTGAGCGCGAGAAAAAGCAACATTCACCCGTTCTGGTTTCTTCGCAAATCCCACATCTCCTTTATTATTATTGCGAACCATACTCACAATTACAACAGGTCTTTCCATTCCTTGAAATCTGTCTACAGTACCAGTACGAATTTCTAGAGAAGGGAAAAGTTCAGATTGCAAGCGTTCATCAATTTTTCTTAATTGAGCGCCATAAAATGTAATCACGGCAATTTCTTTTTTTGGTTCACCATTAGCAACTCTAGAAGCCCAAGTCTTCTCAAATTGCTGACACAGACGTTCAATTGCATCAATTTCTGGAGTATTAAAATAAGAAGTTCCGTTACGTTCTTCTAAAAAGTTCTTTTCTATAGGCGTTTTTATCCAGAGAATATGGTGAGATTTTTGGATGATTTCACCTGCTAAATTATGTGCGCGTTTTGTATCGGGTTCCAAAATCCCCGATTCTAGTTTACCGTCATAAAACTGATTGATTGCACCCATAATATAGGGATGCATTCGATATTGTGTAGTCAGCATTTGCTTGATGCTTTCATCGGCAGACTCAAATTGACTTTTAAATAGTGATTCTTCTAAAAATTGGAGTTCGTCTCGTGAATTGCCAATTGTTTGGGCAACTTCTTCTAAAGTGCTAGTATCGAGCATGGGTGGTAGTTGTCGATGGTCGCCTACCATGACTAATTTTTTACCTTTCAATGCGGGAATGAGTAATTCTGGTGGAGTACATTTACTAACTTCGTCAATGATGACGACATCAAAAAATTTAAATTCTTCAGAAAAACCTCTATTTGCAGCTTGCACGCAGGTGATACCGACGACGTTGGCATTATCTAAATATATGCGCCTTAAATCGTCGCTATCACCTTCGGTTGGTGTTCTTAATTTTGCTATCCAATCTTGCACAAAATTCTGATATTTGTTGAGATAGGCTTCTTCTTTTTGGAGTTGTTGTTGCCAAGATTCAAACTGAATATTTAAACTCTGTAAAAATTCTAGATTCAATAAATCACCACTAGAATTTTCTGGGTGAAATTTATCTGGTATTGTTTCCCATTCTTTAAACCACCAGTTTCTTTGGGCGATTAAATTTTCTGATGGCTGTGGTTGTAATTGTTGTTCTAATTCCCGGAGGTTAATTTGCAATTTTTGAAGCTGGTGTAGGGAAGTTTCAGTTTCTTGTTTTAGTTTTGCTAAATGCTCATGTAGAGCAGTTTTAATTATTTCTAGGACAGCAAAAGGTTCTATTAAGGGAATCAAACTTTCCAGCTGACTGATGCAATTTACCCAAGAATGCACTTGCGTTGCAAATTCTTGGGGTTGTTCCCAAATCTTTGATTGTGTTGTGAGATATTGTTCTGCTAAGATGCGTAATTGATTAGGTATGTTTGGCTGCTGAGTAAGCTCTTGCAAGATATTAACAACTTGTCCCAGCTGGAAATTAGCATCTTGCTGCGCTTTTTCTAGTTGATATTCAGTAGCAGAGATTTGCTTTTGGCTAATTTCATTTTTTTGCAGTTCATTTAATTGTTGATGTAGATAATGTAGCTGTTGTTCGGTTTCAGTTTTGACTTTTAAAACGCATCGACGTGCATTTACCAGGATAGTTTCTAGCAATTCTTGTGTAATTCTAGTCAGAGTGGAGTCGATGTTATTCCATTCCCAGGACGCACCATAGGTTTTTTGGATTCTGATTAAGAAAAAGTGGGTATTTTCAACCAGTAATTTTCGCTGTTTGGGGTTGAGCAGTTGATAATTATTATACTGTTGATAAGTTTCTTGCCATTGGGTGCGATCGCTTTGTGATAGCATCATTGGAATCTGACTAAAATTTTGTTGTAAAAAATAACTAAAATTATACTGTTTGCCTCGTCTATCAGTAAAATTACCGTCTATTTCATAAGCGATTGCTTTTGTCAATAAGTCCCATTCTGGCAAGCTAATTTTATAGTTTTTTGGTACTATCGGTAATTTCAATGTATTAGCAAACATCAACAAGCCTAGCGGCAAGTCTACCAGATTATCTGTTAATGGTAAACCTGATTGCTGACAATCTTTCAAAGTTTGATAGAGATGAGAATGGGCTGTAGATTTCCATTCTTTCACTGCTGAGATAATATAATCAATTTCTCTTTGACGGTTTTGCCATATCTGGATTGTTTGCTGTAGGTTTTGTTGCTTAGGAAGAAGTTTCTGATAATCTGCTTGCAACTGATTTAATGAGTCAAAATTCTGTTTAACAGTCTGCACTAGCGCTGTAACTGCTGACATAGTTTCACTGGCATTTTTAGCAGAATTCAAAGCAGTTTTAAATTCTAAAAGTTCCCTTGCGATAGTTTCACGCAACCAAATCGCTAAACCAAAAGCACCGAGTCCTGGACGTATAAAGCCAAGTTCGTCAGTATATTTGATAGATTGACGAACATTGAATAAAAATTCTTCTACTAAACTATTACTTTCTGCGTAAGGCTTAAGAAGTGGTAAAAAATTTGTAACTTCTGGAGATTCCCAATTGATGTTAGGAGCATTATTTAGTAAAATATCTAAATCAAAGATTAGAGATTCAACTTCATTTTTTTGGGCTAAAATTTCTTGATAAAAATTTTCTTGAATTTTAAAATTTTCCTCTAATATTAGCTTATCTTGATGAAATTTACTTTTTTGTTCTTGAAATTTTTTCTCTGTTTTAAAATAGGTTGGAAATTTGGGCAATAATCCCAGTAATTTAGTCAAAAATTGCATATTTTTGAGTCGTTGATTGAGATTATTTTCGCAGTCATTTGCAGTATTTTCTAGCCATCTGCCAATCACTTGGTCTTCTAAAAATGGCTGTCCTTCCTCCCCGACTTTTTCGGCTTTTCCTTTGCGTACAGCCCGAATTACTGGATTGTGAACTAATCGACTCAAGGCGTTATCTACTGCTAAATTAGCTTGAGAAGCGATTAAAGTGCGTCCACCACGCAGGGCAATTTGATAGCAAATTTCGGCGATTACGGTAGTTTTACCAGTACCCGGTGGTCCTTGAATCAAAACCAGATCCTTGGCAGCAAGTACTTTTTCTACTGCTGTTTTTTGTCCGGGATTAGCAGCAGATAATAATAAATCTTGTGGTTGAAGTTCAATAGTTGTTTTGATTTTTCTAGCTTGGGAAGCATCGAATAAAAAGTTACCCAAATATTGATTCTGAGTGTAACCATTATTCAAATCGTCTAACGCTTTTTTCTTGCGTTGAATCTGCTGAATGTCACCAACTGCTTCAAAACATAAAAACCCACTAGCTGGTAATTTATAACGCTCTGTTGCGATATATTCAGCTAAGTCGCGTTCTAATCTGACACTGATGATGCAACGATTGGGATCGACTTCTTCAACAGTCCCTAATTGACGACCACTTAGCCAATTTTTTCCCACAGGAGCAGTTTCAAAAAGTTTTAAATCTTCGTTTCTTGTTTGTTTGGCGCGTTCCCAAAAGTTTTCTAATTCGAGTGAATTTTGGTAAAAGCCATCAAGAGTAGCCGAGTTGACATCAATTTCAAAATTAATCCGCCTTTTGAAGTTATAATTATGATTTACATAACGCACACAAAATTGACGTGCTTTAGCAATTTTTTCTTCAATTTGTAAAAATGCTTTCCAAGCTTTCAGCTGATCTTCTGTAGGCACATAATCGCTACAAAATGGCGTGGCTTTGATACGTGTCAATGTCGCTGGTGGAATGTCGAGATGATGCTGATGATTAGGTAACAAACGTAAGCGACAAGCTACAGAATAGCTGTCAGCATTTCCCCGTGATAATTGTAATAACTGAGCCGAAAGTATCTTTAAACCGTCGCGTCCATCTTTTTGTATAGCTACTGTAAATCCTAATGTTTTTCTTAGCTTTTCCAGTCTTGGGGGTAATTGAAATTCATCGGAGTCTGTTGCTATTGCTAAATCCCAAATTTCTTCTCCTACCTCTTTTCCTGTACCTTTGCGACGTACATAAAATAGACAAGGCTTTTTCCCGACGCATTCAAACATTAACTCATTGGCATGTTCGCGTCGTTGCCGAAATTCCGGATATGCTTGCAGGGCGCTTTCTCCTTCAAGATTGCGGATTAATTTATCAATTGATGAACCGACAAACGTATAACTCCAATCTTCAGAAGATGTTTTAGTTTTTGCGGATTTTGCTATGAGTTTATTTACTGCTAGGCGAATGCGTTCTGCGTCGGGTTCTGATATTGAACTTGTATGACTTTTAACTGCAATGTTGAGTTTTTCGCAAATTAATAATACCTTTTTACTATCTAAATTCAATTCTTTTGATAGTTCGTAGATTCTGAGTTTGACTTTGTTCATCCACTGCTGCCTTGACACACAAAAAATTTTATATTTTAGAACTTTTAAAAAGACTGGTTCAATATAATTATATTCATTGTAACGTTGGTGCTAATCTGGTGAATTATTACCCGAATATTCTTGAATATTTAACCAATCTCAAAACACTTTTTACAACTAATACAAGCATAATTATTATGACACCATAAAACATGGCATCTAATAAAAATGCCACAAAATTTATATTCTGGAAATCTTCAGATCCGATTCTCCCCCAGCCATGTACAGGTGAGCCAGCATTATCGTCATGCAGTATTGGGAATGGGAAACCAGCCGTTAAGGAATTACCACCTATACATGCATTTGTAGGACATGGTTCACTGAAACAAAATCGCTTACAACCAGGAGGATTCTGGTACCACAGTGATAATATAACGAACGGAATTCCTAAGAATGAACTTAATATTATTGCTGCGATCGCCTTTTTAAATTTGCTCATCTCAAGAACTTCTTAAACAATAAATTAATCAATCAAAAAAACTCAATAGGCTACATCAAAGTTTGTACTGCTGATAAACTTGACTCGCGGCGCGATGCAGTAAGGAGTGTCGCCAAACAAGAGATTTCATATCATCAGCATAACCGCCACCAATGACACAAGCGACAGGATAGCCACCACTTATACAAGTACTTAAAACCTGCATTTCTCGACGGAAAATCCCAGTATCAGTTAAAGCTAATTTTCCCAAACGATCGCCTACATGAGGATCTACACCTGCATCATAAAATACTATATCTGGCTTGACTTTAGATAATAAATCTGGTAAGTAATTTGCTAATATTTGTAAATAAGTATCATCTTCCATTCCCACCGCTAAAGGAACATCCAAATCACTGGTTTGTTTAGTACCGGGAAAATTGACTTCGCAGTGCATAGAGAAAGTAAAAACACTCTCATCGTCTTGGAAGATAAAAGCGGTGCCGTCTCCTTGATGAACGTCCAAATCTACAATCAGGATTTTTTGCACAAGTCCGAGTTTTTGTAAAACGCGACAGGCGATCGCTAAATCGTTGAAAATACAAAAACCAGATCCATAACTGGGAAAAGCATGATGAGTCCCACCAGCGGTATTACAAGCTAAACCGTGACTCAATGCCAGTCTCGCTGTGAGAATTGTACCACCAACCGCTACACAGGTACGATTTGCCAACGCTGGACTCCAAGGTAACCCAATGCGACGTTGTGCTTTGGGTTCTAGAGTGCCTTCACAATAAGCTTGAACGTAATTTGGGGTGTGGACTAACTCTATCAATTCTCTTGGCGGACGTTCAGGTGTATGAAATTGTTCTTGATTTGCCACACCATCAGCTAATAGCAATTCGTAGAGTTGGCAGAATTTAGACATCGGGAAGCGATGCCCTTCAGGCAGTGGGGCTACATAATCTGGGTGGTAAATAATTGGCAAGTCCATGTTATTAATTTTGAACCATAGTCTGGTGCCAAATATATCTAGAGATTGTCTGGCAATCAATCATCAGATTGTTTCTACATGAGAAAATTCGTGCAAAAGTGGACTAAATGCAAGCAAATAATACTTATCAAACAGAATTCAGGAGTCAGGAGTCAGAATGGGCTAAACGCCCCGCTACCGCTAACAGAATGAATTTTGTGCTAGCAAATTTATTTTCTGGTTTTTACTTAATTATTTCCAAGCAAGTTAGAACTGGAGATTATATAAAATTAGACGCTGGACAGGAAGGTTATATTACAGACATCACATGGCGCAATACCACAATCAAATAAATTTCCAATAACGTCGTAATTGTACCAAATTATAAATTAGTATAGGCAATTTTCACCAACTATTATTTACCCGCCAAGGAAATAACTTTAACGATGAATGTCGGTGTTAATTATGATAGTGATTTGGAAAAAGTTGAAAAAGTAACTGTGGAAGTTGCTAAAGAAGTGATGCAAGAAATTGCACCTAAATTAATTGCGAATGAACCATATATTAGATTTCACACTTTTGGGGATTTTAGTATAGATTTTACGCTTTATATGCGAGTCAGCGAATTTTTTGACCAGCGAATTGGTAAACATATATTTATTAAAATACCCAACTGAATTCTGATGACTGACGCTAATATTGCTGTTTGATAATCCAGACGCCAACTCCTCACAGGGGTTGGCGTCTGATACCAAATTGGGATAGTGAACGCTTTCCAAAATCCCAAATCTAAAATCCAAAATTTGTATGAGAGTTAAATTGCTAATGCTCGCTTTTCTAATGGTAGTTGAAAGCGATCGCCTGGTGTTGGTTCAATCACCTGAGTTGAAAGATTGTTTTTCTCTAATAGCGAACGAAATTCCCCAACACTTCCTTTAGTTTGAATCAATTTCATCAACAATCCCTCAAATATCACATCACCACCAGCAGCTGTGGGTAATATTACTTGAGGCTGTAAAGCTTTTGCTACTTCTAAAATACTATTTTTTCCATTAATAATTGGCCCAAGTAGAGGTAATGTCATGTCAATAAACGGTGTAATCACTACATCAATAGGCCCAGCTTGCTTAACTTCCGGAGAATGATACCCGTGAGGTTCGTAGTATAAACTTAAACCGCTTTCCAAATCTTTGAGGAAATAACTATTTTCTACCAGAAAAGGGCCAATGGGCGAACCAGGGAAAGCCTTGATTTCAATTTGGTTATCTAAAGTGAAAGTTTCACCATGAGCGAGAGTGGTTACTTTGGTGTAACCTAATTGCTGTACTACCTTGCTTGCGTTGGGAGAAGCTACGACTTTGATATTGTGGTCTAGCTGCTTGAGGGTTGGTGGATGAGAATGGTCTTCTAAACCTTGAGATAGGAGAATTAAATCAATGTTCTCAGGTATTGGGCGATTTTGCGATCGCCAGCCTTTAAATAACCACTCCAAATTACTGAAAATTAACGAATCAACCAGCCAAGGGTCGATTAATATTCGTTTTTGGCCAATTTCCAGCAGCCAACTATTGCTGTCGAACCAAGTTAAGAACATAAATTTTTATGAAGATAACGCCTATCTTCATTATCAATGATGTCAGCTTTCTTGTAGGTACACACTTTTCTGACTTTGCGTGAATAAAAATAGCCGTTATGTCCGATCTTGGTTTCACTCATATTGCCCTTGCAGTTAGCAACGTCGATGCAAGTATCGCATTTTATACAAAATATGCTCAAATGACCGTTGTACATCGTCGCAGCGATCGCACGATTCAATCAGATGTTGCTTGGATTAGCGATCTTACCAGACCTTTTGTGATTGTTTTAATCCAAACAACTCAAGTAGAAGGCTTACTGTTACCACAATCCCATCTTGGAGTAGCTTATCAGAATCGGGAGGAAGTTGATCGCCTGTGCGATGAAGCCCGCACAGAGGGAGTGCTGCTGGCTGGGCCAAATGACTGGGGTCCCCCAGTTGGCTACTGGGCTTATCTTCAAGACCCAGATGGCCACACACTGGAAATTTCTTATGGTCAAGAAATTAATTTTACTGTTAAAGACGCGATTAATCGCGTCTCTACAACTTAATTAAATGGTATTATCTATTACCTGGAGTACGTCCACCTTCATCGTTACTATCGCCGTGGGGGCAGGAATTACCAGGGTCACAGCCCTCAGCACCATTCCCAATACCTTGGTTGCAATAGCGACGCACTCTCTCACGTTCCTCAACTGCAATTTACTGCTGTTGTTGTCCAACAACGTACTGTGAGGAAATGTTTGCTACCTTTCCAGTGGTATACAGTGCTTGATATAGCAAAGCAGACACCTCAGACCTAGTTGCTACCCGTTCAGCATTCAGCAAATTCACATTAGGATAGTTAACAACTATTCCGCGTTGTGTAAGTGCAGCAATCAGACTGCGATGTTCGCTACTAATATTAGTTGCATCGCTGTAAACAGATAAAATCGTATCCGTGGAACCACTAGGTTGATAGTTCAATCCCTGTGCTAAGGCTACCAGAATGTCGAGGCGAGAAAGGCTTTGAGTGGGGTTGAAATCCTTGCCAACAAAAGCATTGAAAAAGCCCATTTGGTAAACATCCCTAATGGCATTGTAAGCCCAATATCGAGTTGAGACATCCTTAAAAGCAATACCTTGGCGAATCTTGCCCTTTGTAAAAGCTTTCCGCAGCATTGCCGCAAATTGGGCACGAGTTACCGGTGTATCTGGGCGGAAAGTTCCATCGGGAAAACCTTCCAGAATTTGCATTGCTGACAATTCGCCAATAAAATCTTTAGCCCAGTGGTTTGTGGAAACATCAGAAAATCCAACTTGGAGGTTGCGAGATACCCCAACTTGGCGATAATTCATTAGTAATTGGCTGACATCGTAGCTGGAGTTTTCGCTGACTTCAGTCACCTCTACCAAATTTCCGGGACTAGCTTGCAAAGCCCGCGCCAAGTCGGAACTAAAAATGCTAAAGGAGGACTGGCGGACTAAAGCGAATTCACCTTGGGTAAAAGATGCAGGATAAACACTACTTGTTTTGACTGTTGATAAACCTTGTACTTGGAAGTGATTAGCTTGGAAAGCTTGGGAACCGCTGAGGAAAGTAACCCTTTGATTGCTGACTTGGGTGAAATAGTCGTAAGTGATAGTACCTGCATCAATAGCGCCATCTTGGTCAGCATCAATACCATAAACAGTGCGAATAACTCGATATTCTGTTGGTTTAGCCGACAAAATCAGATTAACTGCGGTATTCGCCGATAAACACTCAAATTCGCTATAGCCAATAAAGCGGTTTTGTAGATCGTATAATCGCACAACAATGCGATCGCTAGTTTTTAACCCCTTAACAAATTTGGCTTTTTGCTTAATCTTGTACTTGTAATCACCCAAAAATCGCTCTTTTAAAAAGTTATTGTTCTGTTTACTCTTAACAGAAACGCGGGCAATTACTTCTGAAAAATTACCGGATGGTTTCCAAATTGCCAGACTAAAACTTGTTTTTTTAGTATTGACTTTAGTGCGGCTTTCTGTGGTTACAGTATTACTGCTTATTTGTACTTCATTATCCGCTAAAACTTGTTGCTCAGTGGAATTATCTGGTATTTGGGCGACGATGGTAGAGAACCCTGAAGTTGCGTCAGCAGAAACTATTGGCGAAAACATTGCCACAGTACTTGCAGCAAGAACAAATTTGCCCAAAAGACCAAAGTAACTTTGATTTGTGTTTTTCATCTCACACTACCATTCGTCTAAAAAGTCAAAGGGATATTTGGTATCCCTGACTTATTAATCCCTTGTGCTAGATGAAACTAACATCTCAAATTCTTCATCTAGAAATCTGCTTTTAACTAGATAGCCATGATTAAATATAAGATGTCATTGCGAACGCAAGGCTGGCAATGACACGACATATTATATTTATTTATGTCCATCTACTTGTTTCAAGAATTGATTATAAATCGAACCGCAGAGGACACAGAGGGCACTGAGAAATAAAAGTTTCAGAGAGTTATTGCCTAAGTTCAATCTTTCTCTCTTCTCTCTGTGTCGTCTGCGCCTGGAGTGGTTCGTAAAAAAAGATTTATTTCAGAAATAAATTTGGAGGCTACCCTCCCGCAACACTACCCGAACAGACCTTTTGACATTTTGGATTTTGAATTCCTCATCCAAAATCCAAAATCTCAAATCTAAAATCCCCTGAGGCGCAAGATTTAATGCCAGAGAACATTAATATATTTAAGAGTACTTTATAAATCTTTATAATGACTGGAACTACACAGCAGCTAACAACAGCTACCACCATTAAAAAATTCTTTTGGACTTGGCAGGGCTATAAAATTCAGTATACCGTTATGGGTACAGGCCGCCCTTTAGTATTAGTTCATGGCTTTGGTGCTTCCATTGGCCACTGGCGGAAAAACATCCCAGTTTTAGCAAACGCTGGCTACCAAGTTTTTGCTTTGGATCTTTTGGGTTTTGGTGGTTCCGATAAAGCACCCATTAATTACAGTGTGGAAGTTTGGGTAGAACTGCTGAAAGATTTTTGCACAGCCCACATCCAAGAACCCGCTGTATTTATTGGTAACTCCATCGGCGCACTTTTGAGTTTGATAGTACTGGTAGAACATCCAGAAATTGCTGCTGGCGGTGTTTTAATTAACTCTGCGGGTGGTTTGAGTCATCGTCCCCACGAATTGAACCCGCCGCTACGCATTGTGATGGCAGCTTTTAATCGGGTTGTGCGATCGCCAATTACAGGCAAATTTGTTTACAATCGCATCCGCCAAAAAGCCCAAATTCGTCGCACACTATACCAAGTTTACCGCGATCGCCAAGCCGTCACCGATGAATTAGTCGATTTACTTTATACTCCCTCTTGCGATCCAGGGGCGCAACAAGTTTTTGCTTCCATTCTCACTGCGCCTCCCGGCCCCAGTCCAGAGGAACTATTGCCGAAAGTAGAACGTCCTTTATTGGTAATTTGGGGTGCTGACGATCCCTGGACACCAATTACTGGGGCAAAGATTTACGAAAAGGCACGTGAGAATGGCAAAGACATCAAAATAGTTCCCATTCCCAATGCCGGTCATTGCCCCCACGATGAAGTTCCAGATATTGTTAACGCCCAAATTGCCCACTGGTTAGGGCAGATTTGACAATTTCGCGCATAGACAAGCCACTACCCAACTTTTCCAAACCAAAACAAGGGCATCAGTTTGTGTTTATGCGCTTTCGGGCGAGTAGAGTAGAAATTCGGTTAACAATCTGGGTGAGTCGCTCTTAATTTTGAATTGCACCTTGACAAAATCAAACTCATGTGGTGGGTATAATGGAGCTTGATGTGTGTAATGGACATAAAAGGGTAATTCCTTTGAGTCACCATCCAGATTTTTCCCAACAAGGTTATCAAGTCATCAGCGAACTAGGACGCAACACAGAAGGGGGACGCGTTACTTACTTAGCTAATGTCCTTAATGGCGATCGCCAAGTAGTAATTAAAGAGTTTTCTTTCCCTAGTGTGATTGCTGATTGGTCTGGCGTGAAAGCCTATGAACGCGAAATTGAAATATTGCAACAACTGAATCATTCGCGCATCCCCCGCTATATAGATTCCTTTGAAATGCCAGGGGCTTTTTATATGGTGCAGGAATATAAAAATGCCCCATCCTTAGGTTCAAAATGCAGCTTTTATCCCGAACAAATTAAGCAAATTGCTCTATCAATCTTAGAAATTTTGGTTTATCTCCAAAAGCAAATTCCGCCAATTATTCATCGGGATATCAAACCAGAAAATATTTTGATTGATGAACAACTAAATGCTTACTTAGTTGATTTTGGTTTGGCTAGAATACAGGATGAAAAAATAACTCTGAGCAGCTTTGTAACCGGAACCCCAGGCTTCATGCCACCAGAAGAACAATTTGGTCATCCCCTCACAGAAGCATCAGACTTATATAGTTTAGGAGCAACATTAATTTGCTTACTGAGTAACACTCGTTCTGTTGATATTGGTAAATTAATTGATGATAATTATCGCTTTAATTTCCAGAAATTAGTTCTTCAAATTAGTCCACGTTTTGAATCGTGGTTAATGAAAATGGTGCAACGCAATCGCAAACGCCGCTATCCCAATGCGACTATTGCTTTGGAAGCACTCAAGCCAATTGAAGTTGTTGGTAGTGGTACTGGAATCGAATATTTAATCCGGACAATTAAACCTTTAAAACGAGCTACTGTAGTGGGAATAGTTACTGCCATGACATTGGCTACTTTGGCGGCAACTTTGATGAGTTGTCAGCCTGGTATTACAGTCAGGCAATTATTAGAAAGCAAAGAATGTCAAGATTTTGATTTTAACGGCAGTTGTCAACAAAAAACTGAAGATTAAATTAGAACTCAGAATTCAGAATACAGAATTCAGCAATGCTTGAAGTGACGGACTTAAATCCGTTTATAGCATTTCCCAATAAGCGTGAGGTACTTGGTAGGGGCGCAAAGCTTTGCGCCCCTATAAATTTATGTACCTCATTTGATTGGGAACCGCTATATTCAAACGCTAACCCAACATCAAGATCTACTACCATTGCACCCTCAATTTTGGTCATTGCGATTAGATCCCGACAGTTGAATTATCTCAGAAAAACGTGAATACTTAACCACGTCGGTAGGGGGATAATCCGCTGACACTGCAACTAACCCAATTTTTATATCCTCGAAATAAATCACACCCCCAATACGTCCTTGAATTTGGAAAGGGCCATGAAAAAAACGATACTTTGCAATGTAAATCAGGAAAAAGTCAGTAATCTTTATTGACCTGCCAAACATTTGCTCACAAGTTTTGTGGAGGACAGTATTTAGATATTCATTATACGCAGGCTCACCCAGGTCAGTAAATTTTGGGTGATCCGCAAAATTATCCATGTAAAATAACCAGATATTCGACAAATCTGCTTCATTCGTCAGTTTTTGTTTAAGTTCGTGCAATCGATGGATTTTCATAGTCTGGATATTGAGGAGGTGGGGCGAGCAGACAATACTGTTAAAAATCTACCACAGCGATCGCTCCCACACCTCATTGAGGATTGCTATATCTGCATCAAGCATCCAATCCAATTTGCTTTGCCATTCACTCTAAGCAACAGAGTATTAACTCGCAGCTAAATTTCCCCAACCAACGTAAGGCAATTTTGCCGCCGTTGCCCGGACTTGATCTGCATTAGCTACTAACTGACCGCAAGCATCCCAAGTCCCAGAAATAAAGGTGCTTCTTGTACCTTCACTAATCAAAACTGAGGTAGTGAAATCGCCAATTTGTACTTGTAAAGTTTCCAGATTCACTGTGACATTTGCTTGGGGATCAGCAGCTACTAATTCTTGTAATTGTTTGACATTAGCAGCATCGGCTGTGAGACAAGGTATCCCCATTGCCACACAGTTACCAAAAAAGATTTCGGCAAAACTTTCACCAATTAATGCTTGAATTCCCCATTTTGCGATCGCTTGGGGTGCATGTTCTCGTGATGAACCACAGCCAAAATTTCTATTAACTATTAAAATCTTTGCCCCTTGGTACTGGGGTTGGTCAAAGGGATGTTCACCGTTTAATGCTGTGCGGTCATCAATAAACGCACCTTCGCCTAAACCATCAAAGGTGATGGCTTTCAAATAGCGGGCGGGAATAATGCGATCGGTATCTATATCATTACCCACCAAAGGGATGCCGCGTCCTGAAACTGTTTTAACTTCACTCACCATATTTGGGGATTGGGGATTGGGGATTGGGATCAGGGAGATGAGGGAGATGAGGGAGTGTGGGGAGATGGGGGAGTGTGGGGGAAAAAGAATTTATGCTTCCTCTCACACCGGACACACCTCCAATGCCCCATACCCCATGCCCCATGCCCTTTTAAAAATTACAACAACTCACGCACGTCAGAGACTTCGCCTTTAATGGCAGCAGTGGCCACCATCGCTGGACTCATTAATAATGTGCGACCAGAGGAGGAACCTTGTCTTCCTTTAAAGTTGCGGTTGGAAGAGGAAGCGCTGATTTGTCTTCCTTGTAATTTGTCGGGGTTCATGGCTAGGCACATGGAACACCCTGGTTCACGCCATTCAAATCCAGCTTCTTGGAAGATTTTGTCTAGTCCTTCAGCTTCTGCTTCTTGCTTCACCCTTTCGGAACCAGGGACGACAAAAGCTTTGATTCCCTGGGCAACGTGGCGACCTCTGGCGATTTTGGCAGCTTCCCGCAAATCGCTAATTCTGCCGTTGGTACAACTACCAATGAAGCAGACATCGATTTTGGTGCCTTTGATTGGTTGACCAGGGTATAAATCCATGTAGCGGTAAGCTTCTTCGGCAACAAAGCGGTCTTCTTCGGGCAATTCTTCTGGCTGAGGAACATACTGGTTGACGCCGATACCTTGACCGGGAGTGATTCCCCAGGTAACGGTGGGAGGAATTTCCCCGGCGTCAAAAACTACCACGTCGTCATATTCAGCATCAGCATCAGTTTTGATGGATTCCCACCAAGCCACTGCTTTGTCCCAATCTGCACCTTTGGGGGCAAAATCTCTGCCATTGAGGTAATCGTAGGTAACTTGATCCGGATTGACGTAGCCGCATCTGGCACCACCTTCGATCGCCATATTGCAAACTGTCATCCTCTCTTCCATATTCATTTGTTCAAAGGTAGTACCTGCAAATTCGTAGGCATAACCCACGCCACCTTTAACACCAAGGGTGCGGATGATATGTAAAATTACATCCTTGGCGTAAACACCTTTTTTGAGAGTGCCGTTAACTTCAATTTTGCGGACTTTCAGTTTCGAGAGGGCAAGGGTTTGGGAAGCGAGAACATCCCGCACTTGGCTAGTACCAATCCCAAATGCGATCGCCCCAAATGCGCCATGACTAGATGTGTGGCTATCTCCACAAGCGATGGTCATTCCTGGCTGGGTCAGTCCAAGTTCTGGAGCAATCACATGAACTATGCCTTGACTCCCAGAACCAATATTGTAAAAAGTTATGTTATTTTCTTGACAATTTTGTTCCAGCGCCTGAATCATCTCTTCTGCCAAAGAATCGACGAAAGGACGTGCCTGATTTTCTGTAGGCACAATATGGTCTACCGTGGCGACAGTACGCTGTGGAAACAGTACTTTTAAATTTCTCTCACGTAACATAGCAAAGGCTTGGGGACTGGTGACTTCGTGAATGAGATGAAGCCCGATAAATAGTTGCGTTAGTCCTGAGGGAAGTGTACCAACGGTGTGTAAGTCCCAAACTTTATCGAATAAAGTACCTTTGCTCATACGTCAATCGGTGTTTAATGAGTCAGACTTCTCATAGTATCAAAAAAAAGTCAAACTTTTTCTATAGGATTTATTGACCAGGGGAGTTGGGGAGATGAGGGGATGGGGGGATGAGGGAGATCGGGGGATGAGGGAGTCTTTAGACAGGGGGGACAGCTATTACCTCAACACCGTCTTTCAACCCCTTATATTCCAAAAACATCCGCAACTGGTAGAACGCCCATGAATTACTTCTACGGCGTTCTGTTTTGTTACGCGGATGAAGGTTTGTACGTTCACGAATGCCTGTCAAATCCTCAATCGCTACAAGTGCTTGTTCACTTTTGGCAGTTCTAATGATTGTTTTTGAAATATTGTGGTTAACCCACGCTTGAAATCGTCTTTCCCGCCCCGATAGCCGTGCCAAAACCTGCAGGACATGATATAACTTACCAAATTGCAATTTGCTGTATATCGGCTTTGTCGTCAAGTCTGCTCACTTCCATCACTGTTTCCTCTCACCAAGTAATCTAATACAACACTGATGCGGTCTAGAGCAGTGCTAGCTGTTTGCTGAAACTCTTGTAACTGACTAACATCAGTTCGTAATTCTCTGATTTGGACACCTTGTTCTCTCATCTCACGAGCTAAAATCTCAATTCCCTGCTGGTGAATGTTCGCAGTTTCTATTAGCGCACTGACGGACTGCCTTAGTTCATCAGTAGTTTGCCTGAGTTCCGCCGTAGATTGTCGCAGTTCCGCCGTAGATTGCCGTAGCTCGGCATTCACAATTACTTGATTATCAAGCTGCTGTGACACGCGCTCTAGTGTTGCTTCTATCCGGTCTAATCTATCTGGTTGGTTTTGGGTCATAAAAAATCCTTTTGGAAGTTTGGGCGATCGCAACCCCGATCCCAAATGCGATCGCTCTCAATCTGGGTAAGTTTTACCACTACACTAGGCTTCCAATTAAAAAGCCGCCCTCTAAGGCGGCTTTTTGTTATATGGGCAGTACCAGACTCGAACTGATGACATCCTGCTTGTAAGGCAGGCGCTCTACCAACTGAGCTAACCGCCCTTGTGTCTCACGATTATATAATATAGCAAAAGATTTTCCATTGCGCTAGTGTTTTTGGAAAAATATTTTTTAACCACAAGCATCAGAGAATTATAGAAAGAGGAAGCCCACCCCTTCAAGGGATGGGAGGATGTCAAAAAAGTCCGTTAACTGTTAACACGGTCAACCTGAAATCCAGAGGTGGGAATAGTTCAATTCCGTCCTTGCCAGCGCTGAATTGGGATACAGTCAATATCTAATTGATCTAAAGCACGGGCAACTACAAAATCAACTAAATCCTCTATGGTTTGCGGATTGTGATACCAGGCGGGAATAGCGGGGACAATTCTAACTCCAACTTCTGCTAAGGAAGTTAAGTTACGCAGATGAATCAAGCTAAAAGGGGTTTCACGGGGGACAATCACCAATTTCCGACCTTCTTTGAGTTGGACATCAGCTGCGCGTTCTAGTAAATCGGAACTCAAGCCGACTGCTAGCTTGGCTACTGTACTCATGCTGCATGGAATAATCATCATCCCCAGAGTGGCAAAGGAACCACTGGCAATTCCAGCACCAACATCACCCCAAGGATGACAGCGTAGTTTACCAGAAAGTGGGACTCCTGCTTGCTCTCGCCAGAATTGTTCTTGCCCTGTTGGTTCTGGTGGCATCCGAGTTTCCTGTTCTGACTGCCAAACCATGTAAGTTGATCTAGAGGCGACCAGTTCAATACTATATTCTGCTTCCAACAGAAATTTGATAGCGCGAACGGCGTAAATCAGACCAGATGCGCCCGATACGCCTAAAATCAGTGGTTTAATTTTATTTGACACATAATTCCTAAATGTATTTACTCATCCTCTCCATAGGGGTCTAGGTCATCGGATTCCATGTCATTTCCTAAGTACAGGTCGGAAAGATCTTCATTAGAGCTACTGCCAGCTAAACCTTTGGCTACACCATCGCTACCGACAGTTACCAAATCAATTTGTTGACGGTAGTAATCAACACTTTTAACTTGCACGGCGACGCGATCGCCTAGTCGATAGGAAGCGCGATTTTTGCGGCCAAACAGTGCTTGCTGTCTGGCGCGATATTCATACCAGTCATCTTTGAGAGAACTGACGTGTACCAATCCTTCGACCCTCAGGGGTACACCAAGGTTACTGCTGGATTCAATCGCCTCTGCTGGGACTTCAATTTCCACAAAGAAGCCGTAGGATTGAACACCGGTAATCACGCCTTGAAATACCTCACCAATGCGCTGCTTCATCAGCTGGGCTTTTTGCAGTCCCGCTAAATCAGCTTCGGCTTCTTGGACTTCTTTTTCTCGGTCGTTGATTTGGACAATTACCCTAGTCAAGTCGCTTTGCAGTTCTTGTTGCAGTTCTGGGGGTAAAACGTTCCAGTTGATTTCTTCGTGGCTGGAAGAATGGCGCAAGTTCACTCGCTCTCTCACACGGGTGTTACGGCGATCGCGTCCATGTTCGAGTAGTGTATAATACACTCTTTGCATCAGCAAATCTGGGTAACGCCGCAGGGGGGCACTAAAGTGGACATATTGCCCTAGTGCCAGACCAAAGTGAGATCCTTTGGTGGTGCTGTATGCAGAGGGTTTGAGAGTATCTTGCAACAAATAAGTCAGAACTTGCTCCGAGGGAGATTCAGCAAAAGCTCTAGTCAAATGTTGATAATCTAATGGTTGGATATCTACTTCTGGATCTAAGGTGAGGTCAACGCCTAAATTGATTGCCAATTTCAGCATTTCTTGGACATCTTCGATATCGGGTGTGCCTTGGACTCGCCAGATAGCGGGAACACCAAGGGCATTTAAGTGAGTTGCCATTATTTGATTAACTAGTAGCACCAACTCAGTCAGTAGCGATCGCACTGGTAAATCGTTGACTACCACAGCCCCCAGAATTCCCTCATCATAATAGGGGTTTTGGCTGGGCGGCAGATTCAATTGGAGGCTACCACGATTCAACCTCACTTGTTTTAAATCTCTTTGCAAGGCTTGGAGATTTTGCAGGATCTCCAACACTTCTGGGGATTGATTGTGAAATTCACCTGCCAGAATTTCGTCGGCTTGTTCTGTAGTTAGTGCAGTCTCAACGTTGATGACGCTCTTTTGAATTTCCCACTCTACTATTTGTCCTGATTTGGGATCGATGGTAATTAAAAAAGAGATGGTTAAGCGATCGCTTCCCGGTACTAAAGAACAGCGTTCTGCCACAATTGGGGGCAACATCGGCAGTATTAATTCTCCTAAATACACTGATTTGCCTCGTTTGAGTGCTTCTCTGTCGAGGGCTTCATCAGGTTGCACATAGTGAGAAACATCAGCGATGTGAACTCCCAAAAGCCAATTTCCGCTGGGGTTTCTTTCCAAACTAAAGGCGTTTTCGATTACTTTGATGTCTCCATTTACGCCTTCGACACTAATGGTAAAAACATTACGTAAATCCAAGCGATTTTTCAGGTCTGCTTTTAAGAGCTTTTTGGGCAACTTGCCAGCAACTTCGAGAACATTATCCGGAAAAGTACGGGAAAGATCGTGCTTACATGTTACCAAATCTATATCAGCAGCAGCTTCGGCATCACTGCCGAGGATTTGCACTACTCTACCCAAGGGGGGGTATTGGGCTAACGGATAACGCAAGACTTCTACATGGGCGAGATGATCGATCGCTTCTTCTAATTTCGCACCATTGGCTTGGATCTTGAGTTCAAACAGCAGTCTATCGTCTAGAGGCACAGCCCGAAAACCGCTTTCTACTTGCTTAATTCGTGCCAGTAATGTGTGGTTGGAACGCTCTAAAATTAGCTTTACTTCTCCTTCGGGAGAGCGTCGGCGACTGCCTTCTTTGAGAACTCTTACCAAAACGCGATCGCCATTCCAAGCATTACTCAAATGACTTTCACGAATGTAAATATCCTCAGCACCTTCCACATCTTGAATCGCAAAGCAAAAACCTTTACTAGAACAGCGGAGTTTTGCTTCGATGATTCCCTCTTCCATAACACGGCGATATTTGCCCCGTTCTTTCACCAAAATACCGATTTTTTCGAGAACATCTAAGGCTATGTGAAGTTTTTGTAAACTTTTTTCATCTTCACAACCAAGTTTCTTTTCCAAAACTTTACGAGCCACCAATTTATCATCGGTGAAATTGGCAAGGAGTGTAGCGATTGAAAATTCCATGCAGTGAACCGACCTTTGGTCAAAACATCATTTTTTTAATCTGGTTCTTTCCTGTATGCCCTCACCAAAGAAGGCGAAAAGTGACCCCTGCCGATTGACAAAGGGTAAAGGAGAAAGGGGAAAAAGACCGACCTTGAGACCTTTCCCCTTTTCCTTTTAACCTTTCCCTTCTTGTGTTTTCCCTTTCACCTTTACCCTGATTAAGAGCCTAAAGGGTTTTGACGGCTTACAGAAACAAGCTGGAAACGAATTGCCCTGAGGCAAGGCTTCCTGATTTCCGAGGAAAGGAAGCCAACCTACCGTTGCGGGAAACTGCTCTTGAAGTTGTGTTGAGCCGAAGAAGCCGACCCACGGACAACTCTGAGCGTTTTTTGGACTTCTCACTGCACGATGCTCTCAGAGTTTGCTTGGGTTTAAATTCCTTCATCTAACCAAACTTAGAAAGTACACCTGATTAAGATTTAGCCCCGCTAGGTAATTACGCGACGGTTTTTGAGAAGCTGGGTTTGGAGAACTCTCCATGCTGCCCAAAGCGTTATACAGGGGAGCCACTGCGGTCTTGGGGTCTGGTGCCACTCCCTTCAAGCCGGGAAACCCGTCCAACGGGGTGGCTCCCCAAGTGGAGGAGGCAGTGACGGGTACGCAGGGGGTTCCCCCCCATGAGCAACTGCCGTCAGCTGGTGCGGAAACCACAGGTGTTTGATTGTCTAGATTGAAGGTAATTTTACGCCATTAGACTCTGATTTTTAACTAGGAGGAACTGCTGGTAAACCCAATTTTTCCACACGTAGAATCGGTAACAATTAGGCGAGCAGCTTAATAAGCAGTGAGGGCGAACCTTATCTTCATTATTGTAGATTTAGAGCGCACTTCCACAAAATAGTTATGGATATTAAGTTGGGTAAATAGTATAGCATTACAGACAAAACTACCCTGGTAAGTTGTCACTAGCCAAAAATTTCCTCAAAAAAGAGCTACTGCTACAATTGGGACACGGAGCAAAGCAAGAATATTACTCTATGGCATGGGTGATTGGGCATTGGGCAGAGGGGCAGATTTTCTCCCCTGCTCCCTGCTCCCCTGCCTCCCTCATCTCCCCCATCTCCCCACTCCCCTTTAGATTGGTAACAGTACTATGTTGGCTCAATTCCAGAGCTTGTATCCCAACGGCAATCTGATTTCTGAATTAGTCCAAATTTTTCAAGGAAAATATATTGTCCGGGCAAGCGTACAAATTGAAGGTGTAACCCGTGCTACGGGTATGGCAGCAGCAGAAACAGTAGAAGTAGCAGAAGACCAAGCCAGAACGAGGGCATTGATGGTTTTGGGAATTACTAATGCGCCACAGGAATCAATTTCTCAAGCACAACTAAATCCTTCATTGAACACCAAAGGAGGATTGAGTGAGTCTAGTTATTCCCCTACAAAAAATGAGGATTTTGTTGCTCCTCAGTGGTCAGTCGTCAACGACAAAGAAATATCCATACCGTCCTCTAGACAACGGAACCTCAAACTAGAACCAGTAACGACTGAGAATTTAGATCCGCCAAGTGCTACCAGCAAAATAGAACTGACATCTGACACGCCAAGCACAAGCAATACCTACAACCAAGATTTAGGTCAAGAGTTTGCTTTAACTGCTAACCAACAACTAGAATTTGAACCGCCAGCCGAAAACTTGGAAACAATTTCTGGTAATCAGATGGAACATCAAACCTTTCCAGGAATTTCTGCTAGTAATGTCACACCATTTACACCTCGGAATTATACTCCTCAAGAGGATGCAGTCCCGCAAATAAGTACAAGCAAGAGAAAGAAAAAAGCTGAACCCGTAGATTTATCCGATGTCATTGCCAAAACAGATGTTGAACTTCAGCGTTTAGGCTGGACACCAGACCAAGGACGGGAGCATTTGATTAAAACTTACGGCAAGCGGGGGCGTACTTTGCTCACTGAAGAAGAATTGCACGGATTTCTCAAATACCTCCAGTCTCAGCCAGATCCGCTAGCGGGATTTTAGTTAGTTAATAGTCATTTGTCTTTTGTCATTTGTGATTTGTAAAGACTAATGGCAAAAGACATAGGCTATTGAAAGACTAGTTAAGCTATGGAAGGTTTTAATTTCTCTAAAGTAATAGCTCAAAAAATAGATGTTGAAATGCAGCGGTTAGGCTGGACAAAAACCAGGAACAGGAACATCTGATTAAAACTTATGGCAAGCGATCGCGTAGTTTACTTACAAAAGAAGAATTACTATACTTCCTCAATTACTTTAGAACTCAATCGATATCAGCAATATTATGGGAAATTCTGATTGCTCGAATCCATACCGAAACAGAGCAGTTAGGCTGGACGCAAGAACACAGACGGGAACATCTCATAAAAAATTATGAGAAGCGAACGCTTAGTTTGCTGACTGAAATAGAATTACTAGACTTCCTCAAATACCTTACAACATCTCAACCAGCACCAAAATTAGACGAAATTCTGATTACTCAAACACATATAGAACTTCAGCGTTTAGGCTGGACACTAAAACAAGCAAGCGAACATCTAATTAAAACTTACGGCAAGCAAGGATGTCTTTTACTCACCTATGAGGAATTACACGAATTCCTCAAATACCTCCAATCTCACCCAGACCCATTAGGTTGATTTTAGGTGTGAGTGCTGAGTTGAAATTCTGCTCATCAGCACTCAGCACTTTAAACTAGGGCTACCGGACGGCTACCAGCCGCGTGGCGGTCAATCACTTGGTCAATCAAGCCATATTCTCTAGCTTCTTCTGGCGACATAAAGAAGTCACGTTCTGTATCTTCAGCAATGCGCTCAATTGGTTGACCTGTATGTTCGGCTAAATAGTCGTTTAACCGCTTCTTATGGTAGAGAATTTCCCGCGCCTGAATTTCAATATCAGTCGCTTGTCCTTGAGCGCCGCCTAGAGGTTGATGAATCATAATCCGAGAATGAGGTAGACTCATCCGCTTACCTTTAGTACCAGCACTGAGGAGGAAAGCACCCATACTCGCCGCCAATCCTGTACAAATAGTACAAACATCAGGGCGAATGTGTTTCATAGTATCAAAAATGCCCATGCCAGCCGTCACTGAACCACCGGGAGAATTGATGTACATATAAATGTCTTTCTCCGAGTCTTCAGCATCCAAATACAGCAGTTGGGCAACAATCAAGTTGGCGATGTTGTTGTCAACTTGTTGTCCCAAAAAGATGATGCGCTCACGCAACAGCCGTGAGTAGATGTCAAAGGCGCGTTCACCTCGACCCGATTGTTCAATAACGATAGGAATCATGAAACTAGCGTGTTTGTGGCTATATTAAATACATTTTATCGATGAGAACAGGAAACTGGAGTTTATCCTTCTGTTCTCTAGGAGATAAGAAATAGAATTTTAACTCTTTTGAGCTTGAGTTGCACTCAGGGCACTTTTTCACTGCAAAAGCTGTCTTGAAAGATATCCCTGTTTGGGGAAGAACAATCAAATAACTCCGAGTGTTACCAAGGTCATATTTCAACCTTTGCTGTGTGACTTTGGCGACGTAATGATTTGACTTGCTTGGGAAATTGTATTAAATGAAAGTCACATTTTAAACATTTCTTCAGAATTTCCCTCGACATTTGTCAAATTATTTTTGTTAGATTCGGTAAATCGATAGTACGAGGTGTATTTAGAATAACCAGTCCTAATTGAAATGCTATCCATTTAGAGAGAGACGTGCCATGCGGGAAAAACTTGTACAAGCCGCCATTATCACCTTCTTGCTCCACCTGATAGCAGGACTTAGCCCGAATACTATAGTTCAGACAAAAACAGCATCACCTGTGCCCCAAACGCCAACAAATATTATCGTTAGTTTGCTATTGCGTACTTTTGAGTAAAAAATTTTACAAATTGCACAGGTGTAGGTGATATTCAATACTTATACTGGTGGTCGATCGCATAAATTCTGCTAGGCTGCAAGATCCCCGACTTCTTCAAGAAGTCGGGGATCTAACCCCTCGCAAAACCTCATAACTTTTGCGATGAACCACCAGTGCTTTTTAACCCAATAAACTTGGGTTTCTGTGTTATGCACATAGCAATCTAGACGAACATTCCTGGCAACAGGGTAGACTGAGCAAAGAAGGCAACTATTTGCATTTGATTATGACTAATCGCCTTGCTGAAGCTAAGAGCCTGTACCTCCAAAAACACGCCGAAAACCCCATTGACTGGTGGCCTTGGTGTGACGAAGCACTTGCAACTGCGAGGGCGCAAGATAAACCGATTTTTCTCTCCATTGGTTACTCTAGTTGCCACTGGTGTACTGTAATGGAAGGCGAGGCTTTTTCTGATCTAGCGATCGCCAATTACATGAATGCTAATTTTCTTCCCATCAAGGTAGATCGAGAAGAAAGACCAGACCTCGATAGCATCTACATGCAAGCTTTACAAATGATGAGTGGTCAAGGGGGTTGGCCTTTAAATGTCTTTCTGTCCCCAGAGGATTTAGTGCCGTTTTACGCTGGTACTTATTTTCCTGTAGACCAACGCTATGGTCGTCCTGGCTTTTTACAAGTGTTGCAAGCACTACGTCGTTATTACGATACAGAAAAAAAAGATTTACAACAACGCAAAGCCATAATTATTGAGTCGCTGCTCACCTCTGCGGTCTTGCAAGACGCCACAACCAATGAGCTAGAAGACCATGAATTACTCAGGCAAGGTTGGGAAACCAGCACAGGTATAATTACTCCTAATCAAACTGGCAATAGCTTTCCCATGATTCCCTACGCAGAATTAGCTCTGCGGGGAACTCGATTTAATTTTGAATCTCGGTATGATGGCCAGGAAGTTTGTACTCAGCGGGGACTAGACCTAGCACTGGGAGGAATTTATGACCATGTGGGCGGTGGGTTTCATCGCTATACTGTTGACCCGACTTGGACAGTACCCCACTTTGAAAAGATGCTCTACGACAATGGACAAATTGTTGAGTATCTAGCTGGTTTGTGGAGTGGAGGAATACAAGAGCCAGCTTTTGAAAGAGTGATCGCCGGCACCATAGAATGGCTAAAACGGGAAATGACCGCGCCCGAAGGTTACTTCTATGCCTCTCAAGATGCTGACAGCTTCACCCAAGCCACAGCAGTGGAACCAGAAGAAGGAGCCTTTTACGTCTGGAGTTACAGCGAACTAGGACAACTGTTAACCTCTGAAGAACTGACGGAATTACAACAACAGTTTACGGTAACCCCTAACGGTAACTTTGAAGGTAAGAATGTTTTACAAAGACGCCATGTCGGGCAACTGAGTGCAACACTGGAAACAGCACTGAGCAAATTATTTACAGTCCGCTATGGTGCTAGTCCTGAGTCACTTGAAACTTTTCCCCCTGCACGCAACAATCAGGAAGCAAAAACTACTAACTGGCCGGGTCGCATTCCCTCGGTGACAGATACGAAAATGATTGTCGCCTGGAATAGCTTGATGATTTCTGGTTTAGCTAGGGCTGCAGGGGTGTTGGGACAACCGCCATACCTGGAACTAGCAGCACAAGCAGCGAATTTCATTTTAGATAATCAATTTGTTGATGGGCGCTTCCACCGACTGAACTATCAAGGAGAACCGACGGTTTTAGCTCAGTCTGAAGACTACGCCTTTTTTATTAAAGCTCTTTTGGATTTGCAAGCTGCCAACCCTGAGCAGAAACAATGGTTAGAAAAAGCGATCGCTATCCAAGATGAATTTAACGAATTTCTTTGGAGTGTAGAGTTAGGTGGATATTATAATGCATCGAGTGATTCTAGTCAAGATTTAATTGTACGAGAACGGAGTTATGCCGATAACGCCACAGCATCAGCCAATGGAATTGCGATCGCTAACCTTGTGCGTCTGGCCTTACTCACTGATAATCTACATTATTTGGATTTAGCTGAACAAAGTTTGAAAGCCTTTAGAAGTGTAATGCATCGCGCTCCCCAAGCTTGCCCCAGCTTGTTCACAGCCTTGGATTGGTATCGGAATTCAACTTTGATTCGCAGCACAACAGAGCAATTAAATTCTCTGATCCCCAAGTTTCTGCCGAGTACTGTTTTTGCTGTGGTATCTGATTTACCAGAGGGAAGCGTTGGTTTAGTTTGCCAAGGTTTAAAGTGTCTGGCGCCAGCAGAAAGTGTAGAGCGATTATTGGAGCAAGTTCAGCAAAGTCAGAATAGGGGATAAATTTGGTAGCATCGGACACATAACCATGACTAAACCGCCCATACTTGGAAACATCACTCCCATTATTCCTGCTGGTGGCGATATGGAAAAAGCGAACGCTTTCTACGAAAAACTTGGTTTTACAACAATCTATGAGTTCTCGGATGAGTGATGATACCTAAACAGACCAAGGATTAACCATTACAACTCCTGTCCCAGCAAAATCTTTTTCGTTACGGGTGACAAGTAATAAAGAGTTATGAATTGCAATCGCGGCAATAAGAGAATCCATCAGAGGTAGAGGTCGCCCATTTTGTTCTAGTTGCCCGACTAAATTTCCCCACAACAACATTGTTGGGACATCTATATTTAAGATTCTTCGTTGAAAGCGATTGGACAGGGTTTCATTCAGCCAAGTTGTTAGAGATTCTTTCCGCTTAGATGCAGTAATTTTGCTGATGCCTTTAGCAATTTCGCCAATTGTGATGACGCTAAGATAAAGTGTTTCTGACACTTGGGCATCTAGCCAATCTAAAACTTGTTGATTTGGTTGTTTGGCAACAAGTTCGGAAATCACGCAGGTATCAAGGAGGTAGGTCATGGGGTAAAGGCATCGCTCTTAAGGGTGCGATCTCGACTAAGGTCAAGTTCTTCGGTGAGTTCAGCCAGGGGGGATTGACGGAAAAACTCTGAGAGTTTGCTTGGTTGATCTGGGTGGGTGTTGTTGTGTGTGGTTAGGCTTCGGGCAAGGAGTTGGATGATGTACAATTTATCGTTGGGGGAAAGCTGAAGAAGTTGTTGTTCGAGTTCTTGGATAGTCATGATGGGGTTTAAGTAGAAGATAAATTTATTCTACTTTCAGCGTCAGGGGTTAATTTAGTTTGACCTGCCGATTTTAGACTTCGACTACGCTCAGTCGAAGGATTTGAAATTTTAGATTATTTCGGTTCGTTCCAAACTCTGTTCTAACTGTTTCTATCAAATTAGGTGAGATGCCGTTGGATGTCCGGGAATGGACTTGTCCTCATTCCAATACTTATCACGATCGGGACGCGAACGCCGCGCAGAACATAAGAACAGAGGGTATCAGAATCATAAAGGCGGAAGGTTCAGCCGTCTCTGCTGTAGGAGGGGAGGTAAGTCCTAATCTTGGGCGAAAGTCTAAGTTTAGGCATTCCCCCGTGATTACAGAAGCTCTAGTTCAGCCGAAGGCAACTAGGAGTAGTTCACAATCCCTAAGCCCCGTACCCTTATGGTCAGGGTCAATTCAAAATCCAAAATCGATTGACGAATGACTATTAACTCGTGTAGCAAATTAACCGCAATTGTGTTAGCTGGTGGAAAAAGTTCTCGCATGGGTGAGGATAAAGCCTTGATTCTCATTCAAGGAGTGCCCTTGTTGCAGCGGGTTTGTGAAATTGCCAAAGGCTGTAGTGATACTGTTTATATAGTTACTCCCTGGCCACAACGCTATCAACACTTGCTTTTCCCTGGTTGTGAGTTTATTCGGGAACTGCCTTTGCCGCAAGAGGACACGGGGAAAGAAAACGCTTTGACACGGGGACACCAGGACACGGAGAATTATTTAAGAACTTCACCGCCTCTCCCCGTCCCCGCGTCTTCCCCCTCTCTCCAGACACACGGTCCTTTAGTTGGGTTTGCCCAAGGACTAGCCCAAGTACAGACAGAGTGGGTGTTGTTGCTGGCTTGCGATTTGCCGAGGTTACGAGTTGAAGTTTTGCAAGAATGGGCAACTAGACTTAATAGCGTGGGGGATAATGCGATCGCAGCTTTAGCTCATCATCCCAAAGGCTGGGAACCTCTGTGTGGTTTTTACCGCCGTCGCTGTTTACCACAACTCCTGGATTTTATCAACCAAGGGGGGCGATCGTTTCAGGAGTGGTTACGGCAATATCCTGTGGAAGTTTTGCCTTTAGCAGAACCAGAAATGCTGTTTAACTGTAATACACCAGAGGACTTGGCTTTAAGTTGAATTCAGAACTCAGAACTCAGAATTCAGAATTCAGAATTCAGAATTCAGAATTCTAATACCAATTCAATTAATGATTGCAACACATCCTTGGGTAAAGACGCGATTCATCGCGTCTCTACAAATGGTCTATTTGTGGCATTATTTTTTCAAATTGGTATAACTCCTGATAAGCTGTCGCGTATTTAATTTGCACAATCAGGGCGGGCAAGATGCCCACCCCACAAGAGATTCATTTTTTTGAGGATGCAAATTAAAATACTTTTAGCTTACCATGTCCGGTAAATTATTTGTGATATGTCATTGCGAGTGCAACGAAGTGGAACGACGCAATCGCAAGGATTCTGCGATTACTTCACTTCGCTATCCCTACGTTCGTAATGACAAGCATTTAGCCGGACTTGATATGATTCCTAAATTGTGTTTAGCGATTACGGCAAAATTTGCGATCGCTATCATTCTGAGGATATTGCCAAGAATAGGCAAAATGGCTAACTCCCTTGAGTTGAGGGGCAAATTGTCGGAGTGCTTGCATTTGTACTTCAAGGGGTGGACGATTAGTAATAGGTTTTCCCCACTGACCGGCTAAAGCAGGGATGATTTGGGTACCTGGTTTTGCCATACTCAAAACCCGCTGCACTTGCGACACGATGCAACTGGCATTACCGCAAGTTCCGTAAGACATGGGATGCCACTCCAGTGTTGCGGGAAACCGATCCCAAGGTTGCAAACGGGAATCATACCCTTGTCCGACAGTTTGATTACCATCAGGGAAAAATACTACTCCTGTGGGAACACCTTGCTGTTTTGCTGGATAACTGGCGATGGTGACAAAATCGAGAATTCCTTGCATGGCATGGGCAACGGTGAGTTGCCACAACTCCCATTGTAAAAGTGGCTGTCTATTGGTTGCAGGCTGAATCGATTTTTCGGCTGGTGGGGGAGTGCGTCCTTGCCAAAGAGGCTCGCCTTCTTGAGGATAAAGTTTATCAACTTCTGCTACATCTCCAGCGGTGACATATCCCTTGGTCAAAAAGCGGCGAATTAAATCTAGTCCTTTGTAATTCTGTGCCCGTTTAAATAAAGCTTCTTGAATTGCGGGGCTAAATAGCCATAAATCTGAGACTTTGGTGGCGATGGAATCACTTCCTGCTTGTCGGGGATAGCGCACGTAGTCCAATAACAAACCATCTGGACGACGGCGTAAAATTTCCTGTACTAATTGGTAGTAATCGCGTTTTGCTTGGGGGTTGTAGGGGTCAATAAATAGTTGAGAACCATTGTCTACAACATATAAGCTTGTTTGACCTTTGCCATTGCGAGCGATCGCATCTTCTCTGTCTTTTCGCTGGGCGTAAGTATAGCCGAAATTTGTGGTAAACATCCAGGCGTATACCTTCAAACCCCGTTGCCGAGCTTTTTGAATCGCTAGAGACAGTAAATCGATGTTTTCTGCTCCTGGAGTCCGAATCACAGAAGGCCAAACCGTCGGGTTAGCAATGGCCGGCAATAATACCTGCCCATCGTAAAATACTTCTAAATAAACTTGGTTATAACCACCGTTGACAATCCGATCCATAACCAAATCGATTGTTCCTGGCTGAACGTCACATGGATACAAGCGCAACCACAGAGCTTGGATTTGTGGCCAAGTCCGAGTACGGCACTCTCGTAGTTCCTGTGCCTGTTGTTGTAATATTTTTTGATATCGAGCCTGGGCATTTTCATTGCCTTTGAGGGCTGACAAACGTAACTTTTCTTTTTCTTGTGCCGCCCCTGGTGATAACTGACAATACTGGGTTACTTGCGATGCGGCTGGTTGGTTCCCAAAGCTGGAAAGTAATGAGCTACTAGTGAAAACCACTGCGAATAGGCGTCGCCAAAATAATGTTGATCTTGCAACGTTTAAAGGACTATTAAACATACCTGCTAGTAGATGGACACAAAAATCAATTACTCTAACTCAAATCGATTTGAGATTTTGGATTTTGCGAAAAGTCGGAGCGCCGGCTTCCGGCGATCTGAACTTTTCAAGACGGATTTTGGATTCAAAGCCTTTGCTAGAAAGGTGTTCCAATAATTTAAAACAATACTTTCTATGCAATTTTGTCTCAGATCGTGATGAACGACTTGTATCAAATTATATAGTTGAGTAATCAAGGTTCAAAACCTAATTTTTCAAGACTGGCAAACATTTATTTCTGTTGCCGTATTTTTTGTAAATTACACTTAATATTAAAATTTTTAACTCAGACTTAAGATTCAAGTTGAGAAGGTAGTCAAGAGTGGAGGCGGAGTGTCTCCGACTCCACTCAGAATTGAAGAATCAAAACTTGAGACTGCTGACTCTTAATCATGGAATAGGCAATAGTTAAGAGTTAACCGCCACGCTTGAGTGCTGTTTCTACCTGCTGTAACTCCTTCTCTAAGCGATTTTTGAGTTTTTCGGGTACAGGACGGTTAGGGTAAGAACTGTAATGTCCAGCTAGGGAGTTGAGAGCTGTTCGCATAGTTGTAAAGGAGCCAAGACCAGAAACAGAGTTAGCCCGTTGGTAACGAGCTGAAAAGTCATTAATTTTTTGACGCGCTTCTGCTTGAATTGCTGTTTTGTTTGGTGAATCTGGTGATAAATTTATGGCTTCTCTCATGATATTGACGACAGCCAAAGTGTCTTGGCGATAATCGCCACTCAAACTATCTGGACTGCCAGAACAACCCATCAAGCCGATAGATACAACCAAAAC
>VFQR01000846.1_pt1 | contig 30676 bp, 26 predicted proteins | sample 3512321 | NCBI WGS metagenome assembly VFQR01 (sample SAMN10412374, study PRJNA504923) | tailings metagenome | isolation source: Relicate 3 Philex TSF1 revegetated site | place: Philippines: Tuba, Benguet | collected 2017-08-29 | reverse complement strand
AGAACGCGTATTGAAAAACAAAGCAATCGGCTTCGCTGTATTTTTGCATGTGTTTCGTATTGCCTATCACCCCATTTATAAGCATCCATTGCCCGTTGGTCACCGATTTCCAATGGAGAAGTATGAATTATTACCCGAGCAGCTGCTCTACGAAGGGATAGTTGCCCCTCAGCATTTTTTTGAGCCCGGCATTCTTTCCGATGATATAGTGCATCTGGTGCATGATTCAATCTACTTGAGGAGACTGAAAAACGGTGAGCTATCGGAAAAGGAACAGCGGAAAATAGGTTTTCCTTGGAGTGAAGCTTTGGTTGAGAGAGAATTGAGAATAGCGCAAGGGACTGTAGAGGCATCCCACTTTGCACTGGAATTTGGTGTTAGCTTCAACATTGCTGGTGGAACTCACCACGCATACCGAGATTCTGGTGAAGGTTTTTGCATGCTGAATGACCAAGCAATTGGTGCTGCCTATTTGCTCCATAAAAAGCTGGCCGACCAAATTCTCATGATCGACTTAGATGTGCACCAAGGCAATGGAACTGCTGCCATCTTTCAGGATGATCAACGTGTTTTTACATTTAGCATGCACGGTGCTGATAATTATCCTTTACATAAAGAAAAGTCGGATTGGGATATTCCTTTACCAGTGGGTATAGGAGATTTAGACTATTTGAATGAGCTATCCCGAAGTATTCAAGTGTTCAGGAAAGAGCTGAAACCCGACTTTATCTTTTATCAAGCAGGTGTAGATGTTTTGGGAACGGATAAGCTAGGGAAGCTAAAACTAAGTCGAGAAGGGTGTAAACAACGCGACGAATTGGTATTGAAATACGCTCAAGAGCAAAATATACCTATAGTGGTTTGTATGGGTGGTGGTTATTCAGCTCGTATTGCCGATATTGTAGATGCTCACGTAAATACCTATCGGGTTGCTTATGATTTATTTGGCTAATTATAGTTTTACGTACCAATGAGAAGTTTCTTTCTGTTGCTGATTTTTGCATTGCTTACACCTTCAACCTATGGTCAAAAGACCAAAACTTTTGAGGGAAAAATAAGCTACACCGTAAGCATACAAGGCGATGGGCCTGAAGTGAGCATGGCCCGAAACGTTATGCCATCGAGATTTATCTATGTGCTTAAAAATGGTAGCTTTTTAGTTGAACAGCAAGGGGGAATGGCTGCTGTTGGAGGTATATTTATTTACAATCAAGTTATAGATAAGGCTTTTGTCAAAAACGATACATACAAAACGGTAACCATAATTCACCAAGAGGTTGAATCAGGTGTAGTTCCAGTTTTGAAACGAACCGATAAAACGAAGGTGATCGCCGGCTATACTTGTGTTGCTTTCAGTTTTCAATTCGATGATGGTGCCTCAGGGAAAGGTGAAATTTGGGTTGCCGAAAGTCTAAAAGTGAAGTACAAACCAAATTTTAACACGAATACGCCTCTCGACAACAGATTGCTGGCCGTACTTCCTGGGTTTCCTTTGGCTATGACCTTTTACTTGGATAATTTTCAGATGGATTTAGTTGCCGACGCGGTGCATGAAAAGCGTATTGAAGATGGGGTATTCGAATTACCTGGCGATTACAAAGTGATTGATTTAACTGACGTAGACTCAAAACAAATCAAGGAATGAAATTCGATTATACCCGTAATCCTTGGACCCTGATTTCAGAAGAAGTGAAATATGAAAATCCTTGGATTAAGTTGACCGAGCATAAGGTTTTGAATCCTAAAGGAGGCGATGGAATATATGGTGTTGTTCACTTTAAACATTTAGCTATTGGAATAGTCGCCATGGAGAATGAAAACCTTTGGCTGGTAGGCCAATACCGTTTTCCATTGAATCAATACAGTTGGGAAATTCCAGAAGGGGGTGGCAAGCACGGCGTAAGTCCACTTGAATCGGCAAAGAGGGAGTTGTTAGAAGAGGTTGGTGCGGAGGCAGACTATTGGGAGGAAATTGGGAGATCACACCTGTCGAATTCTGTGTCTGACGAACTGGCCATATTGTATCTCGCTAAAGGCCTGAAGTATACCACCGCTGAACCCGAAGACACGGAGGAATTGAGGGTTCGGCAGGTAAGTCTATTGGAGGCATATGAAATGGTGAAGCAAGGAGAAATCACCGATAGCATGTCTATTCAAGCGATACAAACACTATACATCAGGAAGTTGGAAGGTCATTTGTGAGCCACATTTCTTTTAACATCTTGCCCACTTTTTGGTCAATTGGAAAGGTGAAATACGCTTCTGCATCAATTTCTTGGATAGGAAGCCATTTGAAAATTTCGTCTTCTTCTTTATTTGCATCAAGCTCACGCTTTTCTGGTTCAAATTTTTGTTTGGATTCAACCAAATAATAAAAGCTCAACAGCTGTACGTTTGGGTCAAAAGCAGAAGCAATAAAGAAGTCGGTAGTATAAAAGTGCCCGACCACTGCCACATCCAGATTCGTTTCCTCTTTAAATTCTCGTATTAACCCTTCGCAAAGTCCTTCGCCCCATTCAAGACCCCCACCTGGAAACTTATTCATCCTTATCCCCTTAAAACGTTCTTCGGCTACCAGTATATGCTCGTTATGAATGAGCAAGCCGTACACACGTAATGTAAATCGTTTGTTATCTATCATTTTTAGCTGCGTAAATCAAAGCATCATAGCTAATTTAGTGGCTTAACGACAAGCAATGCGTACAGTTTTCGTATTTTTCTTAGTAGGCCTTACTACGCACGTATGGGCTCAAAATAGGCCAGCCGAAATTCCATTGCCTTTACCCAAACAACCTAAAAACATTGTGTTGTTGATTGGCGATGGGATGGGACTGAGCCAAATTACTGCTGGCATGGTGGCAAACGGAAACATTCTTCAACTCGAACGCTTTAGTTATGTAGGCTTTAGCAAAACTTTTTCGGCTGATAATATCGTCACCGATTCGGGTGCAGGAGCTACGGCACTGAGTATTGGCCGCAAAGCAAACAACGGTGCGATTGGGGTCGATGCTGACAGTGCTGTTTATGAAACCATCTTAGAATCGGCCAAACTTGCTGGAAAATCCACAGGTTTAGTAGCCACCTGTGCAATCACGCATGCTACACCGGCTTCATTCGCAGCACATCATTACGACCGCGACAGCATGGAAGCCATTGCCTTAGACATGAGTAAGGCCGGAGTAGATCTCATGATAGGCGGGGGACGTGATTATTTCGAAAACAGAAAGGATAATTTGAATTTGCTCGCAAGCATGGAAGACAGAGGCGTACAAATTATTCGAACAGAAGAGTCGTTGTTTAACATCAAACAACTGCCAGTAGCTGCATTACTCTGGGCCGACGATGCTTTACCCAAACACAAAGGCAGGAACGATATTCTACCAAAAGCGACCTATTTGGCTCTAGAGAAACTTTCAGAGGATCGTGATGGCTTTTTTTTAATGGTAGAAGGAAGTCAAATTGACTGGGGCGGACATGCGAATGAAAGCGAATACATCATCCAAGAAATGCTTGATTTTGATGAAGCTATTGGTGTTGCCATCGATTTTGCCGAAAGAAATAAGGAAACCTTGGTCATTGTAACGGCTGACCACGAAACCGGCGGATATGCCATTAATGGTGGCAATTTGATAGAGAAGAAGATCATGCCTGCATTTACAACCAAGAAACACACGGCAGTGATGGTACCCGTTTTTGCTTTTGGACCTGGTGCCGAGGCTTTCATGGGTATTCAGGATAATACCCAGCTTTATGAAAAAATGATGACTGCTCTTGATCTACAACGTAAACGTAAGCCCGTTGCATGGAAAAATAAAGCTCAGTTTTACGCGCCCATTAAGCGTTAACACTGAGTCGAAACCCATTGCCATGTATGTTTAAGATTTCTATTCTTGCATCGTGGCTGAGGTATTTACGTAGTTTGGTCACGTAAACGTCCATACTCCTTGATGTGAAGTAATTATCTTCTTTCCAAATGCGAGTGAGCGCTTCGCTTCTCGTAAGTACTTTATTGATATTATGGGCCAGCAGTTTTAATAATTCCGCTTCTTTGGGAGATAAAGTGTATTTCACTTCATTTCCGTAGGTAAGCTCTCGAATAGAGGCATCAAATTGATAGGCTCCTATTGAAAAGGTATTCGTTTCAAGACCAGCTTCATTCTGTTGAACACGATTCAATACTGCTTTAATTTTAAACAGTAAGACTTCCGAATCAAAAGGCTTGGTGATATAATCGTCAGCGCCGAGTTGAAAGCCATAGATCATGTCGTTTTTCATGCTTTTGGCTGTGAGAAAGAACAATGGAATGCTTTTGTTGAGCTTCCGAATTTCTTCGGCTAAGGTAAAACCGTCCTTCTCGGGCATCATTACATCCAAAATGCAAATATCGAATTGGCCATTTCTAAAGGCATTTAAGCCGAGATTGCCGTTGGTGCAGAGGGTAACTGAATAATCGTTTAGTTGCAAATAATCTCGCAAAACGGCCCCAAAGTTTGGGTCATCTTCAACCAATAAAATATGTTTAGCCGTATTCATGATATTTCAAATTAACGGAAGTTTGATGTGAAATGTACTTCCAACGCCTGATTCAGTTTCAACGCTTACCTCTCCATTATGTGCCTCTACGATGGCTTTTACATAACTAAGGCCTAAGCCGAAACCTTTTATGTTATGCAAGTTTCCCGTAGGTACGCGGTAAAACTTTTCGAATATTCTTTGTTTCGTTTCTCGGTTCATCCCTATGCCTTTATCCTGAACCGAGATGAGCGCGTAATTGCCAATCTTTTTACTGCTAATCAGTACTTCCGGGGTTTCTTTTGAATATTTGAGCGCATTATCTAACAAATTGGTAAAAACGTTTGCGAGATGCATTTCGTCACCTTCAAGGGTCATATGAATAGAATCGAGATCCATTTGTACCCTCGAGCCGCGATTATCAAACTGAATTTGCATCAATTCTACGGCGTGCTCAATAATTGGCGTTAACTCAACCCTGCTTTTTTGTAATTGCACTTCCTTTCGGTCGAGCTGTGCGGTTTGTAAAACTTGCTCTACCTGCGTATTCATTCTCCGATTTTCCGATTTAATGATACTGATGTATCTCGAGATCAAACCACCGTCAGTTTGAACCTTTGGATTGGCCAACGCATCTGCCGCCAAATTAATGGTGGCAATGGGTGTCTTAAACTCATGGGTCATGTTATTAATGAAGTCAGATTTCATGTCCGACAACTTCTTTTGACGTAGCAACACACGAATAGAAGTGTAAAAAATTACGACCAAGATCACGATGAGGAAGAAGGAAACCAACAGCATACTCCAAAGTTTGCCTAAGACAAATTTTGAAGGGTGGGGGAAGTAGATTTCGAGACGTTCATTGAGATTATAGAGGTCGTTTGGAAACAAGCGAGCATGAAAAACCTGATAGTCTTCACTGATATCCCATGCATCTTCACTTTTCCTAGAACCAAACACCCAAATCAGGCTGTCGGCGTTTTGGCGAACAACTCTATACTCCATACCTCCATTTAGCCCATGATTGGCTAAATTTGCTTTGAGAATTGAATCAAATTCGAGTTGGTGTATTCGTTCTTCAATAGGTTGTTTGGGTACAATGAAGTCAACGGCCACCTTATTTAACAAACTATCAATGCGCAACTTGCGCTGAACAATTTGTTGTTTTATCCTTTTTCTGGGATTTGGTTCCTGCTTTTTGTTTCCTACTTGCTGTTCAACCGGATTTATTCTTACCAACACTTCGTTTCCCTCATTCGGGTAGATGCGTCGAACCTGAACATCAGAAAAATCGCGGGATAAACGCAGTTCTAACGATTCTGCTTGGTTAATTACTGCATTTAAAACACTATCCATGTTCAGCTCAATGTTGAACATGTTGGTAATGGGAGCATCAAACGGACGATAGAAGAAAAGACTGCCGTTCTCTGGGTTTGGAAATGGCAATCGTGGATGTTCACCGTGCTCGTCATACTTGAATTGAAAAAAACTATCCCTGTTAGCTACGAATGGAGCAGACTTAACTACGGAGGGCGATATCCGAAGTTGCTTCTTTGATGGGCGTTCAGCTTCGGCATTCACCAATTCTATGGTGTCGAAAGTATATATAGCAGGTCCATTCAAGAAATCTAGTTTTTGCACCAATTGATTCCTATCTACTCTAGAGGCCATCAAGCGCCCTGCTTCTCTTGCTTCAAGCGCGTAGTTAGTGGAGAGAAGTGCCTGCGTTACGTTTCGTTCGAATTCTTCGGCCTTCATTTTCATGGCCTCGTTAATCCAAAACATTTGAACAGCAACTAAACCTACCAGTGCACCTGCCATGGCTACAATTAGAAAGGGTATTATTTTTCTGTTCATTCAACAAAACTAAGTCTTGACAATCAGACTGCTATTTCCTTTAACGTTTCATTAACCTGATTTATGATCACATTAAGGAAAGTACTATCTGTATCGTTCTGTCGTATTTTCGTGTATTACGAGGTGGGTTTTGGTATATTCGTACTATGACCTTGCTTAAGAACCTCATCCGAAATCTTTCGTCATGGGGAGTAGATGAAAACCAGTCTGCTGCTCAACAACGTAGAGTTAGGGTCATCAATTCTTTTCTTCTGCTTGCCATGGTGGCAATTATTGCCACAACAGCAATTGATATCGTTCAAGAACTTCCTGCACAGTTTCTACTCAATACAATCACCTTTTTTGGGTACCTAACGCTGTTTTTATTAAATCGGCGGGGGTTTCATAACCAAGCGGCCTATGCTTTATTGGTGCTTACCAGTGCGTTGATTTTTTACTACGCTACTTTGTTCGGGCCTGAACAGGGTTCTTACTTATTTCAATTGGTCGTTTTTTTGGCTATTCCCTTTGTGGTCGACTTCGAAAAAAAGGCGCAAGTACTCATGCTTGTAGCCATAGTGGCTACCATCATGATGGTCAGCATATTTATCGAGTTTCCTTGGCGTGTTGCCATTGACAAAGCGGTTTTGAAGGAGTCATTCATGGCCAATTTCCTTCAAGTTGCGGTATTGATAATTTCCTTTGTTTTAGTGATTTATTGGTCGAACGATGATGTAACCACGCGTTTGCGTAATGCAATGCAAACCGTGGAGTCGATGCTTCAGCACACATCATTTTACATCTGGTCGATAGACATGGATATGCGCTTAATTCAGGCAAACGACGAATACAAACGTTTGTTGGCAAGTAGATTTGGCGTGGATCCTAAGCCAGGTCTTTCGATGTTAGACATCATGCGGGAGCCATTTCGGACTGAACTTGAAACGTATTACAAAAAGGCACTTACGGGTATTAATCAGCAATTCGTACATCGATACGAATTTATTGATGGTAGTATTCTGATTGCCGAAATCAATATGTATCCCAATTATGATGCAAACAATGTTGTGACTGGGGTAACCGTTTACAGTCATAACATCACCGAAAAGCAACAAATTGCTTCAGCTCTGGAAGAAAACAGGCAATTACTTTCAGATGTGCTCGGGCTTGCTAAAGTAGGAGCGTGGAAATCGGATATCGTCACGGGTCAGATTTTTTGGGATGAACGTACCTGTGAAATCATGGGAGTTCCTTTTATGGAAGCGGGTCGAGATCCTAACGACTATTTTAAATGCATCCATCCCGACGATTTAGATGAGGTTCGTGGAAAATTAGAAGCTTTTGAATCCTCCGGAAGCGTACTCTTGCTCGACCATAGGGTTTTAAACCCCAATGGTCAGACTCGCTTTATTCACGAAAAAGCCACGGCTATTCGGAATAAAAAAGGTAAACTCATTGAAGTTAGAGGATTTATTCAGGACACCACAGAGCTCAAGATTCAGGAAGAAATTGAACAACGAACTAGTTACCTATTAAAAGAGGTAAAACAAGCCTCTGAAACTTTACTTACCGACACCAATTTTGAACATGCATTTCAACAAGCCATTGAAATGGTAACCCAAGCAATAGGTGCATCGCGAACGTGGGTTTTTCGTCATTTTGAGTCTGCCTATGGCGAAGCAGCGCGTTTGGTTACACCTGTTCCTTCCAATGGCTCCTCAATAGCAGAACGCGAACAAGTTCTTTTGCAAAGGGGAATGCCCTACAAAAAACTAAAACTGTACGATTGGTATTTGCTACTAGAAAAGGGTGAGTCGATTTCGGGCATGTTGGGAACCTTTAGTCCTCAAAAGCAAGAAGTCTTAGCACATTTTGAAATTCGTTCCATTTTGATTTTGCCAATTCAGGTCGACAACAAATTTTGGGGATTTATTGGCTTTGACAACTTCAAGGAAAATTGGAGATGGACGGGAATTGAAGAGAATATTCTAAGAGGTTTTTGCAATGCTTTAGGAGGGGCAATTAGCCAGCAATTAACCCAAAAAGCCTTGCTCAAGGCGAAAGAATCGGCAGAAGTCGCGACACAGTCGAAGTCAAATTTCCTGTCTAATATTTCGCACGAAATTCGAACTCCAATGAACGCCATCATTGGTTTAACCGAACTACTCTTGCCCGAAGTTCAAGAGAAGCAGCAACTCGAATACCTTCAAGCAATCCGTTTTTCGGCCGATAACCTACTTCGACTGATTAACGACCTATTGGATTTAAGTAAAATTGAAGCAGGGAAAATAGAAATCACTTCGGAGCCCTTTGATTTGAAGGAGCTCTTGCAAAATTTCGAGCGTACTTTAGGGTATATAGCTAAAGACAAGGCTGTAGAAATAAGGCTCGAAATGCAAGCCGATTTACCCGTGAACTTGACGGGTGATGCAGTCCGCCTAAATCAAATTTTACTCAATGTAGGTGCGAATGCAGTGAAATTTACCGATGAAGGGCGCATTGATATTCGTGTTAAAGTGCTCAGTCAAAGTAGCGAGGCTGTAAGAATAGCCTATGAAATTGAAGATACGGGTATAGGTATCTCCGAAGAAAAGTTAGAACGCATTTTTGAGCAATTCGAACAAGCCGAAAAGTACACCAGTAAGAAGTATGGAGGAACTGGCTTAGGACTCACCATTACACGAAAGTTAGTTCAATTACTTGGGGGAAATATTTCTGTAGTCAGCCAAATCAATAAAGGCACTTGTTTTACCATAGAGTTGCCATTTACTTCACATCAAGCAAAACGCATTGGCGATACAACCGAAGAAGTAAGTCTTTACAGTACACTTCAAGGTCATAAGGTACTCTTAGTGGAAGACAATCATATTAATCTGATGCTCGCATCTCGCTTGTTGAAAAAATGGCAGCTCGAATATCGGGTTGCCGAGAATGGAGCAGAGGCTGAGATGCTGCTTAAGCAAGAGCATTTTGATCTTATCTTACTAGACATTCAAATGCCAGTAATGAACGGATTTGAGTTAATTGAAAGAATACGAGGAGGATTAATTGGCGGAGATGTCAATATACCTGTAATCGCATTAACTGCAGATGCGTTTGACCAAACGAGAGAAAAGGCTGACGCATTGGGCTTTAACGATTTTATTACCAAGCCTATTAAGAGCAGTGACTTATTCCTAAAAATGAAGAAGTTGCTTCACGCCACCGGAAACTGAGATTTTCACCAAGTTGCTAATGCAAAGCGGTCAGCCACACGTATTCCTTTTTCACCTGATTCTAATCGAATGCATTCGGTAGTGGGATCGTGTTCCAAATACAAAACCCAATCTTCAGAAACTGCACGCTGCAGAATCTCTGTTTTCTCTTTTAAGGTCTGTAACGGACGCATGTCGTACGCCATGATATAGGGTAGAGGTATGTGCCCTGCCGAAGGGATAAGATCTGCTGCAAATAGCAGCTTTTTGCCTTTGTAGTTGATTAGCGGCAGCATCATGTCTTCGGTATGACCGTACACATGAAGCACTTCCATTCCAGCTACCAATTCGCCTGGTTGAACAAGTTTGGCATGTCCACTTTCGTAAATAGGAAGGATGTTGTCTTTCAGAAAGGAAGCTTTTTCCCTTGCGTTTGGTGACGGCCATGCCCAATTGAAATGGGCTTCACTCATCCAATAGGTAGCATTGGGAAAGCTTAGCTCAAATCCGCTTCGATCACTTTTCCATTGAACGCTGCCTCCACAATGGTCGAAGTGAAGATGACTAAGTACAACATCGGTAATGTCGTGACGTGTGAAACCCAGTTGCTTGAGTGATCCATCAAGCGTAGCATCTCCATGCAAGTAGTAAAACCCCATGAATTTATCGTCTTGCTTGTTGCCAATTCCGTTGTCAATCAAAATTAGCTTGTCGCCATCTTCAATGAGCAAACAGCGCATGGCCCAACTACACATATTATTTTCATCGGCGGGATTAAGCTTGTTCCAAATAGACTTCGGAACTACACCAAACATGGCTCCGCCATCGAGCTTGAAATGACCAGTATTTACAGTATGAAGTTTCATGTGTACAAAATAATTTATTCCGCGAAGCTGTGCTAACCAAATTGTAATTGCCTGATAAAACAATGGATTTTACTTGTATTGATTGGGTTGGGCAATTGCCCGGGAATAACTTGCTTGAGCTGATAACTGCAATTCCCATGGGTAAATTTCAAGCAAGAAGTGTTGTAGACAAAATAGCTGAAGTGAAGAACAAGACCTCCGCTGTATTCTGTGGATAACGGTAAGATTTGATTCGTAATTTTTGTAGTTCAAAATGCAAAGGGTGAAAGTACATCTAATCGCTATCGGGGGTGCAGTAATGCATAATCTTGCACTCGATCTTCATGCAAGAGGATTTGAATTGACCGGTTCCGACGATCAAATATTCGAACCGAGTAAAAGCCGCTTAGAAGCCGCCGGATTACTCCCGGCAACAATGGGCTGGTTCCCAGAAAAACTCGACGCTCGCCCGGATATCGTGATATTAGGCATGCATGCTCGGGCAGATAATCCAGAATTGTTGCGAGCCTTGGAACTGGGTTTGAAGGTGATGTCGTTTCCGGAATTCGTTTATGAACAAGCACGCGATAAAAAACGCTTGGTAGTTGCTGGTTCGCATGGCAAAACCACCATCACTGCGATGGTCATGCACGTATTGCGGTTTCACAAATTGAACTTCGACTATCTGGTGGGGTCTCAATTAGAGGGTTTCGACCGAATGGTGAAGTTATCCCAAGATGCACCCGTGATTGTGCTCGAAGGTGATGAATATTTGGCTTCTCCTCTCGATCCGCGACCAAAGTTTTTGCATTACCATGCCCATGCCACGGTGATAAGCGGTATAGCATGGGATCATATCAATGTGTTTCCGACCTACGAGAACTATGTTGCTCAATTTGAAGCATTAATCGATAGTCTTCCCGACCAAGGAGTACTTGGCTACTTCGATGGGGATCCCGATTTAGTTGAGATTGCCGAAAAGAGGGGCCAACGACTCACACGCAAACCGTATCATGCTGCCGATTATGTGATTGAGGATGGGTATACGTTTTTAAAAACATCTTTGGGAAAAATACCCATCCAAGTTTTTGGTAAGCATAATATCGCAAACATTGCAGCTGCAAGAATCTTAACCGAGCAAGCGGGTATTAGTAAAGAAGATTTTTACACAGCTATAGCCAGTTTTAAAGGTACCGCTCGCCGCTTGGAAGCATGGTCCTCGAAGGAAGGCTATGTGGTGTACCGTGATTTTGCTCATGCTCCCAGTAAAGTGGCCGCCACAGTGGCTGCGGTGAACGAAAAGCATGGTAATGAGCGTTTAATAGCTTGTCTGGAACTACATACTTTCAGTAGTCTGAACAAAGAATTTCTCCCGCATTACAAGGGCTCAATGAATGGGCCTAAACATGCATTGGTGTACTATAATCCGGATACGATAGCGCAAAAACGTTTGGAAAGCATATCGCCTGAAGAAGTAGTGCGTGCTTTTGAACGCAACGACCTTGAGGTATTTACCGACAGTGAAGCTTTGTTGGCACGGCTAACAGAACTTGCGAAGGCGCCAGGATGCTTTTTATTAATGAGTTCAGGAAACTACAATAATTTGGCGCTTAAAGAGCTGTTCCAATAATCGGGGTTTTACAAAGCATCTTCAATTTTCTGAGTAGGACTGGTTTTTCAATAATTCCAGTTATCTCCGGAAATTGAAGTGCTTTAACCAGTTCTTCGGGGCCTACCAAGCTACCCGTGAGCACAATTTCTGCATCGAGCTCGTAAGATTTTAAACGCCTAAGTAATTCCCAGCCCGAGAAGTATTGTAAGTTAATGTCTATGAGCAGGAGATTCACCTGTTTACGGTCTGTCCATAGTTTTTCTAAAAAGGCATCAGCATCGGCAAAAGCGTGGAGCACTACGGTAGGATGGTGCTTTTCTAATTGCCTCTTGAATAAAAGTCTGCTTATAGCATCAGAGTCAACCAGATAAATGTGCGTTTGGGCTTGAATGAGCATGCGATTAATTCTGTTCGAAAACTACGCTCACCTTTTCGCAGCGCTCTAGAAATTAGACGAACAGCGTAAATTCACCCACAGATTAACTACGAATTTGATTTTACAGACGGTGAATAATTCAACGGTTCGTTCATCAACAGGCTGTTATCTTTGCACCATGCAACTAGAACTCAAACGACCCCTGGCTTTTTTCGACCTCGAGACTACAGGAATCAACATAGCCACCGACAGAATTGTTGAGATATCGGTCTTAAAAGCAATGCCAGATGGTACATCCAACATACTCACACAGCGAATAAATCCTGAAATGAAAATCCCCGCTGAGGTTTCCAAAATTCACGGAATATTCGATGCGGATGTTGCCGAAATGCCAACCTTCAGGGCCTTTGCTCCGCAATTGAACGAGTTCATGAAAAATTGCGATTTTGCTGGATACAATTCCAATCATTTTGATTTACCGTTGTTGGTGGAAGAATTTCTAAGAGTTGATGTTGATTTCGACTTAGAGGGAAGGAAGTTTGTTGACATTCAAACCATCTTCCATAAAAATGAGCCACGAGATCTTAAGGCCGCTTTTCGTTTTTATTGTGGCAAAGATTTAACCAATGCGCATAGTGCCGAAGCCGATACAGTGGCGACTTATGAAATTCTGCTAAGTCAGTTAGATCGTTATTCCGAATTGAAAAACGACGTTGAATTTTTGCATCGATATACAGCAAGAAACAACAAGTCGGTTGACTTGGCTGGTCGTATCGTTTTCAACGAAAAAGGGGTTGAAGTGTTCAATTTCGGAAAACATAAGGGTAGGCCAGTGGCCGAAGTTTTCGCGGTAGAGCCGGGATATTACAATTGGATGATGGAAGGGGATTTCCCTCGTTACACGAAAAAGGTAATCACATCCATTCGATTGAGGGCATTTAACTCAAAGTAAATGGGGAATTTTCAAGAGGATTTTGCACCGCAGCAGCAAGAACGCCCGAATGGGAAAGCTGTATCCAAAATTAACGATGGTCTGCAACCCTCTGTGGCCTTTTATACCTTAGGGTGTAAACTCAACTTTAGTGAAACATCGGGTATAAGTAGGATTTTTACGCAGCGTGGATTCGAAAAGAGAGAGTTCAATGAAGGTGCAGATATATACATCATCAATACGTGCTCGGTAACCGATCACGCCGACAGGAAATGTAAAAAGGTTGTTCAACAAGCTTTAAAGCACAACCCGCAAGCTTATGTGGCAGTAGTAGGTTGTTATGCACAACTCAAACCCAAGGAAATTTCTGAAATTCCCGGCGTAGATATAGTGCTAGGTGCTGCAGAAAAATTCAATATACTCGAACATATTGGCGATTTTAAGAAGGAAAAAACAGCAAGAGTTGTCACGGGTGAAATCGACGAAGTAAACCGTTTTGTCTCGTCTTACTCGGTTGGAGATCGTACTCGTTCTTTTCTCAAAGTTCAGGACGGATGCAATTATAGTTGCACCTTTTGTACCATCCCCTTAGCACGCGGAGCAAGCCGTTCTACCCCAATCCGTGAAGTGGTTAAAAACGCTGAAGAAATAGCCGCGCAAGGGGTGAAAGAAATCGTTTTAACAGGCGTAAATATTGGCGATTATGGTCTTGATGCAGCAGATGCCAAAAACCGTATTCATGGAAGCTTTTTAGATTTGATTAAAGCGTTGGACGCTGTGGAAGGAATAGAACGGTTCCGAATTAGTAGTATTGAACCTAATTTGTTGAGCGATGAAATTATTCGTTTTGTGGCTCAATCGAAAAGATTTGTCCCGCATTTCCATATCCCTTTACAATCGGGTTCCAATCGATTATTAAAACTCATGCAGCGGCGCTATCAGCGCGAATTATATGCCGAGCGGGTAGCTTTGATCAAAGAAGTAATGCCGCATGCGTGTATAGGTGTAGACGTTATCGTTGGTTTTCCTGGAGAAACGGAGGATGACTTTTTAGATACGTATAATTTTATTAACGGCTTAGATATTAGTTATTTACACGTGTTTACTTACAGTGAACGTGAAAACACGAAAGCCATTCGCATGGAGGGACGGGTTCCGAATGGCAAACGCTCTGAAAGAAATCGAATGCTTCAAATCTTGAGCGAAAAAAAGAGGAGGGCATTTTACAGCGCACATCTCGGGGAAGTGCGAACGGTTTTGTTTGAACATGAACAGCACGAAACCGAAATGTATGGCTTTACGGAGAATTACATCAAGGTCAAAGCCAAATACGATCCTCTTCACACCAATGAGCTACTGCCTGTTCGTTTAGAGCGTATGAACGACGATGGAACGGTAGAAGTGTCCGAGCTTGAATCCCATCATCCTCATCATCGGTAAAGAGTCAATATTTTTGTTGTAACGGATGTAAGGTTATTTCATCGATAACCACATTAGCCGGTGCGTCAAGCACATAGCGAACGGCACGTGCTATTTCGTCAGTTTTCATTTTGTAAGAATGCTGTTCGTTTGCTGGATTTTGACCATTGAACCAACTATTCGTCAAGCCAGGATAGATATTGCAAACACGAACACCTTTCGTCTGCCATTCTGTTCGTAGCGATTTTAGATAGGCATGTTGGGCAGCTTTGCTCGCCGAATACAAACTCCCATTTGGAAAAAAGCGAAGCGCAGCATCACTAATTATACTAACTATCGATTTGGTGCCTTTTGGTAAAAAGTGCTTGGATAGAAGGAACGTTGCCCTTGTGTTTAAATTGAACATGTTATTGTAATCGTCGAGGTCATAGTCTTCGCTGGGCTTGAACGATCCTACTCCTGCATTAAGAATGAGTACCTCTGGCACTTCAGTGACGCTTGCAAGCCAATCCAGCAATTTTGTTACATCTGCAAGATCTACAGCTGCGAATTTCGCATCTCCTCCTATATCGGTGATTTTTGATGATAATAGTGCCAGGTCGGTTTCATTTCTGCTAACAAGAAGTAAGCGATGAGATTTGGCCAATTCATAGGCAATAGCCGCACCTATGCCGCGAGATGCGCCTGTAATAAGGGCTAATGGCTTCATAAGTCAGGAAAGTTGTTTGAATGGAGTATGGAATTCACTGCTACCAGATAGCCACGAATTCCGGCTCCTTGGGCCGCCGCTACATCACGCTCGCGGTCACCAATCATAAAACTGCGCTCCTTGTCATATTCAAAACGAGCAATAGCTTTTTCTATCAATAAGGAACCAGGTTTCCTGCATAAACAATTGCCATTATCGGGGTGATGTGGGCAAAAGTACACTTCGTCAATTTCTATGTTCTCTGACTGGAGACCTCGTAGCATTTTTTTTTCTATTTCCAAATAGCTTTCAAGACTATAGCGGTTTTTAGCAATCCCTGCTTGATTTGTAACGATTACAAATCGGTAGCCCCTCTTTTTCATGTCTTTTAGGAATGAAAAAATACCAGGATTAAAAACGAATTCCTCAGGACTGCAGGTGTAATCACCTGGATCATGGTTAATTATGCCATCTCGATCCAAAAACAAGGCTTTATGCATGTTACAAACCTACTTAAAAAGGCTATGCATTCACCTTCCGTTTTCATCGCCAACTAGCTATTTTTGCACATGGAAAAAATCATCATCCTCGACTTTGGTTCCCAATACACTCAGCTAATAGCGCGTCGTGTACGTGAACAACATGTGTATTGTGAAATCCATCCATTCAATAAAATCCCAGCGCTAAACGAGGATGTGAAAGGGGTAATTCTTTCAGGAAGTCCATATTCAACCAACGACCCTCAGAGCCCAAATCCTGACTTAAGCGAGGTGCTCAATCGTTTTCCGGTTTTGGGTGTTTGTTATGGTGCACAATTGTTAACCAAGCAGCATCAGGGGAGTGTAATGCCCAGTAAAACCCGCGAATACGGACGGGCCAACTTAACCTACTTGCAGCCAAATCCACTCTTTAGAGGCCTCACGGTTGGAAGTCAGGTATGGATGTCGCATAGCGATACCATCATGCAATTACCGGATACAGCAGAATTATTGGCAAGTACCGAATCGGTGACTAACGCAGCATTTCGATTTACCGACCGAGCAGTGTACGGAATTCAATTTCACCCCGAAGTTACGCACTCAACAGAGGGTAAATTGCTCATTAGGAATTTCTTGGTCGACATTTGCGGCTGCTCGCAGGACTGGACCCCAGATCACTTTATCCATGCTGCTGTGGCAGAATTAAAGGCCAAACTTGGCGACGATCAAGTAGTCATGGGGCTAAGCGGTGGTGTCGATTCAACAGTGGCAGCTGTTCTCATTCAACATGCTATCGGGAACCGTTTGCATTGCATATTCATCGATAATGGGCTCCTACGTAAAGATGAGTTCACCAAAGTGCTTGATATTTACAAGCGACTCGACCTGAACGTTACCGGAGTTCAGGCAGCTCACCAATTCTATGAGGCTTTAGAAGGACTGTCGGAACCCGAAGCCAAGCGAAAAGCAATAGGTAAAGTGTTTATCGACGTATTTGACCAAGAGTCGCACCGTATTCAAAACGTAAAATGGTTGGGTCAAGGAACGATTTATCCCGATGTAATTGAATCGGTTTCGGTGAACGGACCCTCTCAGACCATAAAATCACATCACAACGTGGGTGGATTGCCTGAGAATATGAAATTAAAAGTTGTTGAACCACTAAATACCCTGTTCAAAGATGAAGTGCGCGAAGTGGGAAAGGCACTTGGCATTCCGCACGACATCCTGGGTAGGCATCCATTCCCTGGTCCGGGATTGGGTATTCGTATTTTGGGCGACATTACTCCAGAAAAAGTGCGTATACTGCAAGAAGCAGACGACATCTACATTGAAAATTTAAAAGCATTTGGTCTATACGACAAAGTTTGGCAGGCAGGAGCTATCTTTTTGCCCATTAAGTCGGTTGGTGTAATGGGCGATGAAAGAACCTATGAGCATGTAATTGCCCTTCGTGCTGTTGAAAGCCTCGATGGCATGACAGCCGACTGGTGCCATTTGCCTTTTGAATTTTTGGCTAAAGTATCCAATGAAATCATCAACAAGGTGAAGGGGGTTAACCGGGTAGTTTACGATATCAGCTCAAAACCTCCTGCTACCATCGAGTGGGAATAAAATCCAAAAATTATGCATCCTGAAATCCGTATGAACCAGGCACTAGCCGCCATAAAAGCTTTCAGGAGTGGGCAACTAGCAGCTTTTTTACCCGGGCACTTCAAGAATTTCCCTAAAATGGGCTCACGCGACCGTAAAGAGGTCGGGAATTTAGTCTTCGACTATTTTCGAGTGGCTCGTTTGTTTCCCAATCAAACTAAAGAAATGCAAGTTCTGTTGGGGAGATACTTGTGTACAGAAGTACAGGATGATTTTTTCGTTCAGTTTTGGAGTGAACGCTTATCGGGTAAAACTTGGCCTTGTGACCAGAACAACCGATGGGAACAGCTAAACATAGTTGCCGATTGGCAAGCTGCATTTCCAGTGTCAGATAAAATTAGTCCATTGCTCGACCATACTGCCTTGCAATTTAGTTTACTCCGGCAACCAGCACTCTGGATTAGGGTTAAAAAGGGTAAGGAAGCACAATTCGTTAAAGCTTTAGAGGCTGCAGGAATAGCCTACGGTCGGCATCCGAATCTGGAACAGGCGTTCTCAGTGGCTGCGGGAACTCGTTTAGAAGCTCTTCCAATTTGGCAACAAGGTCACATAGAAATTCAAGACGTAGCTTCGCAACGAACGTTAGAACTGATGCAGCCGAAAGCAAGTGAAAGATGGCTAGATGCATGTGCAGGTGCAGGGGGGAAGTCGCTTTTGTTGCACGATGCCGAACCAGCTATTAGCCTTTTCGTTACCGATGTTCGTGACGCCATCCTCAAAAACCTCCATGAAAGGTTTAAACGTGCCGGAATTCGAAGCTACAGCCAAGCCGTGGTAGATCATACGGTTATGGGGGCTCTCGCACAACAGAAGTCCTTTCCCAAGCAGTTCGATGTCATACTCGCGGATGTGCCTTGCTCTGGCTCTGGTACGTGGTCGGCAACTCCTGAAGCTGCCTCGCAATTTAACCCGACCAGCCTGAACGAATTTGCTGACAAACAGTACCGAATTGCACGTCAATTGGCCTATGCCTTGAAAGGTGGAGGGAAATTAATCTACCTGACCTGTTCGGTTTACACAACCGAAAACGAAGATGTGGTGAAAAAACTAGCTGAGCTTCCTGAATTAACCTTGGTGGAACAGCGCTATTTCCAAGAGTCGGCTAACGGAGGCGATGTTCTATTTGGGGCTGTTTTTCGCAAACGCTAACGTTTGCTCAGGGCCTGCTCCAAATCGAGTTGTAAGTCTTCAAGTTTCTCTATACCCACCGAAAAACGTATCATGGAGTCGCCTATGCCGTACTTATCACGGTCGGCTTGGCTAAGTGGCATATGGCTGGTTGTAGCTGGGTGGGTACATAAACTTTCGGTTCCGCCTAAGCTTACCGCAAGTCGAATCACTTTCAAGCCATCTAAAAACAGGAATGCTTCCTTCTCACCCCCATGAATGTCGAATGCTATCATGGCTCCACTTGAAGTACATTGTTTGGACCATATTTGATTGTTTAAGTCCTTGTCATTTTCAAGGCCGGGGTAATATACTTTTTTAACGGCAGGATGATTATTCAAGAAACGCGCAAGGGCATGGGCATTACTCGCCGATTTTTCCATGCGCAAGGAGAGCGTTTCGAGACTACGTAAGAGAAGAAAACAGGTAAATGGAGAAGCGGTACTACCAAGTTGTGTTCTCCAACTCCTGACGGTTTTTATATATCTATCATAGCCCGCGACCACACCTGCTACCACGTCGCTGTGACCGCCTATGTATTTGGTGGCAGAGTACACCACTAAATCGGCACCGTGTTTTATGGGCTGCTGAAAAACCGGTCCAAAGTAGGTGTTGTCAACTGTAAGAATCACTTCATTTTCGGAGTTTGATAAACTCGTTTTCAGTGCTTTAGCAACACTTATATCAATCATTAAATTATGTGGATTGCAAGGAGTTTCTACATGAATCAACTTTACTCTCTCCTTTAGCCCGGCAAGTTCCAATCTGTTGAGAATCGATTCTGAAGTATCGTTTTGGTCGAATGGAAAAGAATCGATACCCATGGCTTTCAATTGCTGATGAATGAATGCATCGCTTCCCCCGTACAGCGGATTGCTGTAAACGATTACATCCCCAGGACGTAGAAATGAAAACCAGCAAGCGCTTATCGCAGCCATGCCCGACTCAAAAGCCAAGGCCGATTCTGCTCCGTCCCAAACACACAATCTTTCTTCCAATGTAATCAGCGAAGGGTGATTCCATCGGCCATAAGCCATGGGTTCACGCTCTCCTGCTTCGAGTGGTGTTTTGCCGTTTTTGTATGCAAAGAGGCGCTTCATTGAAGCGGCATCCTCAAAAACGTAGGTTGAGGAATAAAAAATGGGTGGTTTAACAGCTCCTTGATTACCAAGAGCGTCATGACCTAAACCAAGTAGAAGCGTATCGGGGTGTAGCTTTGGGTTTTCCATAATCGATGAATACCCAAAAGAACGAAATTATGCGTTCCGGAGTTTGTCGAGCAGCAAATTCAACGTTTTCGCTTCTTCCACGCTTAAATTATTCATGGTTTCGTCCATTTGTGCCTCGAGTACATCCATTTCTGTGAGCAATTTTAAGCCTGTTTCGCTAATGGTAACGTCTACCAATCGTTTATCACTGCCACAAACTCTTTTGGTGACGAGGTTTTTGAGAATGAGCCGATCCACGATGCGACTCACGTCCGACATTTTGTCGAGCATTCTTTTCCGTATTTCTTGCGTGCTGATGGGGTCGGGATAACTTCCTCGTAAAATTCGAAGCACGTTGTACTGCTGTAAAGTAATGTCGAAAGACTCTACAGCATCACGCATACGCTCTTGAATCCAACCTTGCGTAAACATTAAGTTTACGGCAGCTTTGTGATATTCGTTTCGGAAAGCTCTTTTTTGCTTTATGTCTTCCTGAATTCCCATACGATAAAAAAATGCCCCTGACTGTTAGGTCAGGGGCTAAGATACGTTTTATCAGCCTTTTTTAACCAGCTGAATGTTCAAATTGATATCTACATCGTCGCCTACTACTGCTCCGCCAGCTTCGGTAACTGCGCTCCACATCAAGCCAAAGCTCTTACGGTTAATGGTCGATTTGGCTTTGAAACCTGCTTTGATGTTTCCGTAAGGATCTTTAACAGCACCACCGTAGGTAACCTCGAATTTAACTGCTTTGGTTACGTCGCGGATGGTCATATCGCCATTAAGCTCGTATTTGTTTCCACTAATCTTTTTGAATGACTTCCCAACGAATACCATTTTAGGGTATTTGCCAGCGTTAAAGAAATCGTCTGATTTGAGGTGATTGTCGCGCATTTCATTGTCCGTATTGATGCTATTCACATCAACCGAAAATTCAATTTTTGCATCCGAAAAATCAGCTTTTGTATTGGTCATTTTACCATCAAACAATTTGAAATGACCGTCGACCTCAGAGATAACGAGGTGAGAAACAGTGAATTTCACGTTTGAATGTACGGCGTCAACCGACCAATTACCAGCTGTATTCACAGCATTTGCAGGCGCAACTTTGTTGTTAGCTGGAGTAAATGACATAACTACTGCACTTACGGCAATGGTTAATAAGGTGAAGAGTTTTTTCATGTTGTTAGAATTTATGCAACAAATATAAAGTGACAACATCAAAGTTGCAACACTGAAATATTAATTTCTTGTAAATTAAAAATTAGCACTGTGTCCCTTGAAGTTTCTCAAGTACACCAAAAGTCTTGCTTCTGCACAAACATGCCCATTTTCATCAATGGCTTGCGCGTACATCCACTGCTGAAATTTTCCCGACTCGGCTAGCGCTTTTTCTGCACTTACTAGGTCAGCTTCCTTTATTTCAAAGCGAATTTTTAAGTCAGTAGTCGCTGGTTTTTTATAATCTATCTCTGCGCTCTTCAACCAGGCTTCTAGTTTTTGTCCCTTGTGGGCGAAAATCTGCCAGAATAAAATCGCATGAAAAGGATCGAATGCACTGAAAATTGTGCCGCCAAAAACCGACTTCTGCAGATTTCGATTTAATAAACTAGGCCGAATACGTACTTCAAGGGAACGAAAATCACTACTAACGTTGAGGACTTTAACCCTAGAAAATAAAAGTGGAGGAAAAATAGACAACATCCATTTTACCTGCCATGGACTCAACTTCATCCTAAGCTATTTTATAGGGAAGGAATTGTATAGCGGAATAGTTCAACACCTGCATTATTGTAAAAAACGACATTTAATTGCCGAGTCTTTCTCCCGCCCGAAAACTCGAGCATGGCGAAACTTCGTTCGAGGAATAGGCTACCGGGAACTCGGTTTTTATTGATTTCATTTTCACGGCTTCTTCCAACACTAGAAGTTAGGGGCGATGAGGTGACATCGTGAATCACCACGCCTTTGTGCGTTACGCGACTTATTTCACTGTGATGCCTATCGCCACTTACAAAAATTACATTTTTAATCCCCTCGGCGGCAATTCTATCGAGTAATCGCTCCCGTTCACAAGGGTATTGGGCGTAATTCTCATAAAGCGCTTCTGTGTTCAAAATCTGACTACCATTAGCCACAATTTTATAGGGGGCATTGCTGTATTTCAGTGCATCAATAAGCCACTCAATTTGGTCGTGGCCAAGCATTTCTCTGGAGCAGCTGTCAACCAGCCTTTCTGAAGTTCGGTACCAACGATCGTCAAGCAAGAAAAAATCGATATCGTTATGCCGAAAGGCAGTAGTTATTCCGGTTAGCTCAGGGGTGCCATAGGTAGGATTAGCCCAAAATTGCGTAAACGCGAGCTTTGAACTTGATTTATGAATCCAACTTTTAGTTGCATCGTTGGGGCCATAGTCGTGGTCATCCCAAGTAGCGTAATGCGAGCAATAACGCAACAGCTGTTGAAGTTCGGGTATCATCCGTGCATGTGAATATCTATGCTGAATACCCGAAAGGCTACTCCAGTCAGGCTCCCTCAGGTAAATGTTATCGCCCAACCACAACATAAAGTCGGGTTGCTTCAATACTATTGAATTGAAAATCTGATATTCACCTCCATACGGTTTGCCAGGTCTATCAAAACGTTCTTCATTTACATAGGTGCAACTTCCAAGGGCCACTTTAAATGCCGGAGGATCGGTACGGTGTTGCCATAAACTTTGTGTTGAAAAAAACAAAGTATCGGTTCCTACTACAGGTTTTCCATTAAAAAGTAAGCGATATTGGTATTTGGTGCCTGGATTCAAGTTGCCAAGGGTGAATGCAGCTGTGCGCGCCGACTCTTCTTTTGTGGTTACGGCTGAACCATCTAACCAAGTAGTTGAGTTGGAAGCTCGGTATTGAAGTTGTAGAACTCCGGTTTGGGCAGATTGTGCCCAAATTTTCGCCTCTCTTAAATCAATATGGCCGAGCATCGGGCCAGACTGTAGTTGTGCTAGGGCGCAATTGGTTGCCAAAACCAGTAGGATAAGTATTTGCTTCATGAAGTGAATATAAGGCGCATATGTTATCTGTGTATTGCCCGGTGAAAAGCTAAATTTGTGTCAGCAAATCCAATCTATGCAACGACTTATTGAATGCGTACCCAATTTTAGTGAGGGGCGCGACATGAACATCATTAGGCAAATAACCGAGCAAATCGAGGGTGTTGAAGGGGTAAAATTACTGGATGTAGACCCTGGTAAGGCTACAAACAGAACCGTTGTAACTTTTGTAGGCTCGCCCGAGCAAGTTGTAGAAGCGGCATTCAGGGCAATTAAAAAAGCCGCTGAAGTAATCGATATGCGCAAGCACAGCGGGGAACATGCCAGGATGGGGGCAACCGATGTTTGTCCTTTAATTCCGATTAGTGGTGTAAGCATGGAAGAAGCCGCTGACTTTGCCCGAAAATTGGGCAAAAGGGTAGGAGAAGAACTGGATATCCCGGTTTATCTCTACGAAAAAGCTGCCTCACGACCTGAAAGAACGAATTTAGCCACTATTCGTGCTGGCGAATATGAAGGACTTCAAGCTAAGCTACAGCAACCAGAGTGGAAACCTGATTTTGGAAAGGCTGAATTTAATCCCCGAGCTGGCGCAACGGTCATTGGAGCCCGAGAATTTTTAATTGCCTACAATATCAATTTAAATACTACCTCAACGCGAATTGCCAATGCCATTGCTTTTGATGTTCGAGAGGCAGGAAGGATAAAGCGAGAAGGGCACCCGGTTCTCGGAGAGGTAGTAACCGACGAAAACGGTGAACCAGTTCGGATTCCGGGAACTTTGAAGTCGGTGAAGGCAGTAGGATGGTTTATTGAAGAGTACGGTTTTGCACAGATTTCCATGAATTTAACCGATATCAGCATTACATCGGTACACAAAGCCTTCGATGAGGTAGTACGTGCAGCTAACGAAAGAGGAGTACGTGTAACAGGCTCTGAATTGGTAGGTCTCATACCGCTTGGTGCGATGCTCGATGCAGGCCGACATTATCTTGAAAAAATGGGCCGATCGGCTGGCGTTTCGGACGAGGAATTGATTCAAACGGCCATACGCAGCATGGGATTATCAGAAATTGCAGACTTTGATCCTAAGAAGAAAATCATTGAATATGTAATCGCCGAGAAAAATGCTGACCGTTTGGTGCAAATGACGCTTAGGGGATTCGCCAACGAAACGGCATCTGAATCTCCAGCACCAGGGGGAGGGTCAATTTCGGCGTACGTTGGAACGCTCGGAGCTTCACTTGCCGCTATGGTGGCCAATTTGTCGGCAGCCAAAAGGGGCTGGGAAGACCAAACCCCGTTTTTCAGTAAGGCAGGCATAGATGCGCAAGAAATAAAGGAAAAATTACTACGCTTGGTTGACGAGGATACTCGGGCATTTGATGGGATTATGCAAGCTTTTGCATTACCAAAGTCAACCAAAGAGGAAAAAGAAGCCCGCACAATGGCAATTCAGAGCGCTACTAAAGTGGCTATTGAAACCCCATTACAGGTGATGCGCCTTGCTTTAGCTTCTTTCAAGACTATTCGGGAAATGATTGAACATGGTAACCCTAATTCAGTTACGGATGCAGGGGTTGGAGCACTATGTGCAAGAACTGCTGTGTACGGTGCTTATTTAAATGTTAAAGTGAATATTTCGGGACTAAAAGACAAAAGTTACTCTGAGAGCGTTATGCTCGAAGCAGAGACTATTTTAAAGGAAGCACTTAATCTTGAAGCTGAATTGTTGGAACAGGTTCAGCGCCGTTTGGAGTAATTTTTAAATACGAATACCAACCTTGATCGGGACTACAAATACTGGCCTCCTCCATTCTGGAGCTGGCCAGTTTGTATTTTTCTCCTTCCCACCTAAATCCCTTTAATCGGAATTCAAAGGGATTTACTTTGTCGATAGGATGAAGTACCGCCACCGGTTTTACATAAAAGCGTATATCCACCGGGCGATTGTCTTCCATGAAAATCGTGATATCGGATGACTCTATCTTGTTAGCGCCCATCAAACTACCATCTTCTCTTTCAACGTAGTAGATGCTTTCTCCATTTCCTTTTATATCTATTCTCGACATTTGGCGGTCTTTAAACCGCGCCACCATGTCTTTGCCTTTCACCTGACTGAAACGTATGGAGTCTTCCTGCTTGAGCATAAAACCGTCTTCATACATTTCTAGACGATCAAATTCACTTCCTATCGTGAATAGCTCCATGTACTTGGAGGTGATTTGAAAATCGGCAGACCAAATCACAGGCAATCGAAAAAATTGAAATACAGAATCAGCCTGAATGTAGCTCATCGAATCACAGATGAGTAGTAAATCTTTGTTTTTAATCACTGGCATTGGCCAGGCGCGCAATAAATTTGAACTGTCTTTTGCCTTTGATTGAAAAAGAGTATCAGCCGTTAAATACAAGGTATCTGGCTCGGCAAAGTTGAGCATGAGCGGGAAGTCGTAGGCGAGCGTAGTGCCCTTTTTGCGGTCGAAACGAACAAAACCGCCTCTGATTTCACTTTTTTCGGTGGTATCTATGATCTGTACTCGACCTTTACAATAACCGCGTTCCTCCTTATCGTGAAAATACAGTGTATCCGCACGGATGAACTGCACACTGTCAATGGTAACCCGGCCTTTTTTTGTTAAGAATGATTCTCTAGTCTGAGTTTTGAACCAGCCTCCTTCGGTATACGTATAACTTCTTTTTGTGCGTATGTGCGTTGGGCCAAAAAAATCGGCCTTTTTTTGAACAGTTTGATAATGAAGCGTATCACCCTCTAGATCAAAATCAGGATGGGTGAGTACAACATTTTCACGAAAGAAGAACTGCTTCAAATTACTATCATACCTTCCTTTTTTGCTCTTTAGCTTGGCTTCAGCATTGGTAATGGTAGCAGGTCCGGGATAAAAAGCTTGCTTACTTGAGGTATTGTAAAATACGACATCCGTTTGCAAGGTCATTTCCCCGTCGGTAATGAAAACCTTATCGCGTAAGAAGGCATCTTTGGTATTCCCATCGTACTCCAAATAGCGCGATGTTGCATCCATTTTCCCCGGTTGTAAGATGCGAACGAAACCCATTGCAGTGGCCTTATTCTGATCTACATACAAATAAGCACTATCACAGAAGAGCTGAATGTCGTTTTGGCGTAAAATAACTGACCCAATGAGCTTTCGGATTTTCAAGCCACTCGTTTCGTCATAACTTCCTTCGTTTGAGCGCTCAATAGTTATCAGGTTTTTGGATTGACCATACGAAAGCTCAGCAATCAATACGAAGCAAACGAAAAGGAAGTAGAATGCTGCTTTCAGTGTCATGGTGAAGCTCAAAATTAGCTTAATTCGCGTAGTTTTAACGTGTATCTTTCCAAATTCGCTTGATCCTTCAGAATGAATTTATTGTTTCTGGCTTCTTGGTATCCCGATAACGTTTCCTCCCGAAATGGACTTTTTATATGGAATCATGCGCAAGCTGCTGCGGCAATACCGAATACGCATGTGATATTGGCTGCCGTTATACCAAGTAACGAGAAGGAGAATATCGAATTAAAGGAGTTTTCGATCGACGGGCTTACCCATTGGGTTGTGACTTACCCTGTCGGAAATGGTCACACCTTCATTAAAGCGATCCGTTATTTAAGGGCTTGGCAACGCGTGAAAAAACTGTATTTAAGTCGAGTTGGCGTGCCAGACCTAGTAGTGGTGAATGTGTTGTGGAGGGCAGGTTTGGCTGCTTTAATTTGGAAGTTAAAGTATGCGTGGCGTTATATCATTATTGAACATTGGTCTGGTTATTTGCCTGATGGTGAAGGATATAATGGTTTTTGGTTAAAGTTATTTAGTAGATTAATTTCTAGACAAGCAAAGCTCGTTTGCGCGGTATCTCCAGCATTAGTCCAAGCGATGAATCATCGTGGATTGGGTAAAAAATTCATGGTACTTCCAAATGCAGTCAATACATCTGTGTATTCACCCTCGGCAAATGTCCCTCGAACGATTAATCTATTGCATGTATCAAATTTGGCTCCCGAAAAAAACTTTCCTTTTGTATTAGAGGTTTGGCAGGCTTGGAAGAAAAGCAACCCAGCCGCAAAACTATGGGTTGCCGGTGCCTTCGATACCGATAAAACGAAACAAGCCTATGGGCAATTGGATGACGTTGAATTTCTCGGATTTCTTGAGCCAGAGAATCTTGTGAACTATTATCGAAAAGCTATGTGTTTGCTAATGCCAAGTAAGTTTGAGACGTTTTCGTTGGTTACTGCCGAAGCTTTAGCCTGTGGTACTCGTGTATTGAGTTCAGAGCTCCCTGCCTTGTCCAATTTCGAAACAAGGGCAATCGTCGCTTTACCTCAGCTGAATGTTGAAAGTTGGGTTGAGGCCCTTAGGAGTTTGCCTCCGCATGGTGCTGACGAACTACATGAAAAAATACATCAGAACTACTCAATCGAAAAAGTATCATTACTAATGCAAAGTATTTTTAATAAATAAATTAATTGTTCAAACTAGTCTTTCATACGTTCGCATCAAAAATACTCAACGCACTATTGAATTTCGTGCTAGTGTGGTTTACTGCACGCTGGATGGGTGCGGAAGTGCGTGGTGAAATCAGCCTTTTTGTTGCAAGTCTGTATGTTTTTGTATTGATAAGTGGCTTTTTTGGTGGTGGAACCTTAATTTACCTTGCACCTCGTTACGCAACAAAAGCGTTATTGCTCATTTCTTATGCATGGGCGCTACTGGTAAGTTTAGTGTTTGTTCCAGCACTTTTTCTTTGGCCGGGTTTACCCGAACCTTCAATGATTTTTTGGGTGGTTTCTAGCTTGCTTTTCAACCTTACCGCAGTGAACCGTTATTTGCTGATTGGTTTAAAAAGGATTAAGTACGATAACTTACTCGGAATAGGTGTTAACCTATTTCAACTAATTTTTTTGTTATGTTTCGTTTTTTGGGGCAAACAACAGAATCTGCAAGCATTTGTATATGCTTTCATAATAGCCTGGAGCTTAATTTTTTTACTTTCCTTTTGGTCGATACGAGATAGTCTACAAGTTAAGTCCTCCACAATTCATTGGGGAAACATCCTGGCTTCGATGTTCTCTTTGGGATTTGTTGCGCAAATAACCAATCTCGCTCAATTTATCGGTTACAGGGTACAGTACTACATGATAGACATACATTTGAATAAGCAGGCGGTAGGTGTTTTTAGTACGGCAGTTTCTTTAACCGAAGCCATTTGGATGATAAGTCAAAGTATTTCCTTGGTACAGCTTTCTCACATCGCAAATCTTCAAGATACTACCGAGGCTTCTTCACTTTCGCTTCGCTGGATGAAAGTTAGTTTTGCATTGAGCCTTTTAGCAATTTTGGCTTTACTCATTTTGCCGGGAGCTTTATACACACAATTATTTGGAATTGAATTCGAGGGGTTACGAAGTATCATCTGGCGCCTTTCCCCCGGAATTTTGATGCTCGCTGGATCGAATATTTTAGCGCATCATTTTGCAGGTAAAGGCCAATTGCGCGAAAATTTAATCGCTTCATGCATTACACTTGTACTTGTTTCATCATTCAGCTTTGCACTCCTTGGGGGATATGGTTTGAACGGAGCGGCCTGGTCGTCGTCGATTGCATATACAGGGGCTGCTATTTGGTTGGTTTGGCGGTTTCAAAAGAGTGAAAATAGGCCCATTAAAGAATGGCTACCTTCTGTAAACGATTACAAGGAAATGCAAGCAAAGTTTAAGGCTTATGTGCGGGATTAGTGGGTTCATTTCAGTGAGAACCCAAGCTAGTGCCGGGGAATGGTTAAAAAAAATGAACACGGCCCTCGCTCATCGTGGGCCAGACGATTCGGGCTATTGGTTGGCCGATGAGCATAGGAGGGCAGCCTATGCCGATGCAAGTACAACCGACTACTGGAAGAGCAGTTTGAAAAACATTCAAGAGGCAATACCAGCCAAGGTCGGATTTGCACACCGAAGGTTGGCCATCATTGATTTGAGTACCGATGGGCATCAACCAATGGAACTGAATCATAAACTAGTTATTTCCTTCAACGGTGAGATTTACAACTATCTAGAGCTGAAAGAAGAATTGCTGAGTCAAGGAGTCTCATTCGAGACGAATACCGATGTAGAGGTTTTACTTAAAATGTGGGAAAGATATGGGCTAGAATGTCTCTCTCGCCTGGAAGGGATGTGGGCATTTTCGGTATATGATTATAGTAGCGATACGGTTTGGTTGGTCCGAGATCGAATAGGCGTGAAACCACTTTATTTTACCAAAAGTGATGAGTCTCTCTTTTTTGCTTCTGAACCGAAAGCGCTCCTTGCCGTTGGTAGTTGCTCTACGCAATTGAACGAACAAGCAATGTATAGTTTTTTATTGCACGGGAGCTTAGAAGAAGAAAATGGATCTCTTTTGGCCGATTTGAAAGAGGTTGAGCCAGGGCATTATTTACAATGGACAAAAGGAAAGCTTACTACCCAACGTTACCACCATCCTGAATTTAGCGATTCGTGGGCACCAGATTCACGGGCTCCTGATAAGGTGGTAGCAGAAATCTCCCAGAGTCTCGACCGAAGCATTCAGTTCCGCTTGCGGTCAGACGTTAAAGTTGGAGCATCGCTTTCTGGCGGACTCGATAGCAGTACTATAGCTGTGTTGGCTGCGCAAAAAACCGGATTTCCTTTGTTTTCGGCCGTATATCCCTCAATGCTAGGGGATGAGAGTCGTTATGCCGGTATCGTTGCCCATGCAGTAAGCGCATCTTGGTTTAAAGTGGAAGTTAATGCACAGTCTATTTCATCAGAAATAGAAGCCATGGTAGCCACCATGGATAGTCCATTACTGACGTTTAGCACCTTTGCGCAACGCGAAATATATCGTGCTGCAAAGCATGAAGGAATCACCATTTTGCTCGATGGGCAAGGTGGCGATGAGCTTTTTACAGGCTACGATCGTTATTGGTTTTCTTATCATTTACAAACCATTCAAAGAGCTGGATTCAGACAGTTTCTAAGTGACGTTCAAGTACCGAATTACTTCACAAGTTTCTGTAAAAGTTTGGTGAGGTATTTTGTTACTCCACTATTAGTTCATCCGTTAGCCAATCGATTATTGGCCACTCAACTCCTCAATTCCAAATTGGAGTATCGATTTTTGCGGCCAGAAGTGAGACACGTTTTTGGAAGAGTTTCGGCCCAGAGAATTGGAAGACTTCCGCAAACTGGTGTGAATGCGCAGCTCGCGCACGAACGTTATGGCTATGCCCTGAAAAATTTGCTGCGCTGGGGCGATCGAAATAGCATGGCATTTGGAATGGAAAATCGCGTTCCTTTAGCCGATGACCCCTATCTAGATACAATCCTCCTCAATCTTCCTGCTAACTGGAAGATGAACCCTAGCTATGGCAGTAAAGAGTTGTTAAGGAGAGCTATGTCAGGCAAAGTGCCGGTTGAGATTTTACAACGGACAGATAAAATGGGCTTTAGTTCACCTGTAGTTGAATGGATGAATCAACTTTGGCCTCAATGGAGTCAATATCTAGCTTATACCAAGGAGTGGCTAGAAGTTGACTTGATTTACCAGCATGCACCCGAACTTTTGAGAAGTGAAAATGGATGCCTTGCTTTATTACGTTTTGTTTCGTTCGGAGCATGGCTGAAAAATTTACAATTACACGTGAAAAGCTTGTAAAAAAGCACAAGA
>VFQR01000845.1_pt1 | contig 30835 bp, 29 predicted proteins | sample 3512321 | NCBI WGS metagenome assembly VFQR01 (sample SAMN10412374, study PRJNA504923) | tailings metagenome | isolation source: Relicate 3 Philex TSF1 revegetated site | place: Philippines: Tuba, Benguet | collected 2017-08-29 | reverse complement strand
ACCTCCTGCCGTACCTCTTGAACAAATTCAAACGGATTGAACTTCGACATCAAAACCGCTTCCTAAGCGCCATGCGACAGATTGACGCGCCCTGTGTTTAAAGGGTTCGTCTTATGAGCCGGATCACGCGCCCTCTTCATTCGATCCCGCCCCAAACAGCTGGCAGGGGAGGAGGGTCTCGAACCCCCAGCCTTCGGTTTTGGAGACCGACGCTCTACCAATTGAGCTACTCCCCTATCGCATAGATCGTGCACGCCTTGTCGACGCGAAAGGCGCACATGCCTTATGCGGGGGCGGCATCCTTAGCTGAACTTTTTACGTTTGTCACTCGCCTGTGGACACTTTATCGAGCGCCTTTTTCTGGACTTGCTCGTTGCGGGCCGGTCATGCGCCCGTCCAAACGCCCCAACAGGCCCATTTTCCGGGCTTTACGGAGGGGAATTTTTTCGCCGTTCAGCCTGTCTTTTCAACGACGACGGCGGTGCCGTAAGCCAGCACCTCGGTCACCGCCGAGGCAATCTCGTTGGCATCGTAGCGCATGGCGAGAATCGCATTGGCCCCCATGGCCTCGGCCTGCTTGATCAGCAGGTCGAACGCCTCCTGCCGGGTCTCCTCGGCCAGCTTGGTGTAAACCGATATGGTGCCGCCGAACAGAATTTGTATGGCTGCGCCTATGTTTCCGACCACGGATCGAGACCGAACTGTCAGCCCCCGTGCCACGCCCAGGTGGCGAACGACCCGATAGCCTTCAAGCTCGTTGGTGGTGGTGACGATCATGAGGAGCGCTCCGCGGCGGCTCAGACCACGGCGCGTTTCATGCGCCGGGAAACTGGAGCGGGTGATGGGAATCGAACCCACGTATTCAGCTTGGAAGGCATTGCATAAATCAATTCCGCCAACGACTTACGAGCACCTTGGCACTCATTTGGCACTCGACTTTGAGCAACAAGATAACAAAAGTTGACGCAAGATGGGGCGAGTTTAGGTGCTCATTCTGTCCCATTGTGTCCATACACGTCCATATCTGTCCACACACGTCCATACAGAACGTATTGTGGAGATCACGCGAATCGCTATGACTTCACGTCATGTGAACCGCTCCCTTGGTAAGGGAGTGCTCACAAGAAAGGCCGAGATGGCTGCAACCACCTCGGCCCTGCGGGAGTAGCGCCTGCTACGCACACATCCCGACGCACACGCGGTCGTCAGCCGTTCAGCGGACATGCGCGTACAAGACGCAACAAAGGTGATTCGGGCTTTCTCGTCACGTGAGAGACCGGATTTGTCCACCACTCCGTCAAACCAGCCCCGCTTCGCCGGGGTTTTTGCTTTGGGGCACACGGATGGACGGAGAACTAAGAGAACTTGGCAAAGCACTTTATGAGCGCCGGCAAGAAGCAGCCGTGGTGCCGTTCGATGAGCGTCGTGGCGCGGATTGGGCGCCGGTAGAGAATCAATGCCACTATAATGTTGATCGTTGGGTTTCGGAGCATCCGGGCACCCGGGCGGTAAGAGGGTGGCTGGTATTCGACTTCGAGAAGACCTCGATGGGTCTCGTGCACGTCGTGCGCTTCACTCCGCATTCTGTCGTCGAAGACGAGGATGGGCGATTAGTGGACATCACGCCTAGCGGCGCGTCTCGGCGCTATCCGTTTCTCCGCCATACTGGCAGTGATGAAGAGTTCGAGCAGTTAGTAACCTCGAGGATGCTGGTGCACCTCGATCACGACACATCGGTCAGCACATAGATGCGCGCGTGCTGGTGTGGACCACTGCCGATGTAAAGGCCGTTCCAGGTAAACGTTGCCTTCTTTAGCACTGGCACATTGGTAGTTACTTCCGTCCCATTACGATCGAAGAATTGCGGGCTATCCATATCCAGCATCAAGTGGATGAGATCGGAGGTGTGTTCTGGCCAATCCCAAGGATGAGCCGACACCATTCTGCCCCAGAATGCTTGCAAGTAGACTTTCATAATCCTTTCGCTCAAACCCACGCCCGCTAGTGACGAGGCGTGGACTGGAGCGCACTAGCTAATATTCCATCAACGTACGCATGACTGGCGCTGGCGCAAGCCGCTGGTGGGGACAATATTTGGCACTAATTTTGGCACTTTTCGGTGAAGGTAGGCGCGCAAAACACCAGCAAAATCAGCGTTTGCGACGCGCAAGAGCGCGAGAGCACCAGTCTTTTGAAACAATGTACCGCATTGAATAACTTATTGAAAATGTTGATAAAATGGAGCGGGTGATGGGAATCGAACCCACGTATTCAGCTTGGAAGGCTGCTGCTCTACCATTGAGCTACACCCGCGAAACTCAGTCGAAACAGCGGCTTGAGGACGCTTCCTCATAACGCCTTACCCCTGGAAGGGGCACTGGCGGCTCGCCGCCCGATGCTCGGCCCGCTTCTATAAGTGTAATCGGCGCGATTGGGAAGGTGCTGGCGCAGCTTGCGGGACGACTTCCTCAGCTTCTCTCAGTTCGGCACGACAGCCGGCGCGGGTGGAGCCGGCGCTCGGGACGCGAGCTCAGGCGCCGGGCGAGGCACATTGACCTGCAGCGTCCCGGCCGGGAGCCGGTTCAGGAAGTCGAGCGCATAGTGGAGCTGCGTATCGTCGGCTGAGTTCTCCGGAACGTAGGGGATTGAGCGCGCGGTCCCAGCCTCGGCAGCCTCTCCATCCGGGTTCCTCAGATGATTGGCGAGGGACTGCTCCCCGCCGGTCAGCGCCCCTTCGGCGGCGGCGGCGGCCGCCTTCACGCTGTCCGGGACCTTCTCCTCCACCAGAACGTCGGGATCGATGCCCTTGGCCTGAATGGACCGGCCCGACGGAGTGAAGTAGCGCGCCGTGGTAAGGCGCAGGGCGCCCTTCGATCCGCCGAGCGGCAGGATGGTCTGGACGGTTCCCTTGCCGAACGAGCGTGTGCCCACGACGATGGCTCGCCTGTCGTCCTGAAGGGCGCCTGCGACGATCTCGGCGGCGCTCGCCGTTGCACCGTTGATCAGGACGACGATCGGCTTGCCCTTCATGAGGTCGGCGCCATCGGCGTCGAAGTCGGTCGTGTCAGCCTTGCTGCGGCCCTTGATGCTGACGATGCGCCCCTTCGCAACGGCTTCGCTCGTCACCGCTATGGCCTGCTCCAGCAAGCCGCCTGGATTGTTCCTGAGATCAAGCACGTATCCCTTGAGACCGGGGCCGATGGCCTTCTTCGTCGCGGCGATGGCGGCGGCAAGCTTCTCGGCGGTCTGGCCGTTGAATGTCGTGACCTTGATGTAGGCGACGTTGCCTTCCGCACGCTGCTCGACAGGGCTGACGTTGATGATCTCGCGCCTCAACGTCACGGAGATCGGGGCGTCCACACCTTTGCGCGTGACGGTGAGCGTCACCTTCGAACCGGGCGCACCATGCATGCGATCGACGGCTTTCTCCAGCGGCATGCCGTCAGTCTCGTCGTTATCGATCTTCACGATGACATCGTTGGACTTGAGGCCGGATCTCGCGGCCGGCGTTCCTCCGATCACCGTGACGATGCGGATGGCGTCATGCTCCGCCTGGATCTCGAGGCCGACGCCGCCAAACGTTCCGGAAATCTCCTCGCTCATGCGCTCGTATTCCTTCTGGCTCATGTACGAGGAATGAGGATCGAGCGCGGCCAGCATGCCGTTGATGGCGCCTTCCATCATCTTGGCGTCATCCGGCTTGTCCACGTAGTTGGCTTGGATCTGCTGGATAACCTCGCCGAAGAGATTGAGCTCGCGATCGAGCTTTGATTTCGATGCTGAGAAAGCGTCCACGCTCAGCGTGGCGCCTACCGACGCCGCCATCATTGCGGCTATCACGCAGCGCCGCGTGGCGCGTGACCAGGATCCCATCATGGCGGCGAAAGCTCCAACGATATCATCTTGCGGCCGCGCCGCCCCGGATCGTGTCGGAGGCGCGGAAACTTACCTCATGCGGCGGCTCGCAGGTTCTGGCCGGGCCGCCGCATCTCCTACCTGCTAGTCCACGCAGTCGTAGTAGCGTTCACGCCAGTACGGACTGCCCGTCGCTTGCCAGCGGGAATATTCGTAGCCGCAGCTGTAGTAGCCGTAGTCTCCCACATAGACGTCGCCGACCCCGAACACGACACCATGGCGGTGATGGAAATGATGATGGTCGTGACCGGGATGCATGTGAGCCGTGTGGATCGGCCCCATGTGATGTTCCATATGGTGTGCCATGGGCGCGTGTCCCATCGCGTGCCCCATGTGAGGGCTGCCCATGCTCATATGCGGCATGCCCATGCCGCCCATCGGCATATGGCCGCCAGCGGCTCCCGCCGCTCCCGCGGCAAGACCGATCGCTACAACGCCACCCGCGCAAGCGGCGGCTATTTTCGAGACTGCATTCATTTGCCTTACTCCTTCTTGGTTCGCGTGGAGCGAAATCTCCTTCCCCGGCGAAAGGGCAGGCTCCGGGCAACCAGGACATTCCCGCTGCCAGAGGCCAGTCGCAAAAAAGTGAGGTCAGGCTGAAGGGGGCCCGCGCGTCGGACCATTGCGAACGCGACAGACCGGAATGAGGGCTAGGCGTGCGGGCCTCGCCGCGCGCAGAAAGGCAGTGCCGAACAGGGCCGCGATGGCAAGGCTGCCGAGCAGCGCCAGGCCGGGATCACCCCCGGTTTCAGGGCTAGCCCATGGATCGAGCCAGAGGGACCCGCCCTCCGTCAGGCTCGCAATGGCGGTTGTTTCCGGGGAGGCGCGGCCAGTGCTGGAGGATCGCGCGTCGGCTTCGCCGAGGGCAAACGCCAGGCTCGCCACCGCGCCGCAGACCAGGGCGACCAAAATGCCGAGCCAATTACTACGATTTATGAACGCGTTTTTCACCGGGCACGTCCTCGTGCATCCTTCCAACACATAGGTCGCATTTGAAGAATAACCAGGGGCGTGCGGCGGCGTTCCCCTCCGCCCCGCGGTTTCACGGACAGCAAGGCGCCGGCAGGCAGGACTTGATACATTTGCGCGATTTGCCCGTTGTGCGATTGAGGCGTGTCGTCAAGGCTGCATCCAGCCGGCAGAAGACCAAGCGAACCAGATGGCCAAGCATAATTCGAATGCAACCGCAGAACGCGTGACGAGCCCCGGAGCGGACCCGCACGCGGGCGAGGCGGCGACCATCGACGCGCCGGTGCTCGCAGGCAGCCGCCTCGCCCGGCTCGCCGGAAACTCACGCGTGCGAGCGGGCGTGGTGCTGGTGCTGTTCGCCATCGTGTGCTTCGCGCTCTATCACGAGATCGAGGTCACCTCCTGGCACGAGGTGCGCGTGGCGCTCGCTCAAACGCGGAGCGATCAGATCGCGCTCGCCCTCCTCGGAACCGCGATCTCCTATTTCGCGCTCACGGGATACGATGTGCTCGCGCTCCGCCATCTCGGCGCCGTGCGCATCCCGTTCAGCACGGTCGCGCTCACGTCGTTCGTGAGCCAGGCGTTCACGTTCAATTTCGGCTTCGGAATTCTCACGGGGGGCGCGGTGCGAATGCGCCTCTACGGCGCGGCCGGGGTCAAGCCGGACCACATCCTGGCGACCAGCGTGTTCGCGGCGCTCGCCATCTGGACCGGCATCGCCGCCGTGGCGGGGCTTTCGCTCGTGATCGCGCCGGACGTCGCGGAGACCGTTCTCTCCATGCCGGAAGCCGGCGCGCGGGCCCTGGGCTTCGCCCTGATTGGTCTCGTCCTGTGGAGCTGGTGGTATACGGCGACGCGGCGCCCCAAGATTCCAGGCCTCGACGTGCCTGCTCCCGACGGCACCGTCACCGGGCTCGCCCTGCTCGTCGGCGCAACCGACATCGTGGCGTCGGGCTTCGCGCTGTGGGCTCTGCTGCCCTCCGAAGTGACGCTCAGCTTTCCAGCTTTTCTGGTCATCTTCGTTTCCGCCATCGCGCTCGGCGTTATCAGCCACGTTCCGGGTGGACTTGGCGTGTTCGAGGGCATCATCCTTCTGGCCCTGCCCACGGCACCCGCAAGCGGCCTTCTGGCCTCGTTGCTCTTGTTCCGCTTCCTCTATTACCTTCTGCCGATGGGGCTCGCGGCGGGCGCCCTCGCCTTTCTGGAACTCAGGGAACGGCAGGAGGCGCTCGCGAAACATGCCAAGCGGCTCGGCTCGTCGCTCGGCGCCTCGATTCCGCTGGTGTCGGCCATTCTCGTCTTCCTCGGCGGGTTCATCCTCATGGTGTCCGGCTCGCTACCCGCCGAGCATCACCGCATGGCCATCCTGCGCTATGCGGTGCCGCTGCCCTTCGTCGAAGCCTCGCATTTCGTCGCCAGCATAGCCGGCACGCTGTTGCTGATCGTCGCCTATGGTCTCGCCCGGCGGCTCGAAAGCGCTTGGCGCGTCGCGACGACGCTCCTGCTGCTCGGGGCGGCGTTCTCGCTGCTCAAAGGCATCGACTACGAGGAGGCCGTGGTGTGCCTCACTATCGCGGGCCTTCTGATCGCGGGCAACCGGTGGTTCTATCGCAAGGGCGGCGTTCTCTCGGGCGCGCTGCAGCCGAGCGAGATCCTGGCGATCGGGCTTGCGTCCATCACCTCGATCTGGATCGGCTTCATCGCCTTCCGGGACGTGGCCTATGACGACACGCTGTGGTGGGATTTCGCGTACAGAGGGGACGCGTCTCGCTTCCTCCGGGCCACCGTCGGTATCGCCGTCACCGTTCTGATCACGGTCGTCTATCGACTGATCAACCGCGCCGCGCCCGCACGCAACACGGCCTCGCGGGAGGAGCTCGACACGGCGCGCTCGATCGCGGCGGCGTCCGAGTTCGCCCATGCCAATCTGGCGCTGATCGGCGACAAACGTTTCCTGTTCAACGCCGAGAAGACCGGCTTCGTGATGTTCGGCACGCAGGGATCGAGCTGGATCGCAATGGGCGATCCCATCGTCAACGGCGACGACGACGAGGTCGCGGCGCTTGTCTGGCAGTTCAAGGAGCTTGTGGACCGGAACTCCGGCGTGCCGGCGTTCTACCAGGTCTCGAGCGAGAACCTTCCCATTTATCTCGATGCCGGGTTCTCCATGGTGAAACTCGGCGAGGAGGCGTGGGTCGATCTCGGCGCGTTCACGCTCGACGGCGCGGAAGGCCGCAAGCTGCGACACGCCATGTCCAAGGCGCAGCGCACGGGCGCCACCTTCGAGGTGGTGCCTGCGGCCAACGTCACGCCGGTTCTACCGGAGCTCCGGCGCGTCTCGGATGCGTGGCTCAAGGAACGGAAGCAAAAGGAGAAGGGCTTCTCGCTCGGCTACTGGACCGACGCATACATGACGCAACACGACATCGCCATCGTGCGCATCAACGGCCGGATCGCCGCCTTTGCCAACATCTGGCGCAGCGCCAACCGCAACGAGATGTCCATCGACATCATGCGCGTTCGCCACGAGGCACCCAACGGCACCATGGACTTCCTATTCACCGCGCTCATGGATTACGCCAAGACAGAGGGATACCACTGGTTCAATCTCGGGATGGCACCGTTGTCGGGCCTGCCGCGACACCGCCTCGCGCCGCTCTGGAGCCGCATGGCGACGTGGATTTCACGCCACGGCGACAGGTTCTACAAATTCGAAGGGTTGCGCTCGTTCAAGAGCAAATTCCGGCCTGAATGGCGCCCCAAATACCTCGCTTATCCCAGCGGCGTGCTTCTGCCGCAAATCCTGATCGACGTGACGACGCTGATCGCCACCGCGCCTTCCCGGGCGCGCACCGAGGAGACGACTTGATGACGCCCCAGCCAAAGCCGCTCGGTTTCAATCTCCGGCGTCTTGTCCTGCCGCTCGCGGCCTTGCTCGCGAGCTTTTTCAGTCTCCCGGCGCTTGCCGAAACGCGCAGCATCAGCCTCACCCAGGACACGCTCGGCACCATCAAGATCCTCGCGCCCGCCGAGGAGCCCAAGCATTTCGTGATCTTCATTTCGGGAACGGACGGGCTGACCAGCGAGCGTCTGGCGGAAGCCGACAAGCTCGTCGCGCAGAACGCGGCGGTTGCGCTGATCGATCTCGCAGCGCTCAAGGCCGTGTTCGCGAAGCACAACGACGACACCTGCCACTATGTATTCGGAGATTTCGAGGACCTTTCGCGCAATGCCCAGCGCAAGCTCGGCATGACGGACTGGCAATGGCCGCTGCTGCTCGGCACCGGCGAGGGCGGCACGCTCGCCTATCTCGCCCTCGCGCAGGCGCCTGCAAACACTGCGGGCGGCGCCGTGAGCCTCGGCTTCTCCCCGAGCTTTCCGACCAAACGTCCGATCTGCGACGGCGCGCCCGTGGCGTCCGACAACCGCGGCAGCATCACCTACGATCCCAAGGACGATCTGCCCGCGCCCTGGGCACTGGTGGTGGACAATGCGCCTTCGGACGCGGTGAAGGCCTTTGCGGCGAAGCCCGAGCAGACGGCGATCCAGATCGTTCCCGGGGACGATGCGACGCGGTTCGATGCGGCGATAAAAGCCCTGTTCGACATGAAGCCGCCGACCGGCCAGGCACTCGCAGACCTGCCGCTGACGGAGCTACCCGCGAAAGGCACGGCGACGACGCTGCTCATCCTGCTTTCCGGCGACGGCGGCTGGCGCGATATCGACAAGCAGATCGGCGAGTATCTCTCGGAGCGGGGCGTCGCGGTCGTCGGGCTCGACTCGCTCCGCTACTTCTGGAGCCGGAAGGAGCCGAGCCAAATCGCGGCCGACATCGAGCGGATCGCCGATCACTATCGGGAAAAATGGAAACTGCAATCGCTGGCGCTGACCGGCTACTCGTTCGGCGCGGACGTCTTGCCGATGGCTTGGCCGGAGCTCGAACCCAACACGCAAGAGCGGACGACGGTCATCGCGCTGCTTGGCTTCGAGCCGACGTTCGATCTCGAAGTGTCGGTATCGGGTTGGCTCGGCATGGCGCCCTCGACGAACATCGATGTGAAGCCGTACCTCGCGGGGCTCCCGAAATCCAAGGTGCTCTGCTTCTACGGCGTCGAGGAGAAGGACGACAACAGCACGGCTTGCGTGCTGCCCGGAATGGATGGCGCCACCCGGATCGAACGTCCGGGCGGCCACCATTTCGACGGCAACTATCAAGTGATCGCCGACGAGATCCTGAAGAGGCTGAAGGCCACCGAAAAGGTCGACTGAGCGGCGGCGCTTCTTAGTTGCTGATCCAGTCGGCGCATTTGGCGGGCGGTGTCGTCTCGCCCCACGGACTGATCGGCACGCTCGACGTGGAGTTCTCCGGACTGCCTTCGATCATCTTGTCGGTGTAGACGAGATAGACCAGCACGTTGCGCTTGGCGTCGCAGCCGCGCACGATCTGCATGCGCTTGAAAATCAGCGAGCGGCGCTGGCTGAAGGCTTCATCGCCCTGCTGCAGCTTACGCTTGAACTTTATGGGACCGACCTGGCGGCAGGAGAGCGAGGCGTTGCTCAGCTCCTCCGCAAGGCCGAGCCAGCCGATCCAGCCGCCCTTCTCGGGCACCGTGAAATAGCAGGCCACGCCTTCCACGTCCGGATCGTCGATGGCATACGTGCCGAGCTTGTGATCCGGCGACAGGAACTTCCATACGGTCGTCTTCCTGAAGATCAGGTCGGGATCGTCGGCATGCGCCGCCGATCCGGCACAGAGCACCGCGCCAACGATCATCGCCTTCAGCAGTCTCATCTTTTGCATCCCTCGTGTTCGAGCGGGCGCCTCGCCGTGCCGGAGCGCCCGCCCTCTTGCCAGCATTTCCGATATGCTTATCTAAAAAATCATATGAGAAAACAGTCTAATAGGCCTGTAAACTAATTGCTTCATGGTCCCTTGGACGACCTGCACAGTCACTCCCTCACCGCAACCTTGCGAGCGCGTGGACATCACCCTGCGCGCGTCTGCGGAAACCTGAACCGGACTTGGAACCGGGCTTGGCACGAGGGATATCCATGCGATTGAAAACGCTCTTCTCGGCGTTGCTGCTCACCGTGAGCAGCTTCGCCACGACGGCTAACGCAGCCGAGACCGTCCGGGTTGCCATCGGCACCCAGGACACCACGATCAACACCGCAACCGGCGGGCTGCTCGTGCGCGAGCTCAAGCTGCTCGAGAAATATTTGCCGAAAGACGGCAAGTACAAGGACGTCACCTACGACATTCAGTGGAAGAATTTCACGAGTGGCGCTCCGATCACCAACGAGCAGATCGCGGGCAAGCTCGATTTCGGCCTGATGGCGGATTTCCCGGGCTCGCTCAACGGCGTCGCGCACGAGAAAGCGGGGCGCAAGAGTCTGTTCATTACCGTGCTGTCAGGCAGCGTGAAGGGCTCCGGCAATGGCATCGTGGTTCCCGCCATCTCCCAGGTGCAGTCGATCGCCGATCTCAAGGGCAAGACCATCTCGGTTCCGTTCGCCTCGACCTCGCATGGCCTGCTGCTACGCGCCATCAAGGCGCAGGGCTGGGATCCCGACAAGGACGTGAAGATCATCACGCAGGCTCCCGAAGTGGCAGGGCCTGCCTTGCAGTCGAACCAGATCGAGGCGCATGCCGACTTCGTGCCGTTCGCCGAGCTGTTCCCGTGGCGGGGCTTCGCGCGCAAGATCTATGACGGCTCGCAGGCCGACGGGCCCACGTTCCATGGCGGCCTCGTGGATGCGGCCTATGCCGAGAAGTACCCGGAGATCGTCGTCGCGTTCCTGCAGGCCGCGCTCGAAGCCGACCGGCTGTTCGCCGAGGAGCCCGAGAAGTACAGCGAGCTGGTGGCGAAGATCACGGGCGTCGAGGCGGAGGTGAACTACCTGTTCCACGGGCCTCTCGGCCTTCAGACGCGCGACCTCACCTGGAAGCCCGAGTATCGCAAGGCCGTCGGCACCTCCATCGAGACGCTGAAGCTGCTCAAGAAGGCCGACCAAGGCATCGACGTCGACAGCTTCGTTTCGGATCGCTTCATCAAGGAGGCTTTCAAAGCCTCGGGCCGCGACTACGACGCCGCGCTCAAAAACTATGACCAGCTCCCGCTCAAGGCCAAGGACGCGGTGACGGGCGAAGAGATCAAGGATCCGAAGCGGGTCGCGCAGATCTGGGTAAAGGACGAGCCTCTGGTTCGCCACTACGCCTCGGCCGAGAACGCACTCAAGGCCCTCAAGACGATCGAGGCCGAGGGCAAGACCATCCGCGTGCTCTACGCCCAGGATCGCAACAGCGGCATCAAGCTGCTCGGCAACCAGGCCTGGTTCGTGCGCGCCGATACCGGCGAGGTGAGCGCCTTCCTGCTCAAGGAGCAGGCGGAAGCCTGGGCCAAGGAGAAGGGCGGGAAGGTTCTCGACTTCCCCGGCGCCCGCTCCGCGGTTCTGGCCAGCAACTGAGGTCAAAGGCGTGGCCTCATCGAGCGATACCGGGCTCGCCCGGTGGACACTCCGAGCCGCATCGATCGCCGTCTTCCTCCTCGTGTGGCAGACGGCGTCGACGCTGCGGCTCAACCTCGGCCTCGTCACGTTCGTGAACGTGCCGCCGCCGACCGAAGTGCTCGAGGCGGCGATCGCCTTCGTGCAGTCCGCGAAGGCCGTCGACCACGTGAGGAGCAGCCTGGCCCGCGTCACGACCGGCTATGCGATCGCGGCCTTCGCAGGGATCGCGCTCGGACTTGCGATCGGGCGCTCGCGGCGGGCGGCCGATATCCTCCTGCCGCCGCTCGAGATCCTGCGTCCGATCCCGGCGGTGGCGTGGATTCCGCTCGCGGTGCTGCTGTTTCCGTCGTCGGAGGCCTCGATGATCTACATCACCTTCATCGGCGCGCTGTTCCCCATTCTCCTCAACACCATTCATGGCGTCGAGAGCGTCGATCCGCGTCTGGTGGCATCGGCCAAAAGCCTTGGGGGAACGCCGGGCGCCATCCTGCGCGAGGTGGTGCTTCCCGGCGCGGCCCCGAGCATCGTGACGGGACTTGCGATCGGCATGGGCACGAGCTGGTTCTGCCTCGTCACCGCCGAGATGATCTCGGGTCAGTTCGGCATCGGCTACTACACATGGGAAGCGTACACGATCCAGAACTACGCCGACATCATCGTCGGCATGATCCTGATCGGCCTGCTCGGCATGGGCTCGAGCGCGCTCCTGCGCTGGATCGGCGCGCGTCTCACGCCCTGGCATACGGTGGGGGAGACACGCTGATGAGCGGACGCGAAAGATTGGCCCGACCGGAGCTTGGCCGCATCGAGGCGCAGGACGTTTCGATCCGGCTCGGCCGCGGTGCGCAGGCATTCGAAGCCGTGCAAGAGGTGAGCTTCTCCATCGAGCCCGGCGAACTCGTCTGCGTGATCGGGCCGTCCGGTTGCGGGAAGTCCACGCTGCTCGGCGCTCTGGCCGGGCATATCGCGCCGGCTTCGGGAAAGTTGCATGTGGATGGCGCGCCTGTCACGGGTCCGCATCCCGATCGCGGCATCGTGTTCCAGCACCATACGCTGTTCCCGTGGAAGACCGCGCGAGACAACGTCGCGTTCGGTCCCAAGATGCGCGGCGTCGCAAAAGGAGAGCGACGGCGGCAGGCCGACGCGATCCTCGATCTGGTCGGCCTGGCCGATTTCGCCGGGCGCTATCCGAAGCAGCTTTCCGGCGGCATGCAGCAGCGCGTGGAGATCGCACGCGTGCTCGTCAACAAGCCGCGCCTCCTGCTGATGGACGAGCCGTTCGGCGCGCTCGATGCGCTGACGCGCATGATGATGCAGGAGCTCCTGCTCGACATCTGGACGCGCGTGCGCACGACCATCGTGTTCGTGACGCACGACATCGACGAGGCGCTGTTTCTCGCCGACCGCATCATCGTGATGAGCCCCCGGCCTGGGCGCATTCTTGAGGAGATCCCGGTTCCGTTCAAACGCCCGCGCTCGACCGACATCGTCGCCTCGCAGGAGTTCGGACGGCTCAAGCATCATTGCCTCGAACTGTTGCGCGTGCGGCCGGACGGCGTGCCGCTGCCGCGACTGTCCCCTCTCGGCCTTGGAACGGGGGATAGCGAATAGCGACGCTTCAGAAGTCCGGCGCGTTGTCCGACAGCGCTCAGCGCGCATCCGCCTGACAAACTGCGCTCAAAGAAAAACGCGCCGGATCACGAGAGGCCCGGCGCGCTTCTTCTCTTTGGCTTGCGGGCCCCGACGCAAGGCCCTCGGGAGAGAGACCATGCATCGGGGCCGAGGGCCTTATGGCCCGCGAGCCCGAGATGCGAGCGGGGACGCAGCTCAGGCCCGCCAAGATCATGTGGGCAGGAACAAATCGCTCGAGAAGTAGCGCTCGGCAGACGACGGCGCGAACGTCAGCACCGTCTTGCCCTTGAGCTCGGGCCGCTTAGCAAGCGCGGCGGCAGCCGCCACGTTGGCGCCGGTCGAGATACCGCCCGGAATGCCCTCGATCTTTGCGAGCCGGCGTGACGTTTCGAACGCGATGTCGTTTGAGACCGTCACCACCTCGTCGATCACCTTGGTGTCGAGAACCGCCGGGACGAAGCCCGCGCCGATGCCCTGAATCTTGTGCGGGCCTTTCTGGCCGCCCGAGAGAACGGGGCTCGCATCCGGCTCGACCGCAACGATCTTGAGATGCGGGATGCGCTGCTTCAGAACGTGGCCGACGCCGGTGATAGTGCCACCTGTGCCGACGCCCGCGACGATGACATCGACGTTGCCGCCGGTATCCTTCCAGATCTCCTCGGCCGTCGTGCGCTCGTGAACCAGTGGATTGGCGGGGTTATCGAACTGGCCGGGAATGAGCGCATCAGGCAGGCTCCCGGCGAGCTCCTTCGCGCGGGCGATGGCGGCGCCCATACCGCCTGCGGCCGGCGTCAGCTCGAGCTTGGCGCCCAAGTGGGCCAGGATCTTGCGGCGCTCGAGCGACATGGATTCGGGCATGACGAGGATCAGTTCGTAGCCGCGCGCGGCGGCGACGAACGCGAGCGCTATGCCGGTGTTGCCCGATGTCGGCTCGACGAGCACGGTCTTCCCGGGCGTGATCTTACCTTCCTGCTCAAGCACATCGACGAGAGACACGCCGATGCGATCCTTCACCGAGGAGAGCGGGTTGAAGAATTCGAGCTTCAGGAGAATGCGCGCGGGAATGTCGTCCGCGGCCTGGAAGCGGTTCAGAGCCACGACAGGCGTATGGCCGATGGTCTCCGTAATGTTCTCATAAACGCGGCCGCGGCCCCAGCCCGCTGTGGCCTCAAGCGTCTTGATCTTAACGATATCGTTCATCACTCGCTCCCCGTGCAAGACAGATTCGGCTCAACGTATGGATCTTCACCGCGGCGCGGAACGATGAATATGTGAAATGCAAATTCACGATTTGCATTGCGCGTCTTCTTCGTTGTGCGGGGCCGTATTCTCCGTAGCTTGGCGCTCTTTCCAGAGGATGAGGCGCTATGAGCGAAGCCCGACCGTTCGACGTGGCCATCGTGGGAGGAGGTTTTACCGGCGCGGCCGTCGCCTATCATCTCTCCCGCTACCGTCCCGGCGCCTCGGTTGCCGTTTTCGAACCTCGCAGCTTTCTCGGCGGCGGGCTTGCCTATGACGATCGGGACCCCGCTCACCGGATCAATGTGCCGGCTTCGCGCATGTCGCTCGTTCCGGGCGACGATACCCACTTCGCGCGCTGGCTCTCCGCAACGCAGGCGGGACGCGGGGACGAGGCCATCACTGGCCGCGACGGCGCTCTCTATCCCGCGCGGGCGGTGTTCGGACGGTATGTGGCCGCGCACATCGAGCCGCTCGTTTCCGCAGGGCATGTCGCGCATATCAGGGGCCGCGTGGAGGAGATCTCCTACTCCGGCGACCGGTGGACGCTCGCGACCGAAAATGGAACGACCGTGCGCGCGGAGATCGTGGTTCTCGCCACGACGCACCCCTCTCCCGATCCTCCCCAGCCGCTCGCCCCGATCGCCTCGGACCCGCGAGTGATTGCGGACGCGCTCTTGCCGGGCGCGCTGAACCAGATCGCGCCACAGGAGCGGGTGGTGATTCTCGGCACGGGTCTCACGATGGCGGATGTGGTGGCCTCACTCGACCGGCTCGGCCACCTTGGTCCGCTCGTCGCGATCTCGCGGCGCGGATTGCGCTCGCGCGGGCACTCAAAGATCGCGTCGGATCCGTTCGGCGATTTCACGATGCCGCCTGCACGCGCCTCTCGGTTCTTACGTCAGATAAGGCAGACAATTGGCGAGGCGGCAGATAGCGGCCTCAGTTGGCATGGGGTGATCGATGCGGTGCGCGCGCAGGCGCAGACGTTCTGGCCGACCCTCTCTCCCGACGCACAAAGCGCTATCGTGCGGCATCTGCGCGTCTATTGGGATGTGCATCGCTTCCGCATCGCGCCGCAGGTCGAGGACGTCCTCGACCGCAAGCTCGCGGACGGCTCGCTAACGATCCTTTCGGCCTCGCTCCTCGACGCGCGAAAAGACCTGGATGCCCTTACCCTCTCCGTTCGCCGGAGAGCCAGGCATGAGGTCGCAACTCTTTCGGCCGACCGTATCATCGTGACGACGGGACCAGCGCACGCGAAGATCCTCTCGACGCACCCCTATCTCGGGGCGCTCAAGGCTGCAGGTTACGTCATAGCCGATCATCTGGGGCTTGGCATCGCGTGCGACGGAGAGAGCCGCGCCATTGGACGGAAGGGGGGCGTCGTCCCGACGCTTTTCATCGCAGGCCCGCTTGCCCGCGCGCGGTTCGGCGAATTGATGGGTCTTCCGCAAGTTTCGGAGCATGCGCGCCGTGTTGCGGAGACAGTCTCAAACGCGCTTGCGGCGGCGGCGCGCGATGTCGCCGAAGTAAGCTGACCACGCGTTTGGCGCGCGTGGCCAGCTCTGATCGTCAGCGCTTTTCAACCTCCGAGCTCTTCTTGCCGGTGGGCGACCAGATCTCCGCGTCCGTCGCCTTCACCTCCTTGGGCAACAGGCCCTCGGCGAAAAACACGTCCGCGATGCGCTGCTGCTCGGTGAGATCGGCGGCGCTTAGAGCGCGGACCTGATAGCTGCGGCGCCCATTCGCCGTTTCGACAATGGCGGGATCGAGTCCCCAGACCGGGGCGAGCACCTTCGCGGCCTCCGCCGGGTTGGCCTTTACCCACTGCCCCGTCGACTGGAGAAGCTCGAAGTACGTCTCGATCACTTTGGGGTCGCTCGCGGCGAAGGCGCTGGCGGCCAGATAGTAGCGCTGATAGCTGGCTATGCCTGTTCCATCTGCAAGAACGCGCGCGTTGGCCTGCTTCTGCGCGGCGGAAACGAAGGGATCCCAGACGACCCAGGCGTCGACCGCGCCCTTCTCGAACGCGGCGCGTCCGTCGGCCGGCGAGAGGTAAGCGGGCTCGATGTCCTTGAACTTCAGGCCGGCCTTGCTCAGCGCGGAAATCAAAAGAAAGTGCGCGCCGGCGGCCTTGGTGACGGCGACCTTCTTTCCCTTGAGGTCGGCGAGCTCTTTCAGGGGTGAGTCGGGACGAACGAGGATGGCCTGCGCAGTGGGCGATGGCGCTTCCTGCGCGACGTAGGTGAGCTTGGCGCCCGCGGCCTGGGCGAACACCGGAACCGTATCGGCGACATCCGCCGAAAGCTCGATGGCGCCCACATTCAAGGCTTCCAGCAGCGGCAGTCCGCTCGCGAACTCGGACCAGGAAACCTTGTAGCCGAGCGCCGCGAGGCGTTTCTCGAGTTCTCCGTTCGTCTTCAGGACAGTCGCCAGCGTCGAGGACTTCTGGAAGCCGATCCGAACCGTTTTGGTTTCGTCCGCCGCGTTGCCCGGCGTGAGTGCGGCCAGCGACGTGCCCAGCACGGCAGCCAACGGCAACAGGCGTTTCAAATATCGCATCGTGATCTCCTCATGTTCTGCCGGGGCCAAAGGCGTGGCCCGTCAGGCGCACTATGAGGACGGACGTTGCGTGCTCTCCAATATGAAGTTTCGCTAAGCAAATACGCAAAAAGTCTACTCGACCCCCACACTTGTTTCCGTGTGTCAGTCCTCGTCGCCCTGTCCGGATGCCTCCGTGTCACGGATGAGCTTTTCGGTGATCGTCGGCGTGCACAGCTCGATGAAGCGGTAGACGTAGCCGCGATGGAGACGCCCGCGTCGCAGCGCGATGCTGGTGGTGCTGGGCGCGAACGGCTCTTTCAGGTTGACGAGGCGCAAACCCGCGTCGCGCTTCGCATCGAACGACATCGGCGCGATGATGCCGACGCCGAGACCCAGCGCGACGTAAGCCTTGATCACGTCGGCATCGAGCGCCGTCATGGTGACGTCGGGGCTCAGGTTCTGCGCGTCGAAGGCTTCATCGATGCGCGGACGCCCGGTGAGGCCCGTGTCGTAGGTGACGATCGGATAGTTCGCCAGCTCCTCCAGCGTGACGTTCTCCCTGCCGTCGAGGGGATGACCCGCGGGGACCACGACGATGTGCTGCCAGGAATAGAACGGGAAAGAGACGAGGTCACGCTCGTCCGTGAAAGCATCCGTTGCGATGGCGAGATCGGCGGTGCCCGATTTCAGGAGCGTGCCGATGTCTCGCGGGCTCGACTGGTGCAGGACAAGGCGAACGCCAGGGTATTGCTGCTTGAACTTCACGATGACGTCCGGCAGCACGTATCGGGCTTGCGTATGCGTTGTTGCGATCTCGAGCAGGCCTCTGTCGCTCACCGCGAACTGCGAGGCCGCCTGCTTGATGTTCTCGGCTTCGAGCAACACGCGATCGGCAATCTTGACGACTTGCTCCCCAAGCTCCGTCAATCCGAGAAGGCGCTTCCCACGGCGGCGGAATAGCGCAACACCGAGCTCCTCCTCGAGGTCGCGGATCTGCTTGCTGACGCCGGATTGCGACGCGTAGATCGCATTTGCCGCTTCGGTGACATTGAACTTTGCGCGAACGGTTTCCCTGATAATCCGAAGCTGCTGAAGGTTCATCGACGGTGCCTTGCCTTGTCCTGCCGCCGGCACGGCGCAGGATTCATGCCCTAGGGTTATGCTGCTCCGTACGTTGCTCGATGATTTTGCATAACGACAAACAACAAGAACTACTTTGCTTATATGCAAAAGCGCCGAAACCCCCGGCGTGAGCTTGTTCAGCGAGCGGGCGCAGATGTCCGATGCTGCGCTGAGCCAATCTGTCGCGGAGGCTTTTGTCCTTTACGCCAAATCCTGCGAGAGGCGCGCCCACTCCTCCGCGTCGATGTGGACCGACTGCTCGTCGGAGGGATAGGCGTGCGCCAGGCAATCGTCGCGAAAACGCGTCATGGCAGTCTCGATATCGGCGCTGATGTTGGCGTAAGCGCCGCGATTGCGCGGAGTGGGAAATGCCGTGTAACCCACCAGATCGCCGCTGATATGATAGACGCCGTCGTTGATCGGGCCGCCGCCGAGCGTGATGACCGGAACCGGCAGGGTGCGCGTCAGATAGGCGGCAAGCTCGGTCGGCACCTGCTCCACGATAAAGCCGAACACACCGGCCGCGACAAAGGCTCGGGCCGTTGCGACGATCTCCCGGGCTTCCGCGGCCGTGCGCCCCTTGATGCCGAAGCCGCTCTGCTCGACGCGGCGCGAGGCCTGCATTCCGATGTGCCCCATGACGGGCACGCCAGCCCGCACGATCTCGGCAATATAAGCTGCTGTATACGCGTTGCCTTCGCACTTGACGACATGGGCGCCGCCTTCCCGCACCATCCGTGCGGCGCTGGTGATCGCCTGCTCCTTCGACGCGTGATAGGTCATGAAGGGAAGATGGCCTACGATGATGCCATACTTCGCTACGCGGCTAACGGCGCGGGTCAGAAAAAGTTGCTCCTCGAACGTAACGCTCGTGGGATCCGGATGCCCGAGCAGCGACATGGGTCCGGCATTTCCAACAATCAGAAGGTCGAAGCCGACGCGATCGGCGATCGCGGCCATGGGCGCATCGTAGACGCCGATGGCCGTGATGCGGACACCCTCAGCCTTTTTCCGGTGCAGGGCCTTGAGGGTGACGCGCGTGCGTTTCGGTGAATTCGTGTCTGTCATCTTGCGCCTTCGATAGATCCATCCTGACTGACGTCACGCGCGGGCAAATGCAAAGAAGATTTTCTTCTTAGGATTTTCACGGGCGAACAGCCTCTAATGGCGGACGCACTTGTCATCGGAGGGCATCATGCATCACGGAACAGCAGCGACCGCGCAGAGCCCGAAAGGCCATGCGCTGTTCCTCATCGACGAGCACGAGATCCTCGAGGACAACGCGCCTCTCATGGAAACCTTGCCGGTCAACGTGCGCCAATTGATCAAGCGTAATGCGACGACGTTGCGGCTGAGCCCGGACACGCTCGTATTCGAGCAGGGGCGGCCGCACTCGGGCATCTTCGTGATCGAGCAGGGCTCGGTGCGCACGTTCTACGCATCCCCCAACGGCAAGGAGATCACGCTCGCCTATTGGACCGAGGGACACTTTGTCGGCGGACCGGAGCTGTTCGGACGCGGATCTCACGTCTGGTCTGCGGAGGCAGCGAGCGCATGCGTTCTCTCGTGGATACCGGGACACCTGCTGCGGGCGCTCGCGCTGCAGAACTCCAGCTTCGCAATGGGGCTGATCGATGCGCTCATCGTCAAGGGGCGATGCTATTCGTCGCTCGCCCAGATTCTCGCGACGAAGCCCGCGCGCGGGCGGCTCGCGGAGCTTCTGCTGACGCTTGCGGAGCGAAGTGCCATTCCCGGCGCACGCAAGGATCTCGAAGTTCCACGGCACGTTACGCACGAGCAGCTTGCCGCGATTATCGGCTCCACCCGGCAATGGGTGACCGCGACGCTCGGCCGTTTCGAGCGCGACGGCTTCGTGTCCGTCAAGCCGGACTCCATTGCCATCCTCAATGCGCGGGGACTGCGGGATGCCTATGCGTCCGGCTGAACCGCGCCCCCCGGGCTCCGTTGCTATCTCAGAAGGTAGGGGATGTTCACGGTTACCGCGCCCGTCGGGCAATCGGTCTGGCACGGCATGCAGTACCAGCATTCGTCGTAGGCCATGTATGCCTTGCCGGTCAGCTCGTTGAGCCTCAGCACGTCGAGCGGGCACACGTCGATGCAGACGGTGCATCCTTTGTCGGCGATGCATTTCGCGTCGTCTACCTCGACAGGAACGGCGGTGTAGGTGGCGGCAAGCGGCATTCGTCCTCCGAGCCTTGTCGTCGTTAGAGCAGGAAATCCTCGAGCTGGGGCGCCTCGGCAAGCTCCGCCAGATAGCTCCAGGGGTAGATGCCGCGGTTATGGCCGTCCGAGAAGGCGATGTTCACGCCGTAGGTGCCGATCACGGCCGCCCTTACGATAGCGAGAGCGGCCGGCGGTGACCTGTGCCCTCCCCGCAGGCGGCGCACGCGCCCCGCCGCAGAGGGGCACTGCGCCCACAGAAATTCCGCGGAAAGAGAGCGGCGCCGTCCTGCGTTCCACAGGACGACGAGCGCACGCCCCTCGTCCGCGATCTCGACAGAAACGACGTCCACAGCAGAGACACTCCCTCACAAGCTCGGAACGAAGCGAGGCTCGCATCCGGCATGCGCGCGGAAAAGCAATTAGTTGCGCAGGGCCGCAAACCGGCCGCATCCGCATCGATACGGATGGGACTATCCCGGGTCTTCAGGAAGCTTTGCAAAGCAACGGCAGGCTGCATTCGAAAGGCATTCTTCTTATTTCCGAACGCGATGCGGCCTCCCTAGTTTCGCGGCGCTGCGGCCTCGGTTCGTTCGGCCCTGTGGGTCGCGGCAGAGACGCGCCCCCAAAGAGGAGAACCGTTCCTATGACACTCAGACACCTCATCACTGCCGTGGCGGCACTTGCGGCCACCACCCTCTCGGTCACGGCGTTCGCCGCCCCGGCCAAAGAGCCGCTCGTGACCTACGAGTGGGTCCAGAAGAATCTCGACAATCCGAAAGTTCGCATCATCGAGGTGAGCGTCGATCCCGGCGTGTACGAACGCGGGCACGTGCCCGGCGCGTTGAACTTCCGCTGGCACACGGATCTCGTGGACAAGGTCTCGCGCGACATCGTCTCGCGTGAAAACTTCGAGAAGCTCATCCAGGGCGCCGGCATCGACAAAGACACCACCGTCGTCCTCTACGGAGACAACAACAACTGGTTCGCCGCCTGGGGCGCCTGGGTGTTCCACGTTCACGGCCTCGGCGAGCAGGTGCGCCTTCTCGATGGCGGCCGCAAGATCTGGGAGCTGAAGCAGCTTCCGCTCGACACCAAGACTGCCGAGGTCAAGGCGACCGACTACAAGCTTCCGGACGGCAAGCCCAACCTGCGCGCGCGTCTCAGCGACGTTCTCGCCGCCGCCGAGAAGAAGACCGACGTACACGTGATCGACATCCGCTCGGCCGACGAATACCAGGGCAAGATCTTCGCGCCGGAAGGCTCCAAGGAGCTGTCGGTTCGCGCCGGACACGTGCCGGGTGCCGTCAACGTGACCTGGAGCAAGGCCGTGAACGCCGAGGACGGCACGTTCAAGCCGGCTGCCGACCTGAAGAAACTCTACGCAGACGCCGGCGTCGACGGCTCCAAGCCGATCATCACCTACTGCCGCATCGGCGAGCGCTCGAGCCACACCTGGTATCTGCTGACCCAGATCCTCGGCTACGACGTCAAGAACTACGACGGCTCGTGGACAGAGTACGGCAACTCGGTCGGAGCCCCGGTCACTAACCTCGCCGGCACGGTCTGGCTCGGCAAGTAGCTCCTCGTCTCACGCTCACCATCCCCCACCAGCGGCATGGCTCATGCCGCTGGTGGCATTTTTTGCTGTCTGGAGATCCCGAATGCCGCGATCGATCGAGCTCTTTCTATCGCTCATCATCCTGGTGGGCTTGACGCTCGCCGCGTTCGCGCTCGACAGCGGCAAGCTTTCGAAATCGCTCGCCCTCGGAGCGCTGTTCGGCCTCGTGCTCCAGAGGTCGCGCTTCTGTTTCCTCTGCCACACGCGCGACTTTTTCTCGAACAGGGACGTGCGTGGCATCGCCGCCATCCTGCTCGCCCTCGGCGTCGGCACGCTCGGCTATCACGTCATTCTGACGACCTGGCTTCCGGATCCCGGCGCGGGACGCCTTCCGCCGGATGCCCATATCGGGCCTGCGGGACCCTTGCTCGCGTTTGCCGCCTTTGCGTTCGGCATCGGCATGGCCATCTCCGGCTCGTGCATTTCCGGGCACCTCTACCGGCTTGGAGAAGGATCGCCGACGGCGCCGTTCGCCCTGCTCGGCACGCTCGCGGGGTTCGGGGCCGGCTTTCTCACCTGGAACACGCTTTATGTGGCTTCAATCGCGACGACACCCGTGGTTTGGCTTCCGGCCTATACGGGGTATGCGGGATGGCTGCTGGGCCAGCTCGCCCTGCTTGCTGCGCTCGCAGCACTTTTCGCGCGCTTCGCGTCGCCACCTGTCTCTCAGCCGGACATCAGAGGGGCGACACCGCTCAGGCATGCCTTGCACCGAATTTTTATCGCGCGCTGGCCAGCGACCGCCGGCGGGGCAGCGGTCGGCGTGATTGCGGCTGTTGCCTATTTCCAGGTGCAGCCTTTGGGTGTGACGGCGGCGATCGGCAGCGTGGCGCGCTCGCTGCTCGCCCATGCGGAGCTCCTGCCGGAGACACTGCACGGGCTCGACGGATTTGCGGGCTGCCGCACGGCGCTCGTCACCGGCCTCTCGCCCAATGGCGCGTTCGTCGTCGGCCTCGTTCTCGCAAGCTTCGCCAGCGCGCTCGTTGCGGGCCAGTTCACGCCTGCCTGGCCCACTGCGGGCCAGGCGCTGCGCGGCGTGGGCGGGGGCATTCTGCTCGGCTGGGGCGCGATGACGGCTATCGGTTGCACGGTCGGCACGCTTCTTTCGGGCACCATCGCGGGCGCCGCCTCCGGCTGGATCTTTCTCGCCGCGAGCTTCGCGGGCGTCTGGGTCACGCTCAAGATCCTACCCACCCGCTAGAGCAGGTCGCCGAGCGCGGATCCATCTCGCGATCGCGACATGCGCATGAAAAAAGCGCCAGCAAGTGGGTTGGGTTCACTTGCCGACGCTCTTTATGACTGCCGGGCCCGGCAGTGCATCCAAACTTGTTCGTAGGGCGCTACGCATCTCGTGACGCTATTTTTACGCGCGTTCCGGATTTGCGTGAAATAATCATTTGTCAGAAGAACTTGTTTCCACGCGTGCTTTTTAAATCACTTTTTTCGCAGCCAGCGATCAGATCGTCACGCATGTGCCACCAGCGATGAATACGCACGCGTGTTATATCCGTTATATTAGATTAAATTACGCTATCTAAGACACATAATCATTTGCCCGCCGATTTGGAATATGTATATTCATAAATGCGCAATAGAACGCAAAAAACGTTGGGAGCAAACAACAAGGAGTTCATCCGATGCACAAAGTGCTCACCTTTGCCCTTCTGGTTGGCCTTGGCGCCGCTCCGCTCGTCGCGAGCACGACGGCAGATGCAAAGCAAAGCCGGAAGTCTGCCACCACCGTCACCGCCTGCAGCGAGCGCGGCGGGTTCAATTGCTATACCGCGCGCGTGTTCGATAGCCGGGTCGGCCGCAAGATGGTGCTGCGTCGCGGAACTGTGATCGATTGCGGTCCGGATTGCCGCGATACGCTTCGTCGGGAAACCGTCGATTTCTGGGATACGCTCCGCGAAAACGGGAGCTGATTGTCTCGCGAGCCGCCCTTACGATCGCAACCTAAACGCCATCCCAAAAGGGAAAGAGCCGCACCCGTGAGGGTGCGGCTCCGTCTGTTCCTCGTCTTCGGGAGAAGGTCTTGGATCAGAACTTGATCTGAGCGCCACCAACGACGTAGTCGAACTGGTCCTCGATGCCGGTCAACTTGCCACCGGTGGTCGAGATGTCGGCCGTGGTGTGATTGTACACGAGGTAGAGATCGAAGACCTCGTTGAAGTTCTGGTTGAGACCCAGCCCCCAACCCTCATACGTCGACCCAGTAACGAAGTTGCCGCCGATCGAGATCACATTGCCGCCGCCGCCAGCGACAGGAACGCCCCACGCGCCGCGCTCGGTCTGCCAGTACTCACCGAAGAGGGTGGTCTTGCCGATGGGGAAGAACTTCCGCTCGATGCCAGCCTGGACGAAGTAGAAGTCGGATTCGTCGTCGAGGTTAGCCGAGATGGCGCTGATGCCGTCATCTGTGAGATGCCCGTAGGCACCGGTCACGTAGAGGCCCGTTTCCGTGTGCAGAAGCGAGGCGCTGAGACCGAGCTCGTCGGTGTCGCCTGCGCCGCGGCGCCACGTGTTCTGGTTGTTTTTGTTGATCTCCGAGTAGGCGATGCCGGCTGCGAACTTGAATCCGCTGAACTCGCCCTTGTAGCGCAGTGCGATGTTCCAGATATCGTCCTCACCCCACGAGGCCGATCCGGTAAAGCCGGCGATCGTCGGGGTTTCGTACTTCACGAGGTTCTCGCGGTGGCCTTCGCCGATTTGCTGAGCGGCACCCGGCGGGGAGGACACGTGACCCCATCTCAGAGACGTGCCCGGCGCGATGGCGATGTTGTTTCCGAGGTTGTTCTTGATGAAGAAGCCGTTTCCGCCGTCACCGGCGTACTGCTTGTTCGAGCTGGCGAAGTGGTTGGTGTTGGCGAGGTTGATCTCGGTGATGCCGTCGGCGGCGTCCGAGGTCAGGCCAAGCCAGAGCTTGCCGTAGTCCTTGCTGCTCAACCACCAGGCGCTGTGGCGGGTGAAGATCTGGTCGGTTGCAGATCCGCCGTCAGCGGTATCCTGATCAACACGGTCGCCGCGCGAGCCGCGGATGCCGAGTTCGATCAGGTAACCGGCCTTCCAGCCCTTGGTGATCTCCGCTTCGCCCAGGAAGCGGACGCGGGTCTGCGCTTCCTCGTTGGTGATGACGTAAGCGTTGCTCTCCTGGCCGTCATCCCAGAACAGGATGGCTTCGTTCACGAGACCGGAAACGGTCAGCGAAACCTTGCGGTTGCCCTTGCGCGCCGTCGTGGCCTCGAGCTCGGCAATGCGCTCTTCCAGGTCGGCGTAACCGCCGCCGCCCAGGTCTGCAGCCGAGGCGGACGTCGCCCCGCCGAACGCCAAGCCGGCGATTGCGATCCCAAGCGCAATGCCAGGCTTCTTGATAGTGCCCCCAATCATCTTCTACCTCCACTTAGTCCAGCATTCGGTCGGCCGACGAACCTGAGAGCACCCCTTCCGTGGGCGCCTCAGGCCTGAGCACGAAACGTGTGTGAAACACCGTTTTTCCGATTGCTCGGGCCCCGATGAAGAGCACTGAACCGCAAGCCAGTTTGCGCGTGAAATGAAAATAACTTCGCTCGATAGAAGACGTTTCGTTCTTTGCTTAGAAGAAAATTTCAGATTTTCTCGAAACCCCTAATTCCGTGATTTGAAAATCATTGGAATAGCGCTTCTGGCGATGCTCCTCGTCTCAAATTCCGAGATGTCGTCCGGCGCTCGACGATGTTGGCCGAAAAGCGATCCGGCCGCTTCTTCCCAAAGCATTTTTTGTCCAATGAGAGCGGGGCGTGCTCAGACCGGGATCGAGCGCCACTCACGTTGTTGTCTCTTGTTTGACGCCTTGCTGTGGCCCGGCAGCTACAGGGATTTGCTCGCGACACGCGCGCTGTCTCGTCTCAAGCCGGGCTCTCGTGGAATCAAGCGCGCCAGGATTGGCCATGCGCGGCCGCATGACAGCGCCGCTCGTGCTCGCGCCCAAGGGCGGTCATCACGCAAGGTCTCAGTCGTTCGGATGAAAAGAGGCTAGCGGCGGATGACGCTGTAGGCGCCCCGCCAATATGTCAGCGCTTCCGGCTCGGCATCCTCACCCCGGACACGCGCAGCCACGACGCGGCCGATGACGACGGCACTGCCGAAGCGCTCGATGAGATCCTCGACCTCGCAATCGAGAACGGCGAGCGCATCCAGCAGTACGGGCGTCCCCGTCACAAGCTCGGACCAGCGGGCGCCTTCGTAGCGATCGAGACCTTTCACTCCATTCCGTCCGCTGAAGCGGTCGGCTACGGATCTGTGCCCCGGCGGGAGGACGTTGACGGCAAAAGCGCGGCGGGCCTGGAGAATGGGCCAGCTCGACGCCGTCTTGTTGATGCAAAAGACCAGCGCAGGCGGCTCGGCGGACAGCGAGGATACGGAGGTCGAGGTCAAACCTGTCCGCTCATCGCCCCGGCCGACGGTGATGGCGCAGATACCGCCTGCGAGCTGGCGCATAGCGCTGCGGAACGTATCCGCATCGATCCCGGCGCCTCCTGCCAGAACCGCCGCCTGACATCCGTTCCCCATGGCCTTCGTCTTTCAGTCCCTTATCAAGCGTCCTCGCCGGCCCGCGCGTCCTTGAAGAGCGCGTCCAGAATGCGCCCCTCGAGCGCCGCGATCTCGGCGGAGCCTCGCCGGCGCGGACGCGGGATATCAACCCGAAGGTCGAGCGTGATGGCGCCGTTCTCTATCAGGAGAACGCGGTCAGCCAGCATGACCGCCTCGGCCACGTCGTGCGTCACCATGAGGGCGGTGAAGCCCTGATCGCGCCAGACCTGCTCTAGCAGATTCTGCATGGAGATGCGGGTCAGAGCGTCGAGGGCGCCGAGCGGCTCGTCGAAGGCCAGCACACGTGGCTGCGAGACGAGGGCGCGGGCGAGCGCAACGCGCTGGCGCTGGCCGCCGGACAGCACCGAGGGCCACTCGCCCTTCCGGTCTCCGAGCCCCACCTCGCTCAATGTCGCGAGCGCGCGCTCGCGCGCTCCTTTCTCCCTGCGGGCGCGGCCAAGCCCGACCTCCACGTTCGAAAGAACCCGCGCCCAGGGTAATAGCCGCGGCTCCTGGAACATGACGCGCACAGCGCTCTTGTCGTGCTGCTCCTCGGGTGCGGCCCCATACCAGAACTCGCCGCCGGTCGGCTTGTCGAGGCCGACGAGCAGGCGCAGCAGCGTGCTCTTTCCGCAGCCGCTCTTGCCCACGATCGACACGAACTGACCCGCCGGAATGAAGAGGTCGAGCCCCTTCAGGACCTCGTTCGATCCGAACGACTTCTTGAGATCGCGAACGGTGAGGCTCAAGCCGGCCGACGATACCGGGACTGTTTCCCGCGCCTCGCGCCAATACTCGGGGGCTACCCGGCCAAGTGAAAGTGCGCCAGCGGTCATTGGAGCCTCTTTCTATCACTTCGATTGAAAGGCGGGATGCCAGGAGAGGCATAGCCTTTCCAGGAGCCGCGCGGTGCTGTCGGCGAGCTTGCCCAGAAGGGCGTAGATCAAGATGCTGAGCACCACGACATCCACGAGCAGGAATTCGCGCGCCTGCATGGCCATGTAGCCAATACCGGAGGACGCCGCGATGGTCTCGGCGACGATCAACGTCAGCCACATGAAGCCGAGCGCATACCGCAAGCCGACGAAGATGGAAGGCAGCGCGCCCGGCAGGATCACCCGCCAGAACAGCTCGAAGCTCGTCATGCCGTAGGTGCGCCCCATCTCAATAAGATGGGGGTCGACGGTGCGAATGCCATGAAGCGTATTGATGTAGATTGGAAAGAAGACGCCGAGCACGACGAGGAAGATCTTGGCGGCCTCGTCGATGCCAAACCACAGGATCACGAGCGGGATCAGCGCCAGGTGCGGAACGTTGCGCACCATCTGCAGGAGGGTGTCGGTCGCGCGTTCGAACTTTGTCGAAAGACCGTTGGTCAATCCGAGAACGAAGCCGAAGGTGCCGCCGATCGCGAGGCCGATGAGCGCGCGCAGGCCGCTGACGCCCATGTTGACCCACAGCTCTCCCGTTGATGCGAGCCGCCACCCCGCGATGACCACTGCGGATGGAGCAGGCAAGACGCGGTTCGAGATGATGCCCCCCTGGGAAGCCGCCTCCCAAACGGCGAGCAGGCCCAGCGGCAATAGCCACGGGACCAGCCCATCGAGGCGCCGCGATGCCCGGGGCGCGCTCATGACTGAGCGGCCTGCTTTTCGGGCAGGATGTCGTTGGCGATGGTCTCGCCGAACGGTCCGGTGTTGACCTTGGCCGTGAAGGTCTGCTTCGCGTGCGAGAGCGGCAACAGCGGGAAGACAAGCTCGGCGAAGCGGTAAGCTTCCTCGAGATGCGGGTATCCGGAGAGGATGAAGGTATCGATGCCGATATCGATGTACTCCTTGATCCGGGCTGCGACCGTTTCTGGATCACCCACGAGCGCCGTGCCTGCACCGCCGCGCACGAGGCCGACGCCCGCCCACAGGTTCGGGCTCACCTCGAGCTTGCCGCGGTCTCCGCCGTGGAGCGCGCTCATGCGCTGCTGGCCGACGGAATCCATTCGGGAGAAGATCTTCTGGGCTGCCGCGATGGTGTCGTTGCTGACATAGGAGATCAGCTTGTCCGCAGCCTTCCACGCGGCTTCGCTCGTTTCGCGCACGATGACGTGAAGACGAATGCCGAAGCTCACATCGCGGCCCTTGGCCCGCGCCGCCGCTTTCACCTGCTCGACCTTCCTCGCGACATCGGCAGGCGGCTCACCCCAGGTCAGATACTTGTCGACGCTGCTGGCGGCCACATCGATGCCAGCGGCGGACGAGCCGCCGAAATAAAGAGGAATCCCGCCTGGCTGAACCGACGGGAACAACACGCGCCCCTCCTCCACCGAGATGTGCTTGCCGGTGTAGTTGACCGTCTCCCCGGCGAGCAGCCGCTTGAAGATGTCGAGGAACTCCTGCGTCAGCTCATAGCGCTCGGTGTGGCCGAGGAAGAGACCGTCGCCCTTGTTCTCGACCGGATCACCGCCGGTCACGATGTTGATCAGAAGCCGTCCGTTCGAGATCCTGTCGAACGTCGCGGCCATTCTGGCCGCGACGGTGACCGACGTGAGACCCGGACGGGCCGCGACGAGATACTTCAGGCGCTCCGTATGAGGGGCGATCGCGGACGCGACCACCCAGGAGTCCTCGCAGCTCCGCCCGGTGGGCAGCAGGACCCCATAGTAGCCGAGATCGTCGGCTGCTTGAGCGACCTGGCGCAAATATTTGAAGTCGGCCGCCCGCGCGCCAATCGACGTGCCGAGGTATCGGCCTTCGCCGTGAGTGGGCAGGAACCAGAGAACATTGGCCCTTTGGGCGGCCGTCTTGCTCATGAGCCGGCCCTCCAGACGATCTCGTCGACCTTGATGGTCTTCGGGATCAGCCCGAGCGAATGGAACAGGTCGCCGATCTTCTGCTGCTCCTCGATCACCTTCGCATCGAGCGGCTTCACGCCATAGGACTGCCGCTTGAGCGCCGTCTCGAGAATTGCCGCGGGGACGCCGGTTCCGGGCGCCAACTGCTCGGCTGCCGCCTTCGGATCCTGCCTGACCCACTCGTTGACGGCGTTGAGCTCGGCCAGCACCACCTCGATCGCCTTGGCGTGCTTCTCCACCGCAGACTTGCCCGCGAGATAGAACTGATGGTTCGACACGATACCCGTTCCATCCTGAAGAACGCGCGCGTTGGCGGTGGCCTCCGCCGAGGCATAGAAGGGGTCCCAGATCGACCAGGCGTCCACCTTGCCGCTCTCGAACGCGGCGCGGGCATCGGCGGGCGCCAGATGCACCGGCTCGAACTCGCCATACTTCACGCCGGCTTTCTCGAGCGCCTTTACGGCGAAATAGTTCGCGTTCGATCCCTTGGCGTAGGCGACCTTCTTGCCCTTGAGCTCGGCCACCGATTTGATGGGGCTGTCCTTCGGTACGAGAATAGCCTCACCACCCGGTGCCGGCGGCTCGTGAGCGACATAGACGATGGCACTGCCGGCCGCCTGGGCGAACACGGGCGGGGCTTCTCCCGTGTGCCCGAAATCAATCGCGCCTGCGTTGATCGCCTCCAGCAACGGCGGGCCGAACGGGAACTCCGCCCAGGTGACCTTGTAGCCGATGGCCTCGAGCTTGGGCTCCAGCGTGCCCTTCGCCTTCAACAGGATGACGTTGCCGTACTTCTGATAGCCGATGCGGATAACCTTATCCTCGGCGGAGGCGGAGAGTGCCGTGCTGCCAAGCGCGAGCGCGCCGAGCGCCAGCGCGCCAAACCCTCTGCGGGTGAAGCTCATGTTCGAAATCCTTCGATGAAACTGGGTTTTCAGGTGGCGGATGGGCCGGATGACGCGGCCGGCGTTGCTCAGACGCCCCTACATCGGCTCTGAAATGAGACCGGGAAACTGCGATGTCCCGTCATGTGCGATCGTCCTTCCCTCTACGCCTCGGCTGCGCGACCTCGCGTGTGGCGCGGTGAAAAGATGCGATCTGATGTGCATCGGCGTCTACCAACTATTTCCTCGATACTTATTCCTCATGCTGGAGAAGGCCGCGCCTCACGCATACACGGAATAAGCTCATCAGAATTTTTTCGTTAGGCTCCGCCCGGCGTGTCACTACCTTCGCGCGGATTGCATCAAACGAAACGAGAGAGACGCAGTGGCCCTTGATGAATTCGTCGACCGCACCTCCGAGGTTACCTGTGACGTTCTCGTGCTCGGAGGCGGAACTGCAGGGCCCATGGCCGCGCTCAAAGCCAAGCTGCGCAATCCCAACGCCAAGGTGATCCTGCTCGAAAAGGCGAACGTGAAGCGCTCAGGCGCGATCTCCATGGGGATGGACGGCCTCAACAACGCGGTCATCCCTGGGCACGCGACGCCGGAGCAGTACACGCGCGAGATCACCATCGCCAACGATGGCATCGTCGACCAGAAGCCCGTGCTCAAATATGCCGAGCGCTGCTACGGCATCATCGAGGAGCTGGATCGCTACGGCATCCGATTCCAGAAGAACGAGAATGGCGACTTTGCCGTCAAGAAGGTCCATCATCTTGGAACCTACGTGTTGCCGATGCC